>Ga0114129_10004113_pt1 | contig 20562 bp, 17 predicted proteins | sample RhiMetdeltSRZDD1_FD_80071 | JGI IMG/M metagenome (GOLD analysis project Ga0114129, IMG submission 80071) | Populus rhizosphere microbial communities from Tennessee, USA - Rhizosphere MetaG P. deltoides SRZDD1 (version 2) (version 2) | ecosystem: Host-associated > Plants > Roots > Rhizosphere >... | reverse complement strand
TTTCACTCGAATCTACTCGGTCTGGATGTTGAGGTCGGCACCTGGCTGACTGATGACCGCCTGCGGTTGCTTACCGGCCGGGTAAGCGCAAACTCCACAGGCGTGGATGAAGCGCAGAGACGTTCGGCCGCCCTTCTTGGCGGACAGGTCAGGCAACAGGCTTATGCGCTCGCATACACAGACGGCTTTATGATCATCGCGTGGGTTTGCGTCGGAATCATTGTGCTGATAGCTTGCTTGAAACCGATGAAGATGTTTTTCGATTCGCAATCACCGGAGCCTCCGGGTTGACACACGTCAGGCTGCTGAGCAGTTATTCCGGACTCCACCTACCAAGTAGCTGTGAAATCACGGTCCTCACCAATCCGCTATGTTTTTTGGGGTGACGCGTGTCTTTATGAGGGCATTTGTGCTTGGTCCGAATGTCGCAGATGACATATAGTTCGAATACATTGGTTACTAAGTACCAACTTCGACGACCCAGTACAGGAGGAAAAGAATGGCCACTAGATTTGGGGCGACCTCAACTACAGACGAAGTTTTGTCAGGCGTGAATCTCCACGGTAAACGGATCCTCGTCACTGGCGTTTCCGCTGGGATCGGCGTGGAGACTGCGCGATCCCTTGCCGCGCACGGCGCGCAGGTCGTGGGTGCGGCACGGGATTTGGCCAAGGCTCAAGCGGCGACCGCGCAGGTACAAACGGATGCGGCGGCCAATGGTGGAAGCTTCGAGCTGGCGGCGCTCGATCTGGCCGATCTTAAGAGCGTGCGAGCCTGCGCCGATGAACTGCTGGCAAAAGGTGAAGCCTTCGACGTGATCATCGCCAATGCGGGAGTGATGGCTACACCGTTTGGCCATACGGCGGACGGCTTTGAAACGCAGTTCGGCACTAATCACCTGGGCCACTTTGTTCTTGTCAATCGGATTGCGTCGCTCATTCGGAAGGAAGGACGGCTGATCAATCTGGCTTCTGCGGGTCACCGCTTCTCCAATGTCGATCTCGAGGATCCCAATTTTGAGCGGACGCCCTATCAGCCCTTCGTCGCGTATGGCCGATCGAAGACGGCAAACATCCTCTTCGCCGTGGCTTTTGACAAACGTCATCGCGGGCGTGGCATACGCGCCGCGGCTGTGCATCCAGGAGCCATACATGCGGAGCTGGGTCGTTGCATGGACATGAGCCAATTTTGGGAATGCAGCAACTTAGCGCTGTAGATGCAGGCCGCTTTCACCTGCGCGGTTATGCGGGAAACTCCGCGCCCGACCACGTGGATCACCTGCACGCGATGCCTGCCTGGTTCAGCTTGCTTCACTTCAAGTAAATGCGAAGATGCTGCCCGTAAGCGTAACGTGGCGACCTCTAGCCTGACCTTTCTCAAGTCGGATAGAATCCCCAATCGAATTGACATGAGATCGCCTCTGTTACCCGGCAGCGTGATAGGTCGTCTATGAAATCCGACTTCCAGAGGACAACTCTGGTGTGTCACCATCCGTGTGTCAGGTTTCTTGTTAGCGGACAGATCCGTTGGGATCGACGTGGAAAACTGTGTCCCCGCCCATAGGTTCCTTGAAATATACGAATCCCTTTGACGCGGTAACGCCCTCGAATAGCGATGCTGGCGTCCCCACTGGAAGCTCGCAGACCACTGTCAAAACCCCTTCGCTGCCATCCGAATACAAGACGCTTAGAATCAAAAGTCCCGAACGCGCGTCAGCAGTATCGGCGATATTGTCCGTTACGAGAGGGGGGCCTGGAAGTGTACCGCGTGCTACATCGAACTTCACAAGCTTTCTGACGTCATACGTGCCCGCCCCGGTAACGTTACCGTCGGAATCGCGTGTCTCCCATGATCCTCCGCCGGCCACATTCTGTGACTGACCCGAAGACCTGAAAGTGCCGGAGCCGGTGAGAGTGATCTGGGACCCGTCATTGGCTTTCGCCGACGCATGCCCTCCAGCGTCAATGACAATAGTGGACCCAATGGTGAGAGTAATGATGTCCCACCGCAGCCTTCCATTGTCAGCGTAGCCGTTGGCTAAATCCCCCAACAAAGACAACGTCATAACCGAGATTATCAGAAAGCTTCGTCTTTTGATTCTCATGGTATCCGTCCTCAATTAGAGCTAGAGCGGCTATTGCGGGCTTGCCTACAAGAGGAGGGCAGATGCCAACTCTCGTGCAGGCGAGCCCGCTGTCTTGGAGTTCTTCACCACGGCAAGCATTCCAAGGGGAACTTTGATTAAGATCTATTTTCCCGACGCGACTGTCGGGTGGCCGAGCAGGGTTGCCCCGCTACTTACAGAAGCGGCCCGTCTGCTGTAGGCAGAGGAACTGCTGCAACGTCTCAGGTACAAGAGGCGTCCCGTCCGATTTGCGGACGAGATCAAGGAATGCGTCCGGCGCTATGGCTCCCCCACGGGGATTCTTAAGCGACGGTCATATGATCCAGGGGAAGCCTTGCGACCCATCCGGAGCACGCCTCTGCTCCGCAGCAAGGCCCATGCGCTCCAAGAAGTCTATCTCTTTCACGTGCCGGATTATTGGCGTACCGTCCAGGTCCGTTCCATTCTGCGCGGCCAAAGTGGCCAGGATCTTCTGGCCCTCCGCAGTGTTAAAGGCCGCAGGCGTGTAGCGGACAAAGACGGCACTCCAGAGACCCAGGGGATTGTTGACGAAATAGCCGTGGCCGGTGTCGAAAAGATTATCTTGTCTCCGGTTCGACAGGGCCGGGCTCAAGGGGTCGCCACTCGCCTTCGGGAAAATGTAGGCCTCGAAGGAATTGGCGATCGCCATCGCGTTCTGGCCGGCGGCGTCGTTGGTGAACGTGTCGGGCATCACCATGCCCATGATGTTGTAGTAGAGGGGGTTGCCCTCGCGGTCGAACCCGCCAGTGGTCGAAAGGACTCTGATATTGCGCCGGTTGGGATCGGTGTTGGAGTTGTCCACGACGGAACACGCGGGCATGTCGTTCATAGGGCACGTGCCGTCGACGCGTTTCAGAATGTTGGCGGGGTTAATTCCGTTCGCCAGGTAGTACGCATCCGAGAAGTCGAATGGCGGTTGGTTTTGGTTTTGGCTCGGAACGACCACCGAAGCCATAAAGAGAATGACGAGTGACCCTAATGCTCTTCGTGTGTTGATTCGCTTCACGAGAGCACTAAAATGGTGTCTTAGTCGCTTCATTTTCGTATCTCCTTTGACTCTTAAAGATGAGGTATTCAAGCGTCCCCATAATTTCGGAATAACGAGTGCAGCGTAGAGACCGGAACCGCCTCCGGTTTGCGCTGTCATTTCTACTCTGTCTCAGGGAGTGACTTTAGGATTCGACCATGTCGTGCTTTCCTCGGCACTCCCCGCAATGACTGGACTGGGCCGATTGGAACCTACAGGGTTCCTGTCAGGCTTGTTACGTCGAGATTCCTACGCGATTACTGCTTGACATGGAGGGGAGAGGAGGAGAGGGGGAGAGTGACTGACTCACACGGAGCAATGCAGCATCGTAGAAAGGTCGCCTAGTGATTTCCAGCTTTTGCGAAGTACTAAAAGGCAGAGCCAGAGGGTAGTAGAACAGAAGCACCAGACAGATTGAGACCTGAACCACAGGTGATATTTGTCTGGCACCCGTTGACGAGAGTAGTTCTCATCGCCTCCTCTCTTATGCTGCCTTCAGCTACTCCGCGCTACCTACATCAGAGCAAGAGTTACGAATGCCGAATCAACTCATCGTTCGGTTGTTCGGTAAACACCGACCATCGGTTGTCAATCACTATCTCGGGACTTCACTTAGCTGCCTCGAAAGCCAAGCGCGCCCGACGATGCGCGACGCAAAAACTTCAGTTGGCTCAAAATTCTGGATTTACCTCTGGTCGGTCTTTGCGGCGAAGGGGAGACTTTCGAGACGCTAAGAACATCGTCCGTTACGCATCTCCATGCTATGACTTCTTAAGAGCAAGGTCAAGGGGGGTGATTCAGCGTGTTCGAGTGACGATTCATCACCCAGATCCAGCACGCAGCGGAAATGCACAAGTCAAAGAGAAATGGAGCAAGTGGAGGTGATCGGAGTCGTGCGCCCTGCGACCTTGGAAGTGAAGTTTGAGGATTGACATCTGCATACCTGCGAATTACCGTCGGTGTTACTGACGAGCATGCCAATAGGTCCGCAGAAAGTAGAGTTCGCGAGTGCGGCAAAAAGGAAGCTCCACAACGTTCGCGCTGCGAGCGGGCCGTGATCTGGCCTTCAAGGAGAGCGATAGAACAGTGCGATTCGAGGTTCCAACGGTAGTTGACTACGAGGTGATCGCATTGACGTGATTGCGTCAAGAGGATAGAAACGATGAAGAAAAGATGCGTGTTCGGAAGAATATTTTTGCCCGCTCTTTTTATTGCAGGGATGTCCTGTTTTCCAGAGTCATCCATAGGGCAGGCTAAGAAGAGCGGAAGTCCTGAAGAGAATCCGCCTAAAAACATCATCCGGCTGACAGGGTTCGGGGAGCGGGCCGCCTGGTCCCCCGACGGAAAGCGCATCGCATTCATGAGCAAGAGCTTCGGCGATGCCTTTGAGATTAACCTCGAGACGAAGATGATTCGGCTGCTGACCGGCCACTTCCTTCACAAAGGATTCCTCCGCGTGCAGTATCTGCCGAACGGCGACCTCTTCTTAATCGGGGCGAGGACGTTTGAAGACATTCAAACAACCAGGTCGCGCGCGCAGGAGATGTGGGTGATGAAGGCAGATGCCAAAACGCCTCCCGCGCCGCTCAATCATAAAATCTCCGAAGGCGTGGCGATCTCGCTCAAGCAAATGAAGATTGCGTGGTCGAATACCAACGGCCAATACCCGGATAGAATACCGAAAGGCGAGTCCGCGCTATACACCGCTGACATAATCTATAAGGATGGCGTTCCCGCTTTGGCCAACGAGAAAGAAATTCTCAGATCCAAAACCAACGAATGCACTCTCGAAGCTCAGGACTTCCGCAACGACGACACGGAACTGATATATACTTGCTACCGCGCTCCGCATTATGCCGATGTGATGGGTATTGACCTCAACACGAAGAAGGTGACCACCTATCGCAAAATTGCGAATGAATACAACGAAGTCGAAGGCATCTCGCCCGATGGCAAATGGACTCTCGTGGAGTCGAGCCGCGAGCAGGGGCCCGATCGCCAGAACTCAAGATACATTGATCTATGGAAACTGAGGCTTGAGCCAAACAGCACCGACTTTGTGCGCATGACTCATTGGGGAGACTACGAAGGATACAAGGCATCGAACCCAGTCGTTAGCCCGGATGGGAAGTGGTTTGCGTTTCAGTCAGCACGCAACAATGAGCCGGCAGGAGTCGGCCACGGGATTTTTCTTCAAAAGCTGAAGTAGCGATCCTGGCATTCGGTGTTTAGAGTGTTGGGGTCAATCCCTTCTATTACACAAATCGGAGGAGAGCTTATGAACACACGTAGATTGATTGTTTGTTTGTTATGTCTGCTCGCGTTCATTGTTCTGTTGGAATCACCGAAGCCGCAGGCTGACAATAAAGAAAAGCATCTGCTCTACGTTGCTGTTCCCGGCATTCGGAATTATGTGGAGCACGGCGGAATTGGTATCCTGGTCTTCGACATAGACAACGGGTACAAGTTCCTAAAGCGAATCCCTACCTGGGACGTTCCGCAAGGCGCGATGCCGGAAAACGTGAAGGGCATAGCTGCCAGCGCGAAGACCGGGAAGCTCTACGTCAGCACGACAAAGCGAATGGCCTGTTTCGACCTCATCTCGGAGAAGAAGGTGTGGGATAAGACTTACGATGGCGGTTGTGACCGTATGGCGATTTCGCCAGATGGACGTCTCCTGTATGTGCCTTCCCTAGAAGGACCCCATTGGCACGTAGTTGACGGACTGACCGGCGATGTCATCGCAAAGGTCGAGCCTAATTCGGGCGCCCACAATACGATCTACGGACCCGATGGCTCGCGCGTTTATCTTGCGGGTCTGAAGTCGCAGTTGCTTTCTGTGGCGGATACCAGAACCCATACGGTCGTGAATAAGGTCGGGCCGTTCAGCCAGTCGATCCGCCCTTTCACGATCAACGGCAGTCAGACGCTCTGCTTCGTCAACGTGAACGAGTTGCTCGGCTTTGAAGTGGGAGACCTCAAGACCGGAAAGATGCTCCATCGCGTTGAGGTTGCAGGCTTCCAGAAAGGTGCAACCAAGCGGCATGGCTGCCCGAGTCACGGCATCGCGTTGACGCCCGATGAAAGAGAGATATGGCTCACCGATGCGGCGAACAGCAGCCTTCACGTTTTCGATGCTGTGAAGATGCCGCCGAAGCAGATGATGAGCATCAAGCTGCGAGACCAGCCCGGCTGGGTTACCTTCAGCATCGACGGGCGACGGGCGTATCCTTCAACCGGCGATGTGATAGACGCTCGCACCAAGCGCATCGTGGCTACGCTGGAAGACGAGACCGGGAGGCATGTTCAAAGCGAGAAGTTATTGGAGATAGTATTCGCCGGCGGCAGGCCGGTGCGCACGGGGGATCAGTTCGGCATAGGTCAGAAACGTTAGGGAGGATTTGGAGGAGCCAGAATGGAGAAATCAAAACTGGACGCGAGAGACTCATCAAGGCGGAGCTTCTTGAAAAAAGTCACGGCCGTTTCGGTTGCTGCGATTCACCCGACTCTAATCAAGGAGATCAAGTCTGCGCCGCCAGCGCTAGCCACTGATCAAGCGCGATCGAACACAGCCGCAACGCAAGCGCAACCGAACAGAAGATTCATCGCCATTCAAGTCGGGGCCGTCTCGTTCGTTGATGAGGGCATTGAGCGGGTACTTGACATTCTTCAAGAGAAAGGCGGAGTTAATGCGCTGATGCTTGCCGTATTCACTTACGGGCGCGGCATCGCCGGCCGCCAGGTTCCGGGCCAGCCATTGCCAGATCACGGCGCGCAGAAATACGATGCGGATACTTTTCACGGCGGAAGCTACGCCGCGCTTCATCCGCAGTACTATGACAAGACCATACTCAAAAATCTTCGTGCGCCCGATCTCGGCAACTTCGATTTGCTGGCGGCTGTAGTCCCGAAAGCCAGAGACCGACGGATGCAAAGCTACTGCTGGCTCGAAGACGTCTACAATCCCCGACTGATTCCGAGCTTTGAAAAAGTGGCAGAGGTCGACATCTACGGACGACGCACCGGACAGGCCTGTCTGAACAATCCAGACGTGCGCAACTTCCTCAACTCGTTGGTTGAAGATTATGTGAAGTCATACGAAGTTGACGGAGTGATGTGGGGCTCGGAACGACAGGGGCCGCTCAACAATGCAATCGGTGCGCGTCACGGCGGGTTCAACGGCCGCGCCGAGATTACATGCTTCTGCGGCCATTGCCGTGCGAAAGGAGGTGAGCGAGGCATCGCAGTTGAGCGAGCGCGACAGGGTTTCATCGAATTGGACAAGTTTGTGCGCGCGGCGTGGAGCGATCAGCGTCCGAGCGATGGTTACTTCGTAACGTTCTGGCGATTGCTGCTGAACTATCCTGAGATACTCGCATGGGAGAAGCTCTGGACTGATAGCCAACAGGAGATCTATGGTGAGATTTATGGAACTGTTAAAGGGATCAACAATAAGGTTCAAGTCGGCTGGCATATATGGCATAACAACTCGTTCAGCCCGTTCTATCGCGCGGAGCAAGATTACTCGAAGCTCAAACACAACTCGGATTATCTGAAGGTCGTGATGTACAACAACTGCGGCGGGCCTCGACTGGCCCGGTATATGAAAACAATCCACTCGACTATCTTCCGCGACGCTAAGCCTGAAGAAGCGATGCAGTTGCACTATCGAATCATGGGCTACGGCGATGAGCCGACCTTCGACAGGTTACCGACCGCAGGGCTCTCGGCTGACTACGTTGCGCGAGAGACGAAGCGAGCGATTGAAGGCGTTCGTGGCGAGACTGCCATCTATCCGGGCATTGACATAGACATCCCGACCGAGAAGAGCGAAAAGAAGACTGAGCCGTCTGACGTGAAAGCAGCGGTGAAGGCCGCCTTCAACGCCGGAGCAACGGGTGTGATCCTGTCGCGCAAGTATTCCGAGATGAAACTGGCAAACCTCGCGGCGGCAGGCGAAGCCATGAAGGAGATGGGAAAAGGATAGTTGTAGAAACCTCAACATGGGAGAACGAATATGAGCAATCACGAAGCATCACGACGAAAATCGCTCTGGATCAGGTCTTCTGTTCTTCTGCTCGCCGCGCTTAGTTTCAGTTCAAAATCCGTCGACGCCCAAACCTGCGAGAAGCTGACGAGCCTCAAGCTTGCAAACACGACGATCACCTCGGCGCAGTCCGTGGCTAGCGGCGCGTTCACTCCGCCAACGGGCTCGGCGGCCCCTTACAAAGAGCTGCCCGGCTTCTGTCGAGTCATTGGAGTGATAAAACCCACCAGTGACTCGGACATCAGATTCGAAGTGTGGATGCCGAGCTCGGATTGGAATGGAAAGTTTCATGGCATCGGCAACGGTGGCTTCGCCGGGACGATCACCTACACCGGGCTTGGAGGCGCACTCGCGCGCGGTTACGCTGCCGCCTCGACCGATACGGGTCACGCTACTACGGATGCGAGCTGGGCGCTTGGACATCCTGAGAAGATTGTTGACTACGGCTATCGTGCAGTGCACGAGATGACCGAGAAAGCCAAATCGATCATCAAAGCATTCTACGGCAGCGGCCCGAAGCGTTCATATTTCGCCAGTTGCTCGAACGGAGGACGACAGGCGCTGATGGAGGCGCAGCGTTATCCGAACGACTACGACGGACTCATCGCCGGCGCCCCCGCGAATTACTTCACACAAATTCTCTCGGGATTCGCCTGGAATATGCAGGCGACAATGAACGATCCTGCCAGCTACATTCCGGGGAGTAAATTGAAGGCGATCGAAGCTGCGGCTCTGGCTGCCTGTGACGCGCGAGACGGCGTGACTGACGGAGTAATTGACGATCCTACTAAGTGTAACTTCGATCCGTCCACGTTGCTTTGCAAAGAAGCCGAGTCGGACTCCTGCCTGACGGAAAAGCAGGTAATCGCTCTCAAGAAAATCTATGCGGGGCCGCGCAATTCGAATGGTGAGCGGATCGTCCCCGGCTTTTTACCGGGCGGCGAAACTGGGCCGGGGGGCTGGATCTGGATCACCGGCGCAGAACGCGCGAAGGCGCTACAGCTCTTTTTCACTTCGCAGACTTTCGCGAATATGATCTACAACGATCCGAAATGGGACTTTAAGACTTTCAACCTCGACAGAGACAGCAAACTCGCTGACGAGAAGCTGGGGCCGATTCTCAACGCGACCGATACGAACCTGAAAGCCTTCCGCGCGCGCGGCGGCAAGCTGATTCTCTATCATGGTTGGAGTGATGCCGCGCTTCCGCCCGTTAACACGATCAATTATTTTCAGGGCGTGGCGGCGAAACTTGGCCAGCGAGAAGCAGGCTCGTTCATTCGGCTCTTTATGGCGCCAGGCATGCAGCATTGCTTCGGCGGTCCTGGCCCAAGCAGCTTTGGACAGTTTGTCACGGTTGTTAAATCCGATCCGAAACACGATATGACACTGGCGCTCGAACGTTGGGTTGAAGAAGGCATTGCTCCGGATCAGATCATTGCAGCAAAACCACAAGGCCAAGATCCGAAGGGTCCTGTCACTCGCACACGCCCGCTCTGTGCGTACCCACAGTTGGCGCGTTACAAAGGCAGCGGGAGCACGGACGACGCCTCGAATTTTGTTTGTACTTCAGAGAAGCCTGACGCGAGCCAGAGCAAGAGGCGATGAGTCGTCCCCGTAGAGTTGTGAAAATAGCCAGTGATTTATTGCGGAGAACAGTTCGCGCAGCGGGTGTGGCACAACGCATGCGCCCGCGGCAAGCCCCGACGGGATAGTTCCGTCGTGGGAGGAAATGAAAGCGGCAGTCTGAGGTTAGGGCTGATACCCGCCCGGAACACAGGCAAAACTCAAATCTATTCTTTCGTTAGGCGCGTTAACTCAACACAAGGACGTTGATATAACCGTTTTTATGCCCAAGAGAAAAGCGCTACGAGAACGCCTAATCCTTGATTCAATGGAGCCAGCGAAGGGACTCGAACCCTTGACCTCCGGTTTACGAATGCGATGGACGGCGGTTTAGTGCTGTCTTCCCACATCTGCATCGCACCTGAAGCCTATCGTCATCTGTGCGCTTGACACCGGGATGGGGCGCGGTGAAATGTTCAAACTCAAATGGTCGGACATCGATTTTGGGAATGGCCTTGTCACTATTCAGGCGTTTAATACAAAGACGATGAGACAAAGGCATGTTGCGATGACAGAGCGACTGATTGAAGAGCTGAAGCCACTCTCAGAATACGCGACGAGAGAACAACTGGTCTTTGGCATACGAACAAGCGTGAAGACCGCATTCAATAAGGCAAAGATCGCGGCCAACCTCCGGGACCTGCGCTTTCACGATCTTCGTCATACTCACGCCACACGATTGGTAACTGCTCAGATGCCCTTGTCGGAAGTCGGCCGAGTGTTAGGACACACGCAACCCAGTACCACATACCGATACATCAACGCGAATGTTGATACTGCCCGCCGCGCCGCCGATTTGCTGAACGAGTTTAATAAGCGACAAACCAACGGCGTCGTACACTGAAAGCCCATTTAGTCAGGGTGCTTCTCAGCAGGTTACCGGACCGATCCCCTTAGGAGGTTCTATCGCAAAAAGGATGTCTTACCGGTTGCCGCTAACCGCCCAACACATAACGGATACGTACAAAGGACTTTGTTCGCGAATCCCGCTATGAAATCGCACCCGGTAGCAAAATCAAGAAGGGCGACAGAGTCTATCTGTGGTGGGTGGTCGACGGCTTTATATATAGCTGGGGGTACGTTTCGGAAACCCCAAGGATCAGCGAGACTTCGGATTCTCAGGATAGAAAACTAAAGAGGCTCGTTGTTCCGGTGACGAGGAGAGTTGGCTTCGAACCTCCGCTGACTCGAAAGCAGATTGAAACAGATAATAAGTTGGTCGGACTCATCCCACACAGCCTAGATGGTTTGTACGCAATTGAGCTTGATACCATCCAAGCGAATCACCTTAACGACATAATGCGAACGCTTGGGCTGGAGGCTTCAGAGGGATCGGCCACGATTCGTTGGTCGGTTGAAAGGAGTTGGATCACAATTGATAAGGAGTTTTATCGGAGGAGGTCGTGGGCCATCGCACTTAGCATAGGTGTCACGACAGCATTATCGGTCCTCGGCCTTTTCTTACTGGCTTCCTCGGAGTGATAGTAGGCATTATCTTGGGCGTGACCGCTACTCTTTTTGCTTGACACGGGTATTCCAAGACTATAATATATCTTGCAATACAGGGGGGGGTCTTCGGGTGAGTAAAAGCGCAAAGCGCAAAGCGCAAAGCTATAAAAGTGGGACGTTCGCTAGTCTGTAACCCGTACACGTGCCCGTTGCAAAAAGCAAGGTCCTGTAAGACCAAACGCCAAGGCAGTCCTCAACTTGAAGTGTCACCATGAGCAGGAGATATCTCAAAGTCTTATCCGAATTCTCAGCCTCACGTGTCGCTAGCAGCTATTCTTTCTGCAAAATAGATGAAGAGCGACGATAGAATCAGAACTTAGGACTATCGATCTCAACTCCCGCTTAGAACCTGCACGCGGTTCTTTGAATTGCTCTCGAGCCTTTACACCTAACAATCCGGAAGTGCGTTTGAATGGAAATCACGAGTTCCTCAGCATAGCGGGACTCAATCGCCTTCGCCCAAATCACGATTGTAAAGAGCTTAACGTAGCGTCTCAAGGTACAGGAAGCATCTGATATCAGCCAAAGTGGGTAAGTCTGAGTGTCGCGGAGGGGATTTGTCGGGCATAAAAAAACAAGGGTAAGACAGTTTCAAGCTTGGTGGCAGAAGACTGTCCTACCCACAACACACCCGTTAGTGGAGAGTGCTGCATGAGGACTATATATCATCATGAAATCGCGTTGCAACCCTTATGTTCTAAAGTACTTCGAGAACTCAATTCGTTGGAGCGCCGAGTATCGATCCCGACCAGCAAGCCTACGAAACTGCTTTTCCTCACCTTGCTTGCTTGGATCTATACGAATTCCCAGATCCTGACGAGAGAATGCATCTCACCGAGAGTCTCTCTGAAGCCCATACCTGGGTTTGGCAAATCCCTAAATGCAATATCAGCATCGTGTTTTGATTGCTCGTTGTTCCTGAAAGCCAGGAGTTTCTACATAAATGATGAGCGCAAATACCTCTACAGGTGTCCCGCTGGCTACGCGGCTTCGCTATTGTGTCTGTCCTTTCAATGTCCCGGGGGTTTACGAATTACTTATGGCAGAAAGTTGTGAGTCAAGCTTCCTCGCCTCAGTGAGAAGCAACTTGTTAGCTGTGACTTAGCTTCCCTTACGGGCTTAACATTGTCGGGTGAAGTATATCAGCGCACGCTCGGATCAAGCACACAATCTTCTCTCCTGCCTTGGCTAAGGTTTGCGCAGAAGGAACATCCTAATTTTGCGTGGTTCCGAAACAGTCGGAGGAGGACGAAAAATGGCAAACGTTGGAAAATACTGTAAGGCTTATCCTGTTGGAAGATTACGTGAATTTGACGAATGGAAACTCAACGCCGAGAACTTGAGAAAGGAAAAGACAGAAATCGACGGAAAAGAGATTGAAGTGCCTAGACAACTAACGGACAACGATTTTCTTTACCTGCAGGAGAACCACACGGTCACGGATGGGATTTTTGTTGATGAAAACATTATCTTCAGCGATGTGACTGATGAATGGATAGATTTTTGTAGAATGAGCCTGAAATTTGAACCCGAGGCAAGAAATTCAGATTAAGTAGCGCAAAGCCGACTTGCCTGTCTTCAACAACCGGCGTTGGGCCGTTTTAACCAAAGAAACGAATTCCAAAAATCTATAAGGCTAAAGTAGGACTCCGGACTAGTTGCTTGTGTACCAGTGACATTGCTAGTAACCAAATTTGATTCCTTGCGTCGGGTTACGGTATGACCGCTTCATCGGTTTTGCCTAGTCGTTGTAGTGGCGGGTATGAGTCATGATCTTTCGACTTAGGTCCCTTACTGATTTGAAATGCCTCGATACCAACTAGTGACATGAGAGCTGCGTGTTATGAGAGTACTATTTGTTCCCTGTCACGAAGGAGGTATTGCTCATCAGATACCGCTATTGGCGCTGAATAGAATGCTCAGCGGCCGATCAATAGAAGCGGCGTTTCTGGTTCCGCGCGTGTTTCACAAGTTTCTTCGCTTATTCGGTACGCACGTTCTGAATATTGATCATAATAGCTTCCGCACAGAGGTACTCGCTGCTACCAAGTTCTCGCCCGACGTCGTCGTAGATGATTTTGGGCTTTTTACTGGGGTCGCGTCAGTCGTCAAGAAGTTGCCCCGCGTCGCGATCCAGCGAACAGGGATGTTCGCCGGTAGCAAACCTAGAAATGAGAATCACAAACACAGCAGCAAGCTTGATGTAGGAAAACTTCCTGATCTGAGTTTCCTGGAGTTGCCTCAACCGAAGGCCCTCTCAGACCTGTTCGAGGCCGATGTCAAGATCGTTCCCGGCATAAGGTCGATAGAATTGCTTCCGGCAAGGTCCCAGAATGACCCTTCTTATGTTTTTTCAGGTCCGTTGTTAATTGACGATTATATGGTTGGCCACTTGAACCAGTTGGACGAAAGGGACCTATCACTGACAGATTTGACAGACTTCAATTCTCTAAGACGATTCTTCGATCTCCAAAAAGACCGCAAAGTCGTTTATGCGACTTTCGGAACAGTAGCTGAGGCGACAGAACCCATTCGTGAAGCTGTCCGCAGCCTTATCAATGCGGGTATAGCGGTCGCATCAAACATTCAGGTGGAAGGGCTGAGGACGAATCAGCGAGAACTCTATTACTACGCAAAGTATCTCCCGATGCATTTTGTATGCTCGAGGGTTGATGTGATGATACATCATTGCGGCAGCGGCACATACCATTACCCGATCCTTCACAATACACCGACGATTACGATCGGAACAAAATGCTACGACCGTGACGACGTGGCAACGCGCCTGGAAGAGTTGGGAGTTTCCGTACACATACCCTCTCCAGACGAGTGCCCCAATTTTGTGGCTACTCTTCAGGAAGCAATCGAAAAGTATTTCGACGGTAAAACAAGTCTCTTTCTTGAGAAAAAGAAAAATCTCGCCTTGTTGAATGCGGAAATAAAAAAAACATCTTCATCGTTCAACTTCGAACGGGTTTTGGAAAGAGTCGTATCGTAATTGATCCTGAATCGAGTCGGCACTCAACCCGCGATATCCGCCTCTTCAAACATTCTCTTTTAGTCTTTGGATCGCGTGTCACCGATCAATGAGATGCAAACCAGGGAGATACTAGTATGACCGGACTTAATCAAGAATCCTCAGACTCTCAAGCGACTCAGTTTTTGCGGCTCAAGGATTTCGATTATATCGAGCTGTACGTGGGCAATGCTCTTCAGGCGGCCCACTTTTACCGCACGGCGTTCGGATTATGCCCGGTCGCTTATGCGGGTCTCGAGACGGGCACGCGCGATCGGCAATCAGTGGTCGTTGGACAGCATAAGATCAAGCTTGTGCTGACCAGTGCGTTGGAGGCGAACGGTCAGATTGCCGAACATGTCAAGCTGCACGGCGACGGGGTTAAAGACATCGCCTTGAAGGTGCCTGACGCGGCGCGAGCTTTCGAAGAGACTGTCAAACGCGGCGCACGGCCAGTCATGGAGCCTACTGTATTGGAAGATGCCGGCGGGCGAGCGGTCAAAGCAACGATTGGCACGTGTGGCGACGCTGTACATTCATTCATCGAGCGCGATGGTTACACGGGGACATTCTTGCCCGGCTATCAGACAATTAAGAACTCGCCTTTCCCCATATCGACCGGGCTGAGAGCGGTCGATCACCTGGCTTTCAATGTGGAACAAGGCCGGTTGGACCAGTGGGTTGAATTCTATAAACAGGTCCTGGGCTTTCACGAGTTTCAGTGTGAGGACATTTCAACCCAATACAGCGCAATGAATGTGAGGGTGATTCAGAACAGCACTAATCAGATCAAGTTTTCAATGGTCGCTCCGGCGGCAGGCAGTCGCAGATCCCAGATTGAAGAATTTTTGATGTACTACCACGGCCCTGGTATACAGCATTTCGCATTATCCTCCGACAACATTATCAAAACCGTTCGTGCGGTTCGCACAAACGGCATTGAATTCACCAGAACGCCGGACACCTACTACCATATGCTTGAGTCTCGCATCGGAAAGATCAAGGAGGACCTGGCTGCCTTAGCAGAATTGAAAATCCTGGCTGATCGTGACGAGTGGGGTTACCTGTTACAGATCTTCACCAGACCTCTCCAGAGTCGCCCAACGCTGTTTTTGGAAATCATCCAACGGAAAGGCGCCCGCGGGTTTGGTAACGGTAATATCAAAGCGTTGTTTGAAGCTGTCGAGCGTGAACAAGAAATGCGCGGGAATCTTTGAAGAAGAACTAGAATGACGAACCCCGTTCCAACAGCTAGAAAAGAAATTTCGCTTGCCACCTGGACCCGGACGGTCAAGCGCTCGGCTCTGCAAGAAATGCTAATAGCCGCCTCGCGTCCCGGCATCATTTCTCTGGCGTTGGGGCTGCCTGCATCGGAGTTGTTCCCGGTATCGGAGTATGAGCGAGCGGCCGGACAGGTTCTGGCAACAGATCCCGATGCCTTACAATACGGGCCGCCTTCAAAACTGTTGAGGACGCAAATCGTTTCAATCATGGCTCAGCGCGGCGTGACTTGTCGCGAAGAACAAGTTTTCTTAACAGCCGGAGCACAGCAAGGAATGAACTTACTGGCACGCTTGCTGTTGGAATCCGGTGGCCAGGTCCTGACGGAAGAAATGGCATATACGGGATTCCAGCAAGTAATTGAGCCCTTCGAGCCCAGAGTGTTGACGGTGCCGACAGACCTGGAGACAGGCATCGATGTTGATGCTGTAGAGACATTATTGAGAGACGGCGCGCGTCCCGCATTTATTTACGCGATCCCTGATGGTCATAACCCGCTCGGCGTCAGCATGAGTGCGGAGAAGCGTCGCCGCCTCGTCGAACTGGCGCGCCGATATCAAACGCCCATAATGGAGGACGACGCCTATGGATTCATTTCTTACCGTAAGAGTGCGACGCCGCCCATGCGAGCACTTGATGAACAGTGGGTCCTCTATGTGGGATCATTTTCAAAGATACTGGCTCCCGCCCTGCGTGTGGGCTGGTTGATTGTGCCCCAAGAGCTAACCTATAAACTTTCCATACTGAAGGAAGCAACCGATATCGATACTTCCACTTTTACTCAACGCACGGTTTCGGCATACCTTGAGACGGGGCACCAGTCTGGCCATATTCAAATGCTTCGCCGCGAATATCGCGCGCGCCGCGACGCCATGTTGTCCGCTCTGGCCCAACATTTTCCATCTGAAGCCCGATGGGAAGAGCCAACCGGAGGTGTATTCATCTGGGTTGAATTGCCGGTTGGTGCCAACACAGACGAGCTGCTCAAGATTGCAATCGAAACGGAGCAGGTTGCCTTCATTCCGGGCAATGCTTTTTGCATAGGCGGCAGCCATAAGGGGATCAACAGTATGCGGCTGAATTTCTCTCACTGCGACATTGAGCGTATAGAGTCCGGAATCGCGCGTTTAGCGCGAGCTCTAAAAGTGGTCTTGCATTAGCCCTGGCCGCGCTGTTCTCTTCGGCACGCCATCAACAAGTCTTCGGTTCAGGTCTCCCAATCGCTTTTCTTAAACAATCGGTCCGATCAAGTCTAAACCGATGTTACGCAGTCAATGTCACATATCATAAATAACGATGTAATCGGAATAATAGGCGGGATGGGCCCGCTTGCTTCAGCCGAATTCCTGAAGACCATTTATGAATGCTCTCTTCGCGGGGTCGAGCAAGAGACGCCCGCGGTTGTGGTCTACTCTGACCCCAGAGTTCCTGACAGAACCGAGTCCCTGCTCAACGGAGAATGTGAAATCTTGCTCGACTCCTTGGTTGACGTCTTAAACCGTCTGCGGGAACTTGGTGCGTCGAGGATCGTCATCTGCTGTGTCACCCTCCACTACTTGTTGTCGAGACTCTATGACGATCAGAGGAGAGACATCATATCGCTGTTGGACGTGATATTCGACGGAGTCTTACGAACACGCGACAGGCACCTGTTAGTTTGTACGAATGGGACGCGAAAACTCGGACTGTTTCAAATGCACCCCCAGTGGCAGCTCGCACAAGATCAACTTGTGTTGCCTGACGAGATGGATCAGCAGCTCATTCACCATAAGATCATTCTTGGGATCAAGAGGAATAATCCTCTAGCCGACCTTCTTGGGTCACTGGACGCGTTGCTTGCCAAGTACCAAGTCAACTCTTTCATAGCCGGTTGTACGGAATTACATTTGCTCGCAAAGCTTGCTTTGTTATCGGGCAAGGGCCGCAGATCCTATGGGTGTATAGATCCGTTGGCCATTATCGCGAAGGACTTTGCGAAGCAGAGTGCCTATCAGGCACGAGAGCTTTCAACGACTAATTAGCCTCGTCATCAAACAGCCGAGTGCAACTTCCCACGACCCAGACTTTCAACGTCTGGCCAGTCGAAAAATAGACTTGAAGGACCTTTGACCGGTCGCGGCGCGCAAGCCGGCTTCAATGAAATAAAGCGCGCCTCCTTGAAACATTCGAAGGCTGTTGAAACGGAGATTCCTTGGACAGATTATCGAGCGACATTGCGGCTCTCTCCCCTAAACAGCGCGCCTTGCTTGAGCTGCGGCTCGGTGAGAAGCGCCCAAAGACTAAAGAAACTTGCATAAACCGCCAGAGTAGAGAAGCCGCTCATTTCCCGCTCACCTTCGCCCAGGAGAGATTGTGGTTTATAGACCAGCTCGAACCTGACAGCGCCAACTACAATCTCTCAGGAGCTGTTCGCCTTCGGGGAACGCTCAACGTTCGTGCCTTGAAGGAGAGCCTCAATGAGATTGTAAAGCGTCATGAAATCCTTCGAACTACTTTCGGTTACCTACTGAGTCGACCGGTTCAGTTCATCGCTGAATCGCTCACTTTGATGGTGCCGGAGATAGACCTTCAACAACTGAGCCGGATCGATCAAGAGAACGAGCTACATCGGATAGCAAGCCAGCAAGCTACGCGTCGCTTTGATCTACCAAGGGGCCCAATGTTGAGAGCGAGTCTCGTCCGTCTCGGCGAACAGGAGCACGTATTCTTGTTTACCATTCATCACATTATTAGCGATGGCTGGTCGCTGCGCGTATTCGTGAATGAGATGGCGTCTTGTTACGAAGCGTTCTCCGCAGGAAGACAAGTTGCGCTTGCGGATCTGCCTATTCAGTATGCGGACTTTGCCGTGTGGCAGCGAGATCGTCTGGAGAACGGGGCATTCGAACCTGATTTCTCCTATTGGAGAAATCAGCTAGCCGGGGCCCCTCCATTGTTGACGTTCACCAACAGCCGGCCTCGACCAGCGATTCAAACAAGCTCGGGAGCGGGACAATCACTCGTGTTGCCGGATAGACTGGCTGAAGAGCTCAGAGCGCTGAGCCGGGAAGAGGGCGTCACGCTGTTTGTGCTCTTACTTGCCGCCTTCAACGTCTTGCTTTCCTACTACACGGAGAGGTTTGACATTCTTGTCGGTTTCCCGGTTGCAAGCCGCAACCGGACCGAGACCGAAGAGTTAATCGGCATATTCGTCAACATGTTGGTTTTGCGCACTGATCTTTCAAATGATCCAACCGTCAAAGAATTGTTGCGTCGAGTCCACGGCGCAGTCCTGGACGGCCTCGCTCACCAGGACGCGCCTTTTGAAAGGCTGGTTGGAGAGCTGCGCCTGCAACGCAGCTTGAGTTATAACCCGCTATTTCAGGTGGCGTTTGTTCTCGACAGTGTATCAGCCAAAACGATAGAGCTTCCGGGCCTCGTCATAGATTTTCTGGAGGTCAAGGACCAGACAGTGCAATTCGATCTGGTCCTGCATTTGATCGACAATAGAGAACAGATAACGGGATCACTGCAATACAACACTTCACTGTTTGATCCAACCACTGCAGATCAGATTCTGGAAGACTTTGAAACAATCTTGAGGCTGGCTTCGACAAACGTCCACGTGCGGATGAGCGAGCTGAGACAATCGCTCACAGAAACGCACAGACAGAGGTTTCTAGCAAAGGAGAGAGAGCTTGAAAAGACTAATGCCCTGAGATTACGGAACGTCAAAAGAAAGCCGGTTGGGCTGGTGTTAGAGGATGGCGGCAGGAGCGTGTAGTTGTGAATTCCCCGGAATTTGAAAAGCCGATGAGTAAGCCAGGCGGTATCAAGCGCAAGGCCATCACCATCTCCGAGGATGCGCTGATCCGCGCGGAGTCCCTTGTGCCGGGGAGGACACTCCCGCTGATGATCCAAGCCGCCGTGAAGCGAATAGACCCGATTGCATGGATAGAAAACAACAAGGACTTCGTCGAGGCGAAAATATTAAAACACGGCGGCATAGTTTTTAGAGATTTCAACCTGACCTCAGTCACAGACTTCGAGCGATTCGTTACGGCAATCTCGCGCGAGCTCCTCGAGTATCAGGAACGCTCATCACCGCGCAGCCAGGTGGGCCGCAACATATACACTTCTACGGATTATCCCGCGGAGCAGAGCATATTTCTACATAACGAGAACTCTTACCAAAACAACTGGCCCTTGAGAATCTTTTTCTTCTGTGACACTCCCGCAAAACAGGGAGGCGAAACCCCCATTGCGGACTGCCGAAGGATTTTTGAGGGTATCGACACCGCTATCAGAGAGCAATTTATTCAGAAGAAGTGGATGCTCATCCGCAATTATAACGACGGTTTTGGATTGCCGTGGCAGACGGTCTTTCAGACTAACGACAAGGCAGTCGTGGAAGATCATTGTCGTAAGAACGGAATAATAGCAGAGTGGAAAGAAAGCAATCGTCTGCGAACGATTGCGATTCGCCCCGCTGTTGCTCGTCATCCGGGCACGGGTGAAATCGTGTGGTTCAATCACGCTACGTTCTTTCACGTAACGACCCTCGAGCCCAAGATACGCGACGCACTGTTGGCCGAATTCGGCGAGGAAGATCTTCCAACAAATACTTACTACGGGGACAGAACCCCAATTGAGCCGGGTGTCTTGGATTTACTCCGTGATGTATATCGCCGAGAAACCGTGAGCTTTCCGTGGCAGCGAGGCGATCTGTTGATGCTCGATAATATGTTGGCAGCGCACGGGCGTGCCCCTTTTGTCGAACCGCGAAAGATTCTTGTGGCAATGGCTGAGAGTTATCAGCGGTAAGAGAAGACGATGGGAAGCGAACAGGGCAGATTAATGGAGAAAGAAACGATATCGGGGTTTCGGTTGTCGCCACAGCAAGAGCATCTGTGGGAGTTGATGAGCAGGTC
>Ga0114129_10004112_pt1 | contig 20568 bp, 12 predicted proteins | sample RhiMetdeltSRZDD1_FD_80071 | JGI IMG/M metagenome (GOLD analysis project Ga0114129, IMG submission 80071) | Populus rhizosphere microbial communities from Tennessee, USA - Rhizosphere MetaG P. deltoides SRZDD1 (version 2) (version 2) | ecosystem: Host-associated > Plants > Roots > Rhizosphere >... | reverse complement strand
TCGGCCATCGCGCCTACGCGACCGACTGGATAAGGCACTACGACTGGCGCATCGCAGACAACGCGCCCTGGGTGTTGGCCGTATCGTGGTGGCAGGCGGCGAGCGCCGAGCGTCCCGTGCGCCTCACGGATGCGTTCCCTGCGGGCGACCTCACCGATTTCGAACCGATCGGACAACGGAAGCCGCACATCGCCGCGCCTGTCGCGCGGCAGGGGCGACCGCCCCGCGTGGTGCCGGCCTCTCGGTCTGCCAACAGGCGTCCACTGAACGTACTCATCCTGGTGCTCGAATCGGTAGCCGTTCGCTGGACGTCGTTCGGCGGCTTGTACGAGACGACGCCGAACCTCGTCAAGGAGGCATCGCGCGGTCTCGTCGTCGACCAATTCTACGCGCACGTCGGCCGCAGCTCGAACTCGCTCGCGGCATTGCTGCTGTCGATGTATCCGAAGCTGGGATTCCGTGATTTCACCGAGGAGTACCCGCGCGTCGAGCGAACCTCGATCGCGACGGTCTTTCGCGAGCGGGAGTACCGCACGGCGTTCATGACGCCGAGCGACATGAATTGGGCCGGATGGCAGGCGTTCCTGCCGGCCCACGGCTTCGACGAGGTGCGAGATCAGCACGCGCTGTCGTGCTCGCCCCCGGTTTCCTCGTGGGGAGTCGAAGATCGGTGTCTCGCCGATGGTTTGATCGAATTCATTCAACGCGATCCTCGGCGCCCGTTCTTCGCGATGGGATGGACGCAGCAGACTCATCATCCGTACGAGCCATCGCCCGATGTGCCGCTGCTCGACCTCGTGGGCGACCGGGAGTCTGGGCCTGACGCCTACGATCTGAACCGGTATCTCAACGTCCTTCGCGAGACGGACCGCCAGCTCGAACGGGTCTTCGACGCGCTGCGCGCCGAGGGAATCGCCGACGACACAGTGGTTGCTGTGGTCGGCGATCACGGACAGGCGTTCGGCTACCCGCACGACAGCTATCTGCAGGGCAGGACCGTATACGAAGAAGACGTCCACGTGCCGCTGCTCATCTGGTGGCCAAAGAGATATCAGACGGCGCAGCGCGCGGCGATCATCGGCGGCCATGTCGACCTCGCGCCGACGATCGCGGAGTTGGCCGGCGTGCCGCCGCCGCCCGATTGGCAAGGGCGCAGTCTGTTCGATCCTCAGCGCGCGCCGCGCGCCTATTTCTACGTCGCGCAGGATGAGTTCAAGCTGGCGATTCGCGAAACCAATTGGAAATACATCCTCGACCTGAGGGCCGGCGCCGACGAGCTCTACGATCTGGAACGCGATCCGCTCGAGCAACGCAACCTCGCCGACGCGCAGCCGGAGCGATGTGCCCGCCTGCGCCAGCGGCTAGCCGCGTGGGCGGAGGCGAATCGGCGTCAGTACAATCGATAGGTCAATCCCGCTGACTCTTGGTCGACGCCGGGTACCAAGGGCCATCCTTGAATTCGGTCGTTCCGCCTGTGAGCGCCGCTCTGAAAGCGCGAAGGCTTGCGGCGATCGCAGCCGCGTTCGTCTTCCCCGCTGCGTAGTCCTGATCGTAGTGATACACGTACACGGCCTTCGGCTTGAACGCGTTCACGCATTCCGCCGCGGCTTCCGGCTTCATCCGATCTTGCGGCAGGTTCATCGGCACGAATGCGACGTCGATGTTCTGCAGAGCGCGGATTTCCGGCACGCACTCGGTCACGCCAGCGAAGTAGATCCGCCTTCCGCCGAGCGTCAGCACGTATCCGTTCGACTTGCCCTTTGGATGAAACGGATCGCCGGCTTTGATGTCGTATGCCGGAATCGCCTCGATCGCAATGCCTGCTGCCGTCTTCTTGTCGCCGTTGGCCATCGGCGTCCCCTCGGCAAACTTGCCATGCGAAGCTGAAGGCACGATGACCGGCGCGCCTGGCTTGCGAAGCTGTGAGATGGCTTTGGGATCCAGATGATGAATCGGATCATCGGTGATCAGAATCAGATCCGCCGGCTTCGCGCGTGTCAGGTCGGCCTGGCTCCACGGATCGACCTGGATCACCTTGCCGGCGTATTCGATCTGCACGCTCGCGTGCAGAAGCGGCGTGACGACGACATCAGTGGCTGCAGCTGGCGCCTTCCCGAACACCTCGACGATCGTCGCCGTCACCGTGCCGGTATTCGTGAAGGTGTGCTTGGCGCCGCCTTTCAGATCGATCACCTGCCCTTGCGTGATGTCGATCGGCGCCTGACCCTCGATGGTGAAGTGCAGCTGCCCCGTCACCACTGTCAGCACGTGATAGGCCGCACCATCATGTGAGTGCATGCGCCGCGTAGCGCCAGGCTCCGCATAATCGCGAAGCACGCGGAACTCCGGCCGATCCATGACCAGCATCGTCGACAGGCCGGGATCGCCCTCGACCGGTCTTGCCTTCTCCGCGCCACCGACGGCCTGTGCCGATGCGCTCGACGCCGAACACGCAAGCGCTGCCACTATGAATGCGCGTTTCATGCTGTGACCTCTTGAATGATTCCGAGAACGATGATCGCGCCTCCGGCGATCCGCCCGACGACGGCGCCGAAGGGTCCAACTTTCTCCATGAGCACGAGCACACTGAGTGCGGCCACCCACAGAAGGTTCATGATGCCGACAGCGAACAGCACGCACATCAGCGCCCAGCAGCATCCCAGACAGTACCCACCGTGCCAAAATCCCATGCGGAATGCACCGAGGCGTCCCTCACGCCACTTAGTCATCAGAAATCCGAGCGGGCTGCGGCAGTGTGTCAAACAGCTGCCTTTGAACGGCGTCAGCTGATACGCGCCGGCGACGACGAGGATGACGCCGGACGCCCGCTGGCTCGACGCAGCCATCGCCGACGACAGCATCGCGGCGCGATGCAGCGCTTCCTGCGCGATCGCCGCGAACGCGCTGAATCCGACCCAGACCGTCAGATACCCGAGCCCAAAAAGCAGCACACCCATTGGGACTCGGTTCGCTCCGCGCGCGTTCTGGGCGCCGGCGAACAACAACAGCATTGGCGTCGCCGCCCCGGCCATCATGGCGACCATCATCACCACCCACATGACGAATGTGAGGACCACATCTGCGGTGGCCCGCGGCATGTCCATCACCATCCCCATCTCCGCCATCATCCGGTCGTGCGCCATCGATGCGGACATCTGCCGATCGAGCCGGATCAGATAGATCCATGCGAGCGCGGTGAGAATGGCGATGCAGATCCAGATGAGACGACGGTCGCGGCTGGATGGCGCCGCGACCGGTGGCGTACTAAGCACTCTGCCAGGCGAACGGCGCGTACTGCCCGTTGTTCGTCCCGCTCGTGTCGTCCCACGCGAGACCGAGCGCGTGTACATGGCTCTTGGTGGCATGAGCCAGAGCGAACCGGTCCGCGGCGGGATGCCCGGTGTTCTCTAGATGGAGCGGCTCGCGTGCACCCGGATTCAGCCCCATCGCGCCCTGAGCGGCCATGTCGACCAGAGAGGCGGCTTTCACCGACCATTTCACGCCGCTGCGATCGAACGCGATCGGCGCCGACTCGACCCCCAGAAACTTGCCAATCAACCCGGACATCGCCGCCATCGGACCGCCGGCCGCGCCGCTCGCAATGGCGGTGATCGCCTCGCGCTGCTCGGCCGACGCACGTTCGTCAGCGATCAGACCGACAGACCAATTGCCTTTTCCCATCGCCTCCGGTGTAAAGCCGAGGACGATGAACCCGAGGCCGTCGAGCGAGACCGCGCCGTAACGGCCTTGCTCGATTTGAAACGCCATCGCGAACGTGCACGAGTCTTTGCTCGGCCTCACCGCCATCTGCGCCGGCAGACATGGACACACGAAATCGCAGCTGCAGGTTTCGTAATACTGTCCTTTGACGCTCCAAGTGGTCGCAGTCATTCGAGAGCTCTTCGCTACGGAAGGGCGAAAGCGATGTATTCGCCGGAATAATTGCCGCCGCTGACGGCGACAACGATGTACTGTTTGCCGCCGACCATGTAGGTCATCGGCGAGCCGCTCTGCGGCGCCGGCATCCACACCGCGCCCACCTCTTTCCCGGTCTGCTTGTCGTAGGCGCGCAGCATCGCGCCCCGCGGATGCTCGGGCGTGGTGGTCACTTGTGGATCGCCCATCACGACCAGCGTCTTGGTCACCATCAACCCAACGCCCGCGGTGCCGGCCTGACCGGTCTTGGGAATGTTCAGCCCTCGCAGTGCCGGGTGGTTGCGGATGTTGTCCGGCGTGTCGCCGTGCGGCACTTGCCACATCAGTTCGCCGCGATCGAGGTTGATGGCGGAGAGAATGCCGTACGGCGGCTTGACGATCGGCAGGCCCTGGACGTTGAGACCGCCTCCGCCTGTCGCCGGCGGATTCGCAGGCGCACCTGCCGCAGGCGTCGGCGCCGCCGGCGCGGTCGGACGAGGCGGCGCGTCGGCAGCGCAGCAGTCACCGGGACCCAGCACCTCGCGGAATTGCTGTCCGGCGAGGCCGGAGACGTACCGGATGTCGGAGAATCCCGGCGGCGGCGCGACGAGCGATCGCGCGGACGGCGTGTTGCCGGCCTGCGCATACACGATATGCGTTTCCGGATCGGCCGCGGAGCCCGGCCAATTGGTCGCCGTTCCTGCGCCGACCGCGCCGAGAATGCCGTTGACGTTGCCGAGAAGGGGCGGCGTGAAGGGCGAGTCGCCCACCTTGTACCGCTTCAACGCGTCGAGCGCCTGCGCGCGCAGATCCGGAGTGAAGTCGATCACGTCGTCGGGAACCTTCAGATAGTTGCGCCCGTACGCGGGTGGCTTGGTCGGAAACGGCTGCGTGGGGGACGTTTTCTCGCCGGGCACGTCAGATTGCGGCACGGGCTTCTCTTCAATCGGCCAAACCGGCTGACCCGTGACCCGATCGAACACGTAGAGGTACGCCTGCTTGCTCGGCACGGCAACCGCCTTGATCGGACGACCACCGACGTTGATGTCGAGGATCAACGGTGCCGACGAGTTGTCGAAATTCCAGAGCGGATGGTGGACGAACTGGAAGTACCACTTGCGCTGGCCGGTCCTGAGATCGACGCAGACGAGACTTTCGGCAAACAGGTTGTTTCCGGGACGATGGCCTCCGTAGAAATCTGAGGTTGGAGTCTCGATCGGCAGGTAGACGAGCCCGAGGTCTTCGTCGACGCTGATCTGCGTCCAGACGCCGGCGTTGCCATTGGTCGCCCACGATTCCTGCTCCCACGTGTCGTTCCCGAATTCGCCGGGCCGCGGGATCGTGTGGAACGTCCACAACAGCTTGCCTGTCCGGACGTCAAACGCGCGAACGAGGCCTTTCGTGTTGTTGTGCGTCGAAACGGTGGCGCCTTCGCGCATCGCCGATCCGACGATCACGACATCCTTCGCGATGGCCGGCGTCGAGTGGACGCCAATCTCGCCCGTCTCGAGATCGATCTGCTCGCCCTTGCCTTTGACAGCACCCACTTTCAGATCGAGGATGCCGTTGGTGGCGAACGAATTGATCAGCGCACCGGTCTTCGCGTTCAGCTCGACGAGCCGATAGCCGGTCGTCACGTAGATGACGCGCTCGTCGCCTCTCCCGTCGGTCCAGTAGGAAACGCCACGGCCAGACAGCTGGCGCGGAGAGACCGCCGCGCGCTTGCCCTCTCGAAGGCTGTGCGTCCAGATCGTCTCGCCCGTTTTCGCGTCGAGCGCGATTACCGATCGGCGCGTGCCGCCGGTGGTGTACAGAACGCCTTTCACCATCAGCGGCGTGCCCTCGAGCTTGTACTCGGGACGCGGACCGAGGTTGTCGGTCTTGTACCGCCACGCGATTTCAAGCTTGTTGAAGTTGGACGCGTTGATTTGATCGAGCGGTGAGTACCGGTTGCCTTTGATGTCGGCCGTGTAGTGCGGCCATTCGCCGTTTTTCGTCGCCGGCTGCGCCGCCCACTGGCCGTCCGGCGCGGGTCCTGCGCCGACATAAATCTGGCCCGACAATTTCGGGTTGGAGGCAATGGCAAGGAGTCCCACAACCAGCGACGCCAACGCCGGCACGGATCGAGAAACCGTTCGCGACATCGTCTACTCCTTTTCTCCTGGCGAGCAGGCCCGAACGGGCGGATTATACGTCGGTCGAGCGTTATGCAATACACTGCGCGCAACGTGGCGCGGGCCTTTCATGCCCGCGATCGCGGCCTGAGAGGCCGCGCTACAAGGAGGGATCACCATGTGGAGCCGACGTTCCATCCTGAGACTGGCCGGCAGCGCGACTGGCGCGGCCTTCGCCGTTCGCAACTACGGCATCGACGACGTGGCGGCCGCGACGGCGGCCGTCGAGAACCGCACGCCCGAGGACGTTGCGGCGGACGAAACCTACTGGCGCGAGATCCAGTTTGCGTTCACGCTGGACCGCTCGCTGATCAACCTCAATAACGGCAACTCGTGTCCGAGCCCCACGGTCGTCCACGAGGCCTACAAGCGCTACCTCGATTCATCGAACCAGGCGCCCGTATACCACCGCGGTCTGATCGAACGGAACATCGAAACCGCGCGGCGACGGCTGGCGGCAGAATTCGGCGCCGATCCCGAAGAGATCGCCATCACGCGCAACGCGAGCGAGTCGCTCCAGATCGCCCAGAACGGCCTCGATTTCAAGCCGGGCGACGAAATCGTCACCACCGAGCAGGACTACGGCCGCATGCTCACGACCTGGGATCAGCGCGCGCGCCGCGACAAGATCAAGGTCACCAGGCTCGACTTTCCGTGTCCGACGACGCAGGCGGATCTCCTCCAGCGCTTCGAGAAGGCGATCACGCCGCAAACCAAGGTGCTGCACTTCTGTCACATCACCAACCAGTCCGGACAGCTGTTCCCTGTGCGCGATCTCAGTCGGATGGCACGGCAGCGCGGCATCACGACGATCGTCGACGGCGCCCATGCCCTGGCGCATTTCCCCTTCAAGCTCCGAGATCTGGAGATGGACTTCTACGGCGTCAGCCTGCACAAGTGGCTGCTGGCGCCCACGGGCACCGGCCTGCTCTACGTTCGCAAAGATCGAATCGCCGGGACGTGGCCGCTACAGGCGGCGCCGGAGCGGCGCGACAACGACGTCCGGAAGTTCGAGGAGATCGGCACGAGTCCGGCCGCCACGAAAGCGGCGCTCAACGAGGCGATCGCGTTCCAGCAGGCGATCGGCATCGAGCGCAAGGCGGCGCGCCTTCGCTACCTCACGCTGCGCTGGGCGAACGAGCTGAAGAAGCACCCGAAGATCAGGTTGCATTCGAGCCTCGAGCCGGGACAGACGTGGGGCCTCGCGGTTGTCTCGATCGACGGCGTCGATTCGAACAAGCTCGTCACGCACCTCTGGGACAAGTACCGCATCGTCATCGTCGCGGTGGGGCATGACAACCCGAAGGTGCCGTCGCTCAGCTATCGTGGGCTGCGCGTGACGCCGAACATCTACACGCCGCTCGAAGAGATCGACACGTTCGTGGAAGCCATGCTCGCAGTGGCCAACAAAGGGCTGCAGGTTTGAGAAAGTGAAAAGTTCTAACTTTTACCTTTCTCTGCAATTTCCCCGAGCGCCGCGCTGAAGCGCATCACTTCGTCAGTCGTGTTGTAGTGCACGAGCGACGCGCGAACGACGCCGGCTGGCATCAGTCCCAGGCGCTTGATCAGCCGCGGTGAGTACATGTGACCGCTGCGGACGCCGATGCCGCGCGCGGCCAAGGCGTCCGCGACGGCGGATGGGTCGACGCCCGCGACCGAAAAACAGAGCGTAGGTACTCTTTCGTGGAGCCGGCTCTTGTCGGTGACGCCATGGACGGTGACGCCGGGAATCCGGGCTGCCGCATCGAGAAGCGCGCTCGACAGCGTCCGTTCGTATTCGGCGATCATGTGCATCGCGGCGCGGATCATCACCGAGCGGGCGACGCCTTCGGCCGGAACACCGACGCGATCCAGATACCCACTACCGAGATCTTCCAGATAGGCGATGGCCGCGTCCATTCCGGCCACGTTCTCGTACGCGTACGTCCCGGCCTCCAGCTTGTCGGGCGTCACGTCCGGGATGAAATCCTCCCGGAAGGTCGGCAGCTGATTGATCGCTTCCCGCCGGCACCAGGCAAAGCCCATGTGCGGCGCGAACACTTTGTACCCAGAGCAGACGAGGTAATCGCAGTCGAGCTCCTGGACGTCGATCGATCCATGCGGAGCGTAATGCACCGCGTCGAGAAACAACTCGGCTCCCACTGCATGCGCGCGGCGCGCCGCATCCGCGACATCGACGATGGTGCCGGTCGCATTCGAGGCCATCGTGCAGGCAACCAGGCGCGTGCGATCGGTCACCAGCGCGCCGAGATCGGCAGCATCCAACCGCCCCGCATCATTCGGCCGCCACCAGACGATGCGCGCGCCAGCCCGCTCGAGGGCGAGCCACGTGGCGACGTTCGCCTCGTGATCCAGCTCGCTGACGACGATTTCTGGCCGCGACCCGAGCGTCTGGCCAATCGCGAGACTGATTGCCCGGATGAACGACGTCGCGTTCAGGCCGAACGCAATCTCGTCGGCGGTGCGTGCGTTGACGAACGCGGCCACGCTTTCGCGGGCCCGCGCGATCATCGCGTCGACTTCGCGCGAATGCCGATACGGCCCTCCGCGCTGCACGTTCCGCGCGAGGAGATGATCGGTCACGGCCTCCAGCACGGTCGACGGAATCTGGGCACCTGCCGCGTTGTCGAAGAACACGAACGGCGCGGCGCGTTCGAGAGCCGGAAACCGCGGACGGACCTCGTCGATTGGAAAGGGTCCGCCGTCAGGCACGAACGCTTTCATGGCGGCGTGCGTACACGAGGGACATCAACAGAAGGAACGGCACAAAGGACACTACACTGTACTGCAAGCCGTCGACGAAGAACGTGGTCCCAGAGATGCCGACGAGTGCCGCAATGCCGCACCACGCCGCGGTGCGATGCGCCGGCAGGCGGATCGGCAGCCTGCTGAGCTGCTGCGAATCGAGCGTCTTCCTGAACCTCAGGTACGTGAACAAGATCACGATCCAGATGAACAGCATTCCCGCCACAGCGGTGCCGTAGAGAGCGAGGAACGCGTTCGCCGGCGCGAACACCGCGAGGAGGATCGCCGCAGCGACTCCAGTGCTGGCGGTCGCGAGCGCGCGAAGCGGCACGCCCGCGGCACTCACGACGGCCAGTGACGCTGGCATGTACCCAGATTTCGACAACGACAAGAGCATTCTCGTGGTCGAGTACAGGTTCGAATTCGCGCTCGAGATCGCCGCGGAGATCACGACCATGTTCATTGCGCCGGCGGCAAACGGAATGCCGATGGCGCCGAACGCGCGAACGAACGGGCTGCCCGTGATGCCCCCGCCGCCTTCGGCCAGTTCGCGCCACGGCGTCATCGTCAGCATCACGGAGATGGCGACGACGTAGAAGATGATCAGTCGAAGGACCATCGTACGCATCGCGCGAGGGATTGAGATTTCAGGCTGCTGCGCTTCGCCCGCCATGATGGCCACGCCTTCGACGCCCATGTAGCTGGTGATGACGAGCGTCAGCGCCAGCCAGACGCCTTTCCAACCGTTTGGCAGGAATCCGCCTGGACCGTCGACGAGATTGCGGAACCCGGTTGCGGGCCTGGATCCCAAACCGGCGGCCAAGGCGATCCCGGCCGCGATGAAGGCCAGAATCGCGATCACTTTCACGAGCGCGAACCAGTACTCGACCTCGCCGAAAATCCCGACCTGCGCGGTGTTGACCGCGATGAGCGCGGCGGCAATCCCTATCACCCACCATGACGGCGGCACATGCGGAAACCAGTACGCGAAGTAGATCGCGACCGCCGTGACTTCGGCGCCGATGGCGAGGATTTGGACGAAGGCATACGTGGCGCGCACGACGAAGCCGAACCATGGTGAGAGGTACCGATCGGCAAAAATCCCAAACGATCCGGCCACAGGGTGCACAACGGCCATTTCGGCGAGCGCGTAGCCCATCACCAGCGCGATGACCGCGCCGATGAGATACGTCACGATCACGGCGGGTCCTGCGAGGCGAATCGTGACGGTGCTGCCGAGAAAGAGTCCGACGCCGATTGCGCTGCCGATCGCCATCATCGCGATCTGGCGCGGCACGAGCCGCCGTTGGAGGCCTTCCTCGGTTGTGGGAGCTCTCACGCTGCGATCGGGCGTGCTCGGCCGCGGGCGCGCCTCCCGATCATCGCGGCAGCGCGAAGACAACGATGGTGGGTGAACCGGGATTCCTCTCGGTCCAGAAGCTCGACGGGCTGCCTGACGCGACGGCGATGTACTGCCGGCCGCCGACCGCATACGTGATGACGCCGCCGCCGATCGGTCCGCCCGTGTTGAACCGATAGATCACGTCGCCGCTTCGCGCGTCGAACACCACGAGATCGCCGGTCAGCTCGCCGGTGAGCACCAGATTCCCGGCCGTCGTCGTCACCGCAGCCACCATCGGACGCGGCGACCGGTACTTCCACTTCACCGCGCCGGTTGAGGCGTCGACGGCGGTGAGCCATCCCTGCGCCCGCGATGGCGGATCGAGGTCGTTCCTCCCGCCCATGTAGAGCTTGCCGGGAATGAACTTGACTTGCTCGAACGCCGAGAACGTGGCGCACCAATCGACGGCCGGCACATAGAGAAGATTGGTACCGGGATTGTACGAAGGGCCGTTCCACTGGATCCCACCGAGCACGCCAGGGCAGGCTCGCAGCGGCGAGAACGATACGGGAATGTCGGCGTTCTCTCGCGTCGTCACGGGCGTCTCGTACAGCACACGGTGCGTGTCGCGATCGAGCGCGCGAAGCATTCCGTCCTTGCCGGCGGTGGCCACGAGGCGACGCATCGTGCCGCCCACCGTCGTGCTGAACATGGGCGTGGCGTGCGTCACGTCCCAGTCGTGCGAATCGTTGGGCACGAGCTGGCGATACCACCGAAGTTTTCCGGTGCGCACGTCGAGCACGATGATCGAGTTCGTGTAGAGATTGTCGCCCTGCCGCAGATGAATCGGCAGATCCGGCGCAGGGTTGGTCACGGCGGCGTGCAGATCGCCGCTTTCCGTGTCGAGCGAAAACGTCGTCCACACGGAGCCGCCGCCGACGGGAATCCCTTTCGGATTCTTCCAGGTGTCGTAACCGGGCTCACCAGGTTTCGGCACCGTGTTGAAGCGCCACACCGGCGTGCCGTCGGACACGCGAAACGCACCGACCCAGCCCTGCACGTTGTTCTCGCTTCCGGCGGGACCGATGAGGATCAGGTCCTCGAAGATCATCGGTGCCATCGAGAACGTCTCGCCTTCGGCAGGCTTCGCGACCTGTCGCGCCCACAGCAGCGCCCCGGTCTCGGCGTTCAGCGCGAAGAGATAGCCGTCGGGCGTGCCGCGAAACACCCGGCCGTCCTTGAGCGCCACGCCGCGATTGCGCTGAAAGCCAGGGTCGTCCTTCAACTCCCAGGTGTGACGCCACTTCGTCTTGCACGTGGTCGCATCGAGCGCCACGGTACTCGTCATGGTGGTCACGAACATCGTTCCGTTGTACACGAGCGGATTCGTCTGGAAGTTGTCGCGCTCGCCCATCTGCAGCATGCACGCCGGCGCGAGGCGGCCGGCGTTGCTCGCGTTGATCTGATCGAGCGGTGAAAAGCGTGTGCCCGCATAGTCGTGGCTGTGGAACAGCCAGTCAGTCGAGCGAGCCGCCGCGTTCAAGGTGGCCTGGTCGGGTCCGCTGTCGGCCGCCGTCACCCCCGCGGCACCGGGAATGAGCGCGGGAGCCGGCGGGCGCGCCGGGGCGCGTGGCGCCGTTCCCTGAAAATGCTCGACTTTCAATTGCTCCGCATTCGCGGTCAACGGGACCGGGCCGGGGCTGTATCCGTTTGCTTTCAGCATGTAGGCGAACACGGCGACATGGTCCTGCAGCGACAGCGATCCGGCCGCTCGCGGCGGCATCGTCGTGCGAACGATGAAGAACAGATCGTCGAGCGTGACGCGCGGATCGCTCCAGCTTGCGGCGAAACGAGGGCCGGTGAGCGATGGCGCGGCGCCTCCATTGAGCGCGGCGCCATGACACGAGGCGCACGACTGGCGATAGATCGCTTCGCCGGCGCTTGCCTGTGCTTCGGTGTAGAGGGTCGGCCGGAACGGCGCGGCCGCCTGCGGATTCGTCTCCCCCTGATCGCCGATCGCGACACCGCCATGCGCCATCGCCGCCGCCAGAGCCATCCCGAAACGCCAGGCAGCGCGACTGTGCGCCACGTCAGCGCCCCGCCGCTTTGCGGCCGACGTCGACCGCCTTGAACCCGGCGTCACCCCAATTCATCACGAAGACACTGAAGCCCTGCTTCATCCGCGTCTCGATGTCGGCGGCGGTGGCCGGGAAGCCGCAGGGCACGTGGAACTCCTTGCACGCGGAGAGAACCTGCTGAATCGCATTCTCCCAGCCGGCGGTGTCGAGTACACGCTCGCCCGCCGCGTTTGTCGACGAGAACACGCCGCGCAGCGTGCCGGCGCCCGGCCACAAGACGCCGATGCCTTTCACCGCCGCGATCTCGCGCACGTGCGCGAGCCCTTCCTTGCTCTCCACGATCGTCCAGTTGATCAGCTCGCCCTCGGGGTTGAGCGGCCACAGGTCGGCTTTCTGCCTGTACTGGTCTGCGGTCATGTTCCAGTGAGCGGGCGCCGCGCCGACTTCGTCCGGGCGCGCGCCGCCTTTCGACTTGAACCGCATTGCCGCGATCCCTTGGCGCACTTCTTCGGCGCTCTCGGTTTCGACGAACATCAGGCCGGCGGCGCCGAGACTCAGCTCGCGGCTGATGTTCTCCACCGCCTTCGATCGATCGGGATCGATCTTGGGTATTTTGAGAATCATCGGACGCGCGAGCCCAAACGCCGGCATGCGTGTCGGTCCCGCGGCCTCGTCCATCGCCTTGAAGAAATCGGCAACCGCCGCGAAACCGCGCTCGAGTCCGCCTTCGAGGCTGCCGTTGAAGAGGAAATCCGCGGACGAATAGGCGAGCGCGTCCTTCGCGAGATCGATCGCCGGACGCGCGACCACCGGCTCGCCGCGACGGCCCCCGTTGCTGGGGGCGTAGACGCCGAACACCGGTTTATTCTGCTCGAGGAGCGCGATGACAGGGTTGAGCCTCTTACGCGCCGGTGCCTGGCCGACTGCCGATTCAGTTGCGACGGTGACAACGACGCCGCTCACGACAATGCAAAAAACTGCCAGGCGCATCGCCCCTCCGCGCTGAATTATATGCAACGCATCGCAGAGTTGATACGCCTCGTCACCGGTGTCTGACACCCACTCGACACGTGTCAGACACCCACTCCGTGTTCCCTTGACATGTGGCAGGCGTCGGCGTATAGCGTGTCTGCCGCGAAACCTACCGCCATCGCGTAACGCGTCTCGTGTTTTCCTCGAGGAGTGGAGGCAGAATCATGCGCAGCCTCTCAATCGCCGTTCTCGCTGGCCTCTTGACGCTGACGCCTATCCCCGCTGCCGCGCAGGGCCAGCTGTCCGCGGTGCAGGGTCGTGTCGTCGACGAATCGGGTGCTGCAATGCCAGGCGTCGTCGTCCTCGTGACGCATCAGGGCAGCGGGATGTTTCGACAGGTCGTCAGCAATGCCGACGGCTCCTACTTCGTGACGGGCGTGCTGCCCGGCCCGTATCGCATCACGGCCGACCTGACCGGATTCAAGAAGTACGAACGGCGGGATGTGCTCCTCACGATCGGAAACACGACGACGCTGGACGTTACGCTCGTCGTGGGCGGGATCGAGGAAAGTGTCACCGTGTCGGCACAGTCGCCGCTCGTCGACGTCACGTCAAAGCAGATCGGTGCCAACATCGGTACGGGTGAGATCGCCGCGCTGCCAATCCTGAACAAGAACTGGCTTCAAGCGGTCGGTCTGGCGCCGGGCATCGTGGTCGCTTCGTCGACTGCCTCGTTCGCCTGCGAGTCGTTGATCGTCGGCGGCGGGAGCAACAGGAGCGGGAACTTTTCAGTGGATGGTGGCGGGAACAACGACGACTATCTCGGCTCGTCGTGCGGCAGTCAGGTGCGCCCATCGCTCGAGTCGGTCCAGGAGTTCCAGGTGTTGACGAACCAGTACGACGCCGAGTTCGGCCGCACGGCCGGCGCCATCGTCAATGCCATCACCAAGCAGGGCACGAACCGATTCCATGGCTCTCTGTTCGACAGCTACACCGACACGAGATTCACGGCGAAGGATTTCTTCGTCGCGCAGAACAACCTCGAGAAACCACAGACGGCCCAGAAGGACTGGGGCGGCACCCTCGGCGGGCCCATCAAGAGGGACAAGGCCCATTTCTTTTACAGCCTGGATCGCATCATCTACGACGAGGGGCGCAGCAACACCTTTGTCGCACGACCGGAGCTCAACTACTCGAACACGCAGAGCATGCACCTCTGGAATCACATGGTTCGCGTCGACCAGCAGATCAATGCCAACAACACCTGGAGCGGGCGCTATCTGGTCGAGTACTCACCGACGTACGGCCGCGTCGCCAGGAAAGAGACACTCGCAGGCAGAGACCAGGAGTTCGACATCGACCGGACGACCGGCGGCAGGTGGAACATGGTGCTCGGGAACACCAAGGTCAACGAGCTCCGCGTCGGCTACACCCATGAGAAGAACGGCTTCACCGTGCCCGAAGTCCAGGAGGGCATTCCGATGGTGAATGTGGCGCCCACGCTCAGCATGCTGACGTTCTTCGATGGGCCGAATAACGGCGCGCTCTTCCGCATCGATGACGCCTACGAGGTCAGCGAGGCGTTCTCCTGGTTCGTGCCGAAGTGGGGGCGAGGGGATCACTCTCTGAAGTTCGGCGGACAGTACATCTACTCCACCATCGAGCTTCCCGATCAGACGGACATGAACGGGAGATTCACGTTCTCCACGGACAAGGCGTTCAACAGGAACGACCCGTCGACCTACCCGGAGCGACTGTTCATCAGGGTGCCTGCCGCAAGCGACATTCTGATGCCGACCGACGTGGCGGTGCTGTTTGCGCAGGATAAATGGCACATGGGGAACCTCACTCTGAATCTCGGAGTGCGTTACGACATCGAGATCACCCCGATCACCAACGCGTTCAACCCCCTCTTCAAGGATGGGGCGCATGCCGTCGACAAGAACAACATTGCGCCGCGGCTTGGCTTCGCCTGGAATCCGGGCGGCAACAGCAAGTCGCTGGTCCGGGGTGGCTACGGGCTCTTCTACGACAAGATCACGCTTCAGACCACGACGCCGTTCGTCTCGACCGGCGTCTACAGTTCGTCCTTCACGGCGTCGTTCCCCGCCAGCTCGGCGGACCCCGGCCCGAGTCGTGGGCAGTTTCCAACCGATCCGCTGCTGGTCAATGGTCCCGTGGTCAACCGCGCGTTGATCAACGTGCTGGTTCCGCCCGGGTCGCTTGGCCGCAACACCGGCACGGTCTTCGTCGACAACCCGGACCGAGTGGTGCCCAAGACGCATCAGATCTCGATCGGCTACGAGCGGCAGCTTGGCTCCGAGATGGCCGCGACGGTGGATTACATTCGCAGCTGGAACCGCGATCAGCTGATCAATTTCGATTTGAATCCTGGACTCCGCGTAGACACGAGCCGGACCGGTCGCATCGTCTACACCGACCTCAACAACCTCGCCGGGCGGTTGGGGATCTCACCGTTCGGCAATCCCGTGATCACTCGCACGAACGCCGGCTCTTCGGACTTTGACGGGGTGAACCTCTCGCTCGAGAAACGCTTCAGCCACAACTGGGCCGCCCGCGTTTCGTATGCGACCGGCTACGCGCGCGGGAACTCCGAGGCCAACCAGACCAACGACAACAATTACCAGATCCTCGGCGACGCGCTGCTCGACCGGAACTTTGGTCCGCTCGACGCCGACCGGCGCAGCAACCTCGTCGTCAGCGGGCGCTTCGAGATTCCGCGAGCGCACGGCCTCACGGTCAGCGGCGTCACGAAGTATCTGACCGGGAGCTCGTTAAACCTTTACAACTCGGCGGTGGACGCGGACCGGAACGGCAGGCTGTTCGACTTGCTGCCGGCGGGCAGGTACTGCGGCGTCGGCGTAAACGCCTTCTGCGCCGAGTCGAAAGGCGGCCGCAACGGCGCGAAAGGGCCCACCTTCCGTCAAACTGACATGAAAGTCAGCTACCGGTTCCGCCCGCACAGGGAGACGACGCTCGACGCGAACGTCGAGCTGTTCAACATCTTCAACACCGCGAACTTCAGCAACCCAACGTCCGACCAGCGGTTGCCCGACTTCCTCGTCCTCACGTTGCTGAGCGGCGGTAATGGACAACCGCGCGCGGCGCAGTTCAGCGTGAGGTTCGGCTTCTAACCGTCGCCTTTTGCGGCTCTCGAGCCAGCTCAAATTCCGACCGGAGCCGTCAGACGGCGTCTCCGGTCCATTCGCCGCGCCGCATCAGCGGTTCGGCAGCGCCGTCAGCGCGCACGCCATCCACATCGAGCTCGCCGGAGCCGATCATGAAATCCACGTGGATAGCACTGCGGTTGCCTCCGGCCTGCTCGAACTGCTCGTCGGTCATCGCATCGGCGCCGCTCAACGTGAACTTGTATGCCGTGCCGAGTGCGACGTGGCTCGCGGCGTTCTCGTCGAAGAGCGTGTTGTAGAAGAGGCGACCCGACTGCGCGATCGGAGAACCGTGCGGCACGAGCGCCACCTCGCCGAGCCGTCCGGCCGAGGCGTCGGTGTCCACGAGCTGCCGGAGCACGGACTCGCCGCGCCGCGCCTTGACCTCGACGACGCGGCCTTCTTCGAACCTCAGGCTGAAGTCTTCGATGAGCGTGCCGCTATAGCTGAGAGGTTTCGTCGCGCGGACGGTTCCCGAGACGTGGTGGCGGTCGGCGATCGTGAACACTTCCTCGGTCGGCAGGTTCGCGACGAACCGGATGTTGTTGCGGCTCGTCGACGCCCCGCTCACCCACACATGGGCCCGCGGAAGGCCGACGGTGAGATCGGTGCCGGGACCAGAAAATTTCAGCGCGCCGTAGTGCTTCGCGTTCAGAAAATCGCTTCGTGCCGCAAGCGCCGCGATGTGCTGCTGCCAGGCGGCCACCGGATCGGGGCGATCGAGCCGGCACAGCCGATCGATCGTGTCGCGAAGCTTTGTGAATCGTTGATCCTGCGGCGCATCCGAAAACACTTTGTCTGCCCACGCCGCGCCTGCGGTTGCGATCACGGACCAGTTCGTCTGGTTGCGGGAAATGAGCTCGCGGAAGGCCATCATGCTGCGTGACGTGGACTGCTGGAGTGCGCCCGCGAGATCCGTGGACTCATGCTGCAGCAGATCCGGATCGTTGGCGTAGATCGACAGCACCGCATCGCCGGCCTCGGCGTGCTCGGCCAGCGCCTTGGGCAGCCAGGCCGAGAACTGACTGAAGGTCTCGCGGCGTGCGTTCCTGAAGCGCACGAGCTGCAGCGCCTCGTCGCCCCAAATCGCCTCCACCAGCTCTGCGCCCGCGCGATACGCGCTCGCCGCGATCTGCCGCACGAGCGGTGCCGCTTCGAGCGACACGCCGCCGTTCATGAGTGGTCCGATGATGAGCAGGCGCTGTCCCGGCTGCAGGTTCAGCGCCACGCTCACCGCGATCTCACCGTAGCGTTCGAGCTGCTGGTCGGGAGCAACAGGTGTCGAGGCGGGCATCTGAGGACGGAGGATAACTGAAATCTTTATATCCGCCTATCCGTCAGCTGCTCAGGTTCGCACACGTAAGGGGGCGGATTTGTGGCAATCCGGCATAGTCCTGCCAGGAAGGCCTATATTCCGCATGACGAGCCCTCAGCACGACACGCATTTGTGGTTGTTCTTCGCGCCGAGCTTCTCGAGGAGCGCCAGCGCCTCCGGCCACGGCTGGATGCGCTGGACCGGCCCGTTCGCCATGTCCGCCGTCGTCTTGCCTTCTCGGTTCACGGCCTTCACGTCCGCGCCCTTGGAGACGAGGTACCGAATCATCTCGACGTCGCCGCGTGCCGCTGCGTTGTGCAACGCCGTGTTGCCCTCGTGGTCCGTTGCATTCACGTCGGCGTGGAGCTCTTCCGCCAGGTACTTGACCGCCGCGAGCATTCCGCCGGGCGCAAAACGGTGCGAGTTGGCGGCAAAGCCCTCTCCGTAGCCGGAGCCGGCGGCGGCGACGACGGGCGGCACGCCGGGACCGCCGACCGGAACAGGGGGCGTCGTCGCCACGTCTCGCACGTCGCGTTCGACGTCGGCGGTGCGCGGGCGTCCTGCGCCTTTCATCGACGGAATGTTCGGATCGGCACCGCGCGACACGAGCAGCTTCATCGCGTCGACGTCGCTCGCGTACGCGGCGCGCCAGAACGCGGTCGCGCCGATTTCGTCCACGCCTGACAGATCGAAGCTGTAGCCCGAGTACCACACCTTCTTCTTCAACCGCGCGTTGGGATCGGCGCCTTTGTCGAGCAGCGCCTTCATCAGATCGAGATACCCGGTCGATTGATTGAGGTAGGCGCGCGGCTGCGGATAGAGCGACTTGGGCGCCCACTGGCAGTTGACGACGGCGTAGAGCGGCGTCGCGCCGTTGTCCTCGGCCAGATTCGGATTGGCGCCCTGGTCCAGCAGGTACTTCGCAAGATCGAAGTGGCCGTTGAGCGTCGCGATCAGCAGCGGGCTCGTCTTGTCGCCCGCGCTCACCTGGTTCACATCGGCGCCGGCGCGATTGAGCGTCTGGACCGAGTCGGTGTAGCCCTGGCGCGCGGCCAGGAGGAGCGGCGTCATCCCGCCTTGCGTCGAGACGAGCTCGTTCAATTGGTACTGGCGATCGATGCCGGCCTTTCCCATTCCGCGACCACCGCCGGGGAAATTGCGTCCCGGCTGACCCTGCGCGGCGCCACCCTGCGATCCTCCGCGCCCTTCCTGACCCGGAGCGGGAGGCGGCGCCGGGTTTCCGAACAGAATCCCGCCATAGGAGGAGCGGTCGATGCTGTTCAGATCGACGATCTTCGTCGTCGCTTTCAGGTCGGCGCCGTGCTCGGCGAGGAGCTCAATCACCGGCGCGCGGTTGGAGGCCGCGGCGAACATCGCCGCGTTGAAGCCCCGTACCGGTTCTGCCGCGTTCACCTCCGCACCGTGGTCCACCAGCGCCTTCACCGTCTCGACGCTGCCGGACGCCGCGGCGAGCATGAGAGCCGTAGTGCCATTCGATGTCTTCGCGTTTACATCGGAGCCGGCCTCGATGAGCGGCTCGAGCACAGCGGGATTGCCGCTCTTCGCCGCGAGCACCAGCGGCGTGTAATCGCCGAGCCGCGTTTTGGCGCGGACGTTCGCGCCCGCGTAGAGCAGCGTTCGCGTCAGTTCGGCGTCGTTGCGCATCGCCGCCCAATGCAGCGCCGTCATCCCGTCGCCCTGCGCGCCGTTGACGTCGGCCGCCTGCTTGAGCAGCGCTTTCACGGCCTCACGATCGCCTTGCATCGCCGCGTCGGCGACGGGGGCCGCGGGCGCCGCGTACAGCCACGCTGAAAGGGCCAAGCTCACACCGGCCAAAGCCATTGACTTGCTGCGCATATTGAATCTTCGTGTTTTCGTGTTTTCGTGGCGGATAGCTAGTCTCTCGGTGCGGCGATGTCGGTCGTTGACCCTGCAACGACGCTGTTCAGTTCGAGCGCTCCCGTACTGTCTCCGAAGCTCGCCATGCCGTCGAACCCTACCTTCTGCAGGACGCTCAGCATCGCGTTCGCGAGCGGCGTGCCGTCCGGCGTCCGGACGTGCAGGCCGCCTTTCAACGCGCCACCGGCATGGCCGGCGAGGAAGAAGGGCACGCGCTTGTGATTGTGAAGGTTCGAGTCGCCCATCGGCGATCCATACGCCACCAGCGTGTTCTCGAGCAGGTTGCTGTCGCCGTCCGGCGTGTTCTTCAGCTTCTCCAGGAAATACGGAACCATGCTGACGTGATACGTGTTGATCGTCTGGAAGTCGACGATCCGCTCCTCGCGCTCGCCGTGGTGCGACGACGAATGGAACGCGCCCTTGAAGCCGCTTTCTGGATATGTGCGGTTTGAGGCGTCGCGCCCCAGCTTGAACGAGAAGACGCGCGTCAGGTCCGACGCGAACGCCAGCGCCTGCAGGTCGAACATCAGCTTGACGTGCTCGGAGAACGAATCGGGGACGCCGATCGGCGCACCCGGCAGGTCTCGCGGCTCGCCGCTGCTGTTGTAGCGCTCCACTTTCTGGATCCGACGCTCGATCTCACGGACGTTGTCGAGGTAATCGCTCAGACGCGCGCGATCGGCCGTGCCGAGCTCTTTCTGAAGCCGGGCAACGGATCCGGACAGCCAGTCGAGCAGGCTGCGATCCTCCACTCGGCGCTCGCGGCGCTCACCGGGCGTGGCACCAACGCCGAACAGCTGATCGAAGATCACGCGCGGATCGCGAACCATCGGGAGCGGCTGCGTCGGCGACGCCCAGCTGATCGAATCGGTGTAGGTGCAGGAATATCCGTACGAGCAGCCGCCCGCCTGGTCCACGTTCTCGATGCAGAGCTGCAGCG
>Ga0114129_10004110_pt1 | contig 20571 bp, 16 predicted proteins | sample RhiMetdeltSRZDD1_FD_80071 | JGI IMG/M metagenome (GOLD analysis project Ga0114129, IMG submission 80071) | Populus rhizosphere microbial communities from Tennessee, USA - Rhizosphere MetaG P. deltoides SRZDD1 (version 2) (version 2) | ecosystem: Host-associated > Plants > Roots > Rhizosphere >... | reverse complement strand
GATCGTTCCGGCTCCACGGGTTGCGTGGCCAGCGCCTCGTGACGCTCCGGATCGAAGGGTAGGTCGCGGGTTGGAATGCGTTCGAGTCCTGCTTCAGTCAAGACGCCGATCAATTTGTCCCGGATGAGCGCCAACCCCTGGGCCGCCGCTCCCGATTCACCGCCCAACGACGCCATCGCACGCTCGAGATCGTCGAGCACGGGAACGAGCTTTTCAATGAGGGCGCGCTGCGCCCAGACCGTCGTCTCCAAACGATCTTTTTCCACCCGCCGCCGGTAATTGTTGAACTCGGCCTGCAGGCGTTGCAGATGATCGACCACTTGCTCATAACTCGCCGGCGCCGAATCTGAAGCACTCGGCGCCGAGTCGGAAGCGCTTGGAGCGCCCTCCTCCGCGCCAGAGTTCCTCTCCCGCTCATCTTCGATACGGATTTCGTGCGTGCGTCGTCTCATGATGACGGTTCCGTTGGTTCGGCTTCGGGCCCGTTCTCCTTTGTGCTTTCAGAGGAATATGGCTCCTCGGCGGTTTTTTTCATCTCTTCGAGATAGTTGAGCCGAAGCTCGGTCAATGCGCCGCGGAGGAGACGGCTTTCATCGGGGCTTCGATTCCCTTCCGTGCGCGTCTCCAGCTCGGCCAGCAAATCGATCATTTGCCGGGCGGCGCCCAGATCCCGCTCCAGCTTTCCGGTGGCGGGATGGGTCACCTTGCCGAGCGAGATCCAGGCCTGGATCCGGAACATCTCGGTCAGGTACGGAACGAGCGTTCCGGTTTCAACCTGGGTCATCGCCCGACCACGTCCTCAACGACGATCGTCGCCTTATGCGCCACGATCACTCTTCGACGACCTCGAAATCAGCATCGACCGATCCCTTCTTGCTCTTGGACTCGCCTTCCGGGGGCGGAGCTTCACCCGTTCCGGCCGTGGATGCCTTGTACATTTCTTGCGCAGCGGCCTGGAACGTCTGCTCCAGATCCGCAGCGGCCGCCTTGATCTCGGCCGCGTTCGTCCCCTTCAGGGTTTCGCGCACCCGCTCAATCGCCGCTTCGACGCGCGCCTTGGTAGCGGGGTCGATCTTGTCGCCGTTTTCCTTGAGCTGCTTTTCGACCTGATAGGTGAGCGTATCCGCCTGATTACGGGCTTCAATCTCTTCGCGCCGGTTCTTGTCTTCCGCGGCGTGAGCCTCCGCATCCTTCACCATCGACTTGATGTCGTCCTCCGACAATCCCGAGGAGGCTTGGATCTTGATGCTCTGCTCGCGCCCGGTCGCCTTGTCCCGCGCCGCCACGTGCAGGATGCCGTTGGCGTCGATGTCGAAGGTGACCTCGACCTGAGGCACGCCACGCGGCGCCGGCGGAATGCCGACGAGCTGGAACGATCCAATGAGCTTGTTGTCGCCCGCCATGGTCCGCTCGCCCTGGTAGACCTTGATGTCCACCGCGGTCTGGTTGTCGGCGGCGGTGGAAAAGATCTCCGATCGCTTGGTCGGAATGGTCGTGTTCCGCTCGATGAGCTTGGTCATCACGCCACCCAGGGTCTCGATGCCCAGAGACAAGGGAGTCACGTCGAGGAGCAGGATGTCCTTGACGTCACCGGCGAGCACCCCACCTTGAATGGCTGCTCCCACCGCGACCACTTCGTCCGGGTTGATGCCCTTGTGGGGATCGCGTTTGAACAGCTCTTTCACGAGCTCCTGGACCTTGGGAATGCGGGTGGAACCACCGACGAGAACGACCTCATCGATCTGCTCCGGCTTCAGGTTCGCATCGCTGAGTGCCTTCTTGCAGGGGTCCACGGTTCGCTGAATCAAATCGTCCACCAGCTGCTCGAACTTCGCCCGGGTCAGGGTGATGTTGAGGTGCTTGGGGCCGTTCTGGTCCGCGGTGATGAAGGGCAGATTGATGTTGGACTCGATGGTGGTCGAGAGCTCGATCTTGGCCTTCTCCGCCGCTTCCTTCAGTCGCTGAAGCGCCATGGGGTCCTTGCTCAGATCGATCCCTTCGTCGCGCTTGAACTCGGAGACGAGCCAGTCGATCACGCGCTGGTCGAAGTCATCGCCGCCCAGATGCGTATCGCCGTTGGTCGATTTCACCTCGAACACGCCGTCACCGATCTCGAGAATGGAAATATCGAACGTGCCGCCTCCCAAGTCGTAAACGGCAATCTTCTCGTCTTTCTTCTTGTCCAATCCGTAGGCTAGCGCCGCCGCGGTGGGCTCGTTGATGATGCGCTTGACGTCCAGTCCGGCAATGCGGCCGGCGTCCTTGGTGGCCTGACGCTGACGATCGTTGAAGTACGCCGGAACGGTGATGACCGCTTCGGTCACCTTCTGGCCGAGATAGTCCTCTGCCGTCTGCTTCATCTTCTGCAGAATCATGGCGGAGATTTCGGGTGGCGTGTATTCCTTGTCCCCGATCTTCACCGCCACCTGATCGCCGCGTTCGACGATCTGGTACGGAACCATGCTCGTCTCTTGCTTCACTTCGCCATAGGCCCGGCCCATGAAGCGCTTGATCGAAAAAATGGTATTGGTCGGATTGGTGATGGCCTGCCGTTTGGCTACTTGGCCAACCAAACGCTCACCTTTTTTGGTGAAGGCCACCACCGAAGGCGTAGTGCGCCCCCCTTCGGAATTGGGGATCACGACCGGCTCGCCACCCTCCATGACCGCAACACAGGAGTTGGTGGTTCCTAAATCGATGCCGATGATCTTTCCCATGACGTTACTTCCTTGTGACTCGAAAAAAGACCGGAGCGGGCGACCCGGATCGAGCCGCCCGCCCAACCTCAATCACTAGAACCCGGCCTCAGTCCTCGATCCGAATTTCACGAGGCCGCGCTTCTTCTGACTTGGGGAGGACGACGGTGAGAACGCCGCTTTCGAACCGCGCCTTCACATTCGTTGGATTCACGCTCGTGCCGAGGGTGAACGACCGCTCGAACGCGCCATAGGTGCGCTCCATCTGGTGCCAGTTGTCGTTCTTTTCCTCGACCTGCGCCTTCTTCTCTCCCCGAATCGTGACGATGTTGTCGGTCACGGAGATCTTAACGTCATCCTTGTTCATTCCGGGAAGCTCCGCGACCAGTTTGTACTCGTTCTCATTTTCTCTGACGTCGATGGCCGGATACCAGGCCGTTCCGCCGCCCGCGCGCGCCGAACGGCGCCACATCTCGTCCAACAGCCGACTCATGTCGTCCAGCTCATTTATTGGTCTCCAACGTACGAGTGCCATGATGATTCCTCCTGGCTAAAAAAGCTTCTTTTTTGAACCGCCTCCAAGGGCGGACATCACATCCTTAAAGAGCTACTTTGAGCCCTTCTGCCAACATCCTCATATTCGCAGGCAATGTGCCAGCGATTTCATTCGCTCTAAAACAGCTAATAAAACGATGTCTCTAAATAGTTTAGATAGCATTTGCCTAGAGGTGTTCCAATCAGAAATCCAATGTCGTTTTCAGAATGAAACACCCATCCGGTTCCATTTTACAACATGGTTTCGGATTGAAACTGACTGGACCCATCCGGATCTCACTTGAGAAGGACCGGCCGGGTACAGGATAGAACGTATCCAGATCTAACTATTTAAAAATCAATTACTTAGGGGACAGAGCCCTAATTCGTGGCCGGCCGGTACCCACCCGAGCGGTCCTGCGCGGCAGAGCCCCCCGAGCCAATCACCAACGCAACCCCTTGATTTTGCGAAACTTAGCTGCGAGCTCGCTTCGTCCCAAAACTGGCACATGGCTTGCGTTATAGGGCGGGCGAAGCAGCGAGACCTCGTAAGAGGAGCAGCTTCAGCACCAGCCGCGAACGCTACTCCAACCCCGGCGAAGGGTGGCTCGCTCAGTGATGAGGCAGCCATTGACGGGCCACCCACGCGGCTTCTCTCGAGGGGCTGGACGGTTTTAAGGCCGCGAAAGCGGCAGCGAATTGGTTCCCTGCGGACCTTCGTCATCGTTCTGGATGGCTAAGACAAGCGCCTGCTCGACCTGGGGATGCCTCCCATTAAGGTCTGGCTCGTTCCGGAGGCGAGCAGGGAACCGACCATATCCCTGAGGGGGGGATCGCGCGTCTCAAGAGTCTTAAGCCCGCTCTTGTGGCGCCGGGGGCACCCGAAACACGGGTGCCCCAAATTTTTTACCCCTTTTCCCCCTCCCTCCTTCCCTCGGCCGTTTCCTCTTCTGTCTCCTCGTGCACACGGATGTCTTCGGGAGGAAATTCGGATTCCGTTGGAAGGTCTGGTTTTTCACCCGGAGGGACCGGCTGACCGAGCACCGCGGATTTCAAAGCTTCGCCCGGAGTGGAAGGCGCACTCGCCCCCGCCTCTTCGAGCCGTGTTTCGGCTCGTTGCTCTTCTTCTTCGAGCGCCTTGGGCTTCTCGACCCCTTCGCCTTCGACGCGCGCCTCCCCGGGGCGCTGCGCCACCAGGTCTCGCAATCGTCTAGCCAGCGCTCGAATCATTTCCAGGAGCATCGTCGTGTCGCCTGCGGCGACGTCATAGAAATCGTCACCGCGCAGGGCAAGCGTCAGACCGTCTTCGATGCATTCCGCGCGGTGTTTCCGTTCCGAATCGTCAACTAAAGACCAGGTTCCAAACGATTCGCGGGGTCCCACCTCCGCCATGATGCCCTGGTCAGTGGTGAGCCTGACCCGTCCATCAACCACCATGTAGAGCGCATCGGCGGGATCGCTCTCGTCGTAAATAAGATCTCCTTGGAAGATTTCGACTTCCTGGGCGACGTTGGCCAATCGCAACAAGTGCCGGGGGCCCACATCCTTGAGGAGATCCGCTCCCTTCAGGATCATTACGCGTTCGACCGCGGTCAGCATTACAACGCTCCGGCCGACCCCAAAGACGGTGAAAATTCGCGGGCGGTACCGGACAAAAGCGCGGCCAGCTCCGCTTCCACCAGGGGATCGCCTTCACGTTCGTTCTTCTGAAACTGATCAGGATTCATACCGGGCACATACCGAGACGCGCGTACGGCGCAGGCCCGCAGCCACTCGTCACCGGCTTCCCAAGCAAACCGGATCGCCTTTTCCAGGTCCTGGGTTGAATCAATCGTTGGTGTGTCCTCGCGAGCTTCCTCCTCGAAAATCCGGGTCACTGCCCGGAAGACACCTCCCGGAAGCACATGCCCAAGATACTCCAGACCGGGCGCCACCACCTCCGGTTCTCGGGACTTGAGTCGTTCGAACGCCCCAGCCAGAGGCTTTGGCGCATACCAACAGGCGAGAGCCCTCAAGGCCCGATCGAGGGCCATCTCCGCAAACTCGCGAAAACTTTCCGACAGAAGCCGCAGCTCCGGATGCACTGCTGCCCGCAAACGCTCCGCATGTTCCGTGTGCCGCCGGTATTCGGCCAGCTCGCGCAGGAAAAGTCGATGAGCCAGCGAACGTGGTAGAACCGGTCGCCCCCGGTCTTCCCGCGCCTTGACGAGGCCCTGGAGGGCGACATGCCGAGCCCTCCGGTCCGTGCTTCGAACCATGCGCGACAGTTCCTTAATGGCACGCGAGGTACCGATCAAAGCGAGCGTGCGGGCCGCGAGAACTTGCGCCCGGGCTCCCTCGGATCCTTCGAGGAGCGGCACCAGACGAGGAATAGCCGCATTGCCGATCGCAGCCAAAGCCCGCTCGGACTCGTAGCTCACGGCGGGGTCCAAAAGCTGAGGCACGATCGCCTCGACAAAACTCGGATGGGGTCGGCGCGCCGCGCTCACCAGCGCGGCCCGGCGCACCTCGACATTTTCGTGAGTCAAGAGCGCCAATAGCTTTTGGGTTGTGGCGGCACCGCCCACGACCCCCAACGCGCGCGCGACCAGGACAACATCCTCGGGCGTGCCGGTCGCGAGATGTTCGGCAATCCACTCCGGTGTGATGGCCCCGGCGGCGGCGCGGGGATGTTCAAACAAGACGTCGAGAACGAGATGGCGCTGGGCGGGTTCGCCTGCATTCAAGAGGCGCTGCACCAAGTCGGCCGGACGGGGTCCCAACTCGAGTAGGTACTCCACCGCGGCCCGGCGGAGACCATAATCGGATTCTTCTATAAACGGCTCGATTTGCGCTTCTCGGCCTCGCACCTGCATCACGCGCATTGCTTCCGCTGCCCCGCGCCGAATGGCGACCGAGGCGTGGTCCAGGCAATTGGCCACCGCCCTGGCCAAAACGGCGTCTCCCGCGTATCGGCTGAGTTCGAGAGCAGCGAGAATGCGCCGCTCATCGTTTCCGTTCAGGGCTCGAAGGAGAGCTCGCCTGGCCGCCGGCGTGTGCAACGATTCGTAGGACAAATCCGGTTCCGTCCAGCGTAGGGTCAACGCTTTTTCGAATGCTCGCCCGAACTGCCGGTTCAGGATCGTGATGACGCCAAGCCAGAGTATCGCCATGACGCCGGTAATAACGGCAATGATTCCTACCGGCACGCGAAATAGATGGAGCACCACGACCAGCATGACGCCCACGAGTGCATCCGCCCATCTCTCGACGAGGGTGTCGACGGCGGGTTTGATGATACGGCGCTCGAACGGTCGAAGAGCCATATAGTAGATCTCATTCGAGGACTTGCCGAGTCCTTGGAACACGACGCCCTGCAACCACCGCAGCCCCAAAATGGGAAACCAGCCTGCACTCAATCCGGTCACAAGACCAAAGGACACGGCGGTCAAAGGCTGCAATCCCGACGAAGGCCCCAGGCCGAAACGATGCAACAACCATCCCGCCGCGGTGAACTGGAAGAGGAGAGAGAGCGCATTCAGGCCGGCATAAAACTTCCCCAGAAATCGCGTGAGGTCGTGCGGATCCGTATAGAGCTGAGTGATGAAGAACTTGAACTGGAAATCCACCAGCGTCGATACGGCCACCGAAAGAGCCATGCCGGTGGCCAGGACCTTGAGATATGTGGAGTTGCGGAAGATGTGCCATCGGGAGACGGACACTTTGGCCTCAGGCACGCTCTTGCGTCGCCAGTGGTTTCGTTCGATCAAGCCGGTCAGCAAATACGCAACCACCAAGAGAATCGAAAGCGCCCACATAAGTCCCACTCGCTGCACGAGTCCGGTTCCCCATGCGGCAATCGCGCCCCCCAACGATCCGCCTAAAAGCCCGCATCCGGTGAGCAACGGAAACAGGCGGCGCGCCCGTCGCGAATCCCACACGTCCATGGCCAAGGCCCAGAAATGCGGGAGCAACATCATGGCCTGACTGCCGGTCCACAAATAGAAGAGGGCCGTGATGCCTTGTTTCCAGAGCGGGTAGATGAGCGCGGCCAGCAAACTGAACCCGATGGCGACAAGTTGAGTGAAGCGCAAGGCGCTGATACCGGCGAATCGCCGCCTGACGCGCCCCTCGAGCCACAACGCACCGGCGGAGGCAAATGCAACTACGATGTAGGCGTAGGGAAGGTTTAGAGCACCGAAGGTGGAGAGGAAAAGAGAATCGCGTAGGACCTTGGCTACGGTGTACGCGCAGAGAAGGACCCCCACCAGGGCCCCCATGAGAGCGAGAAGCCCCTCTTCCTCCGGTTCGATACCGAGCCGCCGCAAATAATTTTGAAAGAGACGTCCGGGATGTCGCACAAGTCTGAATGATCTTTCCTTCTCCCCTGGAACTTCTATTTATGGCACTTAGGCTTGGAAAAGAGTACCATCGGACACGGGAACGGCATACCGGCCTCCGCTGTATGTATTATAAGTGCGGGTGAGCACCAGGATGGGTCAGGTGCTCACCTAGTGTTTAATTAAATTTAAGGACGCGAAAAATGTCTCCCAAGTATTGCCGGGTTCCCGGCTATGGCTTAATTATTTTCGGATTGCTCGTGGCCGGATGGCTGGGCACTCCCCCGAAGGTGGCCAGGGCCTCCTCCAACTTGGATGATTCGACGTTTGCGGCCCAAGGTGATTCAACCCATGTTGTCTCCTCCACCGCGAACGGGACCGGCTTCGGTGACACGACCTGGACCGCCCCGGATCCTCCGGGATCAGAGGATCCCTCCCAACCGGGTCCACGCGTAGCCGAACCCGATCATGATCCAGGTTGGGAGACCGCATTACGCACCCCCTTCCGTGCTGTCTTCTTTCCCATGCGCCTTCTCGCGCGGGGGATGGAGTTGGGCTTCAAGCAGTTCGGAGATCAACTCCTGGAACCCAAGCCCCCTTCACCGGGGGTTAAAGTTGGACTGGCGATCTATGCTGGATCCACGAATGACGTGGCCCTGGGGCCGGACATCAAGGCTCGCGACGTTCTCTTCCCCAATTCCCGATTCCATTTATTCGCCGGATGGTCGATCACCGATCACCGCCGCGTGCGCCTGACCGAAACCATTGCCGACCGGCGGCCTCTCGGCTTCCGCTTGGCCGGCAATTACGACCTCAAACCGAATCACAGATTCTACGGCATCGGGAACGACACGCCAGAAAATCAACTGAGTTATTTCAGACTCGAGGACACATTCGCCGAAGCGGCTCTTCTGGTGGGGTCGAAGCCTCTCCGTCAGATCCGTTTCGTGGCTGATTACTCGGGAATGAACGCCAAGAGCGGCTGGCACGGAACGCCGCTTCTCGAGGACGTGCTCCTTCCGGAACAGGCACCGGGCTACGCGGGATCGACCTTCGATTTAGGTTTTGGCGTGACCGGAGACCTGGGGCTGGTCAATAACGACGTATCTCCGTCTTTGGGCGTGCATGCCAAAACGGAGCTCCGTCGGTTCCGAGGCGTTCGGGACAGCGATCCGGATTACGACCAGTGGCTGGTCGAGGGGCGCGGCTATGTGCCCGTCTTCGCCCACCGGCGGGTCATCGCGGTCAAAACCGTGTGGGCGGGAGTCAAGCCAACCGATAGCTCGCCCGAAATGCCGTTTTACCGGCTCGCGCGCAACGAAGGCGCGCTCGCGTTCGAGGGCTATCACGCGTTTCGTTATTACGACAATCAGCTGGCCATCGCGCGCGCGGAGTACCGCTGGCAGCTTTGGGACCGGCAGGACTGGACCTTGAGCGCCGTCGCTCTGTACGAGCTCAATGAAGTCGCTCCGTTTGCCAGTGCATTCACCTGGGATAAGCGGCACCATGCCTATGGCGGAGGGCTGCGGCTCAGCTTGACCGATCGATCGGCGGTCCGCCTGGATCTCGCCAAGAGCACGGAGGGCCTCCATTTGATCCTTTCCATGGGGAACGTGTTCTGATGCGACGCACCATTCTTTCATTTGCGCTGTGTTCGATCGCCCTCTGGGCCGGAACCTCGATGGGCGATATTCCGGATCGGGGGCTCACGCGTTCGACTTGGATCGATCACACGACCTGGATCGACCATGACGAGCAGCCGATTGCAGAGCCTCCGGAATGGCAATCGAATTACTACACCGGAATATTTCGTCAATCTATCGTCGATCCGCTGTCCCATGCGTTCGACATTCCCGACAAGCTGCTCCTCATCCCCCGAACCCTGGGCGCGAAGACGGAACACGAAGCGGTCAACGTGAACGCGTTCGATGAGGTGCCGAACTCGAGCTGGTTCACGAATCGCAATCACCTGAAGGCCATTCCCCCCAGTGAGCTGGCCAAGGGTCCCACGGACGTCGTGCTTCCAAAGAAGCCGTGGACGATCAGGCATCCCAAAGAAGGCGGGCAAACGGCCGGGTTCCAAATCAAGGACGCCGACGGCAAGAAATGGCTCATCAAGCTGGATCCGGCGGGCTATCCCCAACTGGTTTCGGGAGCGGACATGGTGTCTCGCACCCTGTTCTGGGCCGCGGGATACAACGTGCCCAACAATCAGCCGGTGCGCTTCAAACGCGAAGATCTCAAGATCGACCCGGAGCTCCTGAAAGGAAACAAAGACGGCGAGCAGATGCGGGAATCGGATTTGACTGCGATGTTGGAACGCGGCGCGCGCTTCCCCGACGGCAGCTATTCCGCGCTGGCGAGCCTGTTCATTTCTGGAGAAGCGATGGGCGCCCCCAGTATGCAAAAGCGCCGTCCCGGCGATACCAACGATTGGTACCGGCACGACTACCGTCGCGAATTGCGGGGTATGTACGTGCTCGCGTCGTGGCTCAACAGCTGGGATGCCAAAGACCAGAACTTCCTCGACGTGTTCGTGCCCACCACCGGCGACAGCCTGGGACACGTCGATCATTACGTGCTCGATGTGGGGGCATCGTTGGGCGCGGCCGGTCTTGGCGAACGCGAACCCTGGCACGGTTACGAGAACACTATCGATTGGGGATGGATGGCGAGACGCCTCGTTACCCTCGGCTTTGCCGTCGAACCCTGGCGTCACGCGAAGGGAGGTCCCAGCATCCCTGCGGTGGGAAATTTCGAGTCGGCCGCGTATCACCCCGAGCAGTTCAAGACGCTCCAGGAGCAGCCGGCGTTTCGCGCGATGAAGGATCGGGACGCGTACTGGGGAGCCAAGATCGTGGCATCCTTTTCGCGGGATCAAGTCGCGGCGGCAATCGACGCGGCCGGATATGACGATCCTCGGGCCAAAGCCTACCTTCTGAAGGTCCTCATGGAGCGGCGCGAAAAAGTGCTGCGCTATTACTTCCGCGAGGTGGCCCCGCTCGATTTCTTCGAGGTCAAGGACGGGAAGCTCGCCTTCCATGATCTGGCCAAGGACGTGGGGATCACGGGTGCTCGCGAGTACGTCGTTCACATCGATTCGGAAGGTACCGGCCCGGACGTCGATCGAGAGCTTCGGATCAAGAGTCCCGAAATTCCGCTCGACACGGTTGCCCCGAACGCAACCCGTCTCGAGCTTCACATGTCGATTGCGGGCAGCAAAGCAAAGCCGGTCAAAGTGGAGCTGTCCCGAAGCGCGGGTTCGGCATGGACGGTGACGTGGATTCGCCACGCATGAGGCGCCTCATCGTGAAGGTGGGTTCCGCGATCAAGCTCGGCCTGGTGGCGGGTATGTTGTTCGCCGTTCCTGTCTTCGTAGCCGCTGGATGCGCTGGTTACGGGAAGCTGAACTACGTTCCCGAACCCGCGTCCATCCCGTCGGACAGCACCAAGACCCGGGGAGAACAAAAAGAGGGGGTGCCGTTCTGGTCGCCGATTTTTGCCGATACTGCGATTGGGTTCGTACCCGGGTCAGCGGATACCACCCGCCGGTATCTCGGACGCCTCCGAAACGGCTTCACCGCGGATACGCTCAACGTGCTGTTGTGCGGCGACAACCGGCCCGCGTATCGAACGGTGCGACTGCGGCCCGAATTAAAGCGCGTCCGGGGCATGCTTTCGTTGAACCCCATCAACTGGGCCAAGGGTCTTATCACGATTCCGGTCATTCTGGTGAAGGGCATGTATCCGGATCTGGCTCTCGTCCGCGACATTCCGGCCGGCCTTCGCCGCATGCCCACCTACGGGCGAGAGCAGCAAGTCGTCAACGCGATGGTGGCCAAATTGGATTCACTCGAGAAGCACGGGCAAGTGGTCGCGTGCGCGATCAACACCGGAGACTTGATTAAAGATGGTCGCCGTCCGGCCCACTGGGAACGCTTTCTTAGGATATGGCATCCGCTCACCTCACGCACTCCGTATTTCGCGATCGCGGGAAATCACGAACGCACCGACACCCAGCTTGGCGTCGACAACTGGCGCGTAGCCACGGGTCTGCCGGTGGGCGGGGATCGACTTTATTACTGTTTCGATTCGGCGGATGGTTGGGTGCGCTTCATCGCTCTTGATACCAACCCCATGACCGATCCCGACCACTACTGGTCGCGCGAGGTCGAGGTCAAGTATTCGGATGAGCAGATCGACTGGACGGTTGCTCGGGTCAAGGAGCACGTGGGACCCGTGTTCATCTTCATGCACCATCCGCCCTTCTCGTCCGGATATCACCGGGACGAATGGCAGTACGACGCCGTCCTGCGTGACCGACGGGAAAAGCTGATCCGGTCGCTCCATGACACGGGCATCTCGGTTCTCGCCAGTGGTCACGAGCACGCCTATCAGCGCGCTCTCATCACCTGGCCGGACGCCGTGCTGATTAACATCGCCACCGGCGGAGCGGGATCGCCGCTCATCGCCATTCCATCCCAGAAACAATCGCAAGCGATCATGAGCCAGTACCAGGTAGCGGGTTCGGTGATCAAACCCGAGAACGTCTTCACGGCCCAGGCGTTTCATTTCCTTCTCGTTCGCTTGTGGTTCGGAGGCGGCGAGTTTTACACGTACGATGTCGACAAGGACTCCAAGACCAAGGTCATAGATAAGGTAGAAATCGATCTCAAACGTTACGGCACGCCACAGATTGACCAGCACAAGATGATCCTTCCACCCACCAAGGGGCCGACGCAGCCGCCTGAGGAGCCCAAGGCGGGAGCAAAGGCGACGGCGGCGGCCAAGACCGACACCACGCAAACCGGAAAGGCGATCTTGAACCAGCCTGCCCCGGGAAATCAGGCTACGCCGCCTCCGACCCCGAAGAAGAAATCGACGACGCGTAAGCCGACCAACCATTCCCCTTAGTGACGGGAACCAAACTTAATGCAAGAACGCATCTCACGCCCCGGCGCACGTGCCGAGAACCATGCGCCCCGAGTCTCCGATCATCCGGAGGGCCGAAAGGGACCACTCGACCGGTTTCTCAGCATCTTTGCTGATGTGCGCGGCGGAGAAGCCCTCACCGCGCTTCTTTTGATGTTGAACATCTTCTGCTTACTAGCCGCTTACTACCTTCTGAAGACGATTCGCGAGCCGTTGATCCTGACCATGCCCGGCGGCGCAGAGGTCAAGAGCTACGCAGCGGCGGCCATTGCCGGCCTCCTCATTATCCTGGTCCCGCTCTACAGCGCTCTCGCGTCGCACGTGTCGCGAGTCAAGCTCATCAACGGTGTGACCCTCTTTTTCATCGCTTGCCTCGTGGCGTTCTTTGCGCTCAGCCGGACCGGAGTCCCCGTCGGCGTCGCATTCTTCATTTGGGTGGGGATCTTCAACCTGATGACCATTGCTCAGCTCTGGGCCTTCGCCAACGACGTGTACACGGTGGAGCAAGGGAAGCGACTCTTCGCCATCGTCGGCTTTGGGGCATCGTTGGGGGCGATCGCCGGATCCTTCGCCACCGGCCAACTCGTGGACACGTACGGGCCCTACCCCTTCATGTTGGGAGCGGCCGCGCTTCTCGGAGTGTGCATGGTGCTCACCAACATCATCAACATCCGAGAGAAGAAGGGCCAGGACGCCCAACCGCAAACGCCGGGGGACCTGGCCGCCCAGGAGGATGCCCCGGCCGCAGGCCCGGACTCCAAAGATGGAACGATGAAAGGACGCAGTGGTTTCCTACTGGTCTTCGCGGATCGATATCTCCTGTTCATTGGGATTCTCATGCTTCTCGTCAACCTCGTGAACACGACCGGGGAATACATCCTCGGCAAGACGGTGGTAAACCTGTACGGCGCATCGCACGGAGCCGCGGCGGGAGGTCTCGACGAGAAGAAGGTGATCGGGGAGTTCTACGGCAACTACTTCACCCTGGTGAATATTCTTTCCGCCGTGATCCAAGCCTTTGTGGTCTCGCGCGTGCTGAAGCGTTTCGGCGTCCGGGTGGCCTTGCTCGTTCTACCGGTGGTCGCCCTTCTCGGCTACACCTCCATGGCCTTCATTCCGCTCCTCTATTTCATTCGCTCGGTCAAGCTGGCCGAAAACTCGCTCGATTATTCTCTCCAGAATACGACTCGGAACGCCCTCTATCTGCCGACCAGCCGGGAAGCAAAGTACAAAGCGAAGCAGGCCAATGACACGTTCTTCGTGCGTTTCGGGGACGTGATTTCCGCGGGACTGGTGTTTGCGGGCACGACGTGGCTGGGCTTCGCGCCGAAACAGTTCGCTCTGGTCAATGCCGCCCTGGTGGTCCTGTGGCTCATCCTCGCGGTCGTTATCGGCCGGCGGTTCAAGAAGCTCGCCCAAACCGACTGATCAGGTCCTTAATCAAAAGGAAGGCCCGGCTCAGGGGAGCCGGGCCCGGTACCGGTATTCCTTCGGGAGCCAGACCTTACTGGCTGGATCCGCCACTACCCAGGTAGTAGTGGAAACCGAACTCGGTCAGGGATGTCCCGAACGTGCTGATATCCGTTTCGCTGTCGGCAGGGCTCGGGGGGCTGGTCATCTGGATATCCACCCCCTGCGAAGCGCTCAGGGAGAAGTCATTCGTTACGAACACCTCCATCTCCAGCGCACCCACGACATCGAACACGGACTCGGTATCAGTCCCGAGATCCACGCTCGTGTACTGCACCCACGGAAGCAGGTGCAGGTTCACTCGGTCGCCGACCTTCAACAGACTGATCGGTAAGCCGGCCGAAAAGGACCAATCCGTGAACGACTCACTTCCTTGGTCATCCACGCTGATCCCGAAACCGACGTCCAGGCCCAGCTTGGGACCGAACCAGTAACGGAATCCGATCGGACTGCTAGACGAAACAAACCCCAGACCAAACCGCTTGGTCGTGTCATGAGCGAAGGCCGAGCTGGCCACCAAACCCATGACGAGCGTGATGAAGAAGATCTTCTTCACCTTGTCCTCCTTTTTGCGTACGCCGCGCCAGCGGGAGCGGCGCACACGTGACGGTGGGGCTGGATCCCGTCATCGGTCGCCTCCCGGAGCCACCACGGCCCCGTCCGCCGAGAGCGAAGTGGCACAACAACTACCCGAACCTTGACTAGGGTGCAAGTGGGGGGGTAGGGGTAAGGGTGGAGAGGCGGCGCCTTAGGCGTCCCGTAAGAACGAGGCGGCCACCCCCAGCCCTCCTGAAACACACAGCGTCGCCAGCCCTTTCCCGGCCTTACGGCGGGCCATTTCGTGGAGCAGGGTGACCACGATGCGGGCTCCGGAGGCTCCGATGGGGTGCCCGAGGGCGATGGCACCCCCGTTCACGTTCAAGCGCTCAGGATCGAAGCCAAGCTCGCGGTCTACCGCCAGCACCTGAGCGGCGAAGGCCTCGTTGAGCTCGACCAAGTCATAGTCCTCGAGGGGGCGCTGGGTCTTGGCTTCCAGCGCGCGAACGGCCGGAACGGGGCCCAGTCCCATGACCCGAGGATCCAGGGCCCGGGTGACCCCCCGTTCGACCCAGGCCAGGGGCAGGAGGCCGCGCCGGGACACCTCCCCCTCCGAGGCTAGGACGAGGGCCGCCGCGCCATCCGTGATCCCCGACGAGTTACCCGGAGTCACGGTCCCGGCCGAGTCGAAAACGGGAGCCAAGCCGGCCAGAGCCTGTGAGGTCACATCGTCGCGGGGATGTTCGTCCCGAGTCACCTCGACCTCGCCTTTTTTCCCCGGTACCCGGACCGGCACGATCTCGTCCTGAAATCGCCCTTCCTCTCGCGCCTTTTGGGCGCGGTTCTGGCTTCGGGCCGCATAGCGATCCTGCTCTTCTCGAGTGATCGCGTATTGCTTGGCGAGAGTCTCCGCGGTTTCTCCCATGACTTGCTTCGCCAAGGGACACAGGAAGCCGTCGCGATACATCGCGTCCACGACTTCATCGTGTCCCAGGCGATACCCCCGCCGGGCTCGCGGAAGGAGATAAGGCACCTGGGTCATGCTCTCCATGCCTCCCGCGACCAGAATGGTGGCTTCGCCGAGACGGATGCGGTCCGCAGCGAGGAGGATGGCTTGAAGCCCCGAGGCGCAGGCTTGGTTCACGGTGAAAGCCGGCACCTCCACCGGAATCCCGGCCAGAACCGAGGCCTGGCGGGCGGGATTGGGCCCCGCTCCGGCCTGGCGTGCCATCCCGAAAATGACTTCCTGCACGTCGCTGGGCGCGAGCTGCGACACCCCAAGGGCGCCTGCGATGGCGGTCCGGCCCAGATCCACGGCGCGGAGATCCGAAAAAACGCCGAGGAACTTGCCGATCGGGGTGCGTTGGGCGGCCACGATTGCAACACGTTCGTTCATGAAAGTCCTCCGCCGGGGGGTCCACCGGGGTGCAAGGAGCGTCTATAGTTTCGCATACGCGAACCGCAGAGGGAGGAAGGGGCACGATGACCGAGGACCGGTTGGACGAACTGGACAAACGACGCAAGGAAGCTTTTCTGGGCGGGGGGGCGGAGCGCATCGACAAGTTGCACGCCCAGGGGAAGCTCACCGCTCGCGAGCGCATCGAGCTGCTCCTGGATCCCGGCACCTTCACCGAGCTGGGGGTATTCGTCACCCATCAGTGCACCGATTTCGGCATGGAGGCAAAGAAAATCACCGGCGACGGCGTCGTGGCCGGTTTTGGACACATCGAAGGCCGGCTCGTCTATTTGTTCGCCCAGGATTTCACGGTCTTCGGAGGCACCTTGTCGGGAGCCAACGCGCGGAAGATCTGCAACGTGATGGACCTAGCCATGCAAAACGGCTGTCCGATGATCGGCCTCAACGACTCCGGCGGCGCGCGAATTCAGGAAGGCGTATCCAGCCTGGGCGGCTATGCCGACATCTTCTTGCGCAACACCCTGGCCAGCGGGGTGATTCCACAGATCTCCGCGATCATGGGGCCCTGCGCCGGAGGGGCGGTGTACTCCCCCGCCATCACCGACTTCATCATCATGACCAAGGGCACGAGCCAGATGTTCGTGACCGGTCCGGACGTGATCAAGAGCGTGACCAAGGAAGAGGTGTCTCACGAGGAGCTGGGCGGCGCGATGGCGCACAACGCCAAGAGCGGCGTGGCGCACTTCGCCGCGGAAAACGATCGGGACACGCTGCGCCTCATTCGCGAGCTCTTGAGCTTCATCCCGCAGAACAACGTGGATGATCCCCCGCGTCGCTCGACCTCGGACGATCCCGATCGATGTGATCCGCGCCTGGGCGACATCGTGCCCCAGGCATCCAACAAGCCCTATGACGTAACCGAGGTCATCAAGGCGGTGGTGGATGATGGCAAGTTCTTGGAAGTGCACGAGCATTTCGCCCGTAACATAGTGGTGGGGTTTGCCGGCCTCGACGGGACTCCGGTGGGGGTAGTGGCCAACCAGCCGCGTTTTTTGGCCGGCGTGCTCGACATCCAGTCGTCAGTCAAGGGCGCGCGCTTCGTTCGTTTTTGCGACGCGTTCAACATCCCTCTGGTCACCTTCGAGGACGTGCCCGGGTTCTTGCCGGGGACGGCCCAGGAATGGGGCGGCATCATCGCCAACGGAGCCAAGCTTCTCTTCGCATATTCCGAGGCCACCGTTCCCAAGCTCACCGTCGTGCTCCGGAAGGCCTACGGGGGGGCCTACGATGTCATGTCCTCCAAACACATCCGGGGGGACTACAACGTCGCTTGGCCCACCGCGGAGCTTGCGGTCATGGGGGCGGAGGGCGCCGTCAACGTGCTGTACCGGCGCGAGCTTTCGGGAGCCAAGGATCCCGAGGCGCTGCGTAAGCAGCTGATCGACGAATACAACGCCAAGTTCGCCAACCCCTTCGTGGCCGCAGAGCTGGGGTACCTGGACGATGTGATCGATCCGCGGGAAACGCGGCCTCGCCTCATCCGAGCGCTCAACTCGTTACGTAACAAGCGGCAGAAACTTCCGGCCAAAAAGCACGGGAACATTCCGCTTTGATCCCCTCGGGGGCGGGCGGATGTCCCGCCCCCGAGATGATTCGTTCAACTCGAGGAGGATTTTATGGCAAAGAAAATCATTGCCGTCGCTGGAGCTACTGGAGCACAGGGGGGAGGGTTGGCCCAGGCGTTGTTGCGGGATGGAACGTACGCGGTCCGGGCGATCACCCGCCAGCCTGAATCCGACAAGGCGCGGGCACTTGCGGGGGCCGGAGCCGATGTCGTACGGGCCGATCTGGACGATGTTTCGAGTCTGGGCCATGCCTTTGCCGGCGCCCATGGCGCCTTTTGTGTCACGAATTACTGGGAGTACTTCTCTCCCGAACGGGAGTTCAATCAAGCGAGCAACATGGCCAACGCGACTCAGGGCGCCGGTGTGGAGCACGTGATCTGGTCGACTCTGGAAGACACACGGAAGCACATTCCCCTGAGCGACAATCGCATGCCGACCCTGATGGGCAAGTACAAGGTGCCGCATTTCGACGGCAAGGGAGAAGCGGACAACGTGTTTCGCGAGCTGAGGATCCCGACCACGTACCTGCTCACCTCGTTCTACTGGGAGAACTTCATCTACTTCGGAGTGGGGCCCAAGAAAGGGCCGGACGGCAAGCTCTACCTGACCATGCCCATGGGGGACAAGAAACTCCCCGGCATCGCGGTGGCGGACATTGGAAAATGCGCGTTGGCCATCTTCAAGCGAGGTTCAGAGTTCATCGGAAAATACGTGGGCATCTCCGGAGACCAGCTCACTGGGAAGGAGATGTCCGAAAAGATGACCCGGGCGTTCGGCCGGGAAGTGCTCTATCAGGATGTGCCGCCGGAGGTCTACCGCGCATTTGGATTCCCTGGCGCCGACGACATGGGGAACATGTTCCAATTCAAGCGCGACTTCAACGACGCGTTCTGCAAGCCCCGCGATCCCAAGATCGCCCGTTCGATCAACCCGGAGCTTCAGAACTTCGACACGTGGCTGGCCGACAACAAGAGCAAGATTCCGCTCGAGTAGCGGACAGAGACGGGATGTCGATACGCAGGACCTTTCGTTTCCAGTTGGGGCGAAGGGTCCTGTGTTTTCTCGTGGTTGGCTTGAGTGTGGGGCGGGCCGAAGCCCACGATTTCTGGATCTCGCCGGACCCGATCGCTCCCCAGGCAGGTCAGGCGGTCCTCTTGCGGCTCTTTGCCGGGGAATGGTTCGAGGGAGACGAGGTGCCTTACGATTCCGCGCATGCGTTGCGGTTTCAGCACTGGGTCGGAGACAAGGTTGAAACGCTGGCCGGCCGGGAGGGATATAGCCCCGCCGCCTTCTTGCGTGGCGTGGCCCCCGGGGTACACCTGGTGAGCTACACCTCCGCCGGCACCGACATCCAAGTCGAGCCGGAGAAATTCAACCGCTACCTCGAGGACTCCGGCTTATCCGCCGTGCTCGCGTATCGGCGTCAACAAGGCCAGTCGCACTCCCCTGCCCGCGAGCGTTTCTTTCGCTACGCCAAAGCCCTGATCGTCACACCGGGAGCCAAGCCGGACCTCGGCACTTCGGGACGCGTGCTTGGACAACGGCTCGAGATCGTGCCGGAGTTCGATCCGGTGGCGGTTGCGGGGAAGCGTGGCGCAATTCGCGTGCGGGTCTTGTACGAAGGCAAGCCTCTCGCCGGAGCGACGGTGTTTGCCATGCCTCGCTCCGATCCCCAAGCGGGCCGTCTGGAGGAGATTACCGATGTGTCCGGGAAGGCTTTTTTTGTCCTCGATCAGCCCGGGGTGTGGATGGTGAAGCTCATCTGGATGGTGCCGGGAACGCAGGGAGCAGAGTGGGAAAGCTCGTGGGGAAGCCTGGTGTTCTTGGCCGGCTGAGCCTTTTTTCATTTTGATGCGAGCTCCAGTCGATCTACCGACCCGGGAAACGGCCTCCTTTGTGATGTCCCACCTGCCGGCGGGCGTATCGCTGCTCGAGATCGGATGCGGTGAAGGACACCTGGCCGGTCGTCTTCGAGACGCCGGTTATCGCGTGATCGGTCTCGAATCGGATCTGGAACGCGCGAGGCTCACCTTTGCCCGCGGTGTGCCTTCTGCGCTGGCCGCCTGGCCCCGGTTCGAGAGCCTGCCCTTCGAGGCGATTGCCTTCACGCGATCGCTCCATCACATCGATCCCCTGCGCGAATCCGTCCTCCAGGCCAACGCTCTCTTGAAACCGGGCGGCGTTCTCTTGCTCGAGGATTTCGCGGTGGATGAGGTTACGCCGACCGATCTGGAATGGTTTCGCGGAGTGGTCCGCTCAAGGACCGCACGGGCACTATTCGTGCCCGCGCCCGGTGAGCTCGTGTCTCAACTCCTGGACGCCGAGAATCCGTTTGCCCTGTGGTCCGAACGGCACGATCACGTGCATCCCTTCGCGAGGATCGAATCGGAAGTCCGGGAGGCGTTCACGATCGGTCACGTGTCGACGGTCCCCTATTTCTATCGATATCTCGTCTACGTTTTGCCGCCTTTTTCGGATGCTGGCGCCGCGTTCATCGAGACTGTGTTCGATGAAGAGTCGAGGCTCGTAGCGAAGGGCGACATCGTCGGGCTGGGGCGGCGTATAGTAGGCTCCCCGCTGCGGAGGAGTTGAGCATGAAAACGATGGCGCGGTCTTGATGTTCGAACGGCGCAGGCAACCGATGATTTCGCGGGCGGAGTTCATCCGCCGGCTCGGCCGCTTCGGCGCCCTCGGACTTGCCATCGTGGTTGGATCTTGGGCCTCGGGAGTCTGTGGGTACCACTTCTTGCAAGGATTAGGTTGGCTCGATTCGATCATGAACGCGGCCATGATCCTGGGTGGGATGGGGCCGGTAAACGCCATCACCCGCCCGGGTGCAAAGGTGTTCGCATCGTTGTACGCGTTGTATTCCGGGCTCGTGTTGATCGGGGTGGCCGGACTTCTCATCGCCCCCATTTTTCATCGCTTCATCCACTGGTTTCATATCGAGCTCGACGATGAGGACACAGAACCAGCCTGAACCGGCTCGCTGGCCGCTGATTGCCATCGCCCTGGCGACATTGACGTTGCACGTCGCCGTC
>Ga0114129_10004109_pt1 | contig 20572 bp, 18 predicted proteins | sample RhiMetdeltSRZDD1_FD_80071 | JGI IMG/M metagenome (GOLD analysis project Ga0114129, IMG submission 80071) | Populus rhizosphere microbial communities from Tennessee, USA - Rhizosphere MetaG P. deltoides SRZDD1 (version 2) (version 2) | ecosystem: Host-associated > Plants > Roots > Rhizosphere >... | reverse complement strand
TCGATGTTCTCGCGCATCCGCTCCGGCCGCACGATCAGACCGTCGACGAGGTCCGTCATCAGCGCGAGCAGGTAGTCGAGCAGGATCGTCGCGTCCGGCAGGATGACCCGCTCGGCGCTGCTGTGGCTGATGTCGCGCTCGTGCCACAGGACCTGGTCCTCGAGGCCCGCGTGGGCGTGGCCGCGCAGGACACGTGCGAGGCCGGCGACGCGCTCGGAGCGGATCGGGTTGCGCTTGTGGGGCATCGCCGAGGAGCCCTTCTGGCCAGCCCGGAACGGCTCCTGGAGCTCGCCGATCTCGGTGTGCTGGAGGTTCCGGATCTCGGTCGCGAAGCGCTCGAGGCTGCCACCGAGGATCGCGATCGCGGTCAGGAGTCCGGCATGGCGGTCGCGCTGGACGATCTGGGTCGAGACGGGGTCGGCGTGAAGGCCCAGCTCGGCCAGGACCTCCGCCTCGATCTCCGGCCCGAGGTGGCTGTACGTCCCGACGGGACCCGACAGCTTGCCGGTGCCGATCTCGTCGACGGCGGCCGCCAGGCGCTGCCGGCCGCGATCGGCTTCGAATGCCCAGCCGGCGAGCTTGAGGCCGAGAGTCGTCGGCTCGGCGTGGACCGAGTGGGTTCGGCCCATCATCACGGTGGCTGCCTCGGCGCGGGCCCGCGCCGCGATCGCCGCGATCAGGCGGTCGCAGCCGCGCAGCAGCAGCTCGCCAGCCGCGTGGAGCTGCAGCGCGAGCGCCGTGTCGACGACGTCGCTGCTCGTCAGGCCGTGGTGGAGATACCGTCCGTCGGCTCCGACGCGCTCGGCGATCTGGCTGACGAACGCGATGACGTCGTGGTCGGTCGTCCGTTCGAGCTCGGCGATCCGCTCGACGTCGACGCTTGCCTTCGACTCCAGGTTTGTTGCGGCGGCGGCTGGAATGAGCCCGCGGCGGGCCTCGACGCGGGCGACGGCGAGCTCGACCCGGAGCATCTCCTCGAAGCGCGCCTGGTCCGTCCAGAGCGCCCCCATCTCGGGCCGCGTGTAGCGCGGGATCATCGGCCGGCTCCGACGACCGCGGGAACCGCGGCGTCAGCGGCGATGTCGTGGCGACGCTGGAGGCCCTCGAACGCGATGAGGTCCGTGGCCTGCTCCGCCGCGTCTCGGGCGGCACCGAGGTCCGGGCCACGGCCCACGACGGTCAGCACCCGTCCGCCGTTCGTCCCGAAGCCACCCTGCGGCCGGCCAACGGTGCCGCCGTGGAAGATGAGCGCGCCGGCCTCGCGCCCGGCCTCGATGCCGTCGATGGCCCGGCCTCGCTTCGGCGTCCCGGGATAGCCCTCGGCGGCGAGCACGATCCCGACCGCGGCGCCGGGCAGCACAGCAGGTCGGGCGTCCTGGAGCGCACCCCTAGCGGCGGCAAGCAGAAGCGGACCGATCGGGCCGGCGAGCCGCGGCAGGATGACCTGGGCCTCGGGGTCGCCGAGTCGGGCGTTGCACTCGAGCAGGCGCGGACCGTCCGCCGTGAGCATCAGGCCGGCGTAGAGGAAGCCGCGGAACGGCGTCCCCCGGCGCGCCAGCTCCGCAAGGATCGGCCGGTGGATCGTCTCGATCACCGCATCGACCGCCGCGTCGTCGAGGTCCGGGAGCGGCGAGTACGCGCCCATCCCCCCGGTGTTCGGGCCGAGATCGCCGTCGCACAGCCGCTTGTGGTCACGCGCCGCCGGCAGTGGCACCGCGACTCGGCCGTCGCAGATCGCGATGACGCTCGCCTCCCGGCCTCGCAGCCGTTCCTCGACAACCAGCGCCGGCACCGTGGGATCGCGGCCAGCGAGGAAGGACGGAACGTGTTCGAGCGCGAGCTCGACATCGTCGTAGACGTTGACGCCCTTGCCTGCCGCGAGGCCGTCCTGCTTGAGGACGACGCCGCCAGCGGACGCTCCGAGCTCGGACACGAACGCGCGCGCCGCAGCGACCTCGCCGGCTCCGAACGCACGAGCGCGAGCCATCCGAACACCAGCCGCGTTCGCGATCTCGTGGCAGAACGCCTTCGACGTTTCGATCCTCGCCGCCGCCTGGTCCGGCCCGAAGACGGCGATCCCGGCCGCCCGCAGCGCATCAGCGACCCCGGCGGCGAGCGGCCCCTCCGGCCCGACCACGACGAGCTCGACGCTGCGGGCCTTCGCTGCGACGACGACCGCCGCCGGTTCGAGCGGCTCCACCTCCGGCAGGCGGGTGGTCCGCGGCTCCTCTGCGATGCCTGCGCTGCCCGGAGCGACGAACACCGCGTTGATCCCCGGCTCGGCGGCCAGCTTCCAGGCCAGCGCGTGCTCGCGCCCGCCGGCGCCCACGATCAGCACACGCGTCGGCATCACCGGCCTCATCCGACGGCCAGCCCGGAACGCCGCCGAAGCGGCCGCCACGCCCGCTCGATCGTTTGCGTCCGCTCTGGTCCCACGGACAGGAGGACGATCGGGACGTTCGCGTACGCCTCGAGCGCGCTGACGTAGCGGCGCGCGTTCTCGGGCAGGTCGGCGAGCGTTCGAACGTCGTTGATCGGCTCTTCCCAGCCCTCGAACGATTCGTAGACGGGCACCGCGCGGGCGAGCAGGGCTCCGCTCGACGGCCAGCGATCGACCGGCCGGCCGTCGATCTCGTAGCTCGTGCAGAGCTGGATCGACTCGATGCCCGAGAGAATGTCCAGCTTGTTCAGCATGATCGAGGACACCGAGTTCACGGCGATCGCGTAGCGCAGCGGGACGGCATCGAACCAGCCGACGCGACGTCGCCGCCCAGTCGTTGTCCCGACCTCGCGACCGCGCGAGGCGATCCCCTCGCCGATCTCGTCCGTGAGCTCCGTCGGGAACGGCCCAGAGCCGACGCGCGTTGCGTAGGCCTTCATCACGCCCATGACCTCGTCGACCTGGAGCGGCCCAATGCCGCCGCCCGTGCATGCGCCGCCAGCGACGGGGTTCGAGGACGTGACGAACGGGTAGCTGCCGTGATCGAGGTCGAGCAGGGTGCCCTGGGCGCCCTCGAGAAGCACGTGCTCGCCGCGCGCGAGCGCCGACTGGACGAGCCACGTCGCGTCATCGAGGTGCGGCTCCAGGCGTTCGCCCCACGCCGCCGCCGCGGCGACGAGCGCCTCGATCTCGAACGTCCCGTCGCCCATCGCGTGAAGCGCTGCGTTCTTGTCCGGCAGCACGCGCGCGACACGCTCGCGGATCGCCTCGCGGTCGAGAAGGTCCTCCATCCGCAGGCCGAGCCGCCACGCCCGGTCGCCGTAGGTCGGGCCGATCCCGCGCCCGGTCGTGCCGACCTTCGAATCACCGAGCCGGCCTTCGTTCGCCCGGTCCAGCGCGACGTGATACGGCATCGTGACGTGGGCGGAGCGGCTGACCCGGACGTTGCGCGTGTCGACGCCGCGGCCGGTGAGCATGTCGAGCTCGGAGATGAGCGTCGCGGGGTTCACAACGACGCCGCTGCCGATGACCGAGGTGATATGCGGGTAGAGGACGCCGGACGGCACGAGGTGGAGCTTCAGGGTCTCGTCGCCGACGACGACGGTGTGGCCGGCGTTGTCACCGCCCTGGTAGCGGACGACCATCGAGACGTGCTCGGCCAGGAAGTCGGTGGTCTTGCCCTTGCCCTCGTCGCCCCACTGGAGGCCGACGATGACCGTGGCGGGCATCAGCATGCCTCCGGGGCGGCGCCGGCCGGGCCGTCGGACATGAAAAGACCCCGGACCGATGATCCGGGGACCTGGTTAGACCTCTCCCGCGGCTGGCTGCTGACGGATCCACCGGCAGGAGCCCGGGTGCCCGGCCGCCTCACTGGACGACCCATGCGCCCTCCACGCGCGATCGCTTGACCTCCCTGTCCGAGCCGCCTGGGCGGTGGTTCGAGCGACGGGGGCGAGTATAGCAGCGGCGGCGCCTCTGGCGAACCCGGTGCGGACCCGGCTCGTATCCTGAGTCGATGAACGCCCTGCTCGGCGATCACCTCCGCGCAACGTTCTTCGTCGAGTACCAGGCCCTCCGCGAGCAGCTGCTCAACGCGCTGACGGACGAAGACCTCGAACGCTCCCTTGGCGGGACCACGCTGACCATCGGTGCGCTGTGCCGCGAGATCGGCGAGGTCGAGCAGTCGTACATCGACTCGTTCCGAACGTTCAGCCAGACGTTCGAGTATCGGCATCCGGACCCGGCGGTGGAACGCAGCGTGGCCGCGCTGCGCGCGTGGTGGGCCGCGCTCGATCGCGACCTCGAGGCGGCGCTCGACGCGATCGCGGAGGAGGACGTGGCTTCCGGCCGCCGGATCGAGCGGCCCGGCCAGTTCGCCCTCACGATCCCCGCACAGGCTGACGTCTATCGCGAGGCGCTGCTGATCTTCTATGCCAAGGTCAGCGTGTACCTGCGGGCCCAGGGCCGCCCGTTGCCGGGCGACTGGGACGACTGGATCGCCTGATCGCTGGGATCCAGCGGAGAGTCGCAGCAGAGTCGCAGCTAATTCGCGGGTGATCCCGGGTTGATCCGTGCGTGATCGCTGGCGAAGCCCTGCCTGCTACGGTCCCAGACGCCCGCCAGTGCTCCGCCGGCCCCGCCGTTCCGTCGAGGGCCCGACCCGCCGGGGCCGGCGAGCTGCCTCCGCCACGACCCGCCAACACGCAGGGCCGGCCCGTGACCCGTCGGTCGGCCAGAGGAGATTCGGACCGTGAACAAGGTCGTCCTGACCGGCCGCCTCACGCGCGACCCAGAGATGCGCGCGACGGCAACCGGCAAGCACGTCACGCAGTTCAGCATCGCAACCAATGACTACGCCGCCGGCAAGGAGCGCGCGGAGTACCACACGATCGTGACCTGGGACCGGCTGGCCGAGACATGCGGCCGCTATCTCGGCAAGGGCCAGCAGGTCGCCGTGGAGGGTCGCCTCCAGACGCGCAGCTGGGACGACGCGGCCGGCGCGCGGCACTGGAAGACGGAGGTCGTCGCCGGCCATGTCGAGATGCTGTCCGGGCGGCGCAAGAAGGACTACGCGGCCGAAACGGCCGCGGACGCGTTGACCGCCCAGGCCGACAAGCTCGGGATCGCCGCGGGCGATGACGACGAGGCGTCCGAGGATGGCGTCGCCGCCAGCGGCATCCCGGCCGACGAGCCGATCGCCGAGGAGGTCGCTGCCTGACGAGACCTCCCTTCCCCGCCTGATGCGGGTCACGCGGCGGTGTCGCTCCTCCCTCCGGCACCGCCGTCAGCCCGCGCCCGCGATCCTGCGATACTCGGCCGTGATGGCGGTCAGCCCAACCCCGCAGGCGATCGAGCCGAGCCTCCAGGAGCAGTTCGCGCCGCTGGGCCGCTGCTTCGGCTGCGGTCCGGCCAATCCCGACGGGCTGCACATTGGCAGCCGACCGGATCCCGCAGATCCGTCGGTCCTCATCGCCGAGTTCCGCCCGAAGCCGCAGCACGAGGCGTTCGCCGGCGTCGTGAATGGCGGGATCCTCGGGACGCTTCTCGACTGCCATGCGAACTGGACGGCGGCCTGGGCCCTGATGCGGACCCGGGGCCTGGACCATCCGCCAACGACGGTCACGCTCGAGTTCTCGATCCGCCTGCGCCGGCCGACGCCCTCCGACGCGCCCATCCAGCTGCGCTCGCGCATCGTCGAGCAGACCGAGGATCGCGCCACCGTCGAGGTCGAGATCTCCTCGTCCGGAGTCGTGACGGCGACCGGCAGCGGGACGTTCGTCGCCGTCAAGCCGGGCCACCCGGCCTACGACCGCTGGTAGACGACCCCGCCGCTTGACCCGGCTAGACCCTGAGCTCGAAGAACGAGCCAGCGAGGATGAGGTAGACGAGGACCAGCAGGGCACCTTCGAGCCAGTTCGACTCGCCGTCGAGCGCGATGAGCGCGCTGATCCCGACCGCCGCACCCACGGCAGCCACCTCGAGCGGCGTGAACACGAGATCCATCGGCTGGCCGAGCAGCGCGCCTGCGATGACGAGCACCGGTGCGACGAAGAGCGCGACCTGGAGGCTCGATCCGAAGCAGACCGCCATCGCGAACTCCATGCGGTCCTTCGCCGCGAGCTGGACCGCCACGAGGTGCTCGGCGAGGTTGCCGATCGTCGGGACGAGGACGATGCCGACGAAGAACGCCGAGAGTCCGATCGTGTCGATGAACGGCTCGATCGACTCGACGAGGATCTCCGAGGCGACCGCGAGGAGGGCGGCCGCGGCGATGAGCACGCCGAGCGCGGTCCGGATCGACCATTTCGGGCCCTCATGAGCCTCGGCCGGGCTGTGCGCCCCGAGGGCGCGTTCCGGGTTCGTGAACTGCCAGATGAGCGACAGCCCGTAGCCGACGATCAGGATCACGGCAACGATCAGCGACTCCTCGCGAAGCGACGCCTCGTTCCGGCCGCCGCCGCTCAGGACGAAGATCGCGGGGACGAACATGCCGATCGCCGCGAGGACGAGCAGGGACGCGTTCGAGCCGGCCACGCGCTGGTCGAACTTCTGCGTCCCGTGCCGCAGGCCACCCACGAGGACGCTCGCACCCAGGACGAGCAGCAGGTTGCCGATGATCGAGCCGGTGAGCGAGGCCTTGACGACCTCGATCAGGCCGGCCTGCAGCGCGAAGAACGCGATGATCAGCTCGGCGATGTTGCCGAATGTCGCGTTGAGGATGCCGCCGACGTGCGGTCCGGCAACCGCACCGAGCCGTTCCGTCGCGAGGCCAACCGTGTAGGCGAGCCCGAGGATCCCGGCTGCTGCGACGACAAAGACGAGCGACGAATCCGCATGCGCGGCGTTGAGCCCGAACGCCGCAACGCTGAGGCCCACCGACACGATGACCGCCGCCTGGCCGAGCGGCGTCAGGACACCGAGCACGGGCACTCGCGACAGGCCGCCGCGCGGCGGCGGCTGGGCGGTCATTGCCCGGCTGCCCTGCGCGCCGGCTCACCGTAGAGGCGCCGCCGCGGGATCCCGGTCCGAGCCGCGACCTGGCGCGCGGCAGCTGCTCGCCCGAGGCCGTCCACGACGAGTGCATCGACCTCCGCTCGCGCAGCGGCTTCGGCGGTCGCATCCGGCGCAGAGCCCGCGACCGCAACGGAAGAATCCCAGCCGACGACGATGACCGCCTCCCCGCGCGCGGGGATCTCGCCGCTCGCAACCCGGTCCGCGAGCTCGCCGAGCGTTCCGCGGACGATCTGTTCGTGCATCTTCGTGAGCTCGCGGCAGACCGCACCCGGCCGTCCCGCCCCGGCTGCTGCGGCAAGATCCGTTAGCGTGCCTCCGAGGCGATTCGCCGCCTCGAAGATGACGCTGCCGCGGCCATCCCCGCCGATCGCCGCCAGCCGTTCGCGGCGCTCCCGTCCGGAACGCGGCAGGAACCCTTCGAACGACCAGCGCGGACCGGCGAGCCCGGAACCGGTGACCGCCGCGAGCACCGCCGAGGCTCCCGGCAGCGGGACAACCTCACCGCCTTCGGAAGCCCACGCGGTCACGAGCGCGTCGCCGGGGTCGGACACGCCGGGCGTGCCGGCATCGGTCACGAGCGCAAGGTCCGCGCCCGCGCGCAGATGCGCGAGCAGCTCGGCGCCCCGACGCGGACCGGATCGGGCGTGGTAGCTCACGGTCCGGGTCGAGATGGCGTTGCGGTCGAGCAGCCGTCGCGCCAGTCGGGTGTCCTCCGCCGCGATCAGCGGCACGGCCCGCAGGACCTCGAGCGCCCGCAACGTCACGTCCCCGAGGTTGCCGATCGGCGTCGCCACGACGAAGAGGCGGCCGCTCAACGACGCGCCGAGCCCGGCCGCCGGCGGGGATACAGGTAGTCGATGCCCGTCGTGCGCGGCCCGAGCTTCGCGATCGGTGGCACCTGGCGCTTGAACTCGGCGGCCGCAACCATGCCGTCGACGCGTTCGACGAGCGCCTGGTCGAACCCGAGCGCCGCGACCTCGTCGACCGGCAACCGCTTGTCGACCCGCCAGAACAGGATCCGATCCAGGACGGGATAGCTGAAGCCGCCCTCGGCCTCGTCGGTCTGGTCCGGCCACAGGTCGGCCGACGGCGCCTTCCGCAGGATCGCGTCCGGTACCCCGATCGCTGCGGCGAGCTGGCGGACCTGGCTCTTGTACAGGTCGCCGATCGGGTTGAACGCCGACGCGGAGTCGCCGAACAGGGTTGTGTAGCCGATCAGCGTCTCCGTCTTGTTGCCCGTCCCGACGACGAGGCCGCGCCATGTCACCGAACGGTCGAAGAGGACCGCCATCCGCGCCCTGGCCATGAAGTTCCCGCGTCGCAACGGCGAAGCCTCCGAACCGCCCGCGCCGACCGCGCCATTCGAACCGAAGTAGCCGTCGACGACCGGGCTGATGTCGACCGTCTCGTGGGCACAGCCGAGCGCCGCGACAACCGCCGCCGCGTCCGACAGCGACGCCGACGACGACGTCCGATACGGCATCGAGACGCAGAGCAGCCGCTCCGGGCCGATCGCCGCCGCGGTCAGGTACGCGACGAGCGCCGAATCGATCCCGCCCGAGAGTCCGAGCAGTGCGCGTTCGAAGCCGGCCTGCTCGAGCTGGCCGCGAATGAATTCGGTCATGACGCGTGTCGCGATGTCGGTGTCGATCGTGAGCTCGGGCGGCAGCTCGAACGCCGGGCCACGCTCCGCCGCTGCGGCGCCGGACGTCGGGGTGATCGTCATCGTGCGACCGAGCGGAAGCCGATCGGGTCGCCCTTGCCGTCGTCCGCGGCGACGTCGCCTCCCGGCAGCGCGCCGGGCTCGGCCGTGGAATCGGCTTCGAGGCCGGCCCGCTCGGCGACGATCCGGTTGAGCTCGCGCAGCTGGAGCTCGGGCCGCTCGTCGCGGAGGACCGGCAGCGCAACCCGCTCGCGGCGGACGTCGCCGGCGTTGATCTCGGTGACGAACAGGCCCTCGTCGTAGAGCGGCGCGCTGAACACGGCCGCGCCGGACGGCGCGATGACCTCCGAGCCGCCCCAGAACGAGATCGACTCGTCGACGCCGACGCGGTTGCAGAACACGACAAACGACGTCGTCAGCTGGGCATACGTGCGGATCAGCGTCCGCCACGACGCGGCCGTCCCGAGGCCGACTTCGTTCGTCGCCGCGAGGTCGCGGCCTGGCGAGGACGAGACGTTGATGAGGATCTGGGCGCCATCGAGCGCGAGCAGCTGTGGCACGCCGAGGTGCCAGAAGTCCTCGCAGACCGCGAGGCCGACGCCTGGCCCAAGTCGCGACGGCGTCGCCCGCAGGACATCACCGGCGGCGAAGAAGCGTCGCTCGTCGAACAGCCCGTAGGTCGGCAGGAAGAGCTTCCGGTGCACGTGCCGGATCTCGCGGTCCTCGATCAGGGCGGCGGCGATGAACAGCCGGTGGTCCGCGGACTCCTCGACGAACGACACGACAACGGACAGGTCAGCGGTGGCCGCCGCGAGCGCAGACAGCCGCGGATCGTCGAGCCGCATCGCCACCTCCGCGGCGAGGTCCTGGAGCTGATAGCCCGTCAGCCCGAGCTCCGGAAAGACGACGAGATCGGCGCCCTTGGCCCGCGCTTCAGCGATCAGCTCGCGATGCCGCTCCAGGTTCGCCCCGAGCGCCCCGAGACGCGGCGCGATCTGGCCCAGCGCGATCCGGATCGACTGCACGAGCCGAGCATAGCAACCGACCCGCGAACCGAACCTCACGCTCAATCCACGTGTACAACGATGGTGACGCGTTCGATCGTGGGTGCTAGGCTTCCGGGCACTCGCGACCGAGTGGCCAGTTCGGCCCAACGTGCGCGTCGAGAGCCCCGCTGCCCAGCTCGGGAGTCATGCTGGGGGCCAGGGGCCACGTGGAGGAGTAGCCAAGGATGACCCTTTCGAAGCGGTCGCCGCTGCTGGCGCTTGTCGCCGTCAGTGCGATCATCTTCAGCGCCTGTGGTGGAGCGGCGAGCTCGCCGCCCGCCTCTGTGGAGCCGTCACCGTCGGCCGCAGAGTCCGTCGCACCCTACGACGGCCTCGCCTATCCCGCGGACGGCGACGCTGCCTGCGACGATGCGACGAAGAACACGTCCGAGTTCAAGAGCATCAAGGCCATCGACCGCCTCACGGTCGAGTTCAGCCTCTGCCGGCCGGACGTCGCGTTCCTGGCCAAGATCGCCTTTGCCTCGAATGGCATCCAGGACTCGGATTGGCTGACGGCCCATGCCGCGGACAAGACGCTCCTGCGCGATCCGAACGGCACCGGGCCGTACATGCTCTCCAACTGGGACAGCGGCAACCGGATGGTCTTCGGAGCGTTCGCCGACTACTGGGGCGACGCGCCGTTGACGCCGAACCTCGAGTTCCGCTGGAGCGACCAGTCGGTCACCCGGACCCAGGAGCTCATTGCCGGCACGACCGATGGCATCGACAACCCGGGCAAGGAAGACATCGAAACGATCAAGGGCACGGACGGCCTCACGTTCTACGAGCGCGAGGGCCTGAGCACCCTGTACATCGGCATGAACAACCTCAAGGCGCCGTGGGACAACGTGAAGGTCCGCCAGGCGCTCGCCCAGGCGATCAACTACCAGGAGCTGGTGGACAACTACTACCCGCCGGGCTCCGAGGTTGCGAAGTACTTCACGCCGTGCGCGATCCCCTTCGGTTGCGAAGGTGATGCGTGGTACGACTACGACCCGGCGGCAGCCAAGGCGCTGCTGACCGAGGCCGGCTTCCCGGACGGTTTCACCACGACGCTGTCCTTCCGGGCCGCGGTCCGCGGCTACCTGCCGGATCCGCCGACGATCGCGACCGCGATCGCGGGCTACCTCAAGCAGAACCTCAACATCACCGCGACGCTTGACCTCCAGGAGTCGGGCACGATGCTCGACAACGCCGCGAACGGGAACTTCGAAGGCCTCTACCTCCTCGGCTGGGGCGCCGACTTCCCGGACGCGACGAACTTCCTCGATTACCACTTCGGCAGCGGTTCGGGTGCCAAGTTCGGCAAGCCGTACGACGACGTCGTGGAAGCGCTCAACCGGGGCGCCACGTCGCCGGGCGACGCCGATCGCAAGGCCGCCTACACCGATGCCAACAACCTCCTCAAGGAACACGTCCCGATGATCGTGGTCGCCCACGGCGGCTCGGGGACCGCCTTCAAGTCGGACGTCGAAGGGGCTCACTCCTCGCCGATCGGCTCGGAGATCTTCAGCGTGATGAAGGCTGCCGACCGAGACACGCTCGTCTGGATGCAGAACGCCGAGCCGCTCAGCCTCTACTGTGGCGACGAGACGGACGGCGAATCGCTTCGCGCCTGCGAGCAGGAGTTCGAGTCGCTGTACGCCTACACCGTGGGCGGAACGGCGACGATCCCGTCACTGGCGACCGAGTGCACGCCGAGCGCCGACCTCCTGACCTGGACCTGCACGCTGCGCGACGGCGTGAAGTTCCATCAGGGCGGCGACCTCGACGCCAACGACGTCGTGCTCAGCTACGCCGTCCAGTGGGACACGCAGCATGAGCTTCATGTCGGCAACACCGGCAACTTCGAGTACTTCCCCGGCCTCTTCGGGGGGTACCTGAACCCACCGGCCAGCTGACCTCAGACCGCGCGTAGCCGAGGGGGCGTCGCACTGTGCGACGCCCCCTCTCGTTCTCCCAATCGGTCCCCTGAGCCCAGGTCGAGGCGGTGACGCGCTACATCCTTCGGCGGCTGCTGCTGAGCATCCCGGTCCTGTTCGGGATCGTGTTCGTCGTGTTCACGACCGCCCGCCTCATTCCCGGCGATCCCTGCCGCGCGATCCTCGGTGAGCGAGCCACGGACGCGACCTGCAACGAGTTCATCAAGCGCTACGGCCTCGACAAGGCGATCCTGCCGGGTCTGTTCCGGGACGGCGCGGAGCTGACATTTACACCGGCGAGGGTCATCCCGACGCTTGTCGACAACCAGTTCTTCGGCTACCTCGGTCAGGTCGCCAGGGGCGACCTCGGCCAATCGATCAAGCAGTCTCGCCCGGTGACGACCATGCTCATCGAGCGACTGCCAACGACGATCGAGCTCTCGGTGCTCGCGCTCATCTTTGCGGTGATCGTGGGCATCCCGCTGGGCCTCATCTCCGGCTATCGCCGGAACTCGTCCGTCGACGTCGGCTCAATGGCGTTTGCCAACCTCGGCGTCTCGATGCCCGTATTCGTGCTCGGCCTCGTGCTCGCGTATGTGTTCGCCGTCGCCTTGAAGGGCACGCCGATTGCGCTCCCACCGTCCGGGCGTCTGAGCACCGGCGTCGAGGTCATCCCGCTCGTCAAGGTCTGGGGCCTGACGACCCTCACGGGCCCGCTGCGGGTCCTGCTCGACTTCCTGTCCGGGATCTACACGTTCACGGCGCTGATCACGGGCCAGTGGCGGGCCCTCGGTGATGCGTTGCGGCACCTCGTCCTGCCCGCGATCGCCCTGGGCACGATCCCGCTCGCGATCATCGCCCGGATCACCCGCTCGAGCCTGCTCGACGTGCTCGGCCAGGACTACGTTCGGACAGCCCGCGCGAAGGGCGTCCGTGAACGTTCCGTCATCCTCCAGCACGCGGCGCGGAACGCGCTCCTGCCGGTCGTCACGGTCATTGGCCTCCAGCTCGGGGCCCTCCTGTCGGGCGCCATCCTGACCGAGACGACCTTCAACCTCGCCGGCGTGGGCCGGTCGATCGTCGAAGCGATCACCGGGCGCGACTACGCCGTCGTGCAGGGCTTCACGCTCGTCATCGCGGTCATCTACGTCGTGGTCAACCTCGTCGTCGACGTCTCCTACAGCTACGTCGATCCACGCGTCCGACTGCGATGAGCACGATCACCGCGCCCGTCGCCGACACGCTGCTGACCGATAAGCCAGCGAGCCTCTGGCGCGACACGGCGGGCAACATCCTCCGGCAGCGGTCGGCCGTGGTCGGGCTCAGTGTCCTGGTCTTTCTCGTGATCGTGGCGGCGTTCGCCGGGCCCTCCGTTTCGACCGTGAACGGCGCACTCGTCGATTCGTGGCCGCCCGTCGGAACGCAGCCCGGCGGCATCCACATCGCGACCCACGACCCGACCCTCTCCCTGCTTGGCCAGCCCGGCGAAGAGGGCCTGCAGCGGCGAGGCGGACCATGCATCCACGCCCTGGGCTGCCCTGCAACCCAGCCGGAGCACCTGTTCGGCACGGACGGCAACTTCCGTGACCTGTTCAGCCGCGTCGTCTACGGCACACGCGTCTCCGTTCCATCCGGGTTCGGAGCGATCGGCGTCGCGATCATCATCGGCACGATCATCGGCGCGATCGCGGGCTACGCCGGCGGCAAGCTCGACAACGTCCTCATGCGAATCATGGATGTCCTGCTCGCGTTCCCGTCGTTCCTCCTGGCGATCGTCATCACGGTCGCACTCGGAAAGACGCTCTTCAACGCGCTGCTCGCGGTTGGCATCGTCGGCATCCCGGTGTATGCGCGGATCGTTCGCGCCTCCGTGCTGTCCGTCCGCGAGAGCGAGTTCGTGACGGCCTCGCGGGCCCTCGGCGAGTCCTCGCTTGGCATCCTGATCCGGCGCGTGATGCCGAACTCGCTGACACCGTTGATCGTCGCGGGGACCCTCGGCATCGGCGGCGCCGTGCTCGAGATCGCCGGACTCGCGTTCATCGGCGTCACCGGCGACATCAGCATCCCGGAGTGGGGCTCGATGATCAGCATCGAACGCGGCCAGCTGTTCAGCGCGCCGCATGTCGTGATCATTCCCGGGCTGGCGATCACCCTGACCGTCCTCGGCTTCAATCTGCTCGGAGATGGCCTCCGCGACGCGCTCGATCCGAGGCTGAACCGATGAGGCTCGGTCGGCAGCCGGCCCGGGAAGCCGCGGAGCTGAGCGAGATCAATCCCGAGCTGCAGCGCCGGCGCCATCGTTCCGATTCGCCCGACGAGCGGCCGCTGCTCGAGGTCCAGGGCCTTCGGACGTCCTTCCACACGCGCGACGGCGTGGTCCGAGCGGTCGACGGGATCAACTTCGAGGTCCGCCGCGGAGAGATCGTCGGGCTCGTCGGCGAGTCCGGCTGCGGCAAGAGCGTGACCTCGATGTCGATCATGCGGCTGATCGCGCCGCCAGGCCGGATCGAGGCTGGGCGCGTGATGTTCGACGGCCGCAACCTGCTCGATCTGACCACGGACGAGATGCGCCACATCCGCGGTGATCGGATCAGCATGATCTTCCAGCAGCCGCAGAGCTCGTTGAACCCCGTCTGGGACGTCGGACGACAGCTCGGCGAAGTCCTCGAGATCCACCGCGCCATGAAGCGCAAAGCCGCGCGCTCGCGGGCGACGGACCTGCTCCGGATGGTCGGCATCCCCGACCCGGAGCGACGGCTCGCCGCGTACCCCCACGAGCTGTCGGGCGGCATGGCCCAGCGCGTGATGATCGCCATGGCCCTCGCCTGCGAACCCGAGCTCCTGATCGCCGACGAGCCGACGACCGCCCTCGATGTCACGATCCAGGCCCAGATCCTCGACCTCATCCGCGACCTGCGGGCGCAGACCGGCACGGCCGTGATCCTCATCACCCACGATCTCGGCGTCGTTGCCGAGATGTGCGACCGGGTCGCGGTCATGTACGCCGGCGAGATCGTCGAGCAGGCGGCGACCGGTCCGCTCTTCCGAGAGCCGCTCCATCCCTATACCCGCGGCCTGATCGACTCGATCCCGGTTCTCGGCGCAACCCGCGACGAGCTCCGGGTCATTCCGGGCAACGTCCCGAACCTCATCGACCTGCCGGCGGCGTGCCGCTTCGCGCCTCGCTGCGGTGCCCGAGTCGCGGAGAACGTCGTGGACGCGACCGAGGTCCATCCGGACCTCGCGGAGGTCGCGCCCGGCCATCTCGTCCGGTGCTGGCTGTATCGCGACCGCGAGGGCCGCGTCGTTCGAACCACGGCCCCGGATTCGTTCCGAGCCGCAGCCGAGCTGACATCATGATCGGGAACGCAGGCACGTCGAGCGTGTCTCCGGCCGCCGCCGCGCCGGCGGTCGCGACCCGGCCGCTCGTCGAGATCCGCGGGCTCGTCAAGCACTTTCCGATCCGCGGCGGGATCCTTGGCCGGACGGTCGCCGTCGTGCAGGCCGTCGACGGCGTCAACCTCGAGATCCGCCGAGGAGAGACGCTCGGCCTGGTCGGAGAGTCGGGCTGCGGCAAGACGACCGTCGGGCGGTTGCTCCTCCGGCTCATCGACCCGACAGCCGGCACCATCCACTTCGACGGTACAGACATCACCAACCTTCGCGGCAGGGCGCTCAAGCCGTTCCGACGCCGGATGCAGATCATCTTCCAGGACCCGTTCGCGTCCCTCGACCCGCGCTTGCCGATCGAAGACAGCATCGGTGAGGGCCTTCGGGTTCACGGCCTCGGCACGCCCGCGCAGCGACGCGCCAAGGTGCGCCGAATGATGGAGCTCGTGGGCCTCGCCGCGTACCACGGACGGCGCTACCCGCACGAGTTCTCGGGAGGCCAGCGCCAGCGCATCGGGATCGCTCGCGCGCTCGTGCTGGAGCCAGATCTCCTCGTCTGCGACGAGCCGGTCTCCGCGCTCGACGTCTCGATCCAGGCGCAGGTTCTCAACCTGCTCCGCTCGCTCCAGCGCGAGCTCGGGCTGACCTATCTGTTCGTCGCCCACAACATGGGCGTCGTCGAGCACATCAGCGATCGCGTCGCAGTGATGTACCTCGGGCGCATCGTCGAGCTCGCCGATCGGCACGCGTGCTTCCGCGATCCGAAGCACCCATACACACAGGCGTTGCTGTCAGCGATCCCGATCCCGGAGCCGACCCAGCGGCGGACGCGGATCATCCTCAAGGGCGACGTGCCGTCGCCGGTCAATCCGCCGGCGGGATGCCACTTCCATCCGCGCTGCCCGCTCCGGGTCGCACTCGGCAGCCCCGAGCGCTGCGCGACGGAGCGCCCGCAGCTCAGCCCGAGCACGGAGGTCAGCGACCATCTCGCGGCCTGCCACTTCCAGGCGGAGGGTGCGGCCCTGTCCGCCAGCAAGCTGGCCGCGGCCGCCCAGAAGGTCGATCCCCTGCCGGACGCCTAGCGGGCGCCTGGCCCGCTACGCAGCGCCGTCGCGGGGCGTCGCTACAGGCTGAAGGTCCGCTTCATGAAGATCGCCTGGGTCGTGGCGTCGGAGAGCGCCGGGCGCGCGTTGGCGTACGTGTCGATCGCGCCGGTCAGGCTCGTGAAGCCCGCAACGACACCGTCCGAGTCGCCGCCGGTGATCGAGTCGCGGATCTTCACCGCGGCGTCGTGCAGCTGGCTGTACGCGACCTCGAGCTTGTCGCCGAGGTCCTTCGTCGCCGAGTAGGACTGCAGGCGCGGTACGTTCGGCTCGATGCCCTCGATGAGCTTCGCGAGCCCGTCCGCGGCACCCCACATCGCCTCGACGTCCTCGGCTTCGGCTGCCCTCCGGAGATCGACGCCCGCCTTCCAGATCTCGCCGTCGGCGGCGCCCAGCGCGATCGTGCCCTCGATGGTCGTCGTCGGCCAGTGCGTCGGCTTGGGGACGGGCCCCGAGGCGGTCGCGGAGGCTCCGGGACTGCCAGACGGCCCGACCGCGCCCTGGCAGGCGCCGAGCGCGACGGCGACGGCGACCGCCACCGCGATCCCCAGGATGGTGCTGCGTGGGATGACCCGGCGTGCCCGGGTCGCGCGGCTCACGCCGGGTCGGCCGCCGCCGTTTCCACCACCGACTGTGTCGCCGCGACGCGCTCGACGGTCGCGTCGTTGATCTGCTCGGCGAAGTGGCAGGCGGAACGGTGCTCCGCGCCGCCGAGATTGCGAAGCTCGGGCTCCGTGGTCGCGCAGATCTCCGGGTTGCCGAGCTGCTCACGCAGCCAGCAGCGGGTGTGGAAACGGCAGCCGGACGGTGGCGCTGCCGGGGACGGCACGTCGCCCTTGAGGACGAGGCGCTTCTTGCGGCGGCGCGGGTCTGGCTCCGGGATGGCCGAAAGCAGGGCCACCGTGTACGGGTGGCGCGGGTCGCGGTAGAGGTCCTCGACCGTGCCGAGCTCGACGATCTTGCCGAGGTACATGACCCCGATCCGATCGCTGAAGTACTCGACGACCGAGAGGTTGTGGCTGATGAACAGGTACGTCAGGTTGAAGTCGCGCTTGAGGTCGAGGAGCAGGTTGAGGACCTGGCTCTGGATCGACACGTCGAGCGCCGACACAGGCTCGTCGCAGACGATGAAGTCGGGGTTGAGCGCCAGCGCTCGCGCGACGCCGATGCGCTGTCGCTGGCCGCCGGAGAACTCGTGCGGGAAGCGACGCGTGTAGTCGCGCCGCAGCCCGACGACCTCGAGGGCGTCCTCGACACGCTTGTCGCGTTCCTTGCGGTCGGTCACGCCCTGGGCGAACAGGCCCTCGCCGATGATGTCCGACACCGGCATCCGCGGGTTCAGCGAGCCGAACGGGTCCTGGAAGATGATCTGCATCCGGCGCCGAAGGGGCCGCATGTCGTCCTCTTCGACGTCACCCAGCTCGTAGCCGTCGAAGACGACCTTGCCGGCGGTCGGGGGCGTCAGCTGGAGGAGTGTCCGGCCGAGCGTCGTCTTGCCGCAGCCGGACTCGCCCACGAGGGCGAAGACCTCCCCGGCCCGAACGTCGAAGTCCACGCCGTCAACGGCGTAGACCGTGCCGACGCGGCGCCGCAGGATGCCGCCAAGGATCGGGAAGTGCTTCTTCAGGCCGCGGACCGAGATGAGCGTCCCGCCCTTCGCCGGCTCGGCGGCGATCGCGGCCATGCCTTCTTCGAGCCCGACGATCTCGGACGTCTCAGCAAGAATCTCGTCGGCGGTGACGACCGCCGGGCCGGCCTGCTTGGCCAGGAACCACTTCCGCGAGCCGGCCATGTTCGTCGCGATGGGCAGACCGATGCCGGCCATCAACAGCGCGCCGAGGACGATGAAGAACCCGCTGTTGCCGTCGAGACCGGAGCGTCCGGAGACGACCCAGAAGACGAGGGCCGCACCAAAGCCGGCAAGGAAGACGCCGATCGCCGTCGCGGCAACGAACGACCACAGGGTCCGGTCGCGGAACGAGCGCGCGGCGAAGAACGCGACGATGGCGATCCCGACGCCGGGCAGGAACCGGATCAGGATGTCCAGCGCACCTTCCGAGGACAGGAGGAAGAACGCGGCGAAGAGCAGGACGACGACGATCCCGACGATGCCGATGACGCCGTACAGGAGGCCCTTGGCATTCCGCAGGCGCTCCGGGGGACGCGTCCGCAGGCGGCTCCGAACCTTCGGTGCCCGGAAGGTCGTGCCGGCCGTCATCGCGCCTCTCCTGTTGGCAGTGTTCGTCCGACGGTCATCGCGAGGCGGTGCTGCTCGAGCGCACCCGGCAGTCGTGACGCACCCTCCGGCGTGTGGAGGTGGCAGCGCGACGCTCGGCCCGACGTCCCGATCGAGTAGAGGTTCGGAATGACCTGCGAGCAGCGCTCCCAGGCGTACGGACAGCGCGGCTGGAACCGGCATGCCGGCGGCAGGTTGAACGGCGACGGGACGACGCCCTGGATCGCCGAGAGCCGCCCGCCACGCTTCTCGACCGACGGGATCGACTCGAGGAGGCCCATCGTGTACGGCGCCCGGGGCTCGAGGAGCACTTCATGGACCGTGCCGTTCTCGACGACCTGGCCGGCGTACATGACGATGACGTTGTCGACCATCTCGGCAACGACGCCGAGGTCGTGGGTGATGAGCATGAGCGCCGAGCCGGTCCGTTGCTGGACGGTCTTGAGGAGCTCCAGGATCTGGGCCTGGATCGTAACGTCGAGGGCGGTTGTCGGCTCGTCGGCGATCAGCAGCTTCGGCTCGCAGGACAGCGCCATCGCGATCATGACGCGCTGGCGCATGCCGCCGGAGAGCTCGTGGGGGTACTGCTTCACGCGCCGTTCCGGGCTGTTGATCCCGACGGTGCGGAGGCTTTCGATCGCGCGCTCGTTGGCCTCTTTCGGCTTGACCTTCAGGTGGAGCTTGACCTGCTCGCTGATCTGGTCGCCGACGGTGAAGACCGGGTTCAGGCTCGTCAGCGGCTCCTGGAAGATCATCGCCATGTCCTTGCCACGGATCCGGCGCATCTCGTCGATCGGCATCGACAGGATCTCCCGGCCGTCGAACCAGACCTCGCTGCCCTCGACGATCTCCGCGGGCGGGATGTCGAGGAGGCGCATGATCGTGAGCGCGGTCACGCTCTTGCCCGAGCCTGACTCGCCGACGATGCCAAGCGTCTGGCCGCGACGCAGGCTGAACGAGATCCCGTCAACGGCCGGGACGACGCCGTCGAGGACCCGGAAATGGGTCCGCATGTCGCGCACGTCGAGGAGGACGTCGCGCGCCGGCGGAACGCCCCGGACGGCCGGGGCCGACAGCGTCTCGGTCACGCCCGCGTTCGCGGGTCGAAGGCGTCGCGGAGGCCGTCGCCAACGAAGTTGACGGCCATGACGGTCAGAATGATCGCGATCCCCGGGAACGCCGGCCACCACCAGTTGCCGACGAGCAGGAACGTGCGGGCGTTGTTCAGGATGTTGCCCCACGTCGGGTTGATCGGGTTGACGCCGAAGCCGAGGAAGCTGACGGCGGCCTCCGTGATGATGTTGCCCGCGATCAGCAGCGTCGCCGAAACGACGATCGGCGAGAGCGCGTTCGGCAGGATGTGGCGGAAGATGATCCGCCGGTCGCGCACCCCGACAGCCTTCGCCGCCTCGACGAACTCGCGTTCGCGAATGGACAGGAAGAGACTTCTGACGAGACGGCTCACGCCCATCCAGCTGAACACCCCGAATACGAGGATGATCGACCAGACGTTGTCGCGCTGGTTCTTGAAGAACTGGGCGACGACGAGGATCACGAACAGCGTCGGCAGGCTGAGCATGACGTCGACGATCCGCATGAGCAGGTTGTCGACGATGCCGCCGAGGTAGCCCGAGATCGAGCCGACGACGGTCCCGATGAGGACACCGATGGCCATGCTCGAGAAGCCGATGAGCAGCGACGTGCGGGCGCCGTTGATGACGAGCGTCAGCACATCGCGCTGGAGTCCGCCGGTCTCACCAAACGGATGCGCGAGCGACGGCGGGCGACCGGCATAGACGATCTGGTCCGGCCGCGCGATGTTGCTGAACGAGTACGGCAGGAAGATCGGCCCGATGAGCGCGACGCCAACGAAGAACAGGATGATCCCGACGCCGATGAGGGCCAGCTTGTGCTTGCGGAACTTCCGCCAGGCAAGCTGCCACTGACTGAGCGATTCGAGGTTGATCTCGTAGTCGGCGCCCGCCTCTTCCTGGCGGCGCTTCAGCTCATCCGCGAGGGCGCCGCCCGGGCCGATGGGCTGCTCCAGTTCCTTGGCCATGGTGGCAGCCCTCAGTACTTGATGCGCGGGTCGACGAAGGCGTAGAGCACGTCAGCGAGCAGGTTTGCCAGCACGACGGTCACCGCCGAGATGAACAGCACCCCCATGAGGATCGTGTAGTCGAAGTTGTTCGTCGCGTCGATCGTCAGCTTGCCGATGCCCGGCCACGCGAAGATCGTCTCGGTGATCAGCGCGCCG
>Ga0114129_10004108_pt1 | contig 20574 bp, 16 predicted proteins | sample RhiMetdeltSRZDD1_FD_80071 | JGI IMG/M metagenome (GOLD analysis project Ga0114129, IMG submission 80071) | Populus rhizosphere microbial communities from Tennessee, USA - Rhizosphere MetaG P. deltoides SRZDD1 (version 2) (version 2) | ecosystem: Host-associated > Plants > Roots > Rhizosphere >... | reverse complement strand
TAATCCACCGCATTCACCTCAAAGGCCTGGACCGCGTAATGATCATAGGCGGTGACAAACACGAGCTGGGGCAACTGATCTTTCCTTACCAAAGCCTCGACGACCTTGAATCCGTTAAGGCCAGGCATTTCAATGTCCAGAAAGAGCAGGTCAGGTTCGTACTCCTCGACAAGCTGTATCGCTTCGATTCCGTTTCTCCCCTGCCCGATTACTTTGACATCAGGTATGGAGCCTAGTAGGAAATTCAGCTCTTCCAAGGCCGGCTGCTCGTCATCAACGATAATGCAGGAAATTGGCATTGAACATCATCCTCGCTTCGGACCCAAAGGAGCCTGAGAGCCTTTACCCAGTCTTCTCACGCCTGCTTGCTTCCACCACTGGAATCTCAATGTGAGTGAAAGTTCCGTGACCGGGAAAACTGTTAACAGTGAACACGTAGTCAGCCTGGTAAGCCACCTTAAGACGTTCAATGATGTTGCTGATCCCAATCCCGGAGTTATAGATCCTCGGGACCATATCATCAGAAATCCCCACACCATCATCCTCGACCTCAATACAGATGCGGTCCTTGTTTTTCGAAGAGCGAATTTTGATGCTGCCGCCTTCAATCTTCGGAGCGATACCATGCTTGATGGAATTCTCGATGATGGGCTGCAGGATCATACTGGGAATCATGTGGCCGAGAGAATCGCTATCAATCTCTTTCTCAATTTTGAGCTTGTCCTTTCCAAAGCGGATGACCTCGATATCCAGGTAATTGTCAATAAACTCGAGTTCTTCCCGCAATGAAATAAAATTTTCGTGTCCTTGCAGCAACTTTCTCAGAATGTGCGAAAGCTTAATAACGATGGCTCTGGCCTTGGTTGGATTGGTGCGAATCAGAGAAGAAATTGAGTTTAAGGTATTAAACAGAAAGTGCGGATTGATTTGATTGGCCAGCGCGTCCAACCTAGCTTTGACCACCAACACTTCTTGCTCCGCCAATTTCAGCTCCAGACGAGTGTTGTTCCAAATCTTTAGTACCACTCCGACACAACTGAGTGTCGCGGCAAAAATGAACATAAGGATGAGAGGGGCATCCGAATGCGGCTGAAGATAAAAGAGCCAGCCTGCCGGAAAGCTCTGACCAATGAGGTAGCGCTGGATATCGAAAGTGAGACAGGTAAAAAAGATAATTAACTGCCAGATCACCTTCTTGAAGAGGTGTTGGGAGCGCAGCGACAAGAAAATGTTGATGAGAGCAAAAGGTGAGAAACTCCAAATCTCCTCTTTGTCAGAGCAGAGATTGCGTAGAATGCCGCTGGTCAAGCCAAATAATGCGAATAGTGGCAAAGCCAGCCATTCTTTGTGCAACATCGCAGTCAGTCCTACCAGACACCCGACAATGAGACCAACGACATTCCCACCCAACAGTCCAGCGATGAAGGTGCCTTCCAAGGTCAAGTCAAAGGCCTTGTAGTTCATCGAAAAGCGGATGGCAACTCCAGCAGCCAGAGGCACACCCCAGAAGAGAATCAGGTGCAGCTTTTCCCTGAATTCGCGCGGCTCAGCGAACAAGGTCCTCTTGAATTTTTGAGAGCGGGCGAGAAGAGCAGCCAGAGATGCGACGATCCCAAGCTTAACCAGGAGGGCAATGAGAATTTCTTGATTCTCAGCAAAAACGTTCATTCATCATCAGAAACTTGGACGGTGAAATTGCTGGTTGAGAGCTACCGCTGCCTCTCAGGCAGGCCGGACATTAGCTCAGAAGGAATGGTATCTAAATTCACGCCGAATTGCATCTGTTTTGGCCACAAAGCCTACGTGCATTAGTTTTCTGTAGCCGAACAAGGTACTTAATCGCCGCCCGCTAAAAAAAGAGAGGCTGAAAGTTGCACCACAGCAATCAGCAGCACAGTGGGCACAGCTCCTCGTAAACACTATCTTACTCCTTCCCTTTATTGTCGGGATTAAGCCAGCGCATCTCAGGTATTATTAATATATGAGGGGTGAATGGCGGCGATTCCCGGGGAGGGGCACATGGCGAATTTGAGAATTCCGAGGGGCTGGGAAATTCCTGAAAGATTGGCAACCCCAGAGGCGCTCTATCAGAACCGCAGAACATTCTTGAAAGCGCTGGGTTTTTCGGGAGCTGGCGTGTTGGCCTTTCTGAACGGCCCACGGCTGATTTCGGAAAGCTTTTTTGCGCAGCAGCGCGAGCTCTCGGCATACATACCGAAGTCCCGGAGCAGCGATCTCTACCCAGCCAAGCGCAACCCAAGATTTGTGTTGGATCGTCCCCTTACGAAAGAAACGGTGGCTGCCCAATACAACAATTTCTACGAATTCAGCCTCAAGAAGGACGTCTGGAAATTCATTGAGCGCTTTGAAACCCGGCCCTGGCAATTGGAAGTAACAGGTGAGGTCGAAGAACCAAAAGTTTTTGATATTGACGATCTACTCAGGAAAATGCCCTTGGAGGAAAGGCTCTATCGTCACCGCTGTGTGGAGGCCTGGAGCATGGCAGTCCCATGGACAGGTTTTCCGATGAAATCGCTCCTCGATCTCGTGAAACCCAAGTCCACAGCCAAGTTTGTTCGCCTTCTCACATTCCTGAAGCCGGAAATTGCCCCCGAACAGGAGCACGCCAACTGGTATCCGTGGCCCTATTTCGAAGCATTAACGCTGGAAGAAGCAGCCAATGAGTTGACGCTGCTGGCAACGGGTATCTACGGCCACGAAATGACGAAACAACACGGCTCCCCGATTCGACTGGTTGTGCCCTGGAAATACGGGTACAAGAGCATTAAGTCGATCGTCAAAATTGAATTCACCGAGAAGAAGCCGTCTACATTCTGGAACAGTCTTCAACCGCTGGAGTATAGCTTTACTTCGAATGTCGATCCGGAGGTTCCTCATCCTCGATGGTCTCAAGCCAAGGAGACCCTGATTGACACAGGAGAAAAACGTCCGACATTGAAGTACAACGGGTACGGGGAGTTTGTGGCTCGGCTATATGAGAAGAAGGGCTAGCCCCTGTTGTGGCAACGTGAGAGGGCATACCGGCAGTGTCGAACCGGGTGAGGAAACCTCAAAGGTGTCAGGAGCCGCTGGAAAGCGGCTCCTAGCTAGACAATGCCCTAATCAAAAACGCTTCCTGCCACCTCCACCACCGCCGCGTCCTCGGCCTCCCCCGCCGCCTCCTCCATGTCGGGGCCGGTTATCGAAACGCCTACCACCACCACCACCACCACCGCCTTCACCCATCCTGGGCCGCTGCGGTCTGGCTTCATTGATAATTAACTGCCTGCCCTCAATGGTCTGCCCATTCAGTTCCTGAATTGCCTTCTCGACATCGACACCTGCAGCCAGTTCAACAAAGGCAAAGCCGCGAGGTACACCCGTATCCATATCGCGGATTAGCTTAATACTCTCCACCTGGTACTGGGCAGCTTGAAAAAACTCCTCCAGGCTACTCTCGGTGGCGGTTCTCGGTAAGTTTCCTACATACAGTTTGGACATAAGATCCCGCCTCAGTATGACCTCGCAGAGTCCGTTAGACACTGACAAACGTGTTGTGGCGTCTTGCAAGTATCGGGAAAGGGGCCCTTGAACAGAACCCACGATGGGTTCGCCCAGAGTAGAGCCCGATCATTAAATCTTGACGACTTCCTGTGCCTGAAGCCCCTTCGGGCCCTTCGTCACGGTAAATTCCACTGCCTGGCCCTCGCTCAACGATTTGAATCCCTCCTGTTGAATGGAGGAATGGTGGACGAAGACGTCCTGGCCGGACTCGCGCTGAATGAACCCATAACCCTTTGCATCGTTGAACCACTTCACTGTGCCCTTCTCTTTCATACTGAAAGTCCTTTCGTAAGATAATCCTGTCCGGTCTTCGTAACCATTCCAAGAACACAAAAAAAAGGCTACAAAACCATGGTCTTTGTAGCCTTATTAACTGGTAATAAATTACAAAAGCCTGATCAAGTCTTGCCTACTATATCGAATCGTCCATCTAGCAACAACTTTTTTTCTTGCGAAAGGCCCCTGGGCTGCGGCAACCGATGTAGCCGTCAAGAAAGGTAAGACCCGTTTAGCCCAGCGACAACAGACCTACATCTGTGCTACTGTTCGGAATTGAACTGATGAATGGGCCGTTCCGAGCCTTAAAGGAGAAGTCATGGCTGCTGAAGCGCTACGACGGGAGTACTCACTAAAGGAGATTCGACGACAGATCGAGAAACTTCCTCGAGTTGCTCTGGCGAACCTTCCAACGTGTCTGGAACAGTGCAAGCGCCTCACACAGGTTCTCGACGGCCCAGAGATTTGGATCAAGCGGGATGACCAGACCGGTTTGGCGTTTGGCGGGAACAAGACGCGACAGATTGAATTCTTGCTAGCTGAGGCTCTGGCACAGGGAGCTGACGCCATCGTCAGCGGGGCTGGCAGCCAGTCTAATTTCTGCCGGCAATTGACAGCGGCGGCCACAAAATTTGGTCTCAAGACTCATCTAATCCTTATGCGAGGAATCAAAGGACCGGAGCGTCAAGGGAATCTTTTGCTAGATCAGCTGATGGGTGCTGGAATCGAAATTGTGGACGAAACGGATAGCCTGAAACTGGTATCGCACTTCGAACGCAAGGCCGAGAGCCTAGCTCGACAGGGCTATCGGCCCTACGTTGTTGATGCCCGTACAAAGTCCGCTCCGCTATTGAGCCTTGGCTATGTCGATGCGATGCTGGAACTAGTCGAGCAATCCGAAGAGAGGAGGATTTCGTTCAATAGCCTCTATGTCAGCGCCGCCAACATGACCCAAGCCGGACTGGCGTTAGCGACCAGGGCGCTAGGCCTGAGGATGAAGATTGTTGGAATTACCCCCATCCAGTGGGCAGAGCCACGCCACCTCGATATCGCGCGCATCGCGAATCAGGCAGCCCGGATTTTGAACCTTGATTTGGAACTGTCACCCAACGAAGTTTTCAACTCAGATCGATACATCGGTCAAGGATACGGTATCCCCACTCCCGAAGGCAACGCCGCGTTAAAACTGCTGGCCGAAACTGAAGGGATCTTCCTCGATCCTGTTTACACCGCCAAGGCCATGGCCGGCCTGCTCAATGACATCCGGGCGGCCCGGTTCAAGAAGGAGGATCGAGTTCTCTTTCTGCATACCGGTGGCACTCCCGGTCTCTTCTCCTATGCCAGTGAACTGACTCAAACGGTCTGACCCGACCAATCATCTCCGCCAGTTCTCAATGGATCCTGATAGAAGACTGCTGCCGCGCATCCTTCAGCGGAATCCTCCAAGAACGCTGTCCCGCGCCTGTCTGCCCAATGTGATGGGAACTTTCCCCCGCAGCAGGTGTCTAAGCTGAGTAACGCTTCGATTGTGTTGCCGATAGCTCCTTCGCTGTCGGCGGTTGCTGTCGCGCGGCAATCCTATTTGAGACAAGCGATGGAAGTCGAGCGTGCGGCCCCATCGCCAAGTTCTTGAGCAAGGAGAACTGCGTATGTTCCGTCAACTTATCGAGTCCACAGCGGCCAGTCAGAAAAGGAGGTCACTTGCCCTCGCGGCAGCTCTGACCATTCATCTCATCCTGGTCTGCGCTTTGCTCCTAATTCCAATGGTTGCTCCACAAATCCTGTCGGCCCAACTGCCGAAAATGATCTTGCTGGTGCCTCCTCCACCTCCGTTGGGAACTCCCCACGCAACTACACCCGCAAAGGGGAAGGCTGGTCCTGATCTCATTGGGGAACCAACTGCCCTGCAAACTCCTTCAACGATCCCTGACAGCGTGAGCCCACCAGACCTTACCGGCGTTGGACTCCTTCTCCAGAATGAACCGATCGACCCCCTCATTGGCTTCCCATTTGGCTTCCCAGGCGGAAGTAGCGCGGGATTAATCGGCTCATCTCAAGGGTCTGTTGCATCGGCAATTCCAGTCCCTGTACCACCCCGCGTTCCTCTAGCTGCCCATCCCGTGCGCATCGGAGGAGAAGTACAGCAAGCCAATCTGATCGTTCAGATCAAGCCGCAGTACCCCATTCTGGCCAAGCAGGCAGGGATTCAGGGAGCTGTGGTCTTGGAAGCCGTCATCAGCCGAGGCGGAACGATTGTCAATCTGAAAGTAATCAGCGGACACCCTTTCTTAATTCAGGGCGCGCTAGAGGCCGTCAGACAATGGAGGTACAAACCTACTTTGCTCAACAACGAACCCGTGGAGGTATTGACGACGATCACTGTAAATTTCGGCCTCGGAAGAATCTGAGAGCCCGTACCCTAACTTAGGCTCGCCGTTCCCTATCTTCCCCAGGCAATCTGGGCATCTCTCTTGATACCTTTCAAGGCCGACTGAATCATCAGGAACTCGCCAACGTTGTCCATGGTCAAGAGCCCGACTAGTTGCCCTTTTCGTACTACAGGCAAGGTGCGGCACTCACAGCTCTGCAATCGTTGAACTACCGCCTCGAGCATCTCTGAAGAATCCGCAATTTGAAATTGGCGGTTCATCACCTCAGAGACTTGCGCGTTCTGACCCGCTTTGGCCAGAGCAACCAGGAGGTCACCTCGAGTCAAGACTCCCACCACGCGGTTGCCCTCCACCACCGGAAAGTCCTGCTGGGAGCCGGCCAAAATCAGTTCTATCACTCGGGAAAGAGGGTCCTCTGGCGACAGTTGACGAAAGTCCGTGATCATGGCACGGTGCACAGGAATACCTCCTAATACCGACCTCATCTGTACCAGCCCCGCTTCCTGAGAAGCTCCAATCCAAATGAAAAATGCAATGAACAACAGCATGGGGTTGCCGAAAAGTCCTAGGAAACCAAACAAAAAGGCCATGCCTTGCCCAATGTTCGCAGCAATATGAGTTGCTCGGAAATAATCCAGGCGCAACGCCAGCACGGCCCGCAGAACACGCCCTCCATCCATGGGAAAGGCCGGAAGCATGTTAAACAGCACGAGGAAGACGTTGACGATCAGCAGTCTTTGTGCGAAAGAGCCGCTGGCGACGTCGAGCCGGCTCAAAGGGCCCAATCCGTTGCGGAGCTGCAGCCAGACGAAGAGAAACACAGCGATAACGACATTAACCGCTGGTCCAGCCAGCGCCACCCACAGTTCCTGTTGGGGATCATCGGGCATGCGCTCCAGCCGAGCCACGCCGCCGATGGGCAACAGTGTAATGTCGCGAGTCTTAATACCAAATCTCTTGGCCGTCAGCGCATGGCCGAATTCATGCAGCAAGACACAACCAAAAATTGCCAACGTGAACCACACGCCCTCCAGAGCCATTGTCAGGCTATGCCCTTGAGACCAATGAAGCCAGAGTACCCATGCAATAATCAGCAAGAAAGTTGCGTGCACGTAGACACCAATCCCCGCGAGTTCTCCGAGTTTCCAAGACCATCTCATGGTGTACCTCCGCGCTTTCGTTTCAGAGGTTTATTCAGCCCGACTACCGTATGTTCCTGACCAGTATGAATTGGCCATGGCAAAACCACTACTGCAAGAGTAGCACAATTCGCCACGGCTGCTGCCAATCCTGATTCTTGCGGCCCAATCGCTTTGCCCACGTTAAGTGTTCGTGCTACATTTTGTCTCAGAAATATGCGAGGGGCCATCCTCGCCCCATTCCTCTCATCGAGAGCACAGTGTGTTTGAGCGTTGAGTTAAGTCCATGACTCTTTATTTGACGGAAAAGAACGTAGAACAGTTAATCACCATGTCGCTCACACTCGAAGCGGTCGAGCAAGCCTTTTGCGATCTCGGACACGGAAAGGCACAAAACATTCCGCGGCGGCGCTTGCATACCCCGCGCGGCATACTCCATCTGATGGCGGCTTCCCTACCGCACTTGGGTTACATGGGATACAAGTCCTACACCGTGTTTTCCGGTCGCGCCCGGTTCCTGGTTCACCTTTACAGTGCGGAGACTGGAGAGTTACTGGCCATTCTGGAAGCTGATCGCCTCGGCCAGATGCGAACCGGTGCGGCCAGTGGTGTCGCTACCCGATGGATGGCCCGGGCGGACAGCAAGGTTGTCGGAATCATCGGATGCGGCTGGCAAGCACGCAGCCAGTTAGAGGCAGTTTGCCAGGTGCGTCCTCCCAATCAGGTCATCGCCTCCGGCCGCTCACCGGACCGATTGAAAGAGTTCTGTGACAGAATGCAGGAGCGTCTTCAAGTACCCTGCACTCCGGCCAGCAGGCCGGATGAAGTGCTCGAGACCGCCGATATCTTGATCACCATTACAAGTTCCGTCTCCCCGGTCTTCGACGGCGACAAGCTTAGGCCTGGAACTCATATCAATGCAGCAGGATCCAACTTTTTGGTGAAACGCGAATTGGACGAGGTCTGCGTCCGAAAATGTACGTCGATCGTCGTCGACCTAAAAGATCAGGCTAAGCTGGAATGCGGAGAGTTTCTGGCGCCACTTGAGAAGGGACTTCTAAACTGGGAGCAAGTTCGCGAGCTGGGCGAGGTCGTCACCACTCGCTTCCTGCCTCGCACGGATCCGCAGGACATTACGCTGTTCAAGTCGCTCGGTCTGGCCTTGGAGGATGTGGCGGTGGCAGGAAAAATCTATCAGTTGGCTCTCGAAAACAAGGTGGGTGAGCGGCTTCGTCTTGGCTGATCATTTCAGATCTCTGGACGATTCGTTCAATGCACGGCGAAGTTGATCCTCTGGTTCAGGCTATCTTTTGAGGTTTGATCCTCGATGTTGACTTGCAGCGCATAATCGCCCGGAGGAAATCCGTTCAACGGAAGATTCAGACTGCAGGTCAGCGTGTCGTGGCTGCCTTCGTCGAACTGATTGAGCTCAAGATCGCCGGCACCACGGTAGCGTTCTCCATTCTTGAAGAAGACCAGAGAGGCTTTTAGGTCCGGTGCAACTCTTTTGGCGGGTGATGGGTAAATTTGGAAAAAGATGTAGAGAGTGTCTTTAGGCGAAAAGAGGCGCGCTACGCTGGGGACGATGCGATGTTCATCCACGACCAGGGGATCATGAAACTTGCTGGTGGGTTCACCGCCAACATTGATCTTTCTTGCAACGCTCTGCTTCTGGTTGGCCAGCTCTAGCCGGTTGCTCAGGATGATTGAAGACATAGATAGCTTCGATTCACCAAAATTAGGTACAGCCAGCGATTGCTCAAAAGTGCTGAGCTTGCCTGTCTGGTTTTCGCGCAGGAGGAATTTCAGATAGTATTCTCCCGGCTTCAGGTAGAAGCCTGTTTGATACTGAATTCCGCCGGATCTGAGTTTCTTCAGCGAATCTTCATCCAGATTGACCCGAATTGTGTCCCGCACCGCGCTGATGACACTATTCTTGGCGCCGAGTACTTGTCCGATAAAATCAAAGTCAGCCTGAGCTTTCTTGCCTTTTTGTTCAAACGGAATATCGGCCGCCGAAAACTTCAAAGAAACTGGAACGAACACCTGACGGTCGTCGGCACGCACATACTGAGTCGCTACAAGAAAGGGAATCTCCGAAAAAGGGCGCTCTGCAGCCACCGCCTCTTCCAGTTGCCGCTCCTTGTCCGACTTGGTGAACTGGGTGAACGATTTTGGTGAATAATAACCCGGACGATAACTCACGCGGACGCCAGGAATGTTTACCGTCACCCTGAATCGGCGATATTTTCCGTCCTTCTTGAGATTTGAAGAATTATATCCCAGAAGGTAGTAGCTCTTGGAGTCCTGCTGTATGGTTTCAAAAACCTGACCGAGATTGTTGGTATCCAGCAACGCCTTTCCACCCGTATCCAGCGATAGCGAAGTCAGGGTCTCTTGCGAGTTACTGATCGCCGCAAACTGATCGCGAATGGCCGCCCCAGTGTAATGGGCTGTTCCGCCAGAGCTGCCCTTGCTCGCATCTCCTCCAGGAGGCGCAGCAATCAGACCTCGTGCATCCACGGCGTAAAACGAAGTGTTGGACTGGTTCAGAGTATCAATCGTAGACCGCAACTGGGCTTGGTTCTCAACTCCGGTTGTCGAAATTCCACTGGAGAAATACACAAGAAACTTTTTCCCGGGTAAATCCCGACACATCTTGCCTACCGATTCGATCGCCGACAACTTACGATCTGTGTTGAAGATATTGAACTGGGTTTCGTCGGCGACAAAATCATCTGAGGTATCCTCTGCCGAGGTGCCAGAGGTCGTCGGATCCACGGTTCCCAGATCGGCCAAGCTGGCCGAGTCTCCAATGTATAGCTTATGCACTATCTGTCTCAGGGCTTCTCGATCATTGGTAAAGTTCTGTGCGATTTTCAGTTGAGAGGCGTTTACCACGACAGCCACAAGGTCCGCCGGACTGAGTTGTCTATCGATGTAGTCAAGCGCCGCCTTTTGCGCCTGAATCAGGTCTTCGACGGGCATCGAACTTAAGTCCAAATAGAGGATCATGAGCCGCCGATGCTCAAACAGATCTTTAGGAAGTTGATCTAGAGGGTTCTTGGAAAGATCTATGATCTTTGCAGGAGGCGCTGTTCCATTCGCAGCTTCGCCGGGCGGCGGTCCAGTTGTCGAAAGGTCTTCGAAATCAAAGGTGCTGATCTTCTGGGGGACGTTGTCTTCGTACAAGGTGAAATTGTCCGGCTTGAGGTTCTTGACCGCGTTGCCTTTCTTGTCCGTCACCACTACATCGACGATTACCAAGTCCTGATAGACACGCAGGGTATAGACGCTCCCCTGCTTCTCGGTCGAATCCGATACTTGCGAGCGCAAGTTGATCCCCTACACCAATAAGATCAGAGGCATGAGCCAAATTGATCTGTTCCTGACCATATTGAGTCTCCTCCTCTAGAGGGTGTAAGGGTGACTTGTCGTCAGCCGCGGAAAGCGTGCACACGTTCTCAAGGAAGCATTCCCACGCAGGAGAGGATTTGATTCAGTCGAAAATCAGAAATTGAATCTCAGTGTAAACTCCAACTGCCGCATCTGCTTGGCGGCGGTCAGCCGGCCATAATCGACAGCGTTCACCACGGTCCCCAAACCGGAAAAGTTAGGTGTGTTAAGCGCATTGAACGCCTGGGCTCGAAACTGCAATCTTTTGCCGTCCTGAGAAAGGCGAATGACTTTTGTCAGAGCCAGGTTGACGCCCTTCGTCCCAGGACCGGTAATCGTATTTCTACCGGCATCTCCGTAGCGGTCGGGCTCAGGTAAGACGAAAGCATCTGTATCGAAGAATCGATTCACGGAGCGATCCGATGCAGGCAACGACGAACTGACCCCCGTAGAATCGGCTCGTTCTGACTGATTGGCGCCGGTACCGCTATTGTTAATGGAACTTCCCAAGATCCTGGCTGTATAAGGACTGCCGGATTGAAGCGTCACGTTGCCGCTTAGGGACCAACCTCCCAGGATGCTGGCCGCCAAGCCGCCCCGCGAGAAGAAACGCTTCCGGTCTCCGAAGGGAAATTCATATAGGGCGTTGAGGTTGAACTGATGGCGGATATCAAAGGCGGAGAGCCCCCGCTCAGCTCTCAAATTGTCATCTATAAGAGCAACGGTTTCCGTTCCGCCCCCAATGCTAGAGGCATTGTCGATCGATTTGCCATAAATGTAGATTCCGTTCAAAGAAAGCCCGGACGTAAAACGCCGCTGCAATCGCAAATTGAATGAATGAAAAATCGACGACGCACCCGAGGTCTCATAGAGAAAGCCTTGAGCATCGGGGACAAGCCGGTTGACGTCGGTATCCAGAGGAGAACCCGGCGGCGCACGGTTGGGCGACCGAAGCAGATCGAGACGGGTTCCTTTGGAGCCATTGTAGGAAAGCGTCAAGACCAGATTACGACGCAGTTGCTGTTGCACGTCAAAGTTCCACTGCTGTACGTAACCGACGCGCAGATGACGATCTACCGCATAGCTATTGAGAACCGTAAATTGCGGGTCGCTGGGAAATCCATTCGCCAAAGTCAGAACCCGGTCCGGGCTGCTGATCAGGTTATTGCTAACCGCAAAGGGAGGTTGGCTGGCCAACTGGGTGTAGAGGGAGTTGTAAATTGAGGCATTGTAAAAGATTCCATAACCACTCCGAATCACGGTTTCCCGATGTTGAAATGGCTTCCAGGCGATTCCAAACCGAGGCGCAACATTGTTGCGATCTGGATCAACCAGGGCCGCAGGAAACGGGCCGCTGTAAGGGCCGATGTCTCCAGGGATGACGACGCTCACCGCTGTGAAATTAGCCGCCACGTCCAGGTTGGCGATGTGGTCTTCCTTTTCGCGCAATGGTGACGCGTACTCGTAGCGGACTCCCAAATTCACAGTGAGATGAGAAGTGATTTTCCAATTGTCCTGGAAGAAGGAGTTGAAGACGGTGCCGCGGAAATAGGTGTTGTTGCTCCCGTAGCGAATCGATGTCGATTGGGGCAGCCCTAGCAGAAAATCTGCCACATCGTAACCGCTGCCTGGGACCGGAGACCCGCTACTATCATAGTTAGCCGTGGCCGAACCACTGAAGGTGAAAGTGCCGCGTCCGTTCGGATCACTCCGGTTGTTGAGCTGGATCCTTCGATATTCGACTCCGGTGCGGAAGGTATGAACACCCCGCACATAGGTCACACTGTCGCCGAAGTGAGTAGTCTGGTTCCGGCGCAGGAACGGATACGTATCCTGAAGGCTCGCATAATTGGTGAATCGAGTTGTTGGCACGCCATAGTTCATTGGATCAGGAGAAACGCCGCCGATACCCAATGCGCCTTCAACATCATTGGTGAAGGCAAATTGATTCAGCGTGTTGGTGCGCATCCGATTGAAACGGAAGTTGGCATTGTTAATCAGTCGTGAGCTGAAGTTATGGGTCAGGCTGAGATTGACATTTTGGCCGCGCGAATCCTGATTGGTCAGGAATCCGGGAAACGGCTGGCTGGTTTCGGAGCCCCGTCGTTGCAAGGAGTAGCTGAACGAAAGATTGTCCTTGGTGCTCAGTCGCTGATTGAAGCGTGTGATCAGCATATCGGAGTCAGAGGTTAGATTCTGAATAAGCCGGTAATTGAGAATGTTCCCGGGCAGGTTAGGCAACGGTATGAAGTCCAGTAGCCCGCGAGCGATCGGGTCGATACGGTCCGATGGGATTACATTATTCGGAAACTGCCGGGTGGCCGGACCACCGGGCGGGGCAGTTGGGTCGTAAACCGAGACCGGCTGGGTTTCGCCACCTACCTGGCTGATGGTGCGGGAGAAATCGCCCAGGCGCTCGGCTTCGGTAGGTACCGTCACAGTGCTGTCGAATGGGGAACGGCTTCGTAACCCTGTATAGCCGACGAAGAATGAACTTCGGTCTTTGCCATTATAGATGTGGGGAATCGAAAAAGGACCACCCAGAAACGCTCCAAAATTGTTTTGAATGTAAGAAGGCTTCGATTGCTCCAGGCCTGAAAATGAGAACTGGCGTGCATCAAAGACCGAGTCCCGCAAACTCTCAAAGAGACTGCCCCGCAAGCGGTTTGCCCCAAAGCGACCAAATCCACTCCCTGGGCCGCCGAATCCGCCCCCTCCTCCCCCGAAACCGCCGGGGCCGCCGCCAAAACCCCCGCCTCCTGGACCGCCACCGAGTCCTCCACCACCTGGAAAGCCACCAGGACCGCCAGGGCCACCACCGCTAGGGAATCCGCCACGCCCCCCGAAACCTCCACCAAACTGATCCCGCAACCGCTCCCGAAATTCCTGCATTCTCTCCTCTGTCATTTCGCCGCCCAATGGAGCGGTCTGGAGGCCGGGGCTGACGGAACCTTGAATGAGAAGCGTTTCCGAATCGCGATTTTCCGTCGTGTTGCCAGGCGCTGTCGCCCCCGGCTGAACGGACGACGTTGTATTCCCGCTCTCCTGAGAGGCATCCAATCCTTCCGGAGTTTGGAGACGCAACGATTGGAAACCGCGATTGCGCGAAGCCCGTTGACTGCCCGCAGCGGATTCCGCCCCCTTTGAAGAAGGTGACGCACCCCCACCAGCGGCCCTAGCCTGCGATGGTTTCAGAACCAGATCAACTTGCGTGATGCTCCGATTGAGAGTGACTTCCTTCGTAGCGCTTACAAAGTTCGCTCGCTCCGCTTCCAAACGGTATTTCCCTGGCGAAAGGTTCTTGAAGACAAAACTTCCAGCGGAGTCCGTCTGCACCTGCAGCAGAGCTGGATGATCGAGTTGACCCAGTTTCACGGTCACCTCTGGCAATGGTTTCTTTTTCCCATCCGTAACCTTTCCCATCAACCACAACTCTCCGCCCTGAGCACTGGCGGACAGTGTGCACAGCAAAAGCATCGGCCCAAAGGCTGTTCGCCACCTCGCCAATTCTCGACGCATAAATAGGATCAGAAAGTTTGAGGCGGAGCGGGCGCCTTGTGCACGCGGGAAAAGGCGCGCCGAAGTGTGTGTTGGACCGCTCAATGCTTGGCTGTTACTCGAAAGGGTTCCCATGCCGCTCGTTGGACGGCAGCTTCTAGTTGGATGGTTGCTTATTGAACACCATTTTTCGGGTCCCTTCCCTGGGTCCTCCCTTTGTTGTCATTTCAACCGTCATGGTGTTGCCGTCAGCCGACAGGCTGCGGACCTCCTTGGTCTCCATCACTCCTCGGGGTGTTTCTGTAGTTGACTCTGTGACTAGCTTATCACCCTCCCAATGGGTTTGGATTCCGTGGTCGTCCCGAAGAACCCTTCATTGTTGTTCTTCTTATTGTTCGTCGTGTACTTCAGCTCCTGAGTGCGCTCTTCTCCCCGAAAACTCATTTTGCGCTTTATCGTGAGATTCGGTTCTTTGTGCTCAATCACCATGGAATCGAACGTGCCTCCTCTTGGCCTCCTCCCGCCTTCCCCTTCGTTGGCGCCTTCCCTCGGAGGTCTTCTACCTTGTTGCTCCCGATCATCCCCTCCTGGCGGCTTGTCCCGCTCTCCGCTCCAGGGGCCGAATTCACTCTTCTCTCTATCGATTGCCCAGGTCCCGGAGAAATTGGGCTTTTGGTCCTGTGCATGAATCGGTAAAAAGGAAAAAAGCAAACAGACGATGGGAAAAAGCTCTCGTTTGATATTCATGACGGGCCTCCTTGGTTCTCGTCGATCTTTCCTGTTGCCAGTGACGAGACGATCTTATCGACTCGGCAACACCGACACCTTGTGGGAGAACTCAGCTCAAACCTCTCATTCGGGCTTAGAGGCACTAGTCGTGCAGGTCATCCCACTTCAATCAAACATGATATCAGACGGCACCTGCTTCCTTTGTAAAGAAGTGTCAGCATCAAACCCCACTGCAGACGCGCTGGCAAGCGACACCCCGCCCGGGTCCGAGGTCTTGATCAGCTATCCGTCCCCTCTGTTGTTAATACGAAAACACTCCCTCGGAAGGTTTCACATTAGTTTCGCCAGACCGGACGCAGTGCAGTTTGAAGGTGACCTGAAGGTTCACCTCGTCGGACGGTTTTCTTTCGGAGGGAACGAGCGTGGCAAAAAAGGGCAAGAATACATCCTGGCTGCGGGATGCGACTTCTCGGAATGGACAGCGTAAACTCGATAACCTCGACAATCTCTTCTTCAATCCTGTCGGGGCCGGAAGCCAGCTTCAAAACCTCGCGTCGGCGATGGGAGAATCGCAGGCCCAGCTCCCATTCAGAAGCTCGTGTAACTCAGGAAAGCGAACCTTCAATTCTCCTAAGTCCAGCTTTTCTGCTAAAGCAACTCCGTCCTGAGTGCTGACTGAATAGAATTGATCCGCGCCGCCATAAATCGTGAGCAAGTAGTTGCGTGTTTGAAGCGTCAGGATGACTTTGTGCGAATCTTGCGGGTCTTCTTTCCTGATTGCGTTCGAGTTCAGACTGTTCGGTTGAGGAACAAGCGCAGCAACTGAAGTAGGCCGAATTGAGATTGGTTTCCCCGCCTTCAGTTTTCCCACTCGGGTGGAAGACACTCCAAGCGCCGAGATCAGGACCAAGATCAGGAAGACCATCACAACACTCTTTTTCATAGAGCCTCCGATCTGCAAATCGCAAGGATCACAATCTTCATTAATGATACAACGTTCGCCTTAACAACTGTTGACTTTTCTTGCCTCGAGAATCCCAGCTCGAATGGTGCGCAGTTCCTGGACTCTCACTTTTTGCCTAGTTCTGCCGTTAAGCACGACGGTGATTGGCGAAGTATTGGCCTCCTCCAGCGGAGTATTGACCAAAAAGCGCTGACCATCTGCAGTCACGGCGTAGCGGTACCGACTCATAATCTCACGAGTCTGGAGCAAGAACTTGGGCGCGCTAGCTTTAAACGTACCTTCTCCGTTCACTGCCACAGCCATCAGTTTTTGGTCAACGGCCTAATAGAATAGCTCTTTACCATGACTCCTGAACGTTGGCAGCAAATGAATCATCAATCTGTCTTGGAGCTTGAGGCGAGCCGACGCACGGCAACCTGCTCTTCAGCGCATTCCAGGCCGAGGCAGTGAGACGCGAAGTGTCAGGCGCATAGCGCGTGTGAAGGCAACTCAGGGTTTGGGGCCTCAGGTCTTGAATTAGCATTCTCAGTTCTCAGTTTTCCTTTGCCATTCTTCTCTTGAGATCCCTGTAGATGGTCATGATCTGTGCACTACTCTTTACGTGAGCGTCGGTCTTCGACTCGAAGTGATAGGTTTTCGCCCTGATTTCGATCTTGAGCCGGTCGCTGGGTGCAAAGAGAGTGACCTCAGAGAAAGTCTCAGCAAAACCATCTGTTGAGTCCCGTGAAGGTACAAATGAGATCAGATAAGCGTTAAACCTCAGATATCCCTTGCAGCTTCCAAACAGGTGGTCGTGAACAACGGGGTATACGGTGAACTCCAGCTTCTCAATCTCCTTCTCGACCTCCTGTGCTGTCAGAGGAAAGCGGCTCTCCTGGCGAGACAATGTCAGCAGTGATGAATAGATCTCACGCGCTTCGGAGAATTTCCTGTTTTCGACGAATTTCCTCGCTTGAATCAGTGCCCTATTGATGCTCTCTGCCTTTAGGGTCCGAGCTTTTGTGTTTTCAGGATCCTCAGTCAGAACCTGATTGCAATAGGCAACGGCGTTATCTCCAGGAGGCGCGACGTAATGATTCGACGCTGCAGCGGCTTCGGCCTTTTGAAGCAACAGCGCCTGTCTTTCAGCTTTGGAGGCTCCTTCATTGGATGAGGAAGCAGGGAGCGGGGTATTTCGGGAATTTGAGCGATGCTGCTGCGAGCTCTTCCAGCCTTGCATCGGGCCCTTCAGGTAGACTGCTCCAAGGACTGCAACCAACAGGAGGCCGACTGCGACGAGGCTTAACTTCAGCCTCAATGTTAGCGACTTAACTGCTGGCTCCTTGACCTCCCTCGCAGCCGCACCCTTCATGAGAGGTTCTGGTTGGGAAACTTCCATGCTCGACGGCAGGACGACATGAAGAGAGGTATCTTCTTCTGGCTTCAACCGAAACTTCTCATCATTATTCGAGGACTGTAAGTTGGGAACGCCTGTCTCGGCGGTACTTGTGCTCATGACCTGCGACACAGGAGCCTCTGCAAAGGATTCCGAGGGAACGATGACTTCTGCGGGGCTGCAAACCATTCCCTTGGCATCCGAAACCTTGGCTGTAACCTCGCCCGGCAAGCTGCTTGCTGTTGGCGGCAACAGCTGCTGGCATAACTCCAGATAGTCTCTCAAGGTCTTATTGTCCGGCTCCAACTCACACAGGAATCGAAAAGTTCCGAGACAGTCGCTATAGCGTTCCTGGTCAAACTGCTTCGTCGCCTCATTTTTGAGATTCGCGACATGGATCTCAAACTCCTCGCGCAATTTTTCGTCCTCGATCTGTCCTTGAATCTCACGTAGTTGCCCGCCGGCGGCCAACTTGACGTCGGACTGCCCTAGCGCCTGATTAACCACTCTCATCAGCGCTTCAAAATCCCGGTTCTCAAAATGGGTTTTGACCTGCTCGGCCAAGTCTGAAGGGTTAGACATAGCGAACCTAATTGCCTCCTGGCGGCGGTGACTGCGAGCTCACAAATCGGTTGAATGGCATGCTGAGCGGGCCTCGTTTAGGTCCCAAAGGCTCTGAACAGGCCCGATTTAGGTAATCGTCAAGTTCGGAGGGAAGCTGCAAGCAAATGTTTGGGCGATACCTAAGAACACGCGGAAGTCTTGGTCGACTCGATTTTGGAAGCCGGGAAGAGCACCTTCCCGATGGTGTCTGAGAATTTTTCCTTTGCCGTCCCGTCACCTAGTCAGGAATAATCCATTCGTGATTCAGAGCATTCTTAATGCAATTCCGAGCGAACGACGTTCTCAAAAGCTGGTTTTATTGACGTTCTTAATAATCGTCTGCGTCTGGGCATCGGAAAGTGCCCTTGCCGAGATTGAGGACCTTTCGGTACTCAAGGGCTGGGTCGAATGGAGTGACTCCTCCAGTCAACTTCAGCGGCATCTGAACAGCCTGGCATTTGAATTTCTCGAGAATCGCAGAAGGGCGATCGCGAACCTTGCTTCTGTCAAAGACTGGAAGTCGCGGCAGGACCAGGTCAAAGCAATTCTCAACAGAATCGTCGGCCCATTCCCCGCACGAACCCCTCTCAATGCCAGGACCATCGGTACGGTGAACGAAAAAGGATTCCGCATCGAGAAGATCATCTTTGAATCGATGCCCAATCTTTTCGTCACCGCCTGCATCTTCATTCCCGACGGTTTGCAAGGAAGAAGTCCAGCCATCTTAAATCTCATTGGGCACACGGATATTGCTTTTCGCGCTCCCAGTTATCAGCAGCTAATCTTGAATTTGGTGAAAAAGGGATTTGTTGTCCTGGCTGTCGATCCCATCGGTCAAGGCGAGAGACTTCAGTACTTTGATTCCGCTGCAAAACGCTCGGTAGTGGGCGGGCCCACAACCGAGCATTCCTATTTCGGTAAACAATGCCTGTTAAGCGGCAGTTCGGCGGCGCGCTATTTCACGTGGGACGCGATTCGAGCCATCGACTATCTTGTGTCGAGGCCAGAGGTTGATGCGAGCAGGATCGGCGTGACGGGCATATCCGGCGGTGGGACGCAAACCAGCTATGTGGCCGCCATCGACGACCGAGTGCTGGCTGCCGCTCCAGCCTGCTACATCTGCGGCTTGCAGCGGCTCTTCGAATCGATCGGGCCTCAAGATGCCGAGCAGAACTTGAACGGCGGCGTCGCCAACGGCCTAGATCATGCAGACCTTCTCGAAGTGAGAGCTCCAAAGCCCACGCTTGTCGTGGCAACCACCCGAGATTTCTTCAGCATCCAGGGGGCCCGTGAGACGGTCAACGAGGCACGTCGAGCCTTCGACGCCCTCGGAGGCAAGGATCATCTGGACATGGTGGAAGACGACCACGGACATGGGTACACTGCCAAGAACCGTCAGGCGATTTATGCCTTCTTCCAAAAATATCTGAGCCTTCCCGGCAGCTCAGAGGACGAAGAGCTCGAACCGGTCCAACGGGAGGATCTGACGGTTACCACAACCGGGCAGGTTACCACCTCTGTTGGAGGTGAAACCGTTTTCTCGATCAACAAGTCGGAGGCTCAGAAGCTCATTGACAAGCTGCGGTCCTCCCGCAGGGATCTTTCCGCTCATCTGCAAAGAGTCCGAAATAACGCTGAAGCGATATCCGGGTACCAACTTCTTGAACAATCGCCGCGCACCATTTTTCGTGGGCGGTATCGAAGAGCCGACTATTTTGTCGAAAAGCAGGTGCTGCTGTCAGAACGTTCGTTGGCCATTCCTTTTCTGCTAATGGTGCCAGATGGGGCGGGCAAGCACCCACCTTTGATTTATCTTCATCCGGCCGGGAAAGCCGTCGAGGCCAAGATTAAAGGAGAGATGGAGTGGTTTGTTCATCAGGGACTGGCCGTTTTCGCACCTGACCTCTCAGGCGTCGGAGAAACGGGAAGTGCCGGTGATGCGGAAGCCTTCTTGGGCGTGCAAACCAAGCGGACCGTAGTAGGAGTGCGGGCTGCCGAGATCGTTGGAGCGGTTCGTTATTTGAAGTCTCGGAGTGACATCGATGCTACTCATCTCACAGCCCTGGCACGGGCAGGTCTTGGCATCCCGCTGCTCCATGCAGCAGTTTTCGATAGCTCGATTCGGAAAGTCGCCCTAATCGATACCTTGGCCTCCTACGAATCTGTGGTGATGAGCCGGTTTTACAACGTTCCGGCAACCGATCTGGTTTCTGGAGCTCTGACGGCTTACGACCTAACCGATCTTGCAGCCTGTGTTGCTCCTCGACCACTGCTGATGCTCAACTTGCGTGATCAGCTCTTGACCAGGGTGAACTCCGAGTCCATCGGTTCTCAACTCAACATCGTTCGCTCTGCCTATTCTCAGCAGGCCAGGTCCTCCGCCCTGACGATTAGAGACTGGGAACCGTCTCAATCCATGGAAGAGGTTTTCTCGGACTGGCTGAAGCAGGAGTAATTCCCCTATTTTTTTCTTCTTAAGGCCAGATCAAATTCAGCAGTTCGGCCAACCGAACTCCAGCTCGCATTAACTGGGTTCGCGCCGCCGAGGCGGCTTCTTCTACGTAAGCTGCGTCGACGGGGATGGGCAGGTCCCTGATTCCCTGCGGCGCTGCGTCACATCCCTGCAGTGCAGTCAGACAG
>Ga0114129_10004106_pt1 | contig 20579 bp, 12 predicted proteins | sample RhiMetdeltSRZDD1_FD_80071 | JGI IMG/M metagenome (GOLD analysis project Ga0114129, IMG submission 80071) | Populus rhizosphere microbial communities from Tennessee, USA - Rhizosphere MetaG P. deltoides SRZDD1 (version 2) (version 2) | ecosystem: Host-associated > Plants > Roots > Rhizosphere >... | reverse complement strand
GCGTCCCGTTCGAAGGTGCGAGCTTTGGCGATGTTATCTCCGGCATCTTGAGCAAAAGGCAAATGCCCCTTGCTCGGTACTACCCGGATGTGCCGCCCGAACTCGAACGGATCGTTGGCAAGGCGCTGGCTAAGGACCGCGAACAACGCTATCAAACGAGCAAAGACTTGCTCATCGACTTGAAGCGTTTCAAGCAGCGGCTGGACGCTCAAGCTGAGTTCGAGCATTCATCGCCTCACGAGTGGGCGCCGAACCGTACCAGCGAAGTGCCACGATCAGTGAGCAGCGACACGGCGATAGATCCCGTACCGCCGGCCATTCGCACCACGTCGAGCGCCGAGTATCTAATAACCGGAATCAAACGTCACAAGAAGGCGACTCTCGCGGTGTTGTCGGTTGCGGTCATCGCGGTTGCAGCGACGACTTTCCTGGGCGGCCGGAGCCGAATCGATTCGCTGGCGATCTTGCCGTTCTCGAATCTGACCGGCGATCCGAAGATGGAAGCCGTAACCGACGAGATAACCGAAGGAATCATCGATCACCTTTATCAGCTTCCAAATCTGAGAGTGATCTCATACGGGTCGGTCGAGCAGTACAAGGGACGGCAGGTCGACGCCGGCTCCGTGGGCCGCGAGCTTGGCGTCAGCGCGGTTTTGATCGGCAGGATCAGCAAGCGCGACGAACTGATCACGGTCAACGCCGAGCTTATCGACGCTCGGGACAGGACGCGAATATGGGGCGAACAGGAAAAGCTGAAGTTCTCAGACTTGATGATGGCGCACCACCGATTTGCTCGCAGCGTCTCGGACAAACTCGGTTTGAAGTTCAGCGAAGAGGAGCAGAAACATCTCGACGCCGAAGAGCTTTACGAGACCGGACGAAATTACTGGAATCAACGCACGACCGAAGGGATTACGAAAGGGATCGAGAACTTCGAGAAGGCCGTAGCGCTCAAGCCTGACTACGCAATTGCGCACGCGGGGCTTGCCGACTGCTACAACATGCTGGCGACGTACGGTGCGAGGGCGCCTACCGAAGTATTCCCAAGAGCTAAAGAAGAGGCGCGAAAGGCCCTGGAGATTGACGATACTCTCGCCGAAGCTCACGTGTCGCTTGCGTACGCGTTGTTCAGAGGCGATTGGAACTGGGCGGAATCGGAGAAGGAGTTCAGGCGAGCTCTTCTTCTGAATCCGAAGTCGGCGCAAGCGCATCAGTGGTATTCAAATCTGTTGATCGCGACTGGGCGCGCCGACGAAGCGATCGCTCACACAAAGCTTGCGGCGGATCTGGACTCGACTTCGCTGATCATCCGCTCGCACTTTGGGTTTGTGTACTATTTCGCACATCGCTACGACGATGGAATCGCGGCCTGTCAGAAGGTGCTCGAGCTGGACCCGACTTTCTTCGCGGTGCGTCGTTATCTGGGTCAGGCTTACGCGCAAAAAGGGAAGTATGATCAGTCGATTGCTGAATTTCAGAAGGCGGTAGCGGGCTCGAGCGGCTCACCGTTGATGAGAGCGGAGATGGCCAGCGCATTAGCGATCGCCGGCAAGAAAGACGACGCCGAGAAGATTCTTGGCGATTTGAAACAGCTTTCGACTGAGCGCTATTTCTCGCCGTATCACATTGCGCTGATCTACGCCGGGTTGGGCAAGAAAGACGAAGCGTTCACGTGGCTCGAAAAGGCTCTTGAGCAGCGGGCGGATTATCTGGTGTTCATGAACGTTGACCCTCGGCTTGAAGCACTCAAAGGCGATTCGCGCTTTACGAGCCTCCAACAGCGAGTCGGCCTTTGAATAGTCCCGGAGCAAGTCGCCACGCTTGGCGTGACGGCAAATTATTTTGCGCGCTGGGTGTAGCGCCGGCTCTCGGGCGAGGCTTTCTTCCAGAAGAGGACTCGGGTTCGGCGCCGTCGGTCAGGTTAGCCGTGCTGAACCGGGAAGCTGCGATAAGCTCGACCGTCTCCGTCTGGTCGCCCAGGTCCAAAAAGCACGCGTAGCTGAGGTTGGTTGTGTTGGTGGATTCACCGTGGCGTTCTCCGATCCGAAAATACCAGACTAGCGGCTCAAAAGGGTGCGCGCGGCATCAGCCCAACCGGTACGCACACCGAGAGCCGCCTCGACTGTTACGAGGGAATTGACCGCTTGACGTACAGCGGTCTGGTCATTCATCTCCTTTGCCAGCGAAGCCAGCACGTAGTACGCGTGCGGCAAGAGCTCCTGACGCCTGCTTGGGCTAGCCAAGGCTGCTTCCAAATGCTTTCGTGCTTCGCTGAGTTTACCTTCCTCTTTCAAGAAGTTCGCTCGGCCCAATTCAATATGAAACCGCACTGCAAACAGATCCGGCTCAGGAATCTGCTCCAAAGCCGCCTGCAAGTCCCTGTGTGCTTGCGCCAGCTTGCCCTGCACGGCCGTGACTATCGCTCGCGTAAATGGGCCGAGTGCCTTTGACTGGGCGCGGTATTCAGGCGTCCAGTGCAGCACCTGGAAGTGAGGATCAAGCGTGACGGATTTTACGGCAGACTTCACTGGCCAGGTGAATTCAGTCCGCGGACCGTGAATCTCAACTATGCGGACAAAGCGATGGTAGTCATTGGCCTCAACCTGCACTTCCACTTCAGCTCGGTAGTAGGGCGGTGATTGCACGATCGTCCCGCGCAATGTGCGCGTTTCTTGCTTCCAAGTCAGTTGCCATTCGGGAGCGCCGGGTTGATCGAACCACTGTGCGAAAAACCATTTCAGGTCTCTTCCCGCACGGGTTTCAACGGCTCGCAGGAAATCGTCCCAGACCACGTCTTGAAAGGCATAGTGCTGCGTGAGGTCACGCAGCATACGGCGAAATCGTTCCTGGCCGACGATGCGGGAAAGCATACTCCAAACTAAAAAGCCTTTGCTGTCGGCTAGCTCGTGCGAAACCCAGCCTCCAGGTAATTCAGCTAGCTTATGGTCAAAGCCGCCTGCCGCAAGCATCAGATACCCAAGCCCGTTCTGAAAGAATTCGTATCCAGGATAACCACCGCGACGAAACTGTTCAGCGACCGCCGCGCCTTCCAACGCTTCGACTGCCCGCAAAGCGCCAAACTGAGCCATTGCCTCAGTGAGCATCTGCCCGCCGCGACTGCCTTTGGCTTTGATTGAATCCGCCCACCACTGATGTGCCGTCTCGTGACTGATCAATGCGAGGTTGAAGGCAGTGATACTCTCGCCGCTTACCAGAATGAACCCTTCCATACTTACGCCGCCAAAGCCCGCTTCCTGAGCCTGCGCGGGCGGCGCTTCGACCAGCGCGAACTTCCCATAAGGGTAGGGTCCGAATTCCTGTACGAGTGCCGCAAGGATTTTGGAGGAGGTATCCAAATACCGCGATACGTCCTGGCGTGGCTCAAGCAAGTAGAGTGAAACCGGAACAACACCGTTCCGCTGGTGTACCTGGTATTTGCCAGCCGCAAAGGAGAACGTCGTTGGCTGTTCTATCTTGAAAAGAGATTTGCCCTCGGTCGGCTTAAGTGGGACTGTGCTGGAAGTGCTGGAGGCGATGACGGTGTATCCGTCAGGCACAGAAATCTGCAACTCACCCGTAGCCCTGAGAGTGTTGGCCAGACGCGGATACCAGGCCAGTCCTTCCCCGCTCGCAAATGAGCCTTCCGGGCCGAGATAATATCGCGGGCCGATCTCGCCGCTACCCTGATACGAGAATCGCAGCAAAGCAGATTGATTGGCTGAAATTGCGCAGCGAACTGCCCACTGATTATTCCCTTGCTTCTCAAGCGCCACTTGGCCAGAGCACGCACTTGGCTCCAACACTTCCATACGCAGATTGCTCATGCGCTGATCCAGATCGAACAGCAACTCCGTGCGCGGCGAATCGGCAGCGGGCAGGCGGAGCGTCCCCGTTGCTTCTAGACGATGCTGCTCCGGCAACAGCTTGACACTGAGTTGGTACGTGGGGAAGCGGTTCGCGTGTGCCTGGGCCTTGCCGGCACTGGCCTGAACCTGCGCCATCACTGAAGCAGAGGAAAACATCTGGCATTCAAGAAATAAAAGCACAAGTACGACGACCAAAGTTCGTTTCATATCTTTCGACTCCTATCGAGTAATTGCTGGGTCGCTTAGAACAGCCAGATCACTGGAGCCAAATAAATTATCGCACTTTCTATACGCGGTCTTGCACCGGTCTAGCGGATGGCATTTCCTTAGCGTGTGCGAAAAGCTTCTCGGTACTCACTAGGAGTCATATCGGTTAGCAACTTGAACCGCCTTGCAAAGTGACTCTGGTCAGAGAAGCCGACCGAGAGCGCAATCTCACTCAGCGGGACGACGGAGTTGACAATCTTGTGGCAGGCGGATTCGATCCGCTGCCGACGAATGTATTCGCCAACTGTACAGCGATAGTAGCGCTGAAATTCGCGGGCAAGGTGAACGGGGTGTATGCTCACAGAGTCCGCTACACTCGCCAGTGTCAGACGTTCACAGAATTGTTCCCGGATCAATGCACGCGCTTGTTCCAGCCAACGCGGCGGCGTTTGCCCGCCTGGATTGACGGAGCGACGAGACGCTTCAGCTAGAATTTCGAGCGTGAGACCCTCGATCACCGGCGGCGAGAAATCGTCCATCGCCCGGAATTCGCCGTAGAGTCTCCGCGCAAGCTGTGACAATAAGCCGCCGTGAAAGTCAGCCGGACTCTCAATAATCCTCGCCTGCCGGCGTAAATCTTCCAGCCACCAATGATCCATTTGAACGGTGAGGCAATGCGCACCTCTATGAAATTGGACTGAGTGTGTTTCGTCGGGAGGATGATAGATCAATCCTGATGGCTCGCAGTCCACTGTCCGTCTCGCATCCACTTCGGTGTAGCCGCCCCGAAGTGTGAAACAAAAAAAGGCGAGATCATGCCGATGTTTCGGAAGTTTCTGATTTGGAGCATACACGGTTTCCATTATCGTGAGTGCGCCTACTGTGCAGCTTTTCAATATGTCTCCATTCATATATTCACCAGGGATTTTAATTAAGTCAGCCGAGTTTCAGCCTCGCATTCCTGCCGCCAGTCCGCGCGCAGTCGTCCGGGCACGATCGCGCCCGAACAAGGCGATCAGCCAGAGCGAAAAACGAAATCGATTTGTTTGCGGCTGATCCGAAGTCGAATTCACTCGTGCCGCAACGCGATCATTGGATCCACTCTCGTAGCGCGCCGCGCCGGGATGTAGCACGCGAGTAGAGACACTGCCGCGAGCACAAACGAAGCGATGACAAACGACGCCGGATCGGTCGCGCTGACGCCGAACAGCAAGCTCTGCATCAATCGCGTCAACGCCAGCGCCGCCGACAAACCAATCGCCACGCCTATCAACGTCAGCGTCACTCCCTGTCTAATCACAAGCTTCAAGACGTCTGCCCCTTGCGCGCCCAACGCCATCCGAATCCCGATTTCGTGTGTGCGCGTCGAGATGGCGTAAGACATCACACCGTAGATGCCAATCGCCGCAAGCGCCAATGCCAGCAGCCCGAAGCCACCCAACAATGACGCGGCGATGCGCGCCGGAAGCAGCGGCAAGCTCATCTTTTCGACCAGCGTGCTGCTGGAGATCGGCAGGTTTGGATCGAGCTGTTGGGCTTCGCTGCGAACGGCGGCGATCAGTCTTTGCGGATCGAGTTCAGAGCGGGCGATCACACTTGTAGAACCGACCGCTGACTGCCAGACCGGCCGGCACACGTAAGGCTTCGGCGTTTCATTCAAGCCTGCGTACTTGCCGTCCTCGACGACGCCGATGATCTGAGTCTTCGTCGCCTCGGGGCTTCCGAGGCTGAACCGCTTGCCGATCGGGGCTTCGCCGGGAAAAAAGCGCCGCGCAAATGTTTCGTTGACTATCGCAACACGCGGCATCTTGTCGTCGTCCTGCTCGGTAAAGTCTCGGCCGTCGACGATGCGCGTCCCCATTGCCTGGAAGTACCCCGGGCTTGCACGGTTGTACATTGCAACCGGCGCGTTTGCAGTGCGCTCGGGAAGATCCCCTTCGATGTAAATCCGAGTCCTTGAAAAGTGGAGATCGACGGGCGGGAGATCGGCGATGCCAGCGGACTGCACGCCCGGCAGCGCGCGCACTTGTTCAAGGAGGCGCTTCTGGAATTCTCTCCCCTGGCCGCTTTCGTAACCCTGCATTCGCAGATCGAATGTGACTTCAACGGCGTGATGCTGGTCGAAGCCGAGATTGATCGTCTGGGCCCGCTCGAGCGCGCGCATCATCAATCCGCCGCCAACAAGCAGCACCAGCGACAACGAGATCTGCAAAACAATAAGGCTGCTCTTTAACCGAGAGCGTCGATGCCCGCCAAATGAAGCTTCATCCTTGAGCGCGGGAACCAGGTCCGTCTTGGTCGCTTGCAAAGCCGGCAACAATCCGAACAACACGCCGGTCGCCAGCGATAGAAGAAAGGTAAATATGAACACGCGCAGATCAACGTGTATATTGTCGAGCGCCACCGGAACATTGACCGGCGCCTTGATCGACATCAGAAGATCCAGCAGCCAGAAAGTTGGCAGTAATCCCAATGCCCCGCCGGCGACGGCGAGCAGCAGGCTCTCAACCAGCAGTTGGCGCACGAGCCGGAAGCGGCTTGCACCAAGGGCGAGTCGCACTGCGATTTCTCGACGACGTTCCGCGGCTCGCGCCAACAACAGGTTGGCCAGGTTGGTGCAAGCCACCAGCAGGACCAGCCCCACGATTGCCATCAGCATTCCGGCAAAGCCCAACACCGGGCCGCGCATCGCGTTGCCGACCAAACCGGGCGGCGACAGGGTGACCCGCTTGCCTTGGTTGATGACGGGATACTCGCGCTCAAGGTCAGCGGCAATCAAATTGAGCGCCGTTTGCGCTTGCGCGGAGCTGGTGCCAGGCTTGAGACGACCCTGCACGAAGACGTTTTCCGAATCTCGTTCGTTCAACCAATTGTCCCCGGTTTCGATCTGCGACTGCATTGCCATCGGGAAGAACAGCTCAGGGGACGAGATGGTTTCAGTGCCATAAAAACCCTTCGGCGCAACACCGATGACTGTGTAGCGTCGGCCATTAACGATCACCTCTTTGCCGATCGTGTTGGGCTCGCCGCCAAAACGCTGCTGCCAGCATTTGTAACTGACCACGGTCACCGGGTGACCGCCCGGATTGATGTCGTCCTCAGCTCCAATCAATCCGCCGAGTGCGGCGTTGACGCCAAGCACGTCAAAATAATTGCCGGTCACCTCGTAGCCCCACACGCGCTCATTGATGCCGTCGTGGCTCAGGCTCAACGGCGACCACCGGTATGCGATCAGACCGGAAAACACTTCGTTGCGCTCACGAAAATCTTTGTAGTTCGGATAGGAGAATGAGGGAAAGGTCCGGTTCTCCGCTGTATTGTTGAGCGAGACCAGTTGATTGGGATTGGCGATGGGCAAGGGTCGCAGCAGCGCCGTGTTAACCAGGCTGAAAACGGCGGTGTTAGCGCCAACCCCCAAAGCGAGCGAGAGCACAGCTATAATGGTGAAGCCGGGCTTCTTTAACAACATTCGAACTCCGAAACGCAAATCTTGAATCATCTCATCCTCCCATCTCAGTTGTTGCAGCCAGAGCGCATCGCGAAAAGCCCCGAGACTACGCCGAAGCAAATCGAGTTTTGTTCGCCACCCGAGCCGGTCCCACTCCGCCAGCAGGATTTCGCGATAGCGCAGCTCGGCTTCCCACTCCTGCCGCCAATCGGCGCGCAACCGGCGCGGCACGATCACGCCAATCAGTCGGGTCAGCCAGAGCCAAAAACGAAACCGCGTCATTTGCATCTCACTATTCGTTTCGCAGCGCGGTCAGCGGATCAACTTGTGCCGCTTTGCGCGCGGGCAGCCAGCAAGCCACCAGCGCTACCAATGTCAGCAGGGACGCGATTATCACGAAGGTCAAAGGGTCAGTTCCCTTCACACCGTAAAGCTGCTGTGCCATCTGGCGTTGCCACGCCTCCGCGCCGAAATATTCGCTCTCCAGCAGTCGCTTCAGGGCATACGCGGTCAATGCGCCGACTGCCAGCCCCAGCAACACTAGTTTCATTCCTTGCCAAATCACCAGCCGCAGGACGTGGCCCGCTTGCGCGCCGAGCGCCATGCGGATGCCGATCTCGTTCGTGCGCTGGGCGACTGAATAGGCCAACACGCCCGACAACCCGATGGCCGCGAGCAGGAGCGCCAACCCGCCAAAGAAACTCAAGAGCCGGGCCGACAGGCGTTCCTGTCCCAAAGTGGCCTGCGCGCGTGCTGTTTGCGTGCTGACTTCCGTGACCGGCAGATTGCTGTCCAACTCGCGCACAATTTGGCGCACCGTAGCGGCGAGCGCGGTCGGTTCACCCGCCGTGCGCAAGGCGAAATACATGTCGCCGATCCCCGAGACTTCCTGCTGCCACGGCGTGTAAAGCAGCGGCTTGAGCTCTTCGCGCTGGCGCGTGTATTTGGTATCGGCGACGACACCGATGATCTCGACTTCGCGTTTGCTAACTCTAAATGTGACTCGCTGGCCGAGCACGTCGTCGTTGGGGAAAAACTTTTGGGCGAAGGTTTGATTGACGATGGCGACCTGGGGCGCGCGCTGATCATCTTGCACCGTGAAGCCACGCCCACGCAGCAGCGGAATTTCCATCGTCGCAAAATAGTTCTCGCGCGCCATCTGCCGAGACGTGGAGTATTTCGCAGTCATTGCCGTCTCGCCTGGCAGCACAATACTGTTGGCGGAGTTTCCCTTCGCGATGAGCGGGACGCGGGCGAACGTCGCCGCGCGCACGCCCGGCAGGTTGTCCAGCCGCGCAAAGAGTTGCTGATAGAACTGCACCAGCCGTTCGTCTTTGTACCCGCCCTGTTGCGGCTGCAACCTGAAGAGCAAGAGGTTCTCCTGATTGAAGCCCAGGTTGACGCGTTGCAGATTGTAGAGCGTGCGGATGAACAAACCCGCGCCAACCAATAACAATAACGAGAGAGCGACCTGCGCGACGATTAGCCCTTTGCTCAAGCGGGAAACCGCGCTCGTTGTGCGGCGGCTCTGTTTGAGCGAGGTCGCCAAATCCAGGCTCGTCGCACGCCACGCGGGCGCTAAGCCGAACAGTACGCCGGTCAGCAACGAGACGGCCATCGTGAACACGAGCACTCGCCAATTCAGACTGAGGTCAACGCCGCTGGGCAGGAAGCCCGTGTCTTTGTCGGTCAACGCCAGGAGCGCGCCCTTGCCCCAGAAGGCGAAGAGCACGCCGACTGCGCCGCCCAGCGCGGCGAGCAGCACGCTCTCGGTCAACAGTTGCCGGACAAGACGCCAACGCCCTGCGCCCACAGCCAGCCGCACACTGATCTCTGCGCTGCGCAGGGCCGCCCGCGCCAGCAGCAGGTTCGCTACATTGGCACAGGCAATCAACAGCACCAGCGCCACCACGATGAACAGCCCATAGATGGTGGTTGAATAAAGTCTGCGCTCGTTCAGCAGCCCACGGCTGCCGGATTCCGCGATCAGGCGCGGGTAGTCTTTCGTCTCGAGTTGCGCCGGTTCATCCGCTTTGCGCGGCGGCGGCATGACCTCCAACGCGGCGGCTTGAAAAGCGCCGTTCAAGCTGTCGCGCGCCCGTTCGTAGGTCGCGCCCGGTTTGAGCCGTCCCATCAAATGCAGCCACCAGTAACCTGGGTTGTTCGCCGTGCCCATGTTGCTATTCTCACTCCGCAGCAGCGGCTCGCAAGCAATCGGAACAGTGACGGCAGGGTAATAACCTACTTGCAACGTGCCGGTGAACGCGGGCGGCGTCACGCCGATGATCGTGAAAGACATCTTGTTGAGTTTGAGCGGCTGGCCGATGACTGCCGGGTTGGCGCCGAACCGCTCCTGCCAAAATTGAAAACTGAGCACGACCACTGGCGCCGCGCCCGGTTTGTCATCTTCGTCAGTGATCGCGCGTCCCAAGCTAGGTTGCACTCTCAGCCCGGCGTAATAGCCCCCGGACACGGCTTGCCCGTTGACGATCTCCACCTGGTCGCCCATCACCGCGATCCCTTCATAGATCGGAGCGAAGGCAAAGAGATCGCTGAGCGAGCTTTCCTGTGAAGCGGCGCGCATCCCGCGCATCTTTTCAAAGATGTCGTAGCGAAACAGCGATAGCACGGACGACGTGCCGCTCATGCCATTCGTTCTGAACGGAAGCCCGGCTTGCCATTCAAACAGCACCAAGCGCTCCGGCTCAGCGACCGGCAAGGTCTTCAGCAGCACGGCATCTACTACGCTGAACAACGCCGTGTTCGCGCCGATGCCCAGCGCCAGTGACAGCACGGCGACCAGCGTGAAGCCTTTGTGCTTGAGCAGCATTCGCACGCCATAACGCAGGTCTTGAAACATCTCGTCCTCCAATCGTGCAGGTTGCAGCAACACCGCATCCCAAAACGCGCCGAGACTGCGACGGAACAAATCAAACCTGGTTTTCCAATTGAGCTTGTCCCAATCAGCCAGCAGCAACTCGCGGTATTGCAACTCAGCTTCCCATTCCTGCCGCCAGTCGCCGCGCAAACCTCGCGGAACGATCACCCCGATCAAGCTGATCAACCACAGATGAGGTTTCACTCCCACCTCTTGCTATTCGTGGCGCAATGCTGTTAGCGGATCTAGTTGCGCCGCTTTGCGCGCTGGCAGCCAGCAAGCCACCAACGCTACAGATGTCAGCAGTGCCGCGATCAAAGCGAAGGTCAGCGGATCGGTCCCCTTCACGCCGTAAAGCTGGTTTGCCACCTCGCGCTGCCACGCGCGCTCCTCGAAATATTGGCTCGCCAGAAGGCGGTTCATCCCGTAGCCCGTCAGTGCGCCGATCGCCAATCCGAGTAGCACCAGCCTCATTCCCTGCCAGACCACCAGCCGCAAGACGTTCGCCGTTTGCGCACCGAGCGCCATCCGGATGCCGATCTCATTCGTGCGTTGCGCCACCGAGTATGCAAGCACGCCCGACAGCCCGATGGACGCGAGCAACAGCGCAAGCCCGCCAAAAAAGCTGAGCAGCCGCGCGTACAACCGTTCCTGTCCCAGACTCTCGTCCGCGCGCGCGGTTTGGGTCATGACACCGGTCACGGGAAGATTGCTGTCGAGTTCGCGCGCCGCCTCGCGCGCCGCTGAAACAAGCGCAGTCGCATCGCCCGTGGTGCGCAGTGCAAAGTGCATTTCTCCGATTTCCGAGCTTTCTTGCAGCCATGGCGTGTAGAGGAGCGGCTTGATCTCACCACGTTGGCTGTCGTACTTGCTGTCGGCAACGACGCCAACGATGTCGAGGTCACGTTTTGTTTCCGGATCCACGACGTGCTTACCGAGAACCTCCTCGCCGGGGAAGAACGTGTTCGCGAGTGTTTGATTGACGACGGCAACGTTGGGTGCCCGCGCACTGTCCTTGGCGGTAAATTCTCTCCCGCGCAGCAGCGGGATCTCCATCGTCGAGAAATAGTTTTCGCGCACCATTTGTCTGTTGGTGATGTGGTTAGCCCCACTCTTTTCGGTCTCGCCCGGTAAAAGTACTGAAGTGTTGTAGCCGTAATGGGATATCAGCGGAATACGGCCAAACGTCGCCGAGCGCACGCCGGGAAGGTTGTCCAGGCGGTCAAAGAGCTGGCTGTAGTACCGCACCAGCCGATCGTCTTTGTACCCGCCTTGCTCCGGCTGAAGCGTGAACAGCAGCAGGTTCTGCTGGTTGAAGCCCAGATTGACGTGCTGCAGATTGTGCATGGTGCGGATAAACAACCCCGCGCCGATCAGTAGCAGAAGCGACAGGGCGACCTGTGCAACGACCAGCCCTTTGCTCAATCGCGACACGGTGCCGGTGTGGCGTTTGCTCTGCTTCAGCGCCGTCGATAGATCAAGGCTCGTCGCGCGCCACGCCGGAACCAGGCCGAACAGGATTCCGGTCAGCAATGAAACTCCGATGGTGAAAGCCAGCACGCGCCAGTTCAGACTGGGTTCAACTTCGGCCGGCAAAAAACCGGTGTGTGGGTCGGACATGGCTACCAGCGCGCTTTCCCCCCAAAACGCTAAGAGCACACCTACAGCGCCGCCCAATCCAGCAAGCAGCATGCTCTCGGTCAGCAGTTGCCGGATCAAACGCAAACGCCCCGCGCCAACTGCAAGCCTGAGGCTAATCTCCGCACCGCGCAAAGCGGCCCTGGCCAGCAACAGGTTCGCGACATTGGCGCACGCGATAAGCAGCACCAGCCCGACTACGACAAACAACCCGTAGATCGTGGTTGAGTAGAGCTTGCGGCTTTCCATCATCCCGCGGCTGCCCGACTGCGCGATCAGATGCGGATAATCGCCGGGATCAAGTTGCGCAGGATCGCTCTCCTTGGCCGGAGGCGGCATTACTTCAAGGGCCATCCATTGGAACGTGGAGTTCAAACTGTCCCGCGCCTGGTCTTGTGTTGCACCTGGTTTCAGCCGGCCCATCAAGTGCAGAAACCATAAGCCCGGCTTATCGGCCCTGGCCATCGCGGTTCGCTCGCCCAACAGCACCGTCTCGAAGGCCAGCGGGACGGTAACGGCGGGACGCTGATCCACCTGCAACGTGCCTGTGAATGCCGGCGGGGTCACGCCGATGATCGTGAACATCGTTTGATTGAGTTTAAGCTGCTGCCCGATCGCGGAAGGGCTTGCGCCGAAGGTCTCCTGCCAATACTTATGGCTGAGCAGGACCACCGGCGGCGCGGCGGCATCGTCATCGGCGTTCCCGATCGCTCGGCCGATCAGCGGTTGAATCCCCACACCCGCAAAATAGTCGCCGTCAACTACTTGCCCGGTGATGATCTCCGCTTGTTCATTCATCACAGCCGTCAGACCATAGATTGGAGCAAACGCGAAGAAAGCGCGAGCGGGCCGTCGGGTTCCTGAGCCCCGGCCTGACGCAGCTTTTTATACATGTCGTAGCGAAACAGCGAGGAGCTGCGTGTGGCCGGAGTTTCCGGCACAAAGGTTCCGCGCATGCCGTTTGTTCTAAAGGCGCGTCCGGCTTGCCATTCGAACAGCACCAACCGCTCGGGCTCGGTGACCGGCAGCGTCTTCAGCAACACGGCATCCACCACACTGAACAGCGCCGTGTTCGCACCTATCCCGAGCGCCAGTGAAACCACCGCCACGAGTGTGAACCCTTTGCTCTTAAACAGCATCCTCACGCCATAGCGTATGTCCTGAAACATCTCGTCCTCCCATCGTTGCGGTTGCAACAGCAGCGCATCCCAAAACGCGCCAAGGCTTCGGCGCACCAGATCAAGCTTGGTCCTCCAATTGAGCTTGTCCCAATCAGCCAACAGCAACTCGCGGTAGCGAAGCTCCGCTTCCCACTCCTGCCGCCAATCAGCGCGCAGGCGGCGCGGCACGATCACGCCGATCAAGCGAATCAGCCAGAGCCAGAAATGAAAGCGCGTTGTTTTGATCGAATTAGCCATGCGTTATTATTCGTGCCGTAGCGCCACCAACGGATCAACTTGCGTCGCTCTGCGCGCGGGCAAGTAACACGCGAGCAACGCGACGACCGTCAACAACAGAGCCACGATTCCGAAGATCACCGGATCGGTTGCGCTGACCCCGTAAAACAGCCCAGTCAGAAAGCGTGTCACCGACCACGCCGCCAACAATCCAAGGCCGACGCCGCTGAGCGTGAGTCGAACGCCTTGCAGCAAAATTAAGCCAAACACTTGCCCGCGTTGCGCCCCCAATGCCAACCGCACCCCAATCTCGCGCGTGCGTTCGGAGACGCTGCCCGAGAGTACGCCATAGATTCCGGTTGCGGCGAGCACAAGAGCCACCAGGGCGAATGCTTCGAACAGGATCAATGCGAATCGGCGTTCGGCGGCTGTTCGCGCGAGCAGTTCGTCCATCGTTGCGACTCGGACAATTGGCTGATCCTTATCCACGGACCATATCGCTTCTCTGATCTGCGGCGTAACAGCCGCCGCGCCGCCACGCGCGCGGACCACAAGCGACAGCACGTTGTCGACGAAGCGCCACTGATCGGGCGTTGTGTAGAAAGCATCCGATTGTGCTGCCGCCAAAGACGCCTGCTTGACGTCGCCTACCACGCCTACGATTGTGTGCAACGGTCCATCCGAGGGGCCGAGTTGTACGCGCTGACCAAGAGGGTCTTGATCCGGGAACTTGTGCTTCGATAAGGACTCGCTGATCACAACCGCCAGCGGCTTGTCGGCCAGGTCCTGAGTGGTGAGCAATCGGCCCCGGCGGAGCGGAATGCCCATCGTCTCGAAGTAGCCCGGGCTAACGGAATATCGTAATGCGGAATAGCCAATGTTCGGGTCGTCGCCTTCGAAGTGAACTCCATATTCGTCGAGCTCGCCGCTCAGCGGCAACTGGCTGGTGAGTTCCGCCGCGGCGACGCCGGGCACACGCCGCGCGGCTTCAACAGCTTGCGCGAAGAACCGCCGCGTCGTGTCAGTGTCGAAGCGCCGCCCCGAAGTCTGGACCTGCATCGTGAGCAAGTGCGACGCATTGAATCCGGGAGAAATCGCGAACAGCCGCTGCAGGCTGCGCAGCAGCAATCCCGAGCTCACAAGCAGCACGATTGCCAGCGCGACCTCTACTACCACGAGCACGCGGCGCGTAAGCTGATGACCGCCCGCGGTACGCAGCGAGTTCTGCTGAAGTCCCGTATGCAGATCGCTCCGGGATGCGTGCAGTGACGGAACCAGCCCGACCACGACACCAACAAGCGTAGTCATTCCCACTGCGAAAGCCAGTACGGCGCCATCCAGTCGTATCGCGCTCGCACGCGGGATCCCCGGAGGAACGAGCGCAACCAAGGCCTGTACGCCGAACTCCGCCACCAGCATTCCGATAGCACCGCCGAGGAGAGCGAGCAACACACTCTCGGTGAGCAGTTGCCGCACCATCCGCGTTCTGGCGGCGCCAAGCGCGGCTCGGACCGCGAATTCGCCGCGACGTTGTGCGCCGCGCGCGAGTAGTAGATTTGTTACGTTGACGCACGCGATCGCAAGCACCAAGAAAACGGCGCCGAGGACAGCCAGCAATGCCGGCTTGACCCCGCGCGTGACTTCCTCTTGTAGCGAATTCAGAATCAACCCCTGCTTCATGGAGGCCCAGGCCGGCCTGGTGAATTCGGCCGACTGCGATTGCGCGATAAGGTCGAGTTCCTGTTTCGCCTGATCTGTTCGAATGCCGGGCTTCAGCCGCCCCGCCATGCGCAGATGATGACCCCACTCTCTGCTCTGTAAGGAGGGAAGCGTCGAGTCGTACTGCAAGAGCGTCCAGATCTCCGCCGAGGGAGCGAGGACATTTTCGAACGCGTTCGGCATTACGCCGATGACGGTAAAACTGTTGTCATCGAGCTTGATCTGGCTGTTGATAATCGCGTGATCTCCGCCGCAGCGCCGCTGCCACAGCCCTTCACTGATGATCGCTACCTTTGGGCCATTGAGTCGATCATCGGATGAATCGAAGTCCCGTCCGAGCGCGGGCGGTACACCCAATACGCGGAGGTAACCGGCGCTCACTCGCTGGCCGTTGAGTCGTTCAGGCTCGGCCGGTCCGGTGAGCGTCGGCTGCCACGACTTCATGACCGCGATCGCCTCGAAGGAACTATTCCGCTCGGCCAGCTCGCGATAAGTGCCAAAAGTTACCTCTTGTCGCGTTCCGTTGGGGCCGAAGTCCCACATCATCGCGGTCCGTTCGGAGTTAGGGTATGGCAGCGGTTCGAACAGAATCGGGTTCACGGCGCTAAAGATGGCTGTGCTGGCGCCGATGCCCAGCGCCAGCGTGAAGATTGCAATCAACGTGAAGCCGGGTTTCTTCAGCAGCATTCGCACGCCAAAGCGGAAGTCTTGAATCATCTCATCCTCCCATCGATACGACTGCATCCAGAGCGCGTCCCAGAAGGCGCCGAGACTGCGCGCGAGCAGATCGAGTTTGGCTGTCCAATTGAGTCGTTCCCAATCGGCCAGCTTATACTCACGATGTAGCAGCTCAGCTTCCCACTCCTGCCGCCAGTCAGCGCGCAAGCGTCGCGGCACAACGACGCCAATGGCTCTGATCAGCCATAGATGCGGCTTGAGGTAGCGGCTTCGCGCGGGGGTTGAGCGCAACATCTTTTTATTCCGCCGATCATCCTCGCTGACGGGTAGGCTTAATCTTGGACGGATGGGGCAACAGGCTCTCGAGCAACCGATAGCGTTTGACGGCTTCGGCGAGCGCCTCCTCTCCGTCGGGTGTCAGCACGTAATACTTGCGCGGCGGCCGCTGCTCGCGCTGTGCGATCAGCGGCTTCTCCCATTTGGAGTCGACGAATCCGGTCTCTTCCAGCCGGCGCAGGGCCGGGTAGACGGTGCCGCTTGGCAAACCGGTTATGTCCATAATGTCGAAGCCGTATTGGTATCCGTTAGCGAGAGCTTGCAGGATGACCGCCGCCGAATGCGAGAGAAAACCTCTGCTATTCATTCATCCCTCCTTAAGTAGGATGCTAGTTATATAGAATCCTACATAGGTATGTCAACTGATTCGGGCCTGAGCTCCGGGTGCAACTTAAAACTCCCTTGCGGCTTCGCGGAACTTTGCGTCTTTGCGCGAAACCTGGGTTGGCAAACGTGTTGCGCGCGGAGACGCAAAGTTCCGCGAAGCCGCAAAGGAGATTTGACGAGACCTCAATCATCGACGCTCCCGACTCAGGGCAACCTCTGCAAACGACCTGCATCTGAGTTGCCGACAATGAGGAGGCAATCATGAAATTGAAGGTAGGAAATCTATGTTTGGTTCTGCTTACGATCGCATTCTTTTCCTTTTCCGGCTCCGCGCAGTCTCAGAAAGACAAAACACTTTCACCCTATTTCTTTGTGCAGGGAGATCCCGGCGTCGATCATTTACCTCTCAAAGATACGCGTGTTCAAATAGATGTCTCGGGCGTCATCGCCGATGTGACGGTGCTGCAGACATATCGAAATGAAGGCGCGCGGCCGATCAACGCGCGTTATGTTTTTCCCGCATCCACACGCGCTGCCGTTTATGCGATGCGTATGCGAATCGGCGATCAAGTCATAGTCGCCAAAATCAAAGAGCGCGACAAAGCAAAGCAAGAATTCGACAAGGCCAAGGTGGAAGGGAAAAGCGCGTCCCTGCTGGAGCAGAACCGGCCAAATGTGTTTTCGATGAGCCTCGCCAACGTCATGCCCGGCGATCAGATTGAGATTGAGCTTCGCTACACCGAACTGCTAGTGCCGACGGACGGCATCTATGAAGTGGTTTTTCCCACCGTTGTTGGGCCGCGCTATTCTTCCGAACCCGAGTCTTCGGCGCCGCAAGCGGATCAGTGGGTTAAGAGCCCGTACCTTCATCACGGCACTAACCCGAGCAGCGCGCTCCATATTTCAGCCAGGATTTCCGCGGGCCTTCCTATCCAGGACCTGAGCTGTCCATCGCATCAAATTTTGCCTCAATGGCAGAGTCCGAGCATCGCTCGCATTGTCATGGAGGATGCCGATCCGTTCTTGGGGAATCGTGACTTTGTTATGCGCTATCGGTTGGCAGGGGATCAAATCGCGTCGGGTCTCATTCTCTATAAGGGTGAAGATGAGAACTTCTTTCTTTACATGGCTCAACCGCCGGAACGAGTAGCGAACGCGGACATACCGGCTCGAGAGTACATATTTGTGGTAGATGTTTCCGGGTCGATGGATGGCTTTCCTCTGAATACTTCCAAGCGTCTTCTGCGGGATTTGATCGGGCAATTACGGCCATCGGATTTGTTCAATGTCGTCTTGTTCGCCGGAGACTCCAACGTGCTTTCCGCAAAGTCGCTTGCAGCGGGTCAACAAAACATCTCAAATGCGATTCGCTTGCTCGAACAGCAGCGCGGAAGCGGGGGAACCGAGCTTCTTGCAGCCGTCAAACAAGCCATGAGCCTCCCCCGTGAAGCAAACTTTTCGCGCAGCATCGTGCTGGTGACTGATGGTTATATCTCAGGGGAGAAGGGCGTCTTCGATTACATCCGCGACAATCTGGATCAATGCAATGTGTTTGCGTTCGGTATCGGCTCGGCGGTCAACCGTTATCTCATCGAAGGTGTGGCAAAAGCCGGAATGGGCGAGCCTTTTATCGTGACTCAGGAGGCAGAAGCCCCGGCGATTGCAGCCAAATTCCGGGAATACATTCAGACTCCGGTTCTAACAAACATTGTCGTCCGCCCGGTCGGGTTTGATGTGTACGACGTGCACTCCGCCCAGCTTCCTGATTTGTTCGCTCGGCGTCCTGTGATTCTTTTTGGCAAGTGGCGCGGCGCGGCCGCCGGCACTTTTGAGCTACAGGGAAAAACAGGGCAGGGAGATTATCTGGCCCGTTTAGATGTTGCCGGCGTCCAGCCGGATGATGCCAATCGAGCGTTGCGTTATCTTTGGGCTCGATCACGAATAGCTGAACTCTCCGATTATGGGTTCGGTAATATCGATGCAGATCGGATCAGCAACATCACTTCGCTGGGTTTGAAGTACAACCTGTTGACTCAGTACACCTCCTTCATAGCGGTTCTCGAATCGGTGAGAAACAGTAACGGACCGGCTGAGGATGTGGATCAACCGCTGCCGCTTCCACTGGGAGTGAGCGATCTGGCAGTAGGCAGCGAACCGGAGCTCGTGTGGTTGATGGCTGCATCCATATTGATCGCGATGATGATGTTCCTCCGCTGGCAGCGGCGCCTTGTATGAAACGGAGACTTACGTGGAACTGGATCGCACAGTGCGTTGTCGTGCTGGTTTGCGCTTACGCGCTCAAGTTGTACTACTCAACAGCAAGCGCCGACCAGTTGCGCTGGATTCTCGCTCCTACGACTGCGTGTGTTGAACTGGTCAGCGGGACTTCGTTTGAATTTGAATCACACGCGGGTTACATCAGCGCGGACCGCAGTTTCCTGATCGCCAATTCCTGCGCGGGAGTCAATTTCCTGATCACTGCATTCTTGATGCTTTCGGGGAGAGGGTTGTTACGGAACCGCTCGAAGGGCGTTGCATGGGGATTGATCCCGGCGGCGGCCGTGATTGCCTATCTCGCAACGATCGTCGCGAATACTGCTCGCATCGCCGTTGCATTGCGGTTGCGGCGGATGCCCGCTGAGATTGGCTGGATGAATCCAAATCAAACCCACCGATTCGAAGGCATCTTTATCTACTTCGGATTTCTGCTGTTGTTGTTTGTGGTCAGTGAAAAGAGGTGTTCGGCGAAACCTTCGACTCTGTTCCGGCAATCTTTTTTCCCGCTGATTGTGTATTACGCAACGATGTTGGGAATCCCGTTGGCAAATGGCGCGTACCGGCAGGGAGCTGATTTCTGGGAGTACTCACTTTTTGTTTTATTGATTCCTTTAGCGCTGATTCTCCCAATCGCCGCGTTCCGCTTTTTTCGTCAATGGACGGTTCAGCGGAGAGCAATTGCGCAATTGGCCGACGCGAGACTGAGGTGATGAGTTCAACAAACAAATCGGCGCCGGCAAATCTCTTTATAGTTTGAATACTCGGCGCGCATTCTCTCCAAAGAATCCGGCTCGAACATCGTCAGCCAAGTCGAGTGCGTAAACTTGCTCGACACACTTCTCGAGCGATAGCTGCGGAAAGTTTGTTCCGAATAACAGCTTGTCCTTGCCGTAGGTCTTCATGTAGTGAGTCAGTTGCGGCGGATAGTAGCGCGGCAGATACGCTGACGTGTCGATGTAGACGTTCTCGTGCTTCCACGCGAGACCGATCATCTCATCCGTCCACGGGTATCCGATGTGTCCTCCGACAATCTTGAGTTCGGGGAAGACAAGCCCGACTTCGTCGAGATACGGAACAGGCCGGCCCGTTTCCGAGGGCATCAACGGACCAGTGTGTCCTACCTGGGTGCAAAACGGAATGTCGAGCTCGATACATTTCACGTAAAGCGGAAAATAGAATTTGTCGTTAGGCGGGCGGTTCCATAACCACGGAATGACGCGCAGCGCTTTGAAACCAAATTCCTTGACGGCGCGCTCCAGTTCACGAACTGCGTCCAGAGGCTTCTCGAGATTGACTGCGGCAACGCCGACGAATCGGCCGGGATGCTCACGGACCATCTCAGCGACGAAATCATTGTGAATCACCCACTGGCCCGGACGGTGCCACGCCGACAGCATGAGCGTTTGAACGCCCGCTCGATCCATTGCTTCGATTGTCTGTTCGGTGGTAAGCCCGGTCTCGATCAGATGAGCGGACCCGGATTGTTTAAAGAGCCGAGCGATTTCGGGCAGCTTCTCGTAAGCCTGTTTGGTCACGGGTTGCGCCCAGGCGTCGATGATCAAGTTTGTTTTGTTCACAACGGATCTCAGTTTTGGCGCGACGCGGGTCCGCCCGTGCTCGTTCCATCTCCTCCAGCCGTCAGGTGTTTCTCCCACCACTTCATTTCTTGATGGTAGCGATGCACCGTATTCCACGGGCTCCATCCGCCGTGATATGAATCGGGATAGCGAATAAACATCGCCGGGACGCGGCGCTTCTTGAGCGCGGTGTACATCTGCTCGGCTTGCTCGATTGGGACTCGCAAGTCT
>Ga0114129_10004105_pt1 | contig 20580 bp, 20 predicted proteins | sample RhiMetdeltSRZDD1_FD_80071 | JGI IMG/M metagenome (GOLD analysis project Ga0114129, IMG submission 80071) | Populus rhizosphere microbial communities from Tennessee, USA - Rhizosphere MetaG P. deltoides SRZDD1 (version 2) (version 2) | ecosystem: Host-associated > Plants > Roots > Rhizosphere >... | reverse complement strand
TTTACGCTCCACAGTGGAGGCACAAGCTCGTCAAGGAGGTCTACGTCTACCGACTCCTGGCCCGGCACGGCATCCGGCGCATCCCACGGATCCTGCACGCCGCGCCGTTCGGGATACCGGCACTGCCGCTGGCGTACGCCGTCATGACCCGACTCGATGGTCGGCCGCTGGTGGAGGTCCGCGACCGCCTCGCTTGCGTCTACCGACAGATGGGCAGGCTCCTCGCCGCCGTGCACCAGATCACGCTGGAGGACTGGGGTTACTTGACCACCCGCGTGGTGGATGTGAAACCCACCAACACCGAATACATGGTCGACCTGTTCACCCGCAAGCTCGACGTGTTCGGCACGCTCGGCGGCGACCCGGCCGTCGCTCGCGCGATCGACCGGTATGTCGCCCGGCACGCCGACCTGTTCGCCGCGTGCGGCCGGCCGGTGTTGTGCCACAACGACTTCCACGACGGCAACGTGCTGGTGTCCGGGTCGGAGGTGACCGGCTTCGTCGACGTCGAGGGTGCGGTCGCCGCCGACCCGCTGCTCGACCTCGCCCGCACCGACTACTACGCGCTCCAGGACCCGGCCCGGCGGGACGCGTTCCTCAGCGGGTACGGGCCGCTGCCGCCGGACTGGGCCGACCGGGTCGCCATCTACCAGCTGCATCACGCTCTGGAGCTGTGGAACTGGGCGGCGTCGACCGGCAAGCCGGCGGACCTGTCCCGCGCCAGAACGGACCTGGAGACGATTACGACAGGCCGACCGCTTCGAGGCTGCGCAGCGCTTCGATGACGCTGGCGATGTGGGCGCGCATGGCTTCCTCGGCGGCCTTCGGGGAGCGCGCCCGGATCGCCTCGACGATGCGTTCGTGCTGCGGTAGCGATGCGGCCGGGCGGCCGGGCAGCAGCGAGAGCGTGTACTGATGGCGCACGAGTTGCGCGCGCATCGTCTCGATGAGGCGGTCGGCGGTGCGGTGCCGGGCGATGGTCTGGATCAGCCGGTGCAAGCGCTGGTTGAGGTCGCTGTAGCGGCGGAACTCCTCGGCGGCCACGGCTCGGCGCATCAGCAGCGCGATCTCGTCCAGCTCGCTCGCCTGCTCGTCGGTGACGAGCGTGGCCGCGCGGGCGGCGACGAGACCCTCGAGCACCATCCGCACCTCGGTGATTTCGATGGCCTCGTCGAAGGAGATCTTCCGGACGTGCGCGCCCTTGTTGCGTCGCACCTCGACGAGGCCCTCGGCGGCCAGGTCCGCCAGCGCCGCCCGGATGATGAACCGGGTGGCCCCGAACTGCTCGCACAACGTCGCTTCCACCAGACGTTCGCCGGGAAGGTAGACGCCCTCGAGGATCGCCTTTCGCAGCGCGTCGCGGGCCGGAATGTCGCCGGTCGCCACGGGCGGTTCGGGTTGCCGCGGTACGGCCTTGCGCTGTGCGGGCATGCTTCCTATCCCAGTCGGAGGCGTTGGGAACAGCAGTTCATCATGTCGAAGCCAAGATTGTCAACACTTGTGCCATGGGTACCCGTGGCGTAGGTTTTGGTCTCACGAACGCGAAGTTAAGCCCGACATCCCCGCCAACTTAATTGTTGACAATCTGGAGGAAGTATGTCGGACCGCTCTGTGCTGGTGCTTTCCGCGCACCCGGGGGACTTCGTGTGGCGCTGCGGCGGGGCGATCGCGTTGGCCGTGGCCCGGGGCGAGCGGGTCGTCATCGGGTGCATGAGCTACGGCGAGCGCGGCGAGTCGGCGTCCCTGTGGCTCAAGGGATACGACCTGGACCAGGTGAAGGCGCACCGCCGCGACGAGGCCGAGCGGGCGGCCGCCGTGCTCGGCGCCGAGATCCGGTTCTACGACCGCGGGGACTATCCGCTCGCGGAGACGCCGGAGCTGATCCACGAGCTGGTGAGCCTGTACCGCGAGGTCCAGCCGGCGGTTGTACTCACCCACGCGCCGCGGGACCCGTACAACCCCGACCACGGGGCGGCGCACGCGATCGCCATGCGGGCCCGCGTCTACGCGCAGGCGCCGGGGGTACCGGCGCCCGGTGAGGTCATCGGCGCCCCGCCGGTGTTCTGCTTCGAACCGCACCAGCCCGAGCAGTGCGGCTTCATGCCCGATGTGCTGCTGGACATCACCGAGGGCTGGAAACGCAAGCTCGAGGCGATGGACGTCATGGGTGCGCAGTCGCACCTCGTCACGTACTACACCGAACTGGGCCGGCGCCGCGGTACGCAGGCGGCCCGTAACTCCGGCCCCAACCTCGGACTGCCGCACGACGTCGTGGCCGAGGCGTACCAACGGGTCTTCCCCCAGGTGACCAAGGAACTGGCGTGAGCCCGTATGTAGTGGTTCGTAACGTCGTCCGCCTCGACGCGTCGGTACTCGCTGGGCTCGCCGAGCTCGGAGTGTCCACTGTGCACGAAGCCGACCACCGGCGCGGCGCGCTGGATCCCGCGATCCGGCCGATCCAGTCCGGGGCACGGATCGCCGGTCCGGCCGTCACGGTGTCGTGCGCTCCCGGGGACAACCTGATGGTCCACGCCGCGGTGGAGACGTGCCGTCCCGGTGACATCCTGATCGTCACGACCACGTCGCCGTCGACCGACGGGATGATCGGTGAGCTGCTCGCGACCTCGCTGCGGGCGCACGGCGTCATCGGCATCGTCACCGCCGCCGGTATCCGGGACGTGGCCGAGCTTCGCGCCATGGAGTTCCCCGTCTGGGCGCGCGCCATCAATCCACAGGGGACGGTCAAGGCGAGCCCGGGCTCTGTCAACGTGCCCGTGGTCTGCGGCGGGCAGATCGTTCTCCCCGGCGACGCGATCGTGGCTGACGACGACGGCGTGGTCGTCGTACCGCGGGACCGGTGCGCCGAGGTGCTCGAGGCCGGCCGGGCACGGGCCGCGAACGAGGACGCCAAGCGGACCAAGCTCGCGGCGGGGGAGCTCGGAGTCGACATGTACGGGCTACGCGAGAAGCTGGCGGAGCTCGGTGTGACCTATGTGGACGGTGAGGCGTGAGCCGTCGGGGCGGCATTCCCGTGATGGTGTTGCGCGGCGGCACCTCCAAGGGCGCGTACTTCCTTGCCGAGGACCTCCCCGACGCGCCGGCCGAGCGCGACGACGTACTGCTGCGGGTGATGGGCTCACCCGACCCCCGCCAGATCGACGGGATCGGCGGCGCGCACCCGTTGACCAGCAAAGTCGCCGTCATCCGGCGTTCGGAGGACCCCGACCTCGACGTCGACTACCTCTTCCTGCAGGTACAGGTCGACGCGCCGCGGGTGAGCGCCGAGCAGCCGTGCGGCAACATCCTCGCCGGCGTCGGGCCGTTCGCGATCGAACGGGGGCTGGTCGCCACGGATGGTGCGGTGACGCCGGTGCGGATCCGGATGGTCAACACCGGTGCGGTCGCGGTCGTCCACGTTCCCACCCCGGACGGGGAGGTCGTATATGCCGGTACCACCGCGATCGACGGGGTACCGGGCACGGCCGCGCGGCTGGTCATCGACTTCCGCGACACGGCGGGATCGGTCGCGCCGGCGCTGCTGCCGACCGGCAACGTCGTCGACGACGTCGACGGCCTGAGCGCGACCCTCATCGACAACGGCATGCCCGTCGCCGTCGTCGCGGCGGAGGCGTTCGGCGTCACCGGGTACGAGACACCGGCCGAACTGGAGTCGGACACCACGTTGGGCAAGCGGGTCGAGGCCTTCCGGCTCGAGGCCGGCGTGCTGATGGGACTCGGCGACGTCGCGGCTACCACGGTGCCGAAGATCTGTCTCGTCGCGCCCCCGGTCGCGGGCGGCAGCCTGGCTACCCGAATGTTCATCCCGCATCGCGTGCACACGTCGATCGGCGTACTGGCGGCCGTCACCGTGGCCACCGCGGCGGTGCTCGACGGCAGCGCCGCGGCCGGTCTGTACCGACCGATCGGCGATGTCGTACGGCTCGAGCACCCGACCGGATGGTTCGACGCGGTGGTCGACGTCACCGCCGGTCCGGACGGTATCCACATTGGACGGTCGGCGATCGTCAGCACCGCCCGGCTCCTGCTCGACGGGACTGTCCACCCCCGACCCGCGAAGGAGCCCGCATGACCGAGTGCTTGCGCGAGGTCCAGTCGGCAAGTCATGCCGGCTTCGAGCGAAGCGAGGAGACGGCATGACCCGAGACATCGCGCACGTCTCCGCGGTGGAGCTGTACACCGCCGTGCCCGACGAGACCGTGGCGTTCTTCCAGGACCTCATGGCGATGGAGGTGGTCGGCCGGCGGGGCGACAGCGTCTACCTACACGCCTGGGACGACTACGAGCGCTTCACCGTCAAGGTGACGGGACGCAGCACGTCCGGCATCGGGCGCACCTGGCTGCGGGCGAGCGGTCCCGAGGCGCTCGAGCGGCGGGTCAAGGTCATCGAGGCGGCCGGTCTCGGCGTCGGTTGGACCAGCGAAGAGCCCGACTACGGCGAGGTGTTCCATTTCACGGATCCCGACGGCCATCCCTTCGGCCTCTATTGGGACACGCACCGGTACATCCCGTCGCCGGAGATGCGACCGTCGCTGAAGAACCAGGCCGCCCGGTTCCCGGGACGCGGCGCCAACGTACGGCGCATCGACCACGTCAACTTCCTCGCCGCGCAGATGCCACCCGTGGACCCGTTCCTCGTCGACGTCATCGGTGCCCGCCGGAGCGAGCGGATCCAGCTCGACGACGGGTCGATCTCCGGAGCGTGGTACACGATCAGCGACAAGTCGTACGACCTCGTCTACGCCGCGGACTGGACCGGTACTCCCGGACGCCTGCACCATGTCGCCTTCGCCACCGATACCCGGGGCGACATCCTCCGGGCCGCCGACGTCTTTCTGGAGGCGGGAATCCACATCGAGACCGGGCCACACAAGCACGCGATCCAGCAGACGTTCTTCCTGTACGTGTGGGAGCCGGGCGGCAACCGCATCGAGCTGTGCAACGCCGGAGCGCGGCTACTGCTCGCTCCCGACCACGAGGTCGTCACCTGGACCCAAGCCGAACGGGCCAAGGGTCAGGCGTGGGGCTTGAAGACGATCGACACGTTCCACACCCACGGCACGCCCCCGGTCGTCAGCGGTTCGTCGTAACCCAGGCGCCCTCTTCGACCTCGGCGCGCCGCAGCAGCGGCTCCCACCAGTCGCGGTTGGCCGCGTACCAGTCGATGGTGTCGGCGACCCCCTGGTCGAACGGGATCTTCGGAGCCCAGCCGAGTTCGGTGCACAGCAGCGTGGAGTCGAGGAGGTACCGGCGGTCGTGGCCCGGCCGGTCGGGGACGAACTCGATGAGGCCGCGCGGCCGGCCGAGGTGGTCCAGGATGCGGGTGGCCAGGTCGAGAACGCTCGCCTCCACCCCCGAGCCGACGTTGTAGGTGGCGCCGACCCGCCCGCCGACCAGTACCTGCTCGATCGCCGCGCAGTGGTCTTCGACGTGCAGCCACTCCCGGCGGTTGTCGCTGGACATGTACACCGGCAGTGACTTGTGGTCCAACGCCCGGGTGGTGAACAGGGGGATGACCTTCTCCGGGAACTGGTACGGCCCGTAGTTGTTGGCGCAGTTGGTGATGCTGACCGGCAACCCGAACGTCTCGTGGTACGCCCGGACGGCGTGGTCGGCGCCCGCTTTGCTGGCGTTGTACGGGGTCCGTGGCCGGTACGGGGATGTCTCCGTGAACGAGCCGGGGTCGTCCAGCGCGAGGTCGCCGTACACCTCGCAGGTGGAGACGTGGTGGAACCGGTGCAGTCCCGTCCTGCGGCACGCCTCCAGCAGGCGCTGGGTGCCGAGCACGTTGGTGCTGAAGAACCGCTCCGGGTCGAGGACAGCGAGGCTGTTGTGCGACTCGGCGGCGAAGTTGACCACGACGTCGATGCCGTGCCCGCGGAGCAACTCCTCGATCCGGTCCGAGTCGCCGATGTCGCCACAGTAGAACGTGGTCCGGTCCCGTACCGGCTCCAGGTTCGTACGGTTGCCCGCGTAGGTGAGCGCGTCCAGCGCGACGACGTGGTCGTCAGCGTGTTCGCGGGTCCAGTAGTGCACGAAGTTCGTACCGATGAAGCCGGCGGCTCCGGTGACCAGTAGTCGCACATTCGCAGCGTCACACGCATACCCGGCCGTACCACCTCCTGGAATGCCTTCTCGCAAATTGCTGACCTGGCCAGACACCCTTGTTCGCCCCGAACAGCCCAGTAACGTCGGGAGTTGTGAAAGCCCTGGTGCTCTCTGGCGGTGCCGGCACGCGACTGCGTCCGTTCAGTTATTCGCGGCCCAAACAGCTGATTCCGATCGCGAACAAACCGGTTCTCGAGTACGTGCTGGAGAACATCCGGGATATCGGCGTGACGGACATCGGGCTGATTGTGGGCGACGGCGCCGACGACATCGCCGAGGTGGTCGGCGACGGGGCTCGGCTCGGCGTCGAGCTCACCTACATCCACCAGGACGAGCCGCGCGGGCTGGCCCACTGCGTGGCGGTGGCCCACGACTTCCTGGGCAACGACGACTTCGTGATGTACCTGGGCGACAACATGCTGGCGGACGGGATCGTCTCGATCGCCGACGAGTTCCGCGCCCACCGGCCGGCCGCCCATGTGGTGGTGTACAAGGTGCCCGACCCGCAGGCCTTCGGCGTTGCCGAGCTGGCCGCCGACGGTACGGTTTCCCGGCTGGTGGAAAAGCCCCGGCAGCCACGCTCGGACCTCGCGTTGGTCGGGGTCTATTTCTTCACCGCCGCGGTACACGAGGCGGTGGGTGCGATTCGGCCCAGCGCGCGCGGCGAGCTGGAGATCACCGATGCGATCCAATGGCTGGTCGCCTCCGGTGCGCCGGTTCGAGCCAGCCGGTACACCGGCTACTGGCGGGACACCGGCCAGACCGACGATGTCCTCGAGTGCAACCGGCAGGTGCTGGACGGGCTGGAACGCGAGGTCGCCGGGCAGGTCGACGACGCCAGCGCGTTGGACGGGCGGGTGGTCATCGGGCCCGGCGCCAAGATTGTCCGCTCGCACATCGTCGGCCCGACGATCGTCGGGCCGAACACCGTGGTGGCGGACTGCGAGATCGGCCCGTACACGTCGATCGGCCGGGACTGCGCGCTGCGGGAGACCGCGCTCGACGACTCGATCGTCCTGGACGGCGCGACCATCGCCGAAGTGCCGGCGATGTCCGGCTCGCTGATCGGCCGCTCGGCGCGCATCGCGTCCGATACCGCCGCCTCCACCCACCGACTCGTCGTCGGCGACGACACCCAGATCGAGCTGCCCGGCTGACGCCGGACAGTTACCCGCGCCAATCCGAGAAAGGAAAGTTGATGACCACAACCGCTGGCCCCACCGACGCCGACCGCGCCGCGGTCGGAAAAGTTCCCGAGCGTATTGTCGCCGCCTGGGCGCAGCACGACCCGGACGCGTTTGCCGCGGTCTTCACCGAGGACGGCAGCATGATTCTGCCGGGCCTCTACCGGAAGGGGCGCGACGATATCCGGTCGTTTATGGCCGAGGCATTCACCGGTCCGTACAAGGGCACGCAGGTGACCGGCACGCCGCTCGATCTGCGGTTCTTCGGCGGCGAAACGGCCGTCATCACCACTCAGGGCGGCGTACTGGCACCGGGGGAGACCGACGTCGCGCCCGACCGGTCCATCCGGGCGTCCTGGGTGGTGGTCAAGCAGGGCGAGAAGTGGCTGCTGGCGGCCTACCAGAACAGTCCGGAGAACGCCTGACGGTTGTCCACAGTGGAGTGTGATAGGCACAGTCTGGTCACCCGCCTGCACGTGCGTGGCGACGACACAACTGGCGTCGTCGTGGTGGACGCGATGTGCCGGCTCGTGGCGGACGCACTCGGTACCGACCGGCCACCGGTCCTGCGGACTCTTCGCTCGGTCAGGTTCCTCGCGCCCCTGCTCTCCGGGGACGTGCTGACCCTACGGCTGACCGCTGCCAAACGTGACCGTGGATGGTCGGTCCGGGCCGAGGGAACCGGTCCGGACGGTACGGTCGTGGCCCGGATCCACGCGGACTTCACCAGCGAGCCGCTCGAGCTCGATCCGGGTCGGTCCATCCGCGCGCTCGAGTCGTTCGGTCGGGCCGCCGCGCGACTCGGGCTGATGAGCCGGGTGCCGGGCCCGGGGGACGGTCGGATCTACCTGATGGCCGGCGCGCGGAACGTCAGCTTCGAGGCAACGGTCCGGCCCGGTGACGTCCTCCGGCACGAGATACGGCTGCATACCGTGGTCGCCGACACGGCGTTCGTATCCGGCGTGACCTGGATCGGCGACCGGCGGTTGGCCACGGTGGGCAATCTCGTCGCCACGCTGTACCCGATCCGGGTGTGCACGCTGCCGCCGCGGCCGGACCCGCTCGGCGGCCCTATCGAGCCCTGAACTCAGTGGGTCCCGCCGTTGGCGACCCGCCCGTTGCCGGACACCGGGATCGGCATCGACCGGCCGATCCAGCCCACCGTGGGCGCCCGCATGGGGTTCGCGCCGAGCATGGGCGGAACCGGGCCGCCGCCACCGGCCGGCGCGGTGCGCCTCCGGCGCAGCAGCAGCGTTGCCGCGAGCCCGATCATCGTCAGGGCCGCGGCGGTCAGGAACGCGAAGCGGAAGCCCGCGGCCGGTACCAGGCCGGGCGGCGTCGTCTGGCCATGCACGAGCACCGTCGACACCGTCGCGAGACCGAGTGCCCCGCCGATGCTGAACGCCGTGTCGGCAAGACCGGACGTGGGAAGGGAGTCGGCCGGCGCGGCGCCGGACACGACGGCGATCTGTCCGGAAACGAACGCCGCGCCCAGCCCCGACCCGAGGACGAGCAAGCCGAGCAGTACGTAGCCGCCGGAGCCCTCGACGGCCGAGAGCACGATCAGCCCGGTCCCGGTCAGCGCCAAGCTGGTCGCGGCCACCACTGTCAGCCAGCCGCGCGCGGCCAGGGCCTGGCCCACGAAGGAGCCGACCACCGAGGACAGCGTCATGACCGTCATCACCAGACCGAACATCGTCGCCGAGTAGCCGCGTACGCCCTGCAGATCGAGGGTCAGCAGCAGCGATGCCCCGTCGACGGCCACGCCGGCGGAGAACAGGACGAGCAGTCCACCGCCCCGCTTGCGGACGCGGAGAAGGTACGTCGGCACCAGCGGGTTGGGGGCGCGTGCCTCGACGACGGCGAACGCCGCGAACGCGACCGCGGAGAGGGCCAGCAGCCCCGCGGTCACCGCCCACTGCACCCGTCCGATCTCCGCGACCGCGGCGGTGACCAGTACCAGCGCGGCGGTCAGGGCTACCGCACCGGTGACGTCGACCTGTCGCATCGCGGCGCGGCTGTCACCCGCGCTGCGGCGCGCCGCCGGCAGCAGGATCGACGCCATGACGAGCAGCGCAATGCCGACAGGAACGTTGAGGAAGAAGATCGAGCGCCAGCCGGCGAGGTCGGTCAGTGGACCGCCGATGAGCAGGCCGGCGGTACCGGTCAACGCGCCGATGGCCGTCCAGACGCCCAGCGCGTAGCGGCGCCTCTGAACCTCGTCGAACGCCTGCGCGAGCAGGGGAAGCGTGGTCGGGGCGAAGAGGGCCGCGCCGATGGCCTGTACCGCCCGACCCGCCAGGAGCGCACCGGGCGACCAGGCCGCTCCGGACAGCGCCGAACCCGCGACGAACACGGCGGTACCGATACCGAACATGCGGCGCCAGCCGACCGCGGCGGCCACTCGGCCCCCGAAGATCAGCAACCCACCGAACAGCAAGAGGTAGATCGTCATGATCCAGTGCACGTCGCCGGCTGAGAAGCCCAGCTCGCGTTGGATTCGCGGCAGGGCTACGTAGACGATCGTGGCATCGAGCAACACCAGGAAAAAAGCCGTGCCGAGCACGCCGAGCGTCCACCACCGGACGGTCTGTCGCTGCGTGCTCCGGCCGGATTGTTCGACCATCTCAGGTACGCATCCTCGGACAAGGGGGTATCACAAGGTCCTGTGCGAACATTGACGCACATAAACCACCTAAGACGCGACAGCCTACTACTACTAAGTTCACAAACAAAACCGACTGGTCAGCGGGAAACTGTGACCACCTCGTCAGGCGGCAGTGGCCTGGCGCATGAGGCACAGACCAGGTACGACCGGACCTGACCTCCACAATCCGCGTGCAGGGCGACGCGTTGCGGCCCGTTCTCGTCGGCGCAGTACCGGTCGCCCCACTCCATCAGCGACACGATGATCGGTACCAGCTCGCGGCCCTTGGCGGTGAGGCGGTACTCGTGGCGGACCGGCCGGTCCTGGTACGGCACGCGCTCGAAGATGCCGTTCTGGACCAGCGTGTTCAGCCGGTCGGTGAGGACGTTGCGGGCAATCGCGAGCCCGCTCAAGAAAGAGTCGAAGCGGGCCTTACCGAGCAGCGCGTCCCGCACGATGAGGAACGTCCACCGTTCGCCCACCACCTCGAGTGCCCCGGCAACGGAGCAGTGCTGACCGCCGTAGGCCCGCCCCGGCATCTACTCATGGTAGCCATGAGTCTCGATTTGGTTACGCAGGTTTTCCGTTGAGGTACACCGGCAGCGTGTGGTTTCCGTTCATGATGAACGTGATCTGCGGCTCCAGGCGGTCCGGCGGTACGGCGAGCGCCATGTCGGGGAACCGGTCGAAGAGTGCCGGCAGCGCGATGCCGGCCTCGAGACGGGCCAGCGGCGCGCCGATGCAGAAGTGCGGCCCGTGGCCGAAGCTGAGGTGCTCCTTGTTGTCGCGGGTGAGATCGAATCGGCCCGCCGTCGGCCCGTGCAGTTCCGGGTCCCGGCCGACCCCGGCGAAGCCCACGAGAATCGGATCGCCCTTGGCGATCGTCACACCCGCCACCTCGATGTCATCGAGGGCGAAGCGCAGCGGAAGCTGGGCGATCGGGGACTGTACCCGCAGCGTCTCCTCGACGACGTCCCCCCACGTGACCTTGCCGGAGCGCACCAGCTCGAGCTGGTCCGGCTGCAGCAGCAGCTCCCGTACGGCCGACGTCAGCAGGTTCATCACCGTCTCGGATCCGGCGCTGAGCAACAGGAACAGCGTGCCGATCAGCTCGGAGTGGGTGAGTTGGGTGCCGTCGTCCTCGCCGCCGTGGATGAGGTCGGTGGTCAGGTCGTCGCCCGGCGACCGGCGCTTGAGGTCGATGAGGCGTTCGAAGGTGGCGATCCAGTTGCGCACGTTGGCCTCGGCCTCTTCGGGCGTGACCGAGGTATCGACGGCGACCTCGCCACCCCTCAGCGCGTCCGCCCGGTCGGCCTCGGGAACACCGAACAGGTCGCAGATCACCTCGGCGGGTACCTGGAACGAGAACCGTGCCTTGAGGTCGACCGCCTCGCCCGGCGGCATGGCCTCCAGCTTGTCGAGCAGGCCCGCGACCACCTTCTCCACCTGCGGTCGCATCGCATCGGTGCGCCGTGGACTGAACGCCCGCGCGATCGGTTTGCGCAGACGGGTGTGTTCGACCCCGTACCGGGTCGTCATGTTGTCCATCTCGATCCAGCTGATCAATGGCCAGTCCGCACCGATCTCGCCATCGATGTAGGCCGGCCAGTGCTTGCGCGGATCCTTGGAGATGCGCGGGTCCGCCAGCAGTTCCTTCGCGAGCTCGTAGTTGGTGATCGACCAGCCGAGGACGCCGTGCGGCATCTCGACCCGCGCCACCGGGCCGCGGGCTCGAAGGCGTTCGGACTCGGCGTGGATGTCCCGACCTGTGGGATCCAACGCAATGGCCTGGGCCTGGATGGGTTGCGTGGTTTGCATGGCAATCTCCCGCGTGGTCTGCCGAATGGATCGTGAACAGGGTCTGACCCCGGCTCATCCCGCGTCACCTTCGAACGTGCTGTCGACACGTCGGTCCAGCACCGTCGCACGCGCATCGCACGCTCGAAGATGTATCGCCGGCCACCGGGTGCCAGCCTCTCCGATTGAGGAGGGAGCCATGGACACCATCGAAGAAGCAGCCATGGACACCATCGACGCACCGGCGCATACCGAGCTGGCGAGACGCGTCCAGGATGTGGTACCGCTGCTGAAGAAGAACGCGCTGTGGGCGGAGGAGAACCGGCGCCTGCCGGAGGAGACGCTCACCGCACTCACCGACGCGGGCGTGCTGAAGATGCGCGTACCGCTCCACTACGGCGGCTACGAGTCGGACATGAAGACCGTGGTCGATGTCATTTCCGAGCTGGGCCGCGGCGACGGCTCGACCTCCTGGACCGTGGCCGTGTGGTCGATCAGCAGCTGGTTGGTCGGCCTGTTCCCGGACGAGGTGCAGGACGAAGTCTTCGCTACCCCGGATGTACGGATCAGCGGCATCCTCAGCCCGACCGCGATGGCGGTACCGACCGACGGGGGTGTCGTGCTCAACGGCAGGTGGGCGTTCAACACCGGCGCGCAACAGAGCCAGTGGAACGCCAACTCGGCGGTGCGGGTCACCCCGGACGGCGTACCCGAGCCGATTCTCGTCTTGATCCCGATGTCGGGCCTGGAGATCGTCGACGACTGGCACACCGCGGGCCTGCGCGGTACCGGCAGCGTCTCGACCGTCGCGACGGACCTGTTCGTTCCCGAGGAGCGCGTCCTGCCGATGGGTCCGGTGCTGCAGGGACATCACCTGTCGGTACGCAACGCCGACTCGCCGACCTACCGCATCCCGTTCATGCCGATGGCATGCACGACCGCCACGGCCACCGCGCTGGGTCTGGCCAAGGCCGCCGTCGACGCGTTCTTCGAGCGGCTACCGGGCCGGAAGATCAGCTATACCGAGTACGCCGACCAGTGCCAAGCGCCGTTGACTCACCTGCAGGTCGCCGAGGCGACGGTCAAGGTCGCCGAGGCAGAGTTCCACGCGTACCGCGCCGCGGAGATGGTCGACACCAAGGGTCCAGAGTGGACGCTGGAGGAACGTGCCCGGGTCAGGCTCGACATGGGGGCGACCTGCCAGCGGGTCAAGGAGGCCGTGGACATCCTCAACACGGCGAGCGGCGGATCGTCCATCTACCACGATGTACCGATCCAGCGCATCGAGCGCGACGTGCAGGCGCTCAACCTGCACGGCATCATGCACCCGAACACGAACCTCGAGCTCTACGGCCGGATCCTGTGCGGCCTTGCTCCCAACACGCCCTACCTGTGATAGCGATGCGAGTAGAAGTCGACTACGACCAATGTGACAGCAACGGGCTGTGCACCATGGCGGCGCCCGACATCTTCGAGATCGGCGACGACGACGTGATGCGGGTACTCGTACCGGAGCCGCCCGAGGAGCAATGGCCCGCCGCCGGTGAGGCCGCTCGGGTATGCCCCAAGCTGGCCATCACCTTGGTCGACGAGAGCTGAACCGCGCCCCGATTGGACCGGGCTCAGAAGCCGTCCGGGAACTGCCCGGGGGTCCGGCCCGGTCCAGCGGGGCCGCGGTACGCCTGAGCGATGTTCAACCACTCCTCGGCGTCCTTGCCGGTGGCGCGCAGCGCGAGGTCGTCGCGGTGCCGTCGCCTGGTCACCAGGAGGCAGAAGTCCACGGCCGGTCCGGTGATCCGTTGCGTCGCGTCCGGTGCGCCGAGCTCCCACGTCGCGCCGGAGGGTGCGGTCAGTGTGTAGCCGAACTCCACGTCCGGCGGGGTCAGCCCGCGTGCCTGGTAGCCGAAGTCCCAGGTCCGTACCGCGAACTCGCACAGGTAGCGCAGCCGGTCGGTGCGCTCGCGCTTGATGCCGAGCGCGTCGGCGATGTCCTGCCCGTGCCCGAACAGCTCCATCATGCCGGCGGCCGCGAGGACCGGTGCCGGCAGTGGACGTACGAGCCACGGCACCATCTGGCCGGACGGTACGGCGGCGAGCGCCTTCGCCGTGTTGGCCCGCTCGGTGCGCCACCGTCCGAGCAGCACCCGCGGGGGATCCGGCAGGTACTGCGACAGCGCGGCCTGGACATTGGCGTTGAAGTCAGGGCCGAGCCGGGCGCCCAGCTCCTTGAAGGCTTCCGCGTCGGAGGCTGCCAAGCCGGCCATGTGGAAGACCGCTGTCAGGTGGGCGATCTGGTGCGCGATCGTCCAGCCGACGGCCGGAGTCTCTATCGTCCACTGTGGATCGCCGAGGTCGGCCACCATGCGATCGACATCGTCGCCGTCCGCGGCCAGGACCGCGTACACATCGAGGGTTGTTGTCACGGGTCTGCCTCCCGTTCGTCGGGCACGGGTGTCGACCCAGCATGCGTCTCGGCAGACGCGGGTGTCTTCTCCGGCGATGCGCTCTCGAGGTGCCTATGATGTTGTCGCTAATCAGTCATTAAAGGCGGAAAGATCTCATATGCGCGGAATATCAGTGGCTCGTGCCGGAGCGGGCCTGTCCGTCCTCGCGTTGCTCGTTGCCGCAACGGTCGGTCCGCCGGCCGCGGTCGGGGCAGCCAGGGCCACCGGTGAACTGGACCCCACGTTCGGCGACAACGGGGTCGTCGTCACGACCTTCCCGGATCTACCGGCGGGTGCCAGCGGAATCGCGGTACAGGGTGGGCACTCCTTCGTCGCGGTGGGCGGCGGGCTCGCCGAGAACGCCCCCGACTTCCTCCTCGCCCGCTACCGCGGCGACGGCACCTTGGATCCGCATTTCGGCAGTGGCGGGCGGGTGGTCACCCCGTTGCCGGCTGCGACGGGGGCGGACGGCGCCGAGGCGGTCGCGATCCAACCGGACCGCCGCATCGTCGCGGTCGGTACCGCCGGCCTGGGCCACGGCGACGACATCGGCTTCGTCGTCGTCCGCTATCTTCCGGACGGCGCGCTGGACAAGTCCTTCGGCGTGAACGGCATCGCCATCACCCCGGTGGGACCGGCCGGTGTCGCCGGCGGCAGCGGCGTCGTCGTGCAGCCGGACGGCAAGATCGTCGTGGTCGGTGGAGCGAACGACGACAACCAAAACGCCTTGTTCGCCGCCGCCCGCTACCTGCCGAACGGCACGCTGGACGCGAGCTTCGGCAACGGCGGTACCGTACTCGTCCTGATCCCCGGCGGGGACGCCGCGGCCAACGCGGTGGCGCTGCAGTCCGACGGCCGGATCGTGCTGGCGGGTACCGCCATCGGCCCGGGATTCGTCGGCCAGCAGTTCGCGGTCGTCCGGCTCACCAGCGGCGGCCAACCCGATTCGACCTTCGGCAACAACGGGATCGTGGTGGCGCAGAACGTATTCAGCCAGGGCAAGGGCGGGGCCGAGGATGTGGTCATCGGGCGCGATGGTCGGATCCTCGCCGCCGGGCTGGGGGAGACCGAGGCCGGAAAGGGTGCCTTCGGCCTGATGCGCTTCCTCACCGACGGATCGCTCGACACGACCTTCGGCGCCGGCAACGGCATGGTGGTGACCGAGTTCGCCGGCGGCGAGTCGGGTGCCAGGAGTGTGCTGTTGCGCCCCGACGGGCGGATCGTCGCGGCGGGCGCGGCCGGCTTCCCGTCGACCTTCGCGCTCGCCGGCTACCTGGCCGACGGCGGTCTCGACACCACGTTCGGCGACTGCGGGCGTACCACGACGGCGATCGGCGACAACGCCGGCATCAGCGGTGCCGTGCTCCAGCCCAACGGGCGGGTCGTGGTGGCTGGTACGACGGCCAACTCGGACCTGACCGCCGGCAGCTTCGCCCTGGCCCGCTATCTCGGGAAGCACGACGGCTACGGGAATCCCCCCACCTGCCCCGTCACAGGTCCATGAGTTCGATCTCCACGGTCGCGACGTCACCAGCGTCGAGTGCTTCGGCCTCGCGTACCCGGCGCTTGATCGGCAGCACATATGTGCCACGGGCGCTGTCCGGGAAGATGGAGGTCGTCCACGTACTGCCGCCGACGGTGACCCGCACGCGCAGTGAGCCGAATCCGCGACGTGTGCCACCGGCCAGCTCGCGAATCTCCTCGGACGCGTCGGCCGGCAGGCTCACGAACGTCCAACTGTCGGCGCGTCGCGCATCCCAGATCCACAGCTCGGCCTCGAAGACAAGGACCACTCGTCCTCACCTCTCGCTGGCGTAGTACCGGTACAGGAAGTACGCAGCCACGGCGCACAGAACGTGCCATACCGCATGGCCCTGGAGAAGGGAGTGCGGATCGCACAGCCGGGCCCTGGCGGCGTTCCAGATCGCGAAGGCGGTCAGGAGTGCCGCCAGGGCGGCGTACGCGTACCTGCGCTCGGCGCGGGCCTGCTCCCGACGTATCAGCGCCACTTCGAGCACCGTGGCGGTGACGAGCAGCAGCGCGAACGCCGCGTTGCCCGAGGACATCACTACCGGCACCTCGCCACGCCAGAGGCCGACGAGTTCGCAGAGCGCGATCCCACCCACGAATGTGGCGACGAACAGCGCGGTGCCACCACCGAGCCACCGCATCGCGGCGTACGCAACGGCGAACGAGGCCACGAGGTACATGCTCAGCATGTCCAGGTGCCCGCCGGCGGCCGATTGCGTGGCGTGCATCGCCGCACTGCCCGGCCCGAGGAGAACCACCAGACAGGCCATGGCGGTAGCCAGGTGGCGTACCAACCGACCATCGCGGGCGACGCTCGCGTGCCAGGCGATCAGTAAGCCGGCTGCGACGAAACCGACGTTGCTGAAGGTGTTGGCCGGTTGCCGAACCCACCCGTCCCGGGCCGCCTCGCAGAAGGTCGCTCCGCGACCGACGTCGGGGCCGAGCCAACCTCGCCACACCGCCAGGACGAGCAGGCCGCACGACACCGCCGCGGTGGCTCCCGCGATCAGGATCGGCCCTCGCCCACGGCGCATGGGAGGCACCCTCTCACGCCGTAGGCTCGATGCTGCTTCGAGGTGCGACGGCGGCGACGGCCGCGGCGGCCGGCGTACGTCTTGGCCTGCACGGCCTGTGCGACGGCTTGGGCCCGCTCGTTGGCCGGGTACTGGTCCAGCGGCGGGTACATCTCGTAGTGGTGGACGGCGCCGTTGCGGAGCAGCGCCCACGCCGTGACCAGTACGACGCCGATGAGAAACAGCCACCACAGCTTCGTCGTACGCACCTTCATGATCTCGGCCTGGACCTGCCAGATGGGGCTGGTCCGGGTGTGCAAGTCGCGGGCCAGCGCCGAGCTGTCGACTGTCGTCATCGGATGCTCGCTTCGCCGCTGGTCAGTTGCAGGAACACGGCTTCCAGGTCGGGACGTTCGGTGGTCATCTGGTGCACGGTGATCCCGGCCCAGCGGGCGGCGTCGCCGATCTGCGTGGCGTCCACGCCGCTGAGGTAGATGCCGCCACCGGTGGCGGAGGTGACAACCACCCCGTCGCCCAGCTCGGCCACCAGCCGATCTGGCTCGGGAGTGAGCACCAGGGTCCGGGCCGGCCGGGCGAGGGAGGCGAGCACGGACTCGACGCTGCCGTGCGCGACCAGCCGCCCGGCCGCGATGATGACGACATCGTCGGCGAGCGCTTGGACTTCGGCGAGCAGGTGACTCGAGACCAAGATGGTGCGACCCTGATCGGCCAGGCCGCGGAGCAGGTCGCGCAGCCAACGGATGCCCTCCGGGTCCAGACCGTTGGCCGGTTCGTCGAGGATGAGGACCTGCGGGTTGCCGATCAGCGCCGCCGCGATACCCAGCCGCTGGCGCATTCCCAGCGAGTAGCCCTTGAACGGTCGGCGGGCGGCGGCGGTGAGACCCACCAGCGCGAGCACTTCATCGGCTCGTTCCAGCGGAACACCGCCCGCCCGGCAGATGACGCGTAGGTGGTCGCGGCCGGTGCGGCCCGGTGCGCGGCGCTGCCCTCCAGCAGAACTCTATATACCAAGAGAAATGAGGGCAAGGGTCGTCGGCGCCCGCATGTCACGGCCCCTCGGCGCACTGTCCAATGTGTACGGCACTCGACCTCCTCGACGACCTCGACCATCCACATGCGACATTGGTCCGGGCCAGGCTTGGGCCGCCGGGTGCTTCGTCCATACGGGCAATGGTCGAGTGACCGACGTTCCGCCTAGGGTCTGAGCGTCCGTTCTTCGAAGGAGATGAATGGCGATGGCTCAGATGCGTCCGATTACCCTCCGGCGGCTCGCCGGCGTCGTGGTCGCGGTACTCTGCGCGGCTCTGCTGCCCGCACCAGCCACTGCGGCGCCCACCCAACCCACGGCCATGTGGCAACGGGTGCACGGCAAACCGGCGGCGATCCAGCGGGGTCATCGTGCCGACATCCACACCGATCGCCTCGCCACGTACACCCTCGACCACGGCCGGATGCGGGCCGCCCTGGTCGCCGCGAAGAACGTCGTGTCGTTGCCGACACCCGCCGGTGGGTTCGAACGGTTCGCGCTGACCGAGTCACCGGTCATGGAATCCGGGCTCGCGGCCCGGCACCCCGAGATCAGGACGTACGCCGGCAAGGGCCTCGACGACGTGACGGCGACGATCCGTGCGGACCTCACGCCGCTGGGCTTCCACGCGTCGGTCCGGTCCACGCGCGGCGCGTGGTACGTCGACCCGTACTACAACCAGGACCAGGGCCTCTACGCGGCGTACTTCGGCCGGGACCTGACGGACAGCCACGGCCAGTACGTCGAGCGCGAGGATGTCGAGTCCACGGCACATGAGCTCGAGGACAGCATCGCGGACGTGCCGACCGGACCGACCGTCACGCGGCGCACGTACCGGCTGGCGCTGGTGACCGACCCGTCGTACGCGACGTTCTTCGGCGCCGACAACGTGACCGCGGCGAAGGTCACGCTGATGAACCGGGTGAACCAGATCTACGAGGACGAGACCGCGATCCGACTCGTACTCGTCAACGACACCGACAGGACCAACCTGAACACCGCGGCGCTGGCGACCGAACCCAACGGTCCCTGCGGCGCGTCGGCGTGCTTCACGACGGCCCAGTTGGCCGGCTGCGGCGGCGGCACGCTCAACCGCAACCGGATCGTGCTCGGCCAGCTCGTCGGCGCGAGCAACTACGACATCGGACACCTCGGCCTCGGCGTCAACGGTGGTGGCGTGGCGGGTCTGGGCGTCGTCGGCGGCGACGGCAAGGCGCGCGGGTGTACCGGCCTGCCGCAGCCGGTCGGTGACTTCTTCGCCGTGGACTACGTCGCCCACGAGATGGGCCACCAGTTCGGCGGTAACCACACGTTCAATGGCACGCAGCTGAACTGTTCGGGTGGCAACCGCAGCGCGGCGAACTCGGTCGAGCCGGGCAGCGGATCGTCCATCATGGCCTATGCCGGCATCTGCCGCCAGGACGACCTGCAACCGCACAGCGACCCGTACTGGTCGCAGCGCAGCTTCACCGAGATCACCGCGTACGTCACGAGCAGCAGGCCGGCCATCAACGAGGTACAGACGGTCTCGCTGCGGGACTTCGACGTCGACGGCGACTCGTTCACCGTCGGCTACAACGGGGTCGACTCGGCTCCGATCGTGCGCGGCCTCAACTACACGACGGCGGACATCAAAGCCGCGATCGAGGCGATCGCCGGCTGGCCGGCGGGCGCGACGGTGACCGTGGCGGCCTTCGGCGGTGCGGGCGCGCTGACCGACACCGGGTTCCAGGTCACGTTCAACGGCGGCCCGCTGGCGGCCACCAACGTGATTCCGCTGGCGCTGTCCAACGCGACCGGCGCGTCCGGCTTCGTCGGCGAGACCGCGAAGGGCGGTGCGATCGACAACGGCGGCAACCTGGTCGAGGAAACCACTAATCATGCTCCGGTCGTCACCGTGCCCGCCGGGGTGACGATTCCGGTGCGTACGCCGTTCGCGCTCGCCGGCAGCGCCACCGACTCCGACGGCGACGTGGTGACGTACCTGTGGGAGCAGAACGACCGGGGTGGGATCTCCGGTGGTAGCACGGCCGGTACGACGCTCGTCAGCAACCTCAAGACCAGTGGCCCGCTGTTCCGCCAGTTCGGTACCGCGGCGATCGTCAGCCCGACCGACACGTTGAAGTACTACTCGCCCGGGGAGAACGCGGTGTCGACGGACCCGACGCGGGTGTTCCCGGACCTGGCGCAGATCGCGGCCGGCCGCACGAACGCGGCCACGGGCTCCTGCCCGGCGGCTCCGCCGTCGCCGGCACCGGTACCGGCCGACATCCTCGACTGCTACTCCGAGTTTCTGCCCACTGTGGACTGGGTCGGCTTCAACAGTGACCGGGTGATGCACTTCCGGCTCACCGCTCGCGACGGGCACCCGGGCGCCGGTGGCGTCGGCAACGCCGAAACGACCGTCACGCTCGCGCCGGCCGCCGGACCGTTCCTCGTCACGTCGCAGGGCGCCGCGGCGAGCCTCGAGGGCGAGTCGGTGCAGCAGGTCACCTGGAACGTGGCCGGCACAGACGCGGCACCGGTCGGTACGACCCAGGTGCGCATCGCGCTGTCCGTCGACGGCGGCGCCACCTTCCCGTACCTGCTGGCCGAGAGCACCGCGAACGACGGCAGCGAGTTCGTGACCCTGCCGAACGTCCCGACGACCCGCGCCCGGCTCCAGGTGGCCGCGGTCGGGAACATCTACTTCGACCTCAACGATGCCGACCTGACCATCCACGCCGCACCGGTACTGGCCAACGACGGCGGCGCCACGGTCCAGTACAGCGACCCGCTCGCGCCGACCGTG
>Ga0114129_10004103_pt1 | contig 20584 bp, 22 predicted proteins | sample RhiMetdeltSRZDD1_FD_80071 | JGI IMG/M metagenome (GOLD analysis project Ga0114129, IMG submission 80071) | Populus rhizosphere microbial communities from Tennessee, USA - Rhizosphere MetaG P. deltoides SRZDD1 (version 2) (version 2) | ecosystem: Host-associated > Plants > Roots > Rhizosphere >... | reverse complement strand
GCTCAGGCAAGCTCGGATCGAGGGCATAACTCCGTTTTGCATCACGATCGATCGCGAGTCCGAAGACCAACTGCGTGACATGTACGGCGAAGTCGGGTACACGATCATCGACGACGTGCTTAGCTTGCCTGAGAGATTGCCCGGGATTTATAGCAGGCTTACGACTTAGGCGCTGCACATAAAGGGAACAGAGACGCAGAACGCTCTGTCCTGACCCTGATGATAGGAGTAAGTTCATATGCAAAGTCTGATTCTAGTCAAACAGCGGATGACCACAGAATTCGAGACCGCCTCCCCTGACGAGCGTGTAGGTGATGCAAGGAATCGTCTCTCGCAATCATCATCTGCATTCTGCGTAATTGTAACCGAGTTAGGCGAGCCTATCAGAATCGCTACGGCCGAGCAGCTCCAGGGATTAACGGATCCGCTTGCACCTTTATCCAATGCCTTGCAAGAGTTCCCGACCGCTATTGTGGTTGAAGAGGAACAAGATATTGACGGGATAGTTGAGAACCTCTCGGCTCGGCTTTTAGCCGAGCGTGAAATCCGTGGTGTAGTAGTCCTTAGTGCCGGCGCCGTGAGCGGTGTGCTGCCCCGCAAGCAGATAGCCGAACACGCTCGCCTGCGAATCAGGACGCGAGGAGCGGCAGGGCTACCCGGCGATCCACTTTCACCGGCACCAACATATGTCTGTCCTCGGCTTGACCACGAGGAGGATGTTGAGTCGTACGACCCCGCTCAACCGCCTCGCTGTCCGATACACGGTCTGATATTGATCCGCAAGACCTGAATAGAATGTTCTCTACGTTTCTTAAAGAACTCGGCGGGTATTTCGACAAGAGTTGGCTGTTGTCGGCTTTTTTTCCGAGCCTGATCTTCTGGTCGGCTGGGTTGTTGCTGTATGCGGCCGTCCGAGGCCTGGGGACCACGCTTGCGCTCTGGCGGGACCAACCGATCGAAATTCACTCGGTTCTGATTGCCGGTGGCCTGGTTTCTGTGACGTTCTTCGCTTACTTTATCGCCAACTTGCAAAGCAGCCTTATACGCTTCTTCGAGGGTTACTGGCAAACTTATCCACTGGTTTGGTTGCGAGACGGCCGCCTCCGTTTCTACCAGCGCCGATTGCAATATCTGAAGAGCCAGGTAACGGATCTCAATCGTAAGGTCAAGGTCCTGAAACAATCCGGCAGCAGCTCTGATGAGGATATGAGAGCTGCGTTGAAGTACAACCGGCAACTCATAGCATATCGACGAGAGTACCTGCTCTTCTTCCCGTATGAGGAGAATTATGTGATGCCTACGCGACTGGGCAACATCATTCGCGCATCTGAGGATTACGCCAGACGTCGTTACTCGATGGATGCGGTCGTAATATGGCCTCGGCTGTTTTTCTATTTGCCCGACAGCTTTATCGCGAATCTGACAGGCGCGGAGACGGCAATGACCACGATGCTTGTAATGACAGGGCTATCTTTCGCTTTCGCCGTCGTTGCCTGTCTGGTACTTGCTCTGTTTACTACAAAACTGCTGTTGTTTGCGATATGCGCATCAGGCTTTTTGCTGGCCTGGTTGTGCTACAGAAATTCTCTAAACTGCGCGCGGTTATACGCAGAATTGATTAAGAGCGCCTTTGACTTGCACCGTTGGAAGCTGCTTGAGGCGATGCATATTAAGCTGCCGACAACTCTCGCGGAGGAAAGAAAAATTTGGGATGACATCACTCAGTTGATCCTGCGCAACATAGAATTTATGCACGCAACATACAAACCTGTGGAGTCGAGCGAAGAGTCGCCGCGGAAGGATGTCTTCACATCCGCGCTGGATTCGATCAAGGTTATTTCCGGCGCGTTCTCGAGATTGATTGAACCGAAAGTCGTTCCGGCCTCCCCGCAACAGAAGCCGACCTCAAAAGAACAAACCACGACCGCACGCAGCAGCAAACCTCTTTTTTGGTACAAGTTCAAAACCGCTTGGCGCTCGCAGCCACGAGACTTGCTGCTTCCGTCCTATTTCACCCTTCTGTCGCTGCTGTGTGCTATCGCTCTATTTTCGATGAGCAAGCACGTCCTTCCAGTGAGGACGGCTTTTGTTGCTAGGTCTGATATACCCATACATCATCTTATGACGCCATTTGATTTTGACCAGAAGATCGTCGAAGCAGACAGTCTGTCTGAGGATGCCCTTACTCAAGAAGATCAGATTGCTAACCATTACACATTGCAAACGCTATCTAAAGGCGCAGTAATTACCAGCAACCAGGTAGAAGCTCCGCAGGATAAAGCTTCAGTGACCGTCGGCATTCCGGCAACGGCCGCGATGACGTTCGGCGGCACGCTCAAGGCGGGTGATCAAATAAGCATCACGATGACAACAGAAAAAGCAGGCGAGAAATCCATGACGATGCTGTACGAGAGACTTCTGGTTGTCGATGTCAAAATCGCGCAGGAGAAACCGGTGATGAGTGACACGGTGGCGGAATATCCTTTTGTGATTACTATTTCCCTGCCTGCATCGCTGCGGCAGAGATTCGCAGCCGACTCCGCCGGCGCCAAACTGCAAACTGCGCTCGAACGGTGAGATTCGTGATTATTCGGTGCGGATTGTTTCTTTACGAAATAGCCTGGTTGGATTTACCAGCTCCCGAAACACTGAAAAGCATCCGTGAAGTAAGGGTGGTTGAATGGCTGCGCGCCCGGCGGGATCTGCGCATCTCGACCTAACAACGATCTGGCTTCTGACTCGGTCAGCGCGCGAAGCCAGTTTCTTGCATCGGCGAGAGCTTGCGCCGGGCTGTTCTCCAGGCCGTCTCCCGGGTGCCAGTTCGAATAGAAGGATTGCATGAGCAACCGGGTAGCCTCATCCTGAACGGGCCACAAACTCGCAATAACCGACTTTGCCCCTGCGACGAGCAAGGAAGCTGGAAGTCCCGTCATCTCTCCGCCGGCGTGCTCGCGCGCAAGCCCGGATTCGCACGCGGAGAGCACCGCAAGGCGGCAGAATCTAAGCGAAAACTCGCCCATTATTTCCGCAACAGTGAGCACTCGCGCTCCGTGCGGCACTGGCTCGTCAACCGGCAACAAATCTTTCGTGACATACTGCACGAAGAGACCGCTGTGATCTGACTGGGTTGAAAAAACCAGACCAGAGTGATAAGGCTTCGCAGGAAAGAATACTCCGTGCGTGGCTGCGTGAATCAGATCGCAACTTGGAGCCGCGTTCTTCAGCTCGTCAAATGAGGCTGGTAAACTGAGTTTCCCATTCTTTCTGTATTTGCGTACAAGGCCCAGCTCGTGCACGATTGGAAGATCCCCTAGTGGGTCGGCCAGGAAAATCGGATTGCCTGGAGCTTGTCGGTTTCGTCTTTCGCACAATGCGAGTGCGCGCAGACTTGGCGAAATCGTCATGCTCCTCAACGTCGGGCATCGATCCAGCAGCGAGCTAAACGGGATGACAGCGAGGTCCCGGTGAGTGATTACCGCCAGGCGTGAGCTCAGCGATTGCGACACTAACTCAGCAAGTTTTGCGATGAGCTTTTCCTGCAACTGTAAAAAGGGCCCGTTGAAGTCTTCGAGGAAGCTTTCAAAACCTAACGCCCAGACCGTTTCATTGGTTGACGGGACGTTTTCGCCTTCCTTTCCTCTGGTTCGCAACTGTTTCGGATTGCGCGACCATGCATCCAACATCTGCAGTCGGTCTTGACGATCCCATTCAATGAAATGGCCTGTCTTGACTATTTGACCTTGCTTTTCATTTATCAGGGCGGGGCATATCCCTTCAGGGACTGAAAAAAGACACAGCAGAGATGTGTCAGGCTTGACCACGCTTCGCAGCAACTCCTCCAATGATTCATTATCGAGTTGACCCTTCCAGGGCAGGCTTCTTGCCCCATGCTGCTTCAAGACGGTATCAAGCCGGCTGAGGCATTCGCCTCGCTTCTCGTCCAATCTTTTCAGAAGCACATAGTCCAGCTTTCTCTGGAGGTGGCGCACCTCTAACTCTACTTCGATCCCGCGCAGGCTGAGCAAGTCTTCCGCCGCATCGTTTGCAGAGCTTGATTGCAGTTCTTCCAAGCTCAACTCAGCTTGGATCCAGCCGCCGAGGTTTATCGCTCGCGCTTGCTCCGTCATCAGCAGAAGCCTATCGTAGTCATCGAAATGGGATAGTAAGAATGCGAGCATTTCAGTCAAGAAGGATGTTCCGGCCATTATGGCCTGCCGCATTTCAGAAGATTCAGTATCGACAAGCAGCGCCCGGGCGCGTGCGATTCCGTCAAGCAAGACTACCACCGCCTGGTTGTGCTGCTTCAGACATATGAGTCCGCCAGCTAAGTTGCCTCTAAGCAGGAGCATCGCAGAATGATTTGCTCTACGGTCGGCGACCACAATGGCACGGCGCGTCTCGTCAATACCCGCCTTGAAATCACCCTTATCAAACAGTGTCTTCCCTCTTATCGAGCGCGTCGTGATCTGCAGGTTGAAATCGTTGTTCTTCAAAGCCCATTGCAGGACGGCTTCCGTAGCTCGAAGCGCTTCGTCGTATTGACCATTCAGCGTTAGCCGTTCCGAGAGGGCCGATTGTTCATAAGCCTGTTCTCCGGAATCAATTTCATCAACCAAGGTTACGGCCTCAGCGGATGCATGTCCGCCTCTTCTTGCAGCTACCTGAGCCCGCCACCGTTCGGCGTTTTCAGCCGAGCCTGCGCCAACAGCCACGCGGGCTGCATCTTCAAGGTAGTCACAACCTCTTTGCTCTTCTCCCATGAAGTGGTAAGTGAACCCGATTTCGCTGATCGCTAGTGCCTCCTCATTCTTGTTTCCCGCTTGTCGCTCGAGCTCCGCTACCTCAAGAAAAGCTGAGATGGCCTCTTCATAATTTGCAAATGAGCGTGCCGCTTTCGCCAATACATCGAGGAAGAAAGCCAGCGGCGCGACGCCGCTCTCCTCTAGCGCTTCCGGTAGGAGCTGTCGTCGCGCCTCAACGGCTTGATACAGAAGAGGCATCGCTTCGTCGTCCCGGCCCCATTCGGTCAGAATCTGGCCTCGTTGCAGTAATGCCTTTGCGACAAATCCATTCAGTTTAAAACCTTTGGCGTGCTCTAAAATGGCGTCCGACGCATTAAGTGCAGCTTCGAGGTCATGGGATCTCAGCAGCGCATCGGCGCGATAGTATAGAGCATCCGCCTTGTTGAGCGGCGATCGATGCTTAGTCGCCTCGGCGAACGGATCCAAAGCATCAAAATAATCGCCAGACTCCCAGTATATCAATCCGATGAGAAATGCTGCCTGAGCAGAAGCGTCCGTTTCCGGCATCAGGCCAGCAAGCAGGTAGATGGCTCTTGCCAATCGAATCGCCTTCTCTTTGTCAACTTGACCGAGATTCCTGGCCGTTTCGATTCCGTTTGAAAGGATGCCGGCTAGTTCCCAGATCCTTATCTCCCAATCCGAGAACTCGTCGATTGTATCGGATGTCAGTTTGGGGCGTTTGTACCGGTGAGCGAAAGCGTTCACAATCGATTCAGCTTCTGTCAGCTCCATCGACCCTGCTTGAATCTTATTCAGAACGTCTTGCGGATCCATTGATCGAGGTTCCTTAGCGCACGAGTCCAGGTCCTTGTGTCTTTCTGAAGCAGTCGGCGCAGACGATCTCATCGCCCATGTCAATCTTCTGTGAGCCGATTGAGTAAACTCGTCCGCGGATCTGGTAACCCTCCCCACGAGATAGCGGCTTCGCGCACTCGTCGCACAAGCCTTCTTGGCGTCCTGACTTCTTCCACCATTCTTTCGCAGCCGTGCGCTCTGGAGGCTCTTTGGTGGTATCCGGCATGCTCGACATGACTCCCACACTCTTAAGCACATCTTCGGCGCCAGATTCCTTCACGGCCTCATGAACCATCTTGACATAAGAATCATCCTGGAATTCAACGAAATACGCGGTAGCAACGATTATCGCTCCTTGAAAATATACAGGGTTGCTCTGCCCAAGTGCGCAATAGATCTCCACAAAGCGAGCCGCAGCCGCAGGTTGTTCACGGACCAACTGACGAACGGTATTACTGTCGAGCGCCATCCGGCCAGCGCCGATCCTCTTCATGGCTGCTTCGAGACGCGATGAGAATTCAGTCAAGTCTTCATTGGTGACTTTTGCCATTACACCCCCCTTTCCGTTTTCCGAGTTGATAGACGCCAGTTACCGTCGGTGATCCGTCATTCCCTGAATGGTCAAACGATCCTCAGAGTGATACAGCTTAGCAAGTTATCGCGTAAGCATTCCTCTCACGGTTCAAAGCAGTTGTGTGACCCCGGTAAGGGCGAGCACCTGGTGGTGTGACACCCGCTACCTTGATTGAGATAATTGCCCTGTTTATCGAAAAGAGCAAGCAATACTTGTTTGTTCATTGTGGAACGTTACTAGATCCGAAGCGCCGGACTCCCCTATTCGATTTGTTCAACTGAAGCGAGTGGCTGATGTCAGGAGCCAGCCACGACTAAAACGGCGCAGTTACTATTCGTAGCGCAGCGCTTCAATGGGGTCGAGGCGAGAAGCCTTCCTCGCTGGCCATACTCCAAAGATCAACCCAATAGCGGCAGAAACTACCAGCCCGGTGACTACTGCCCAAAGTGGAATCGATGCGGGCAACGATGGAAAGATAAGAATTATTATTTGACTCACTCCGACCGCCAACAGGACACCCAACACGCCGCCCAAGAAAGTCAGCGTCATCGCCTCGAACAAAAACTGATTGGTAATGTCGCGACGGCGCGCACCGATGGCTTTTCGCACCCCGATTTCCGCAGTGCGTTCGGTCACGCTGACCAGCATGATATTCATTACCCCGATTCCGCCTACAAGCAGGCCAACACTCGACAGCGCTATGGCCACCAGTCCGACCATCGCCGTAATGCTGTCAAACTGTTCAATGAACCGGTCTGCGGTGTTCAGGTCGAAGTCGTTCTTGTCGCTGAACTTTACTCCACGCTGGCGGCGCAGGATGTCCTCGACCTGATCGAGCGCCGGTCGAAGCTGCCCCGAATGGGCTCTGATGATCAGCAGCATCCACTCGCTTCGAGGTGAAACCTTGCGCAGCGTGCGGAAAGGAATCTCCACGGTATTTTCACTTTCGTTTTCGCCCAAAAAGCTGCCTTTTCTTTTCTCCAGCACGCCTATGATTTCGTAAGGCTTGCCCCCCATCATCACTTGCTTGCCGACCGCTTGGGCGCCGCCGGGAAACAGGGCATCCGCCGCTCCGCTGCCAATCACCATCACCTCTCGTCTGTGCTGATCGTCCATCTCGGTGATGAAGCGGCCTTCCTGCAGCGATTCATTTGTGATCGCCGCATGGTTTGCCGACACGCCCTGGAGGTTTCCCTGTTTGTATGTTTGGCCGCCGTAGGTAATCGTCCTGTCAAAATTCCACTCGATAAAGGCCTCGTTGGCGACGTCTTGAACCGCGGGCGCAAACTGCTTGATGGCTTCACCGTCTTCCGGACGCAGCGGCTTCCGGGTACGCTCCGAGCGGTCACGCGGCCCGAATTGTATGCCAGTCGAAAGGTGAAATGCGTAGATGTTGTTGGTGCCGTATTCTTCGACGAACTGGACGATGTTTGTGCGAAGCCCAGTCAGTATTGAGGCGATGGCGATGACCGTGGTTACTCCTATCACGATGCCGAGCACTGTCAGAAAGCTGCGAAACTTGTGCGCGCGGACGTTATCCAACGCCATCGTGAATGTTTCACCTAAAACAAATGACTTCAGCTTCACGATTCACCTTTCAGTTCTTGGCCAACGCCACGATCGGATCCAGCCGGGCAGCCTTGATCGCGGGATAGATCCCAAAGAGCATCCCGATAATGCTCGATACTGCGATTGAAAGCACGACGTACGTGATCGTGATTGTCATAGGCACAGGCGTAGTCGCGCTGATCAACCACGACACTCCCGCGGCGAGCAGTAGTCCCAGGACGCCTCCAAGCGCGCACAGCACCGATGATTCGATCAAAAACTGAACCAGAATATGTTTTCGCTTTGCGCCCACTGCTTTGCGCAGTCCAATTTCGAAGGTTCGCTCTGTGACGCTGACCAGCATTATGTTCATCACGACTATGCCGCCGACTACCAGCGATATGAAGGTGATCGGTATGACCGCAACCGCGATGGCTCCGGTGAACTGATCGACCTGGTTGTTTACCTGTTCGACGTTCACCAGTCCGAAGTCGTCGTCCGCGTCGCCCTTCAGCTTGTGGCGATTGCGCATCGCTATCCGTGCCTGTTCGATCGTGGGCTCGAAGGTCTGGCGGTTCTCGGACTTTCCGTGGAGCTGCAAGCTCTGACGCCGGCCAAACATTCGTTGAAACGTCGTCAGCGGGATGTACGCGTTGTTATCCAGCGACTGTCCGAACATGGAACCGCGTTTGGCTTCGACGCCGACGATCGTCAGCGGCAGTTCCTTGATCTTGAGGGTCCGTCCAATCGGATCGAGACCCGGAAAAAACTTCTCTCTCAGGTCCATGCCGATCACGCACACCATCGCGGAGTGCTCGACTTCGTGCGGGAGAAGAAACCTGCCTTCGCCGATTGTTTTATCCTCTATCTCGGCGAAGTTCGAAGTGACGCCGGCGATCTGTGTGCCGAACAACTCCTGCCCGTCATGTTTCAGGTCCGTGCGCGCATCAGCTTCGGCTCCGACTTCGCTACAAGACGCGCACTTATTAATCAACCAATCCAGGTCGTCCCAATCGAGCCGCTTGTTACGCTTCATCATCTTCTCCCACTCTTCCTCAGTCATGTTCCCGACGTGGGCTATGCGCGCGATCATGAAGTGGTTGACCCCGAGAATTTTCGATACCTTATCGACAACGTAGGCATTCAGCCCGTCGATCGATGCGCCGACGACTACGACTGACGCCACCCCTATGATTATTCCGATCAGCGTTAGAAACGCACGGAGCTTGTGCGAGAAGATCGATTGCAGCGCAATCTTGGCTGCATCCAGGTAGAATGAATAGACTGTTCTCATAGAGGGTTGATCGGTGCTGACCTCTCAATCACATCGCAATACGACTTCCGTCAAAACAATGTTTGCCAGACTAAGCTTGTGCTCTACGAAAGTCAAACGCCAGAAGCGGCGCGAACTTAACAACGCTCAACCATTATCTTAGATGAAACTTAGCAACCGACCGAAATCTGGACAGGATATCGACGACGTGTCGGCTTGGTTTCGTTTTGTTTACCGCCTATACGTACGGCGAGCGTCGTCACAAGATGTTGTGGTTGTCGTCGATTTTGAGCCTCTCTCGCAAGATGTTGGGGAGGGTCTTCAGGCAAGCACTAGTTGCCCAAAAACTGTGCAAATTGAAAAAAAACCGTGCCACTTCAAACTTGACATTGGCTGCCCGTTTTATACAATAGCGGCCCTTGCGTTTTTCTCGGGACTAACAGTCTTGAAGCCAGTTCGCGACGCGCGCAAGCCGGATTTCCTGCGCGGCTGAAGAAGCCTGCATAAACGGAGGTTCCGTATGTTGTCAGATGAAAGTGAAGCTATTCGATCAGACTTTATTACGTTCGCCGATCCCGAGTCTGCCAAGGGAGCAAAAATAAAAGTAATCGGCGTCGGAGGCGCCGGGGGCAATGCCGTCAATCGGCTCATCGAGGATGGCATGGAGGGAGTCGAGTTCTTGGTGGCAAACACCGATCTGCAGGCGCTCAAGGACTCACAGGCTTCCGTTAAGATCCAACTCGGCGAAGAGATCGCACGAGGGCTTGGAGCGGGCGGCAATCCAGAAATTGGAAAACGAGCGGCGCTCGAGGATACTGATAAGCTGGTTGATGCGCTTGATGGAGCTGACATGGTCTTCGTGACCGCCGGGCTCGGTGGTGGAACGGGGACCGGAGCCGCGCCGATCATCGGAAGCCTCGCAACCGAGCTGGGTGCGCTGACGGTCGCAGTTGTAACCAGGCCTTTCGGGTTCGAGGGGCGGCGGCGAGAGCTTCAAGCGGAACAGGGTCTGGAAGAGCTGCGAGGCTGTGTTGACAGTGTCATCACCATCCCCAATGAAAGGCTGCTCAAATCGGTCACCAAGGCGATTCCCTTCACCGACGCGTTTGGACTCGCCGATGGAGTCTTGCGCCAGGCAGTTCGAGGCATCTCCGACATCGTTACTCTTCCCGGCCTGATCAACGTCGACTTCTCGGATGTAAAAGCGATAATGGAAAGCAAGGGCGTTGCGCTGATGGGTACCGGTCAGGCTTCAGGCGAAAACCGTGCGCTCGAAGCCGTGCAGCGAGCCATATCGAGTCCCTTGCTTGAAGAGGCTTCGATTCAAGGCGCAAAAGCACTGCTGGTGAACGTGACCGGCAGCCCCGATGTCACACTGTTCGAGATCAGCGAGGCGATGAATCTTATCCATGACTCGGCCGATCCTGAAGCAAACATCATCTTCGGCGCAGTGATCGATGAGCGTCTCACCGGGACTATAAAGATCACGGTCATAGCGACGAACTTTGCGACAACCGCGACCGGATTGGGATCAAATCAGGATCCCTCGATCAGGCAGGCCGGGGCAGCCGCGGCGAGGCTTGGCGCCGGTAGCTCCGAGGTCCAGCCCGACTTCAGCACGCCGGCGTTTATGCGGAAGTCAGTGAACTAGGAGCAAGTATTGAATTGTCGAGACTCGCTTCGCCGTGCGAGAGACTCTTGAACTATCCTGCCCGCTTCCCTTCTCCACGAGCCATTGGGTCAACGTGCGTCGCTAGTTTCACAATCGCGGCGTTCCTCGGCGTCCTCAGCGGTTAATCCCCGACGCTGATTACGAAAGACCGGAGGGCGAAAGAGGCTCGCTGTGGCAACTCACTAATACCCCATCTACCCGCAACACGCCGCTGAGTTTTCTCCGAATAGGACATCTTGTATGATTCATTCAGTCAGAGACCGTCGTGACGAGAAACGTAGCAATGACTTCGAGAACCATACTAACTTTGGGACTGATAATTATTCTTCTTGTTTCTGCCGTTGGGCTGACAAGCGCAGGTGAGCGGAACAAACCTGTCCGCGTCTCTGACGACGACGGTGCGTACGCGAGAGAAATTGAGAAGTGGCGCGCCGAAAGGGTCGAGGAGATCAGCGGCAAGGACGGCTGGCTCAGTCTCGTAGGGCTCTTCTGGCTTCACGACGGCGAGAACAAGTTCGGCAGCGATTCATCAAACGACATAGTCCTTCCGGCTGACAGAGCCCCCCGGTTTGCGGGCTCGCTGTTGCTAGATAAGGGAGTCCTGCGGCTCAAATCAAAACCGGAAAGCGGCATCACTAATGAAGGAAAAACTGCCGGCAGCCTCGTGCTTCACTCGGATGCCGACGGCAAGCCAACGCAGTTGAAGATGGGCTCACTCACCCTCTTTGCTATCAAGCGTGGCGAGAAGCTCGGGTTGCGAGTAAAGGACAAACAGCATCCAGCGCGTTTCCACTTCTCCGGCCTCGAATACTTCCCGATCGACGTGAAGTGGAGACTTAAAGTCAAGTTTGAGCCTTATGTTCCACTTAAGGTTATCCCGATCGTTAACGTTCTCGGAATGATCGACAACATGCCGTCGCCGGGCGCACTCGTCTTTGAGGTGAACGGCAAGAGCTACCGACTCGACGCCGTGAACGAGAAAGGCTCAAAACAGCTCTTCATTATCTTCGCGGACAGAACAGCGGGAAAAGAGACTTACGGCGCAGGGCGTTACCTCTATGTCGATCCGCCGGGCGCGGACGGCCCCGTGATACTCGATTTCAACAAGGCGTACAATCCGCCTTGCGCGTTCACGAAGTTCGCTACGTGCCCGCTTCCGCCGCGCCAGAATCGGCTTGCGCTTCGAGTCGAGGCCGGGGAGAAGAAGTACGCTGGGGGTGAGCATTGAGCCGCTTGCGTTGACGAATGATTTGATCGAGGCAGCGAGAGACTCGGTCATCTCCCGAGGAGGGCGTATGAAGCAGTACGAATATCTAATGGTCGAAGCAGACGCGCCTATTGCGATTATCACGATGAACCGGCCTGATCGGCGGAATGCGTTGTCGCTCGCGATGATGGAGGAGTTGATCGACTGTTTCCGCACGCTTGGCGAAAAGCAAGAGATTCGCGCGATCATCCTCGCAGCCAACGGACCGGCGTTCTCGGCGGGACACGACCTGAGTGAATTGATCGACAGGCAGATCGGCGACTATCGTCACGTGTTCGATGTGTGCACGGAGCTGATGACTCTGATTCAGAGCATCACTCAGCCGGTGATCGCAGAAGTCAACGGCATTGCTACGGCAGCCGGCTGCCAGCTAGTTGCGACGTGCGATCTTGTGATTGCATCCGAGAAAAGCCAGTTCGCGACTCCCGGCGTGCGCATAGGCTTGTTCTGCACGACGCCAATGGTAGCTCTCACCCGGGCGATTGGGCGCAAGCGAGCGTTGGAGATGCTGCTGACGGGTTCGCCTATCGACGCGCAAACGGCAATGGAATGGGGCCTAACGAATCGCATCGTGCCTTCGGAGCGACTGCGTGAAGAGAGTTATGCTCTTGCGCAGCGAATCACCGAAGCGAGTCCGCTCACGGTCTCAGTAGGCAAGCAGGCCTTCTATACGCAAATCGATTTAGATCAGCCGAAAGCTTACGCTTACGCAAAAGAGGTGATGAGCCTGAACGCGATGGCGGAGGACGCTCAAGAAGGAATGGGAGCTTTTCTTGAGAAACGGACGCCGTGCTGGAAGGGACGATAGGAGAAGCAATACTAATCCTGAAATAGCGCGAATGGGAAACGGTTACGGCGCAACTCAGCTTCGATATGAACGTCTGTTCACCTCGAGATAATCTAGTACTGGCGATGCAAACACGAAGAAACGGCTGCTTATGGTCACGGCTCACAAACTAACGATCGCCCAACTGGAAGCGCTGCCCGACGACGGCAAACGCTACGAATTGATAGATGGAGAATTGATCACGTCGGACCCGCCGGGAATAGCTCACCAGCGCACATAGGGACGACGTCAATAATCTCTCAAGCCCTTCTGCCTTGTGAATAAAATCTACAGCCAAAGGAGGGCCATCCGGCCTGTATCGTAGTGACTCGCGAACCAAGTCGACTGTAGGATAACTGCTGATGATCACCTTTGGAATCGTAGGTCTGATCCGCTTCGCCAACTTTAGGCCACTACGATGACTTGAGTCATGGTCATCGCTAAAGCTCGAATCTATGATTGCGAGGGATATTGCTTCCTTGCGTGCGAGCCGACGAGCCTCTGTAGCAGTTGAGGCTAAAAGAATCGGGTAGCCATTTCGCTGCAAAAACTCCTTGAGCACCGTTGAAAAGGAGGGATCGTTTTCTGCAATGAGAATATGCTTCCCCCCGATACTACTCGTGGTGCGTCGCGATCCTAATAACATTGAGAATAGCCGCATGCCACCTCCCCCCGATTCTCTTCAGGAATGATGTTTGCAGCGTGATCTGTCGATCGTTAGTCAGTTGCAGAGCGCCCTTCGACACTCGCTCTCAGGATTGCAAGTGCTGCGCTCACTTCACGACCCTTTGATTCGATGATCTCTAACAGTTCCTCTGGGGTGCGCGTGTCCTCATCGCTGATAGCGTTCGGGTTCACTGCTTTGAGATCGTATACGCTATCGTCGATTGCTTGAGCTTTGCTGAGCAGCTCGCTTGCTTTCTTGGCTAATTCCGACGCCTCCGCAGTCAAAGCTTCAATCTTAGCCTCGTCCAGGGGTTTCACCTTCTTGAGTGCTTTTATCTGCTCTCGTAGAGCGCTGGCTTGCTCGTTGAAAGGGGCAGCCTGAGCCCGCAACGGATCTGATTGTCGTTTGGCCGCTGCAACGGACAGTCCCGGACACCATTGCAATACTCTCACAACAACTTCAACACTTTCGTATCCTTCAGAAACAATCTTCTAGTTTTGCGAATGGAAGCGAGCAGAACAATTCAATACGCCGTTGAATCTGTAGCGCAGCTTGCTTGAACTCGCGAAACACTTGCTCATTACTTCCAACGGCCAACGCAGGGTCTGGTATACCCCAGTGCGCAATGATTGGTTGACCGGGCCAAATCGGGCATGTCTCCCGTGCGTTGTCGCAAACGGTAATGACGAAATCAAATTGTATGTGTTGGTATTCATCGCAGGACTTACTACGGGCTGCGCTCGGGTCTATATGATCGAGTTCCTGCAGCATTCAAATAGCAAATGGATTCACACGACCAGTCGGCTCTGTCCCTGCGCTGTACGACTCGAGGCGATCACCGCCGATTCGTCTTATTAGAATACTCTTCGAAAATGCTGCGGGCGGAGTTTCCTGTGCACAGGAAAAGGATTTTGTAGGTCTTGTTCTCTTCCGTCATTTTAGGTTCCTTTGAATGCTGGACTGGTTCGACCATCAAAGAGCAGGCGGCTTGTAAGACACGCGACAGTAGCGACATCATCTCTGTAACGGGCTTCAATCTCGGGGACCGTTTGTATCGCAACAATCTTTCGTTCATCAAGGAGTTCGCGCCCGAGATCGGTCGCGGTGTGCGGCTCACCTATACATTGAGATTTTTCTAAGTACTCCCAAAGCTTCTCCTGCGGACGAAAGGATATTGTTGCCAGAGCCCGCAGGAGATGCGCGCACGAAGCGTTGCGGCGATCAATAGCAGGCCAAACCTGCAGCTAGGTTTGTAGGTTGTGGTGGCCGCTTGCGCCCTGCTCGGGCACCCTGATACCTATTCTTTCGACATCTAACGCAAATGCTCGATCATTACAACTGAGATCCACATCTGCGTACCAATCGTCGGAGCCTTGGTCCGGTAGGTCAATTTTTTCCAATACAGAACTCATCCGCTGTTCGATAATGGGTGAATGGAAATTCTATGAAACGAACCTTCACTCTTATTCTCGCGGCCCTGGCTGCAGCCGCCCTGATTGGGGGGCTTGTCCATGCCGTGCTGGTGGCCGCAGGGGTTTCGGAGCCAGCCGCCACCACGGTTTACGGCCTGACCGCCAGGCGTCTCTGGGCCACTACGGCCGTTGTGCTGGCGCTGGCCGGCATGGTCATCGGTGGGCTGGCTCTGGCCCGCTCCGCCGGTCGTATCGGCACCGGTAATGGGAGAATGGCGGCTATCGTGGCCCTCGTGGCGGGGCTGATCGCCGTGATCAATGGCGGGCTGAATTTGGCTCTCGCCAAAGGTGGTCCCGGCACCGGCAACGGAGTAGTCGGTGGCGCTGTGGCCCTGGTGCTGGGGTTGATCGCCATGGCCCTCGGTGGGCTGGCTCTGGCCCGATCCCGCCGCACCTAAATAGTTAAATCAACTCTCAGCTTTCCGACAGCAGTAGCACCAACCTTCATCATTCGACACTGAGCTGCTAGATTTGAAACCGATCCGGCCTAAGGAAATAGCGGTTCAAAAGAGAGGCGCGTTTGACATTACACGTACTACTTATGTAGGTGGTCGGACTTAACGCTTCAGAGGATCACTACATGACAAAGGTCGGCGCACCCATTTCGCTTGCCGGCTCCCAACTCATCTGTGGCCTGATAAGCGAGGCCGAGTTCCTGCCCCCATGACCCTTGCGCCATCGTTATGCCCTTGGCCCTTCGCCGGGCAATCGAATATCCAATGCGCTGATCTTATTCGTATCAAGCGTAAAGTGGAAATCCAAGAGGAGCGGATTGGGAAGACCGGTTTTATCAAAGTCGCCGTCTACTCTTAGGGTGACGATGGTTTTGCCATCGCCGTTCATCAAGTCAACAGCATCCAATGTGACTCTTGCCCCGATATATTTCTCGTCGCTCCATTTTTTGATCGCCGCGATCCCGCGATACTCTTGTCCCTCATCCGTGATGACTGCGTCTTCGGTGAGCGTAGCAAGAAGCTCCTCACTCTTATGAGCGTTGGTTGCTTTGATAAACACAGCAATTGATTGCGGCATCTGTAATTCTTTAGACATGGCATCTCCTGTTGGTTTGTGGTTGTTGAATGTCAGACGGTCGGGATCGTTCCTCCGTCAATGACATACTCCGTACCAGTGATATACGAGGCGCGGCCGGATACCAGAAAGGCGACCAATTCTGCGACCTCCTCAGGGCGTCCCGGCCGGCCCATTGGAATGCCTCCGATTGAATCGATCAGTCCTTGCCGAGCTGTACCCAGGTCGGTTCCGGTATTTTCTGCCAATCTCGCGATGAGTCTTTCGGCCGCGAGCGTTTCGATGAACCCGGGCGCGATCGAAATAACGCGCACACCATTGGGGGCCATCTGGTTTGAAAGTCCTTTGCTATAGTTTGTTAGCGCCGCTTTGGCTGCGGCATACGCTAAGGTTGCATCATAAAGTGGAAGGGTTCGCTGAATAGACGAGATGTGGATTATGACTCCCGATTTCTGTTCCAACATCCCTGGCAGAAACGCTCGATCAAGGCGGACCGCAGCGAATAAATTGTCATTGAAGGCCTGCTGCCAGTCATCGTCGCTTAAGACAAGTGCTCCGCCGCTAGGCGCAGAAGACCCGCCGACGTTGTTAATCAGAATGTCCAGGCCCCCAATACGGGCGAGCACATCCTTGACGACGATGTGGATACCATCCGTCGTACTGAGGTCAGCAGGAATAAACAGGTCTGGCGATTGAAGGTTGTCGGGAATCGAGCGAGCGGTCGTTATGACCGTGGCGCCCGCTCGTCGCAAGCGTTTGACGATAGCTTCACCAATGCCCTGTGTCCCACCTGTGACCAGAACTCTCTTGCCAGATAGTTCGTTGGGATCGATTTGAATTGCTGTAGTTGTGTTCATAGTTCTCAGCTATCGGATATTCCGATATAGCTCCTTGTTTATTATCAACAGAGAGAGTATAGGGTCGGGGAGAACCGCTTAAAATACGGATAATGAAATCCAAAGCGGATAAATTTATCCCTATGGGAATTTGTTAGAATCAGCCCCTCTGGGGTTTTGGAATACGATCATGTACAAAAGGAAGATTCCGATAGAGCTAAATTGCGGACTCGATCTGGTTAAAGAGGTCTTGTATGGCAAGTGGAAAATCCACCTGCTCTATTTCATTTCGCAAGGGCACAAGCGACCCGGAGAATTACAAAGGATGATTCCTGGAGCCACCCGAAGAGTGTTAGGCGCACAGTTGAATCAACTGGAAGAACACGAGCTGATTTCCAAAAGGATTTATGCCGAGTTACCGCCCAAGGTTGAATATAGCTTAACGGATTTAGGAGAGAGCGTGCTGCCAGTTATTATGACCTTAGGGGAATGGGGTGATGATCACCAAGAACAATTACGCAAAGTGATTGCCAAAACCTAAGAAGATATGATGCCCATTGTTACGCGGCAATCACAGGCTGTAGCCAAGTCTCAAATTGCAGTGCGCCCTCCATCGACAGCGAGCTTTGCGCCATGAATGAAACTGGCGCGATCCGTCGCCAAGAAGACAATGGCCTCAGCGATCTCGTCGGCGGTAGCAGGACGGCCCGCTGGCGCTTGGGCGGCCAGTTGCTCGAGCCCCTCCCCCATTGCGTCAGTGCCTTCCGTGCGCGTAGGCCCAGGGCTCACCACATTGACGCGGACGCCGCTCGGGCCATATTCGGCCGCCCACGCTTTGGTCAACAGGTTGATGGCGGCCTTGCTCGATCCATAGAGGCTCAAGCTAGCGGCCCCATAATCGGCGACCATCGTCGATACATTGACGATTGCTCCCTTCCCTCTCTTCGCCATCAGCGGAGCAAGTTCCGCGACGAGGAAGTACGGAGCCTTGACGTTGAGCGAATACACGCTATCAAACACTTCTTCCGTCGTTTCATGCGTCGGCCCGAACGGGAAAACCCCTGCATTGTTGATCAGAATATCGACATGGCCGTTTCCAAGCGCGACCGCCCTTCTCGCCACTTCGCGCGCGCTCGACGCGTCTCGAAGGTCAGACGAAATAAATTCCGCTTGGCCTCCTGCTCCACGGATTTCCGCAACCGTCTTCTCACCGCGCTCCGCATTTCGGCCTACAACTAAAACATGGATACCAAGCTGGGCCAGTTTATTGGTTACCGCCCGGCCAATGCCGCTCGTTCCCCCTGTAATAAGTGCTATCGACGAATTGGTAGCCATTTGCAATTCCCCATTTCAGATTTGGTGTTCACATCCTTGCCTGAAGCCAAAATTATTTGACTGTTGCTGTCGCCGACGCAACGACGACTCCGACCGATAAGAAAGATCACTGGGCTGCTTTGCCGCCGTCCACGAGGTACGACGCACCCGTGATGAACGACGCCCTGTCGGACGCGAGAAAGACAATGGTCTGAGCGATCTCTTCGGGTCTCCCCACTCGTTTGAGCGGTACGGTCGCCGCCAGACCCGCCTTTCTTTCATCAGTACCGGTGAAGCGCTTCAACATCCCAGTCTCGATTGGACCTGGGGCAACCATGTTGACGCGTACCCCGAACGAAGCGGCCTCGAGTGCGGCCGACTTAGTCAACCCTTCGACTGCATGCTTGCTCGCCGAGTATATGGACGCGCCAGCAGCACCACGATGACCGTAGGTGGACGACACGTTGACGATGCTGCCGCTTCCCTGGGCAAGCATCACACGCAATTCATGCTTCATGCTGAGCAGCGTACCCAGGACGTTTGTGTCGAAGGTCGCGGCGTAGGTTTCTGCGGTCTGTTCCGTCACTGGGCCGGGCGTGCCTTCGGTTCCTGCGCAACTGACAGCCGCATCCAGACGACCAAAGTGCTCGACAGTCTTATCGATCAGGCTGCGCAAGTCATCCTCGTGACGCACGTCGGAACGCAGAAACTCTACTTCGGCGCCCCGCTCGAGAAGTTCGGCAACTAGTTTTTGGCCCTCTTCGTCGTGTCGGCCGGAGACGACAAGTCGCGCGCCCTCGTTCGCGAACGCCAATGCCGTGGCACGTCCGATACCTGTCAGCGCGCCAGTAATCAAAACAACTAGTCTAGCCATCTCGGTTCTCCCGGAGGTTATGTTTCTGGTCCCGTTCTTTCGTGATGCCATCGCTTATGTAGGGCGAACAGTGTTCCCAAATCACTTGCCAAACGTGTCCCCGAACATAGGCATTCCGCTTTTTGACTGCTCCTGCGTGGCTTCGTCCTGAATCACATCCCAATGCTCGACGAGGATTCCGTTTTGAATGCGCACAATATCTGCGGCAATCCAATTCACGGGAGCACCAAAACCGCTAAATCGCCCGTGGACGATCACGAAGTCTCCGTCAGCCACGATCGTCCCCGGTTCGTACTTCAACGTTGGTGGGAGGCTCTTGGTGAGATTGAATAGTCCATCGCGACCCGACTCAATATGCGCGCTGTGCTGGATATATTGAGGCGACCAAAACTCCTCAGCGGCGGCGTAGTCACGCTTGTTGAACAACGTGTCGAACGCTTCCAGGACGAGGGCCTTGTTTTGTTCGGGTGTAGTCTTCGGCATTTTGATCTTCCTTTCAGTCGAGGTAATTCATCGAGTCAAGATGGATTCGCTCAGGCATTCATTCCGCCATCCACCGTAAGATTCGCCCCGGTGACGTATGAGGACTCTGGGCCGGCAACAAACGCAACCATCGCAGCGATCTCCTCGACGTGCCCGTACCGGTCGAGCGCTGTCGCGGCCTTCTGCGGTACTGACCAATCTCCCGCGGCGGGATTCAATTCCGTGTCGATCGGACCCGGCTGGACGTTGTTGACCGTGATGCCCCGCCCCCCGATCTCTCTGGCTAGTGCCTGAGTGAACATCTTGACGGCTCCTTTCGTCCCCGCATACGGCACAAGCCCGGGCGCCGCCACACGCTCACCCACGGCCGAACCGATCATGATGATGCGACCGCCGCTCTTCATGTGCTTCAGCGCCGCCTGCGTCGCGACGAATACGCCGCGGACGTTGATGGCAAAAACGCGATCCATCTCTTCCAGCGTTGTCTCCTCGAACGTTTTCGGAATGGCCGTGCCGGCATTGTTTACCAGCACGTCAAGTCGTCCGAACGTCGCGATAGTCTTTTCGACCGCAGCTTGGACGGCGCCGGCATCAGCGGCGTCGGCCTGGATTGAGATCGCCTGTCCGCCGGCCCGTTCAATCTCCTTGACGACGGACGCGGCGGCATCGACGCCCTTCGAGTATGTGATGGCCACGTTCGCTCCGTCCGCAGCCAGACGCTTGGCGATTGCGGCGCCAATGCCGCGCGAGCCGCCTGTAATGAGTGCAATCTTTCCTTCCAGTTTCTTAGACATGTTTTCTCCTATTCCTTTAATCTCGCTCTTTGCCGATCCAGTCGCGTATGTAGGGCGAGCAGTTGAGAATCGTGGCGCCTCGTTCTTCACAAGTTCCGAGGAAGCGAACAATCTCCACATCGACTATGGTCACTTCCTCCAGGTCGAATCTGATTGCCGGTCCGGCCTCACGAATCTGCGTTTCTAACTCGTCCAAATGCTCAGCGCGCATCCGGCCTACTAGTCGAATCGTTGTGCGGTGCCCATCCGACGCTTTTTCGATTCTTAGGGTCATTACCTTCTCTCTCGTGCTGCTCATTTGAACCCGGTGCAATGACAGTGCCATCGGCATTCTCTTGAATAACACGCATTTAGAAAT
>Ga0114129_10004102_pt1 | contig 20584 bp, 24 predicted proteins | sample RhiMetdeltSRZDD1_FD_80071 | JGI IMG/M metagenome (GOLD analysis project Ga0114129, IMG submission 80071) | Populus rhizosphere microbial communities from Tennessee, USA - Rhizosphere MetaG P. deltoides SRZDD1 (version 2) (version 2) | ecosystem: Host-associated > Plants > Roots > Rhizosphere >... | reverse complement strand
GCGTCCAGCCCCCGGAGCAGTTTCGAGTCCAGCCCGCGGAGCGGCGACTAGCATTGTGTTCACGACCTTCTCACCCCGGAGGATGGCTCTCCACGATCCCGAGACCGGCACCGCCCGGTATCCGCAAGCCGTACCGGTTTGACCGGCTAGTCTCATGAACGAGCGTGCTTTTGCGCCGCAAGGACGCGCAAAAGCCGAAAAACATTCCCACGCTCAAGCAGGCGATCGAGGGGGCATGAAGAAGTGCGGCATCGCGGGGCGTTAACCAATGGGAAACCATTAGTTTGGCACGCTCTTATCTATGACCGCTGCTGCCTCCGTTCGTCTGTTCCATTGCATGATGCCATCGGCCAACCCGGTCGAGAGGCCGGATGATCCCGTACCTGCTCTGCGGCGGGAAATGAGGCTTTTGCTCGTTGAACAGGAGTTGATGCGCGCCGAACTAGCGCAAAGGCGTGCGGAGGCGGAGCAACTCAGCGTGATGCAAGACGAAACGCGAAAGGCAATGGAATTCTGGCGACGAGAAGCGGAAAGCATGGCTCAAGAGAGGCGACGCTATTCACAATCGGGCTGGGACTTTCTTATTCGCCTCAAGAGCCGGCTGATCGCACCGGCTCACATCGTTGAAACAAAGGGGACCTGGGCTCGAATTGGCCGCCGGCTGCCCCAGGATCGCCGCCGGTAGGGTGATGGACCTGTGCGGCGTGTACTATCCTGACCGCGTTTATTGAAGACAGCCTGCTGAGCGGGGGTCGGGTGATTTACCTGTTCTCCCGCCGCCACTCCTCAATCGCCAGCCGCTACTCCGCGGCTGCATCTTTTCTTTTCAACCCCCACTGGACCTGCCGGGATCGCCGACGCCATGAAGCCGCAGACCGCGGGGGCCGTTGAGGGCGTCCCGCGCGGCCTGCCGGCGCGATCGTGCCGGTTAGAAGCGCGTGAGCGGTTGGACTAGAATGCGGCGCGACACGCATTCCGCCTCCCGCGGGATGCCTTGACGCCCGTCATTGCGGTGGCCTCTGCATGCCGCCTGAGCACGAACCGGCCGGCAATATTCCGAGCCCGCAACAGATACGGGCGGCGCTCGATCGCATGCTCGCGAGCGACATCTTCCGCCGCTCGCCGCAGCTTGCGGCCTTCCTTCGCTTCGTCGTTGAAGCGGTGCTGCAGGGCAAAAGCGATCGCATCAAGGGCTACACGATCGGCGTCGAGGTCCTGCGCCGCGACGTCAAGTTCGATCCGCAGAGCGATCCGATCGTGCGGGTCGAGGCGACGCGGCTGCGCCGCACGCTCGAGCGCTATTACGCCGGGCCGGGCGCCGACGATCCCGTCTTGATCGAGCTTCCGCGCGGCTCGTATGTCCCAAACTTTGCGTACCGCGCCGCAGCCGTCGGTGCGGCGCCGCCCGCCGACGCGCCGACGCGGCGAGCCGGCGGGGCGGGGCGCGCAATCATCCGGCCGATTGCGGCCGCGCTCGCAATTGCGGCTGCCGCCACGCTCGCCTACCTCGCCCTGCAGAAACCTGGCGCGTCGCCGCCGGTCGATTCCGGGCGCGACCTCGCCGAGGCCACAGTGCCTGCGCCGGTCCTGCCCGGAGCCGGCATGCCGGTCCTGCTCGTACCGCCGTTCGCCGTCCTGGGTTCGCCGCAGCCGGGCGCCATCGCGCCGACCGCGCTGTACGAAAAGATGCTCGGCGGCTTCGCAGGCTTCGATCTGATCAACGTCAGGCGGGATGCGAAGGAACGCGATGCGGGCGCCGCCGTTCCCGCGGGCACGACCGCCGGGCTCGAATCTGCTGACAATTTCCGGCTCGAAGGATCGTTCGACTACCTCGACGACGGCACGACGACCATCCGCTTCCGGCTGCTCGAGGAGGCGAGCGGCACCGTCGTCTGGGCCAAGGCCTTTGAGCGTGTAGCGTCGACCCAAGAGCGCGCCGCCGCCGAGGACGGCATCATATTCGACCTCGCAACGACGCTGTTGCAGCCGTTCGGCGTCATTCATTCGCGCGAACGTCGCAAGCATCTGGCGACCCCCGATGGGGATCCGCGCTATCGCTGCATCCTGGAGGCGCTCGATGCCCTGCGCACGTTCGAACCCGGTGATCATGCGCGCGCGCGCGGCTGCCTGGAACGCCTGACCGCGTTCGACCGCAGCTTTGCGGCCGGCTATGCGTATCTGGCGATCCTCTACAATCGCGCCGCCCTGTTCGGCCCCCCGCTGTCCCCCGAGGATCCCCCGCTGCTCGATCTGGCGCTGCGCACGGTGCGCCACGCAATCGAGCTCAACCCCGAAAGCGCGCGGGCGCACCAGTTCCTGTTCAACATCCTCTACAATCGTCACGACCTGGGGCCGGCGTTCGCGGCCGGGGACCGGGCCTTGGCATTGAACCGCTACGATCCGGCGATCCTGGCCGACTATGGCGGCCGGCTGGTCATGACCGGGGCGGTCGAGCGCGGCCTGGAGATGCTGCGTCGGTCAAGGGAGGACGGCGCCGTGCGCCCCTCCTGGAATCACTTCTACCTGTTCGTCGGCAACTATCTGACGGGCGACCTCAGGCAGGCCGCCTATCACGCCGACCAGATCACCAACCCGAACTACCCCCTCGGCTATCTGGCACGGGCACTGGCCGCGTCCGCGGCCGGCGACAGCGCCCGCGCCCGCCAGGCGCTCGACCGGTTGATCGCATTGCAGCCCGCCTGGCGCGACAGCCCCCGCGCGGAGCTCGCGAGATTCTTCCCCGTGTCGGCGGTTGCCGATCGATTGGCCAAGGATCTGGCCGCGGCGGGCCTTGCGGATCGCTCCTGATCAAGGTCGCGAACGGAGCCTCGCAAGCTGCGGAGATAACTACACTTTACAGAAGCACTTTGCCTGCGGATTACGGTAATTTGCTTGCTTGCGTCGTTGTCCTGGCGCATGTCTCCAGCAAGTTTGGTGCAGCGCAACAATATCAGGCCGAGGCAACGAAATGCCCAACTGTGAAAACCGCGCGCTCGCGCCCGCGGAGGATGTGTTCTGGTTCGACCGCCCGGACGAGGGCGCATCCGGCAAGCCGACCGAGGGGCTCACGCTCGCCGAGGCCGCGCGCCGGTTCTGGGTCGCGCGGTTGACGCTGCGCTATTACGAGTTCCGCGGACTGATCGCCCGGCGGCAGCGGAGCGGCGGAACCAGGGTCTACGGCTGGGGCGATTGCGGCCGCATCGCCTTCATCGTCAAGGGGCGCCGAGCCGGCCTTACGCTTGCCGAGATGGCGCCCGTGATCCGCGCCGCGACCGACGGCGCCTCGGACGAGGACATGCGGTCCGGCCGCGCGGCCTGCCTCGACCTGATCGACCGCCTCGACTGGCAGCGCGAGCCGATCCGCGACGCGCTCGGCGAGCTGCGCAGGCTGTTGACGCTGATCGCGTCCAAGTCGCGGCCCGTGGACGCGTTTGAGCGCGAGTGAGGCACCGTCCTGCTCCACATGCCTGAAGCAAATAGAGAAAATTGGCTTTGTTTTGCACGTTCTTGGACGAAATACCATTTAAAATAGATTAATTACAATATCACTTGTTCTAGCTGAGGGAAATCCGCTGCCTAATTAGCTGTCACTAACCATCGGCGGTCGCAGCAAGGACCCCTCTGACAAAAACGGATCAAGGACGCCGCACAGCCCCCGGGCGTTAAGGGCTCATTTACTCTTTCGAAGCATCGAGAGGATCACTGCTCCCTCCGATCGGGAATGGTGCAGCCGTTGCTGGAAGGAGACCCCCTATGCCGCTTACCCAACTCGATGCGGGCGAACTTCAACCACCCTTTCACAACAGCTTAAGCAAGCCTCGCTTCAGCCTCGTTGAGGGTCAGCCATGACCGGCGATAGCACCGAGGAGTCGACACAGCGACGCCCTCGCAGCCGGCGTCTGTTCGCGACGACATGTGTTCTTGTTGTCGCGCTGGGCGCCGGCTGGGTCGCTGGGCTCAAAACGCATGAAACCATAGATCTCGCTCAGCTGCCGTCCGCAGCTCGGGCGAAACTCGCCGGCCTGGGCTCGTTAGTTGAGACTTCTCGGATGCGCTTGTCCGCGACACTGCAGCGGCGGGCGACCGATGAGCAGACCACGCCAGAGTCAAGCCCGACAACGGAGCGCGCTAGATTTGTTGCACGGGAGATCGAGGGAATCAGCCTCAAGATCGATCAGTGTCAGGTTTCATCAGAAGCCGCAGTTGAAAGCTTGCGTGACACTTTGAACCAAATCGTGTCCTCCCTCGAGGGTAGTCAACGGCAACTCGAGGCCGAATTCGAGGCGCTTAGGGCGCGCTTAGATCGGGGAGATCGAAACGATCCTGCTGCAACTCGAAACGATCCTGCTGCAACAGGGCCAGTGATAACGAGGCTCCAGGAGCTGAACGAGCGCTTGGATCGGATCGAGCGCAGCGCCGCCGTGGCCGCGCTGAGCAAAGCGCCGCAGCCTGCTGTGGCAAACAATAGCGTGCCGGGCACGACGACCACGGCACTTGCGCCAGATTCGGCGGCTGCGACCGCACCCAAATCGGGGGACAAACCGCCAAATGCCGAGACCAACAGGATCCCAAACTGGATCGTGCGCGAGGTCATAGACGGTACGGCCATCTTGCAAGGGCCGCGCGGAGTTATCGAAGTTTCAACCGGCGATCTGATCCCAGGCGTAGGCCGCGTTCAATCGATCGCTAAGAAAGGCGGACGTTGGATCGTCGCGACCAACAAGGGCGTAATATCCGCGCGCTGACGAGACCCTAATGCCAGACCAAATTCGCCGATTCTACCGGAGCGCGCACCCCGTGGTTTTGACCCCGCCTTGCCGCCCCGTGCCATCATCTCGCACTGACCCTGCAGCGGAGCAGCGGGCGATGCCAACAAGGTGCTGCGCTCAACTATGCGCCGACTTGCAAAATATACCGCTCTGACTGCGGTTGTTGGCTTCGCGGCGGGGGCTGCGCCTGGGCTTTACCGGGGAGCACCAAATGAGCTGCTCTTCAACCACGAACCATCGCGAGCATTACCGCGCGATCGGGCGGGCGAGAATGCAAGGCGTGAAGAGCTTGATGTCGAGCCCGAGCAGGGTCTCGCACCTATCTCCCAGCTTCCGTTGGAGGAGGTGGTGGTCGTCAGCCCCCGCGTTATACGCGACGAGGTGCGCGCGGAGCTCACTTCAACGCCGCTGAGCGGGGTGATCGAACGCTATCGAAAGGGCGACACGAAAGGTGGTGACCGTCTCAAGAACGAGCTGAGCGATTCGGTCGAGCGCAAACTCGGCGAATGGACTGCCATACATTTTGGCGTCGTCGGCTTCGATCGCATCGCGGCCTTTAGACGGGACAATCCCGATTGGCCCACACTGGCTGCACTTGGCAGGCGCGCCGAGGAGGCCTTGCTCGCCGGTAAGCCCCCGGCCGCCGTGCGAGCCTTCTTTGCAGAGCGCCCGCCGAGCAGCCCCGAAGGCAAGATCGTTTTGGCGCTCGCTGCACGAACCCCTGGCGCATCTTCTGAGGCAGAAGCACTCGTCCGCGACGCTTGGCGCAACGACCCGTTCGGAGGCGAATTCGAGCGCAAGATCCTAGATCTCTTCCCCGGGGTCCTGACTCAAGCCGACCATGGTGACCGTATGGAGCGTTTTCTGACGCTCGAGAGATGGTCGGCTGCTATTCGGGCTGCTGGCTACGCTGGTAAGGATTACGTGCTGGTGGCTAAGGCGCGGATGGCCGTAGCTCAAAAGGCCCCCGACGCCCTCCGGATGCTCGAGCTGGTACCGCCCGGGCAGCGCTCCAACAAGTCGTATCTCCTCGCCAAGGCTCAGTTCCTGCGGCGGCAGGACAAAGCCGATGCAGCCGCGCAAATCGCTATCGCGGACACATCAGAATTGGCGTCTCTGCCAGCCAGCGACGAGTGGTGGGTCGAACGCCAGTCGATTGCGCGCGAGCTGCTCGATCGCGGCAACCCCTACGCAGCATACGCGGTGGTACGAGATAATGTGGCCGAGTCCGTCGAGAAGCGGGTCGACGCCGAGTTCCAGGCCGGGTGGATTGCCCTCCGCTTCCTTCAACACCCCGCAACGGCGGCGCGTCACTTCGCGAATGCCGCTCAAATTGCTGCAAAACCTATCTCGGTCGCGAGAACGAAATATTGGCAGGGCCGGGCAGCGGAGGCACTTGGCGCTGGCGTCGAGGCGCGCGGTTTTTTCGAAGCCGCTGCCGCTCACTCCACAACCTATTACGGTCAGTTGGCTCGGACCAAACTAGGCCTGTCCGAGCTCGAGCTTCGCACTGAACATATTGATGGCGACCCAGCCTTCGGTCAGCTGCCGGTCGGACAGGCGATCAGAAGGTTGTATGATGCGGGATACCGCGACATAGCCTTTGCACTGTGCACAGACGTAGCGGCGAATCTGACCGACGCGCGTCAACTACATTCTCTCGCTCACCTTGCCGCCGACAACGGCGATGCGCGCACCGTGTTGGCCGTTGGCAAGATTGCCATGCAGCGCGGATATCCGTTGGACATCCATGCCTTCCCCCTGCAGGGCGTCCCCCTCAGGGCACGCGTTGCCAGCCCTGTTGACAAGGCGATGGTTTATGCAATCGCGCGCCAAGAGAGCGCCTTTGCTTCGCAGGCCCAGTCAAGCGCTGGCGCGCAGGGGCTTATGCAACTCATGCCGGACACGGCCCGACGAACCGCCAGGCGGCTCGGGCTGGAGTTTGACCTCCAACGCTTGTTTGATCCTGAGTACAGCACTCAGCTTGGCGCCGCTCACCTGCGCGATTTGATGGAGGACTGGAAGGGCTCCCTCATCCTCATTTTCGCCTCTTACAATGCCGGCGGGGGCAACGTATCGAAGTGGATCAAGGCCTATGGCGATCCGCGCTCCTCGAAAGTTGACTCGGTTGACTGGGTGGAACGCATCCCATTCTCGGAAACACGAAATTACGTTCAACGCGTGATGGAGGCGTTGCTTGTGTACCGGCACAGGCTAGGCAGCCTTAACGCGAGGCTCCCCGGAGAAAAGACCGCGCTGTCGGACGCGTACCCGTTCCAATGACACCCGCGTCCCTCCTGGAAATCAAATCCGGGCGTGTACGCGTCGTCGACTACCAGCATGGAGCGCCCACATGAGCCGCGGACCTCGCGCGGGCGATCACTGCGATCGCAAGCCGAATTCTCAAGCGCGGCATAGAAGGGAAGGCCGGCATCTATCATCTCGCCGCCGCCGGGCAGACAACATGGCACGGGGTCGCCGCTGCAATCTATTCCGATTGGTCGCGCCGCGGGCGCCGCGTTCCGGTCCTGAAGCCTATCAGCAGTGCGGAATACCGAGCCGCGGCGCGGCGGCCGGCCAATTCGCTGCTGGATTGCAGCAAGATATCGAGCATGCGTTTGATATCCGCCTGCCCCTATGGTCGATTTCCTTGAGATCCTGTCTCGACGACCTCGCGGATAGATCGTTTGCACTAAGCTCTTCGAGCGGGAACACATAGGCGTCGGCGGCGACCACCGACTCCCAGCCGGCCTTGGTGGGACGGATGAAAAATCGTGCTCCTCGCGGTATCCGCGCGGGAACTGGGTCTCGCCCAGGGAAGCGAGGGCGCGGCAACTGCCGGCCCTCTCCGTTTCCGCCGGAAAATGGCATGAGATCGCTACCGGGGCCAACCGCGGCGCTGTCTTGCTGACGGTCCGCCGGGCCACCGCGCCGCCGTCGCCGCCCCCAGCCGTTCTTGACGTGCTAACCGCGATGTCCGTTGTTGCGAAGGACGACATTCGCGTTATGTGCTACGTGAGGGGTTGAAGATATTGCTCCGGTCATGAACAGTGTAAGCCTGAGTATCCCCGACGTCTTTGTCCGCCGACCCGCACGCCATGCCGATGAACGTGGATGGTTTTGCGAGTCCTTTCGGGCGAGCGATTTCCCCCACCATACCTTCGTCCAAGACAATATTGTTTTTCGCCGCGGCAACGAACCACGCGGGGCCTGCATTTCCAACACCCGCCGAGCGCACAGGGAAAGCTGGTGTATGTTCTAAGGGGTCGATTTTCAGCGTTGCGGTCGATATCCGGAAGGGGTCCCCGTCCTACGGGCAGTGCGTCGACGCGATTCTCTCCGAAAAGGGGGAACAGCTTTTTGTCCCGCCGGGGTTCGCCCAGGCCTATTGCACCCTCGAGGCCGAGACTCTGGTCGCCTACAAGGTCACTGAATATTACAACAAGGACGCCGAGGGTGGTTTGCGATTCGAGGATCCGGCGCTCGACATCCACTGGCGTTCGATCCTTCCCGGATGATCGTCAATGAGCGCGATCACGCTTTGCCGAGATTGGCCGGACTTGAGACTCCGTTCACATACGCAGGTTTACGGTGATGAGGCAGCCGCTTTGGCGAGTCCCAGTGGATTTGCTTCTTGGGCTTCGTGGGCGTCGCCTCCTCGCAATGAAACTCACGGGTTGGCGCGATGCACGCACGTGCGTTGTTCGGCGCGATCGAGCAATGCATTCATCACTTCACTGAGCTTGTCGGCGCCACGACGTGCGGCAAGCGCTTGCAACTTTCTGGCCGCCAGCAAGCAAGCCCCTTCCATCGATCGCAAATCCCCACGGCGATCCTCCGGTTCGCGCACATTGGCAAAGAGGACGTCGAGAACTTCTGCCGAGTGAACGTGGCGGCGGGCAAATGCGCACCGTCGGGATGCGGATGCCTCCCTGGAAGATCTCGGTCGCCGTGCCGGACAGGCTGCCCGGCACCATGGTTGAATAGAAAAAGGTCTCCCTCGGCGAGGTTGTCGCCGTATCGCTTGAGCACGGTACGCGTCGACCATGGCAGCGATGACAGGTGCGTTGGCTGGTCGACTTCCGATGCCGCGACAAGTTCGCCGGCCGGGGTCATGATCGCGCACGAAAAATCGTGACCTTCATGAATCATCGGGGAGAACGCGGTGCGGATTACGGCGGTGCGCATCTCGCGCACATATGATGACAGTGTCTCTCCGATCAGAGCGAGCGTGACGGCATCGACGCTCTTGTGCCGCCGGTTCCGAAGCGGTAAGTGAAACGATACTTGTCACCGCGATAGATGGAATCGCCGGCCAGGATCGGATGTCCAGCCTGGTCGAAAAATGTGTGCGCGCGCACCAGGACTGGGCTGCCGCGACGAAGGCCTAACAGTCGAGCGGTTTCCGTTCTGGCCGCGACTGCCCCGACGGACACCGTCATGCCGCCGAGTGGCGCGCGTAGCGATGCCTCGGTGATCGCGAGGGCCGATCGCGTCGCCAGCGCGGCGGCCGGCACGGCGGCGCCAATGTTCTCTAGCATCGTGCGGTCCTCCAATCCGATTACAGAACCATCGACAATCCGCAGCCGGCGCAGCCGGTAGACGAGCTCGCCGGGCTTGAGATTCAGAGCAGTGGCGGTCGTAGAAGTCGCTAACTCCGACTCGAAGCTGAGCAGGCGGAAACTCACATCGGCTCCCGTCTCCTCCATTTGCTCTTCAAACGAGCGTGGACGCTGCGCATCGATGCGGCTTTCCATCGACGGCCTAGCAACGAAGCTACCAAGGCCCTTTCGCCGCTCGATCAGGCCTTCAAAGGTCAGCTGCGCCAGCGCCTGCCGCACCGTGCCTCGCGTGGTTTGAAAGCGCTCGGCGAGTTCGCTCTCGGACGGCAGACGTTCGCCTTCACGCAAGCGCCCGGTGGCTATCCGCGCGCGCAGCATCTCTTGAATGCGAAAATAGAGAGGAGTCGATGGGGTCAGCATGGCTTGACGTATAGTTGTCTATACAGGTAGCCTCCTTTACAGCGGCCGGCAACAATTTTTTGCCGACAGAACGCGGAGCGGGCGGACGCGAGCTAATTGCGGCAATTAGTCGATCGAAGGGAGAACAACGGTGCAGGAGTTTCAGCAGCTATCCACCAGCGGACTCTTGGGTTACGGATTTCCGGAGGCGTCGCTCGCGGCGGGAATGGCGCGCGAACCGGACATGATTGGTGTTGACGGAGGGTCGACGGACCCCGGGCCTTACTATCTCGGTTCAGGCAAGTGCGTGAATTCGCGCATGTCCATGAAGCGCGACCTGCGGCTGAAAGTTGCGGGCTCCAGCTTAGAACAGCACAGGAGGAAACACGTGGTCACTCTCGGCAGATTATCAACTGTCATTCTCGCCGCGCTCGCGTTTGCATTGGCCGCCAGCCCTTCCAGCGAAGCCGAGACGATGAGGCTCGGCCACATCATGTCAGCAAACCACCATGTAAACCTCGCGGCCCAGAAGTTCGCCGAGGAGGTCAAGAAGCGCACAAATGGTGCGGTCGAGATCCAGATCTTCCCGAGCGGGCAGCTCGGTCAAGAAAAGGAGATGTTCGAAAGCATCCGGCTTGGCAGTCTTGAGCTGGGCTACATTGCCGGTAATGCGATAGAGGCCTTTGAACCGAGCGAAGGACTGTTCTCGCTCCCGTATTTCTTCAAATCCTATGAGCACGCGTTCGCCGTTCAGGACGGCCCAGTCGGCAAGGAAATCGCGCAACGGGTCCTCACCAAGACCGGTGTCCGCTATCTCGCATACGGACATATTGGTTTCCGCAACACGCTCACGCGCGCGAGGCCTATCCGCGGCCTTGCCGATTTTGCGGGGCTGAAGATCAGGGTTCCCCCTTCGCCCTCTTTTGTGAATGCTTTCAAGCTGCTTGGCGCCAATCCAACACCGATCCCGGGTGGTGAGATGTATACGGCCCTGCAGACAGGGGTGGTCGATGGGGTCGAAGGGGCGCCTGACATCCTAGATGACTTCAAGATGTTCGAAGTGGCGAAGAACTACACTCTCACCCATCACATCTACACGGACATCCCGCTCGTCATCGCCGAGCCGGTCTGGAAGGCGATGGCACCCGAGCGCCGCAAGGCGTTTGAGGAGGCAGCGCGGGTCGCCGAACTGTTCGAGCGCGACATCGCCCGGCAATCCGAGGCGCGAGTGCTCGACAAGCTGCGTGCGCAAGGGGTGGTGCTCATCGACGTCGACACCGCGCCCATGCGTGAGCGCATGCAGCCGTATTATGAAGAGTTCTCGAAGCGCGTCGGCGGCCCCAAGCTGATCGATCAGGCTATCTCCGCCGCGAAATGACCATAAGGGAGCACCCCGATGGATGAGAAGAACCGCAAATACCAGCAAGCCGGCCTGGGCAGACGGGTTGGGTTCGGCGAGCGCCCGGCGATCGTCGTCGTTGATTTCAACAAGGGCTGCACCCATCCCGAGTCACCCCTGCCACCGCTGATGAATCTCGATCGTGAAATCGCCGCGACGCGCCAGCTAATCGACTTGTCACGGGGTAGCGATGTCCTGATCGTCTATACGACTCTTGGGCCCTACCGCGAGGACCTACAGGATATCGGGCCGCTCGGCCACAAGGTTCCCGGCCTACGGATTTTCACCGCAGGCTCTAAATGGGCCGAGATCGATGAACGACTTGAGGTGTGTCCACAGGACTATGTGGTCTGGAAAAAGTGGCAGTCCTCATTCTTTGGTACTGATCTCCTCAGCATCCTTGTACATCAACGCATCGACACAGTGATCGTCACAGGCTGCGTGACAAGCGGCTGCGTTAGGGCGACTGTCGTCGATGCTTGCACGCACGGTTTCCGTGTCATCGTTCCGCGGGATTGCGTAGGCGATCGTACGGCGGAGATCCACGAAGCCAACCTGTTCGACATGAATGCAAAGAACGCCGACGTCATTTCAGTTTCCGAGGTCGAGGCTTGGTTTCGTAACCGTGCGCCCCTCTCGGCGAACCCTCTCGGCGGCGCAAGGAGTACAGCGGCTGCGTGAGATGCGAGGCAAGGCCGTTTGGCGCGGCATCGACGGACTCGTCGATGCCGTCTGCATTGTCGCTTGCGCGATCCTCGTTGTCGTCTCCTTCGCGGGGGTGATCTTCCGATACGTGCTCAACGATTCGCTGGTGTGGAGCGAAGAGCTCGCACGATACCTGTTCATCTGGATCATCTTTCTTGGCGCGGCGATTGGGGTGAGGCAGGGTGCCCACATCGCACTCGACATTTTTGTGGCGGGCCTTCCGGTCCGGATCGAACGGGGCCTGCTCTGGATTGAGCGTGTCGCAATCTTCGTCTTCGCACTCATGATCCTTGTTCCAGGCCGGCGTCTGGTCGAGATCGGTATGAGCAACCTATCGCCGGCGCTCGAGATCCCCATGGGCCTTGTGTATTCAGCGCCCGTGGTGAGTGCGCTGCTGATGATTTCCTATCTCTTCCGCCCGCAGCCTGAGCGCCCGGCGCGCGACCCGACCTGACGCGATGATTACGACGCTATGGGTTAGTTTCTTCGCGCTGCTTTTGCTCCGGGTCCCGATCGTCTTTGCGATGGGAGTCGCGGGGGGGCTGGCGTTGCTCGTCGCGGGCATTCCGCTCAGCCTGCTCGTCCAGCGGATGATCGCCTCCACGGACTCTTTCGCCTTGCTTGCGGTACCGTTTTTCATCCTCACCGGTGAACTCATGGAGGCGGGTGGAATCTCGGCCCGCCTCGTGCGCTTCGCCTCGAGTCTGGTCGGCCGGTTCCGCGGTGGGCTTGGAGCGGTTTGCGTCGTGACCACCACGATTTTCTCTGGCATCTCAGGCTCATCAGCCGCGGACGCCTCGGCGGTTGGTTCGATTCTTATCCCGCAGATGCTGCGGCGCGGCTACAGCCGGCCCTACGCTGCAGCGCTGCAGGCCGCCGCAGCGGTAAATGGGCCCATCATTCCACCGAGCGTGCTCATGATCGTGTATGCGTCGATCGCCAACGTATCGGTTGGCGCGATGTTCCTCGGGGGCTTCATTCCGGGGCTGATCGTCGCCGCCGGGCTCTTGATCGGAAACTATGTTTGGGCGCGTCGCGCCGGATACGCCGCCGAAGAGCGGGCTGGCCTGCGCGAGGTCGGCGCCGCCACCGTCGGCGCCGGCTGGGGCTTGCTGGTGCCGGTCATCATCATGGGTGGCATCCTTTCGGGCATGTTCACTGCCACCGAATCAGGTGCGATTGCCGCAGTTTATTCGGCAGGAATCGCTCTATTCATTTATCGTGAAATCAAATTGCGTGATCTCCGGCGCATCATCTTGAAGGCCGTACTTACCACCGCGCAGGTGATGATCATCATCGCAGCAGCCGGTATCTTCGGCTGGCTGCTGGCGGCGGCGCACTTTCCGACGCGAGCGGCCTCGACCCTGATTGCTCTTACAGACAACAAATGGATGGCGATCTTCATCGTCATTCTGTTCCTACTGTTGATCGGCTGCGTGATGGAGATTCTCGCCGCTGCCATCATCCTCATCCCGGTGCTGTTCCCGATCGCAGCCCATTACGGCTTCGACCAAGTCCATTTCGCCGTTGTGATGGTGATTGCTATGGCGCTCGGGTCGGTGACACCGCCGGTCGGGGTCACGCTGTATATTACCCTCGGCATCGCCGGCAGCTCGATCCGCGAGGTGAATCCATACATCTGGTACTTCGTTGCCATCATTGTCGCGGTACTCGTTCTCGTGACCGTCATGCCGTCAACGGTGCTCTTACTGCCGCGCGCCTTCGGTCTGAGCTGAAGAATCACTTTGCACTTTCGCAAGCTGACGGCCTTTCGTGCGGCGCTCGATGTGAATATACGCGAACGCCCGCCGGTCGATTGAGCCCGCCTCCAAAACACTCTTGGCCTCGCGCTTCCAATGCTGGGCCAAAAGACACTTGACAAGGGTCGCCTCCGTAACCGGGCGAGGCATACCGATCCGGCAGGTCGAAGCCTTGTATCAAAGTCAGAAAGCCGAAAGCGTCAGCGGCGGCGACAAGGATCGAGGACCGGACGTTTCAAGCCGGCCTAAATGCATACGCACCTCCAGCCCGGCGCCGTGCATACGGACTTAGCTCCCTCGATTTTGAATCGTCAGCAATCCAATGTAGAGTTCGATCCTCGGGACGTAGGTCCCAGCCGCCATGCACAGAACAAGGGAGGAGCGCCATGAAGTTCACTCGCCGCCAACTGACTGCCGCGGTCGCGATCTTGGGCACGACTCTCCTTCACCGGCCCTTGCGAGCGCAATCCGGCGATGAGGCCGGCGTTAACCAGGCCGTGGAGGAATTTAGGCTAGCAATGCTCAAAGCCGACAAGGCCAAACTAGAGGAGCTTCTTTCCGACAAGCTCAGCTACGGTCACTCGGGAGGCGTCATAGAAAACAAGGCGCAATTCATCGACGTCGTTGCTGGTAAGAAGACGATCTACAAAGCGATTACAGTCACGGAGCCGAGCACGTCGGTCGCCGGCGACAATGCGATTGTCCGTCACAAGTTGGTTGTTGAGTTCGAAACAGATGGCAAACCGGGCACATCCCAGATCGGCGCACTGCAGGTTTGGCATAAGGAAGGCGGGCGCTGGAAGCTGCTGGCCCGGCAGGCCTTCAGGCTAGCTGCTTAACTTCGAAGCGGTTGGCAGCCCGCGCGCCGCACAAGCACAGCTGTCAACGGCTGCACGCAAGTGCAACGCGCTGCCGCTTTGTTTGCGCGCTCTGATTGAGAGACCAACAGCTTCAAGGCGTTCGTGGAGCCCGCGAGATGCAATGTTCCGGGCCGGGCGCGCGCTCACGTCTGGCGATTTAGGAGCTCATGCATCTCCTTGCCCGTCTTGAAGAACGGGAGGTGCTTCCGCTGTACCGAAACTTGCGCGCCGGTGCGTGGATTGCGCCCGGTGCGGGCGGGCGGTCCTTGACCGAAAAGACCCCGGACCCGCGCAATTCGACCCGATCTCCCCGCGCCAGCGCGGCAGTAATCGTGTTTAAAATACTGTTGACGATGTTTTCGACGTCACGCTGGTAGAGATGCGGATTTTGTGCGGCTATGCGCTGGACCAATTCGGATTTGATCAATTGTTGGAGGACAACGGCCCACCGGAGGTCTGCTGTCGGCAGGCCGAGGGCCCCTCTCCCTTGAATCACCGCACGCTTCGGAAGAAGCGCGCGTGCAAAACCTAGCGTTCACAGAATGCACGACTCTGATCTGGATCAGTACAGAGGACGCGCCATCCACTGAACGACATGGAAGCGACCACGCCCGGCGAATGAGAAACGCCGCGCGGGCCTCAGAGGAACACGTGAACTTTTTATCGTTTCTCCAACCCTGCCATCATGGCCTGTTGCGTTCATGAGGGTGCGCTCGGCCCTCGCTTAATGAAAAGCCGTGTTACCCACCTGTGCTGCGACGCTCCGTGTAGCAGTCCCGCATCATTCGACGATAATCCCCACGCGCACGACGGTCGCGCCGGGGTTTTGGTTCGACGGGCCGTCAATCGAAAACCAAAATGCATCCTCGCCGCGGAAATTCGATGCTGGACTATAAATCACGCCGGCGCGCCCCCGCGGAGCGACTGCGCCATGTTGTGGGTCGACCGTAATCGTTAGCTTGTCCACGAGCGCCGATCCCGGCCCAAGCGAGACCAGACAAGGACTGCCAGCAGACGTCGTCGCTTTCACCTCCGCCACGGGGATGAAAGCGAGCCGCGCAGGAGTTGCTCGGCATTCCGGAACGCGAACTATCTCGGATGCGCGCAGCGGGCCAATTGCAAGGAGGATGGCGAACAGGCCGAACCACCCAAATGCTGCCGGAGTCGGTCGAGGCTTTGACGAACAATACGCGCGCGTGGCGGCGACGGAGTTAGGCTTTACGCCGAAGCGGCACGCCCGTTGCACAGATGGTCTAGGATGGCCCTAGAGGACGCCCGACCAGAAAGCCGCACGGGGGCTTCGCATCTGCCGGATAACCAACCCCGCTGAATCATATTGTCGACTCGGGCATGGTGCGTCAGTTAATCGAGCTGGTCGAAAATCGGATAGCTGACGCAAATCAAACTGTCTCGCGTAAACTGTCATATGTCAAATAAGCCCACACTATAACCTGCAACAAATTTACTAAAATCGCCATCGATCGATAAACACGATATTATACATAGAACGAAACGGGCAGCTTTATGCATTTACTTATTCGCAGATTTGGTCCTATACCGTCAAGCAGCAGGGCCACAGCGCAGCGCTCCGATTTTTTTGGCACCCACCGGCGCGTGCCGCGCGCCCGGCTTCTATGGTGATGCTTGATGCCGCGGAGTAAAGTGGATCACCGAGGACCCTCGTAGTCTCCCGATGACAAGCCCCAAACAACTCAAGAAACGGATTGAAGGGCTCGATCAAGAGCGCAGAGCCCTGCTCAAGGCTCATCAGACCTTGATGGACATATACTGGATTAAGCGAACGAAGGAGGCAAGGCGACGGGCGTCCACTGCTCTCGATGAGGCGGGGAAGCGAGAAAAGCGGATCACCGAATTGCAGGCCGAACTGAAGGCGGTTCGAAAAAGGCCCAGCGCCACAATCAAACTGAAACACAGAGCTTGACGCGGCATACGAGCGCCCCCTTCTTGACGGACTTTACCTGCGCGTGGGTAACCGCGGGCGGGGGCCCCGTCCCAACTATTGCCAGGTGATCGCCTCCTCTACATTCAGGGGTAGAAGCCCACAGCTCCTTTCAATTCATAGCAATGGTAGCCGACAAATCGGCATGATCACCCCACTCCAGCGGCATCGGCATGAGAAGAGCAAAGAACGTCACCACCCTACATCCGAGATCGGTTGATGCGCGGGACGCCGAGATAGGTCGCCTCGTGCGGGCACAGCGAGAAAAGCTCGGATGGGCTCAGACCGATCTGGCGGAGCGTATAGGCGTCACGTTCCAGCAGGTGCAGAAGTACGAGAATGGCACAAACCGGATCTCGATTGGCCGCCTCACACGGATTGCTGAGGCTCTGGATGTGCCGCCGACATTCTTCTTTGCCCGCGAGGCGAAGGCCGCCGTGGCATCCGGTAACAAGGCCCGCGAGTTCTTGGCCGCCGACGGCGCGCTGCGATTGATCAAGGCGTATGACCGGTTCCCAAGCCCCGAGACGCGCGCGGCGTTCCTTGAGTTAGCCGAAAACATCGCAAAGAAGGAAAAGCGAGGCGGCTGAACACCAGCAGGCCGCGGAACGCCGCCAGCGGCACCGCTTATCCGCGGTAAGAATGGCCGGCTTTGATCTGGATCCACTTTAGTGCGGCAGTGACTTTATGAACGCTGTAGTCTGCTCGATGAATGCGTAAAGATCGGCCAAGCGGCACCAGCATTGCTCAAGCTGAAGATATGTGAGCTTGGCATCGGGATCTGTCTCGCCCTCGTAAAGACGGCGCGCTTTAGCCGCCTGGTCTAAGCACTCGATCACTTTAGGGATGGGTTGTTGGGGCATTCAGACCGTCGGGGAAGAACAAAAAAGAACGGCCCGTCGGCTCCCAAATCCCTCGCCAACGGGGCCGCTGAGTGACGACCATGGTATGCTTGTTGAGAGTTCAAATAGCGCGTGCGAGGGCAGGCACAATCGGTCTCTGTACAATTGGCACGTGTGAGCAATAATCTGGCATGTGCCGACAGTTGCGCTCAAGCTTACCGCCCGGATGAAACGAAAACGGCCCGTCGGAGGCTTAGGGGCACCGACGGGGCCTTTGCGCGCGATGCTCGATCGTGGTCGACGACCGAGCGCCCGCCGATGGCAACGGGTGGAAGCGCCGACGGGCCGTCGTCAGGGTTGCTCCGATTAGGAGCGCGCGAAGCCTCATCCGCGCAAGGAACGGTCGCTCTGATCTAAATCAGTCGAGACTCCGCGGCCGAGCAAGGGCGGGCCGAGCTGGGTGGAAGACGGCCCGCCGGCGGCGGGGATCGTCGACGGGCCGGTGGGGGCCCGCACACTCTCGGCGAGGAGGACGGAGGAGAGTGTGCAGGGGCAATCCAAGATCAGATAGTGCTGCTGTTTCCCTGCTGGATGGCCTGCAAAACGGAACCGCCAAGAGCTACGCCAAGCTGCACGGCAACCACGTTAAGCTGTGTGACGGTATTGCCGAAGTCGAAAAATCCTCCAGACACGGCGTCGAGTTCCGCGTCGGCCAATTCATACATCGGCATCTCGGTGACTTCACGCATGACAACCTCCGTTATTAGCCTATCGGCCGGCAAGCTCTAGGGTCGTTGGTAAATGGAGGTTTAATCAAGCGGTTTTGCGAATTATGGTTAATGACCCCAGGGCGATGCTCTAGGGCCTGCCACGGAGTCGGCCCGAGCCGCATCTCGATGGGCGTCGCTCATCGCGATCGTGACCAGACGAGGATTTCCGCTTCTACGTCAGGTCGTTGGGTAAACCAGAAGACATATGCTCAGTCTGCGACTTGACTCCATTGGACAATCAAAGGTTTTTCTGCTAGAGGGCGCAAACTGGAACTTTTAGGGTGCGCGCGTTGCGTCGGTGCCATGCGCCTCGTCGTCGGGTTCTTCATCTACCTCCTCGCCGTCGTCGCGGTCGGAAGCGGCGCGGCGGCAGTCCTGTCCGCCATGAAGGAATCGAGCGCTCCTACGGCGGCGGCGCGACCGGAGCCCACCCCCTTGGCCTCGCCGCGCATCCAGGCGTGGCTTGAGCGAAGGGCGGAAGGCGTGACTCTTGCCGAGAAGGAGAAGACCGCCGCGCAGGCCGGACGGGAACGGGCCGATGCCCTGCGCGCGAGGCTCGCAGCGACGCCCGAGCCCCTTGCATTGCCCCGCACCCGCGACGCCGAGGAGAGACGGGCCGACCACCGTGAGCGCGCTGCACCTGCCGGGGAGACCGCAAAGCGACAAGCCCGACGGCGGTTCAATGAACCCCAGCGAGCAGCCCGACCTCGGTTCAACGAATCCCGTTCGGCGTATGGCTACGCCTCGGAGCCCCGATGGCGCTCCTATCCCGATCAGCTCCTGACCCTGCGCGACCGTGCCTCGCCCTGAGCCCGTCCGTTCCCCCTACCAAGATGAACCACCACCAGCTGATCTTTCCGAGCCGTACGGCGCGACGAGCCAATGGTGTCGAAGCCCGCCAGCCAGCCCGGCGGGTTTTTTCATCTGCCTCAGTTCAGCGCGGTCACGACTAATGCGCAGGGTGACCTACTGCGCGCGCGACGCGTAGTGCCCGTTTGTGCGCGCGCCGCCATAGCGGGCGATAAATGCGGCGGCGGCCCTCGCCGTACTTTTGAACTTGGCGAAGCCCTGTGACCATTGCTTGACCTTGTACGCACGCTCGGACATGCCGGCATCCCGGCCGATTCGCAAGGCAAGCGCCAGCCGGTAGGTCTTGTGGGTACGGTTCGGCTATGGCAGCAAGAAAACTCGGCGAGCGTGAGAGCAACTGGTCCGCCAAGCCCAGCCCGTCACACCGAGTCAAAATTGATTACCGAATTGGTAGCTGGTTTGCAGGAACGCTCCCCAACGCTCCATCGTGATGCCAGCTCCTTGGATGCCACCGCCTACGGGCCTGAAATCCACTTCCACATTGTCCGGAGCGCTGCGCAAAATCCAATAGCGACCACCAATCCCGACGGAAAAGCCGTTGGCAAAATAATAGCTAAGCATTGCCTCCAACTGAAAGCTCGACAGTGCCTCGTTGCCGCCGTGCCCAGTCGTGCCAAAAGTGTGAAAATGTGTGTCGGTTCCATTCAGCCATACAGCGGGCAGCCATGCTACCTCGGCGCTAAACTTCAATCCGTCTGTGAGTTTCCATTCGGTGCTGATGCCGAGCCGAACAGCGTTCCAGTGTGTATCCTGGCTGATGCCCAAGTCTGACGGAGGCAACGGGGGCACGCAAATGGAACTTGTCGCCGTCTGAACGCATCCGAAAGCATTGACGTGGTCAAAATAGTGGAAATAGCCGGCGAAAAACCCGACTTTGGACCCTGCGCTCGCCCGCCACGCCCATCCGAAGTCGACGGCGCCGTAAAAAAGGCTGCCGTTGCGCTGCTGGCTGTTTGTGCTCGAATATGGATCAATGAACGGCGGAAAATCCTCGTCCTGCAGAGTGCCACTTGGGATGACCCCGCCGCCGACGTAGCCTTTAACAAACAGGCCCGTCCCATGCTCTGCTCGGCCGAAAACTTCGCCAGAGTGCGCAACCAAGTCTCTCCATGTGAGGCGCGAGATCGGAAGATTGAATCCTCCCGGAGGGAACGCTTGAAGGTCGAACTGTTTGGAGCCGCTGCTGCCGAAATAGCGTGCACCGAGCTCCGCCGACCACAAAGGCTGTACGACATATCCGGCGGGCGTTTGCACCCACGGTGTACCGCCGACCCGTGACCCAAACCAATACGGCCTTCCATCCACGTAAGCGTCGGGCGATCTATTGGTCGCTGGGCGCTGATAAGGATCGTAGTCACCCGGCAGGCTCGCGGGCGGCGGAGGGCGAACTTCGGCGCGCGTTTGTACCCACGGTGTACGGGTGACCTGTGACCCAAACCAATACGGCCTTCCATCCACGTAAGCGTCGGGCGATCTATTGGTCGCTGGGCGCTGATAAGGATCGTAGTCCCCCGGCAGGCTCGCGGGCGGTGGTGGTCGAAAGTCTTCACCCTTACCTGGAAGGTGATAGGGCGTCGCGATCGCTGACGTTGCCCAAGCAACGAGGGCAATGACCGACGCTGCGCCGCGCACGCACCGCATTGCCTTTACCCCCCTGCTATCCCCGCGGGTAGTTCACCTGACGCGCT
>Ga0114129_10004100_pt1 | contig 20591 bp, 18 predicted proteins | sample RhiMetdeltSRZDD1_FD_80071 | JGI IMG/M metagenome (GOLD analysis project Ga0114129, IMG submission 80071) | Populus rhizosphere microbial communities from Tennessee, USA - Rhizosphere MetaG P. deltoides SRZDD1 (version 2) (version 2) | ecosystem: Host-associated > Plants > Roots > Rhizosphere >... | reverse complement strand
CTGAAGACCCGGAATTTGCGGCAACAATTGCAACCGTAACCCGGTCACATCGTCAAAATCGTAAGTGATTGCCCAGCCAGTCGTGTCCGCTGTGTTGATCGGGCGAGTTGCACGCACGCGAAGATTCCCACCAACGAGCCAACCCTGATCTGCTTTTCCGGCGTCCTTCTGAAACTGCTTCGCGATGTCCGATGGGTTTTGAGCGTTCGCTGCGAGATCGGGAGAAGCGAGCTTGTCGAATGCGAGCAGATCAGCCGGGCGGATCGTCGCCGTCTGCTCAACCGTGCCGGAACCGTCGGGACGCACCGTGAGGAGCACGTGGGATGTGAAACACCCAGGGGATCCGGCGGCACAAACGGCGAAGAGAATCGCCCTGGTGATGGACGGCCTCATCCCAATATCACTGGCCGACCATGCGAAGTTCGGCCACCGACCAATAGTACGTTTTTTCGGTTCCGAGTTGAGTGAAACGCACGAATCTCGCCGGCCGCGTTTCGAAGGAGAACGGAATCGGGATATTGAGCGGGTCCTCGAGCGCAGCTGACATCGTGACGAGGGCCGCGTCGCCGTTCCACGCAGGGACCCAGGTCCCGCCGTCGGTGGAGGTCTCGATAGACAGCTTGCGCGGGAAATCGCCGACGAATCCCGCGATGACTAGTTCAGCGCCCGCGACCTGCCGCTCGGAGCCGAGATCGACGGTGAATGTGTCGCCGGGCCGTTGCTCCCGTCCACAATGCCATCTCGACATGATGTCGCCATCGACCATCTCGCGCGTGTGGGTTTCGCCGCATCGGGCTTGGATTGAAGCAATCGGCAACGTCTCCCCTTGCGGCCTGGGAATTGCCGACGCGTAGGGCCCTCGTTCGACTCTAAACGCTGAATATCGGTCGTCGCGATACACAAGCGACGTCTGCGGCGCCGACGAAAGGAACCGCCGCAGTCCAGCGCCGGGATCCCAATCGTGATCGATCACGACTTCAATCGGACCGTAAGATGACAATCGTGCAAGGACGGCCGGATCGTGCTGCTCGATCATGTACTGCATCGCCCAATAGTGGGGCGCGAAGTACCCGCTATAGCCGTTGAACAGCGGTCGCCTGTGTTCGGTCGCACGAAACAGGGCGATACTGTCGTGCGATGCCACCGGCGGCAGATCGAGCCTGGCGACCACTCTCGAATGCACCGGCCGATCCGCCGGCCGCTTCTCCATGAAAATGGGACGCGGCCAGCCGTCGGCGAGCAGGCCGACGCAGGCGATCGCCGGAATCGCGCGCGCGAATCGAGGCCACCGCGCAGTCAGTTGCCGCAGCGCGAGCGCGGCGGCTATCGCAAGGCACAATGCCGCCAGCATCCAGAACCGCGCTGGGACCCGAACACCCTCGACACCGGGAAGCATCATCAGCCAGGCGTAAGGGGCTTTGTAGATGATCGGATGGTCCATCAGCGTCGGTTCGGGACCGAGACTGAGCAGCCACATCGCCAGCGCGGCCAGCGCATAGAACGTCATCGCCGATCGCCTTTGCCATGCAGTTCGCACCGACGGATGCATTGCGCCCGCGACGATCAGGCAGGCAAACGCGAGTGACAGCGGCTTATGCGGAGTGCCGACCGACAGCAAACGCAACCCACCGAGCTGCAGTTTCCACGGTCCGAAGTACAGCGGTGAGGCGGCAATTGCGGAAAACAGCAGTCCGAGCGCGACGAACACTCGAGCGATTCTGAGCCGGCCAGTCCGCGCCTTCGCCGCATCCTGCCAGCCGATCGCGAGTCCGAGAACGATCAGCACGACAACCGTGAGCCCGGGGAAAATATCAGCTTCTGGATGCTTCACCACGCTCAGCCAGCCCCAGAGCCAGAGATTGTCTGGCGCCTTCAGGACACTTCCAACATCGGCGCTGAACGAAATGATCTCGTCGATTCCGCGGCGCAGCCCATAGGCATGATGGAATCGCCAATACCCGTAGAGCACAGGGACGAGCATCGCGGTCACGATGCCCCAGGCGATCGCGACCGACACGAGCGCTCGGGTTCGGTGCGGCCCTTTGGCGAACCACAACAACCAGAGACCGACGAGGACTGACAAGTAGAACAGGTAGTAGCCACACGCGAGTGCCTGCAGGAGCCATGACACGGCGAATACAACCAGCCATCGCGGACGACGATTCTCGAAATACCGGTGCAGCGCGGCCAATGCGACGGGCATCCAGTACGCCGACAGCACCTGCACGTGCGCGAACTGCGCCATGCGATACGGCGCGAATCCGAATGCCAGTCCGGCAAGAAGCGCGCAGTCGTGCCGGTGCGAGATCGTGTAGGCGAGAAAATATGCCGCCAGCGCGGAGAGAACGAACGATAGAAAGAACGCGACGTTGTGCGCGACAAGTGGATCACCGGTGAGCCAGATGATCGGTGTCGTGAAGATCGTCAGTCCGAGCAGATGCTCTGAAAACGCCAGGGTCCCCGTCACGGGGTAAAACTGTGGGCCGTTCCACCACGTCGACGTGAGTGGCAGAACACGCGCGTTCCACGCGAGAATCCACGTGTTCAGGAGCGGATCGCCGAGATCGTTAGGGACCAGGCTGGCAGGATGAATGATCAGGGGCCAGGTGAGCGCGATAGTCAGAAGAACGTAGACGACGGCGGCGAGAAGAGCAGGACTCAAAAACCGACGCATTTGCAGAACGAAGTATACGGCACGTTTCGCGGCGCCCTGGATTCGAGCGCGCGCCCGCGCACATATAAGATAAGACGAGGGGTGATCATGTCGGATGCTCCAAAGAGCGCGATCGATATCGTCATGGAACGGCTACGGAAGAAGGATGCCGAAGCCGGAGTCGAACAGACGGCGTTAACCGACGCACAGCGCGCCGCCATTGCCGAAGTGCGAACCGTCTACGAAGCCCAGGTGGCCGAGCGCCGGATCATGCATCAATCAACCGTCGCCGGCGTCTTCGATCCGGCCGAACTCGAGGAGCGAGAGAGCGAGCTCCGTCGGGATCTGGATCGATTCGCGCGCGAACGGGAAGAGAAAATCAAGCGGATTCGGGCGCAGACCGCTTGAGGCGAAAGGTAAAGGCGAAAGGTAAAAGGTAAAAGGTAAAAGGCGAGGCGCGATCAATGCGTCGCTACCGCCCGGACGGATTGCGACGCGGACAGCCGGGCCCAGTCGCGAGGTTCGTCGGTGACCGGCTTCAAAATGACGTAGCTCACCAGAATGAGCCCGAGCAACACGAGCACGCCGATGCCCTGGCCGACATTCGGTGGCAACCCGAAGCTGTTGATCGTCAGCCGAGTCACGATCGCCCAAATCAGCGGTCCGGTGACGGCCGAGAAACGTCCGACCATTCCATAGAGGCCGTAGAACTCTCCGATTCGCGTCGGTGGGGTCAGGCGCAGCATGTAGGGACGATCGGCCGCCCAGACGCCCCCAAGCGCAATGCCGGCGGAACACGCGACGATGTAGAGCGTGAACAGGGGCAGGCCAAGAATGCCCACCGCCGCCGCCAGCAGGAATACACCAACCCAGAGATAAAGCACGTAGTTCAACGTTCGCTTCGGCCCGAATCGATCGACCATCCATCCCCACGCAAACCCGCCAACGACCGCGAAGCTGATTGCCGTCATCATGATCAGCTTCCCTGTCGCCTCACCTTGATCGTGACTCAGACCGGTATGCTCCGCGACGTTGATCGTATACAGCATCATGATCGAGATGACGGTGTTGATTGGATCGGTGTAGAAGACTCGCCCGACGAGAAACCGGACGAGCCCCGGATACTGTCTCCCCGATCGGATCGTCCGCAACGTTTCAGCGGTCGACTCGCGAAGCATGGCGAGGCTGAAGACCTCCCGCGGGTTCGGGTTCCCTCGCTCCTTCACAAAGAGGAAGCAGGGCAACGCGAACAGCAAGAAGAACACGGCAATCATCGTGAAGAGGAACGGTTTGTCGGACGAGCCGAAGACCGCGTCCATCCCGAGACCGACAGCGATGTACGACCCGAGATATCCGACCCCCACGCCAATGCCGCTGATCTTTCCGCGGTTTCCCTCGTGACTCACCTCGGGAAGCATGGCATCGTAGAACTGAAGGCCCGCCTGGTAGGCGACGTTTGCGATGACGAAGCAGAGCGCCGTCGCAAAGAAACCAAATCGCGCGAGCAAAGCGGTGAACGCCACGCAGACGAGCGTACTGACGACGAGAAACGGCATGCGCCGCCGGGCCCGGTCCGTCATGGCTCCGAGCAACGGTGACGCAATGAAGATCAGGCCCATGGAAATCGCCGTGATGACGCCGTAGACCCAGTCAGCGCGGTTTTTGCCAACCTCGTCGCGCACCCAGGTGGAAAAGTAGACCGATACGACGCCCATCGAAAAGATGGTATTCGCCAGGTCGTAGAGAACCCAGCTCACGACGGCGCGGGTCGGAATCTTTCTCTGTTCCAGGTTCATCAGGATTACGGCTGCGGCCGAAGGTAGACGTTGCCGCCTTTCATGACGAAGCGCACGCGTCTGAGTGCACTGATGTCGCGAGTTGGATCGCCCTCCACGGCCACGATGTCGGCAAGAAGTCCTTCCTTCAGGCGGCCGATGCGGTTCTCCATGTGAAGCACTCGGGCCGCCACCGATGTCGCACTCTTCAGTGCCGCGTCAGCCTTCATCCCGTAATCGACCATGAGTTCAAGTTCGCGAGCGTTGTCGCCGTGCGTGAACACGCCGACGTCGCTCCCGCTGAGGATGGTGACGCCAGCGTCGAGCGCCGCCTTGAAGCTCGCTCGCTTGCGCGTAATACCCGCTGGTTCTGGCGCGGACCCTTTTTTCCATCCTGCATATTGCGCGGTCGCATCGCCGGCGGCGAGTGTCGCACATAGCGCGACGTTTTTCTCCGCCATCAGCGTGAACACCTCGGGAGTGCCACCGTCGCCATGCTCGATCGTTTCGACGCCCGCCACGATCGACCGGCGCATGCCCTCGGGTGTGGCCGAGTGCGCGACGACGGGACGACCGCTGCTCCTGGCGGTTTCGACGATCGACGCAAGTTCCTGCTGGGAAAAGGTCGGCGACGCTTCCCCACGCGCGCGCCATCGATAGTCGGCATAAACCTTGATCCAGTCGGCGCCATGGCCGATCTGATCGCGGACGACGCGGATCAGCGTGTCGCCGTCAGCTTCTTCCGCGCCTTGAGGAACACGCCATTGCAGGGCAAATCCCTTGGGACCGTAACTCCCGGTCGCAACAATGGCGCGCGTCGACACCAGCATGCGAGGACCGGGGATGATGCCCTGCTCGACCGCATCTTTCAGCTCGACATCGGCGTAGGCGGCTCCTTCAGTGCCCAAATCTCGAATGGTGGTAAAGCCGGCCATCAGCGTGGCGCGCAGATGATTGACCGCACGCGCCGTACGGACACCAAGGGACTCGTGCAGAACTTGATCGTCCCAGCTGGTCTCGTCGTAGGGATGAAGCAGGACGTGCGAGTGCCCTTCGACGAGACCTGGCAAGAGAGTCGTCCCGGCGAGTTCGACGACGGTCGCTCCGGCAGCGGCGATGTTTGCGGCGGAGCCCACCGCCTGAATCCGATCGCCTTGGACGCGGACGGCCCATCCTTCGTGCACCGCTTCGCCATCGAACACCCGCGCCGGGCGCAAGACCGTGATCGTGTCAGGCTTTCGCGGAGGCGGCCCTTGCGCGAATGAGATGGCCTGAACGAGCAGGATCGCCACAAAGGTCGCGGGGCGAGTCATCGCGCGCTCTATTTTCCCGCACCCGGCATAGGCACTTCCTTGTAATCGGCGGGAATCTCAAACGCGTTCGCCGGTGCGGTCTCTTCCGCGATTTGCGTCACGGTAGATTTCATCTCAAATCCCATCAGCAGCATCTTCTGCCGCAGAACGAGACCACCCTGGGCGATTTTGTCGAAGCCCATCGCGCTCATCATCGCGTGGCACCCTTCGCGACGATCTCCGCGTACTTCTGGTACTGATCGGTCGTCGTGCAGCCATCGCCGGTCATGTTCAGCGTCGTCGGAAAATCCGGCGGCAGGCTCGCGCGGGCCGCCTCGGGGATCGGCAGATTCATTTTCCAATCGAACGTGATCACTTCGCACTTGGTCCCGGCGACCGTCTCGAACTGGCCGGTCCGCTTCGCCGTCACCTCGGGCGTAGGCACGCCAGACGACTTCATGCCTTCCAACGCCGCCTGCACCGTCGTCTTCCAGTATGTCTTCTCTGTTGGATTCAAAACCGCGAGCGTGCCGTCCGGCGAGAATAGCGTGACCGTCCCTGCCGGCTGTCCCATTGCAGCCTGCAGATACTCGATCCGTGCACCCTTCTCGCCAACCAGATACACGACGTCCGCCTCACCACCGGGAACCATCTGCTTCATGACGGCGTCAGCCATCATGCCGATCATCGGATTGGCCGGCTGTTCGGTCGCCGTGGCGGATTTTCCGACTTGCATGTGCGCCGTGTACTTCAGGTCCGCGCTCAAGGGCACGGTCAGCGTCGTAACCAAAAATGCTGCGATCGACAGCCTTTTCATTGCACCTTCTCCCGAATTCGAATCACCGATGACTAGCGACTCGTTATTTTATCGAGCTCAGCACTGAGCGCATCCAGATCCTTTCGTAGTGTGGCATAGCGCTCGAGCGCGTCGCGGCCAATTTTCTGATCCGCGCCGGTGGTCATTCCCGCGAGATAGGTGATGTGTGCCTGAAGACCGGGCTTGCCATATCGAACTGGTTCAGTGAAAAGCTTCGCCGCAATCGCGTCGACCTGGAGCGCCCTGCTACCCGGACCACTCTCTCCTTTCGCCCTGGCCTGCGCATCGCGGACGCGCGCGGCGAGTTGATTGGCATCGCTGACGAGCTGACGCATGCGCAGGTTATGTTCGTACTGCTCTTTCAGATCCGCCACAGTCACACCGTCGGCAGCGACGTTAGGATCGATCAATACCGTCAATGGTTGCGTCTGGGTGGTGGTCCCCACCTTCAGCCGCGCTTGATAGGACCCCGGCGGCGCCAGAATGCCCGCCTGCTGACGGACATCCCACACGAATCGATTCACGCCTTCGGTTTTTGTCGCGCGTGGAACGAAACCTCCCCGACCGCGGCCGAGCGCCGGCGCGGCATCGGGATCATCGGATCCCGCCTCGACACCTGCCCCGCGGCCACGCCCTCCGCGTCCGCCGGAAGCATCGCTGCTATAGGAACTCAGGACACTTCCTGTCGAATCGAGAATATCGATCGTGACCGATCCCGCGGGCGCGCCTGGCAGGTAGTAGTCGATGTTCGGTCCGAGGACCGCTGGAGCGATGCGCGTGCGGTATCCGTCGCGCGGTTTGTACAGGCGAACGTCGGTCGCTGTCGTGCGTGCCGTGAGTTGGTGAAGCGCGGTGACGTTGTCCAGGATCCAGAATGCGCGCCCCTGCGTCGCCACAACCAGATCTTTATGATGCACTTTGATGTCGGTGATCGGAACGTTCGGAAGATTCAACTGGAATGATTGCCAGTGGGCGCCGTTGTCGAACGAGATGTACATCCCGAATTCCGTGCCGGCGTAGAGCAAGCCTTCGCGATCGGGATCCTCACGGACAACCCGCGTTGGTGTATCGGCGGGGATGCCGTTCGAGCCGTCGGTCAGCCGTCTCCATGTCTTGCCATAGTCATCAGTGGCATAGATATAAGGACGATAGTCGCCAAGCAGGTATCGATACACCGCGTAGTATGCCGACTCTTTTCGATGCGGCGACGCCTCGATGTACTGGACGCGTCCGCCTGGCTCCATGTCCCTCGGTGTGACATTGGTCCAGGTTCGTCCGTTGTCGCGCGTGACATAGAAAGGACCGTCGTTCGCGCCCGTCCAAATGACGCCTTTCTCGAGCGCTGATTCGGTGATGGCGTAAAGCGTGCTGTAGAACTCTTCGCCGGTTACGTCACGCGTAATCGGCTCGCCGCTCGCGCCCTGACAACAATCGGGATGCGCCGTGAGATCGGGCGAGATCTTTTCCCAGGTGACCCCTTTGTCGCGCGTGCGGTGGACGAACTGCGAACCGTAATACAACACGTCCGGATCGTGCGGCGACAGCGCCATCGGCGACACGCGCTGCATTCGGTAGATCAGATCGCGCGCCGGGTTTCCATAGAGCGACTGTCCTCCAATCCAGTAGTTTTTCTCCTGCCCGGTTTTCAAATTCATGACGCTGTACTGACCCTTGCAGGAGCCGTACACGATCTCTGGATTCTGCGGATGCGGAATAATCGGTCCAGTCTCGCAACCCGGACCGCCACGCCAATCGTCGCGCGCGAACGGATCCGCCTGGCTGGTTATGATGACTGTTGAATCGTCCTGCTGCGCACCATACAGCCTGTAAGGAAACTGTTCATCAAGCCATACGCCGTAAAACTCGCCGGTCACCTGATTCATCTGCGACGACCAGCTGCGTCCTCCGTCGAACGAGACGTTGGCTCCGCCATCGTTCGACTGGATCATGGTGTTGCCGTCTTTCGGATTGATCCAGATGTCGTGATTGTCGCCATGCGGTGTGCGCATTAGCGAGAACGTCTTCCCACCGTCTGACGACTTGAAGAAGCTTTCCGCGCCGGCATAAAGGACATCAGCATTCGTCGGATCCGCGCCGAGCGTCGTGTAGTAAAACGGGCGCTGGATCAGTGAGGCCTGCGAATTGATCAACGTCCACGTCTGTCCGGCATCGTCCGATCGATACAGTCCGCCACCTGGAAGCGCTTCGACGAGTGCGTAGATGCGGTCAGGCTTTGCGTTGGTGACAGCGAGATTGGCTTTTCCCAACAGGTCGGTTGGAAGTCCGCTGGTGATGTGTGTGAAGGTATTTCCGCCGTCACTGCTTTTGAAAAATCCGCCGTCCGGCGATCCGCTGATGATCGTCCAGGGCTTGCGCTGGAGACGGGACATCCAGGCGTACACAACGTTCGGGTTGCCCGGTTGAAGCTCGACATCCATCGCGCCAACGCCGTCGCTGACGTAGAGCACCTTCCGCCATGTCTTGCCGCCGTCCTCGGTCTTGAAAACGCCGCGGTCACTGTTGCGCTTGAACGCGTCGCCATTTGCGGCCACCCAGACGACGTTTGGATTTGTCGGATGAATTCTTACCGCGCCGATCTGACCCGCGTTGTAGAGTCCGACGAACTGCCATGTCGTGCCGCCGTCGGTCGTTCGATACACGCCACGGCCCGTCGAGACGTTGCTCCGAACGCCATCCGAGCCGGTGCCAACATAAATGATGTTCGGGTCGGAATCGGCAACCGCGATCGAGCCCATGGACCCAAGTGGGATCTTGCCGTCGGCAATTGGCGTCCAGGTCGTGCCACCGTCGGTGGTCCGAAACAGTCCTCCGCTCGCGACCCCCATGTAGAACGTTCGCGGCTGCGACGGCACCCCGGTGACAGTCGTCACTCGTCCACCGCGCGAAGGACCGACAAGCCGGTATTTCATACCCTTGAAGAGCGACGGATCGACCGACGTCGTCGATTGACGTGCCGGCTGCGCGTCGGGATACGCGATGCGGATCAGGACGAGAAGGGAAATGACGAGCCAGCGATACCGGTTCATGGCCGGTAATGATACTGAAATTGCTGATTGCTGATTTCTGATTGCTGAATTGGCCGGGTCTAAAGACCCGTCCCTACATCCTCAACTGTGGCCACGGGGCCATTGTAGGGCGCGGTCTTCAGACCGCGCCATTCAGCATTCAGCAATCGACAATCAGCAATTCAGATTACGCCCGTGGATGCATTCCGAAATGCCAGCGCAATTTGGAGAGCGGATCGCGGTGGCATCGTTCGGCTGCGACGTTGACCGCGTCAACAACCGCCTCGCGCGTGAGTGGTTTTCGCAGCAGCGCGACGACGCCGAGGTCGAGGGCTCGTCGAACGTGGTCGGCGTCGCCGAGGCCGGTCATGAGGATCACTTGCGGAGGCAACGAGCTGCGAAGGGCGGCGCAGACAGCAAAGCCGTCCGGCGGAGGCATGATGAGATCCAGAAGCACGATGTCGGGGTAGTAGACCGACGCGGCATCGAGTGCCTCGCGGCCGGACGTGGCCGTGACGACGGCGTATCCCTCCTCCTCGAGCCAGATGGCAATCAGACCAGTCAGCTCATTTGAATCGTCGACTACAAGAACTCGGATCGAGCTATGCCGGCTTCGCGGACCATCGGTACCTGCGAGCGACGCGAGCGTCGTCGCCCAGACGCGATTACATTTCGGGCACTGATAGTACGCGCGTGCGTCTTCGTGGCCTGCCGGGACTGCTTCACAACCGCACCGTGGGCAACAGATGTCCATAAATACGACGGTCGCCGGACCGCCTCTGCATCATGACAAGACGAACAGGGACGTGAGGAGCTGGGGCACATCAGTCACAGGCAATCGCCGCGCCAGATGGACGGAGCGCTCTATGACTTCAATAATGTAAGCACCGCCGCCGCGTTCTACGTCTTTGGTCCTAAGACTTAGTACCAGAAACGATTGACTCGTCCACGATCAGTCGCGGGCCTTTGCCACGAGAAACAGCAGAGCGGCGACAATCAGTGCGACAAGGATGATGCCGGTCCAGAAGCCTGCTTTGAAGATACCGCCAACGACGCTGCACCCCGAGACGACAACAGCGAGCAACAACACGAACAACACGGCGACGATCGAACGTGTAGGCATGACCCCCTCGCTTACTCTCTCGATGGTAACATCGCGCCACTCATGAGCTCGGTCGATCGCCGTCTCGCCCAATCGCTGCTACTGACGTTGGGGATCATGGCGGCCTCTGCAGTAATTCTGTTGTTGATGGGTCGGGTGCCGATCTGCAAATGCGGGTACGTGAAAGTGTGGCACGGCGTCGTGCAGAGCTCAGAGAATTCGCAACACCTTACCGACTGGTACACGTTTACGCACGTCATCCACGGGTTTGCGTTCTACGCACTGCTGTGGCTCCTTGGCCGCCGGTGGAGCGTTGGCGCTCGGCTGGTACTGGCGGTGTTGGTCGAATCAACATGGGAGATCGTCGAGAACACCGACTTCATCATCAATCGCTATCGCGAAGCGACGATCTCACTCGACTACTACGGCGACAGTGTCGTCAATTCCATGTCGGATATCGTCGCCATGATCGTGGGCTTCTTTCTCGCCGCGCGTCTGCCTGCCTGGATCACCCTCGTTCTGGTCGTTCTGATCGAATCGTTGTTGGCCTATTGGATTCGCGACAACCTGACACTCAACATTCTGATGTTGATTTATCCACTCGACGCGGTGAGACGATGGCAGGCAAATGGCCATTAGATCCGCGTCCGCTTGTCCACACCCCAGATGCCGACACCGCGCGACGCGATGTAAAGGAAAACGAAACAATACAGGACAGCCAGTTCACCGCCGTTCTGGATCGGTGCGCCCCCCTTGGGCATGTGCGCGGTGAAATACGCGTAGGCCATCTCACCGCTCGCGATGAACGCGGCCGTGCCGGTCAGAAATCCAATCGCAATCATTACGCCGCCGACCAGCTCGATGATGCCGGCCACCCCGAACTTCGACGCGAGTTCGGCCTGCTGACCACCCAGTACACCAAACAGTTTCTGGGCGCCATGGCACGCGAAGAGCAATCCGACGACGATCCGCATCACAGCGTACAGCTGTGGACTGAACCGCCCAAGCACACGTTCCATCAATCCCTCCAAACCGAGGATAGATCAGCGCTGCCTGCGCAAGCGAGTCAGCAACTCGAGAAAATCTGTGGGCAATGGCGCCTCGAATTCGAGCGAACGCCCATCGGTGGGGTGACGGATCGACAGTCGTCGGGCGTGGAGTGCCTGGCGGCCAAATTCAATGGGCCGCAGCGAACCTGGTCCGTAGATGTATCTGTCCTCACCAACGAGTGTGTAACCGCGAAGACGAGCTTGAATCCGTATCTGGTTGCGGCGGCCGGTTTGAAGTGTGACTTCAATGAGCGACGCCTCTGTGAATGTCTCGAGTGTCGCGTAGCGACTGACCGCCTCCTGTCCGCGTGGATCGCGAGGGTGCGTCTCTTTTTGAATGAGCGCCTTCTCGTCCCAAACGAGAACATCGCGCCAGGTCCCTTCGCCCGGATCGGGTCTCCCATACACGACCGCCCAATAGACGCGCTTCGGCTCCCGGCGCTTGAACTGCTCTTTCAGGATTCGCTGCGATGAGGTGTGTTTGGCAAAAACGACGAGACCTGACGTGTTCTGATCGATGCGATGCACCGGGAACACACGCTTCCGGCCGTGCGACCTGAAACGATCTTCAATCTGACCGAGCACTGACAGCGCATCCGGCCGGCGTTCCAATGGGACCGTGAGGATCCCGGCGGGCTTGTTGACGACGATCAGCTCCTCGTCCTCGTGGACAATGTCGACGCCGTCGACGACACCGGTGCGCGTAAGCGGTCTCGAGCTACCGGGGCGATCGAGCCACGCGCGAACGACATCGCCAGTAACCAGTCGGCGACCCGCATCGGCGAGGCCGGCTTCGCTGTCGTTGAGGTAGATCTTGCCTCGCTCCAATGCTGCCAGGGCACGGCCTCGGGATCGGAGTCGAGTCGTATCGGCGAGAAACTTGTCGAGCCGGATCCCCGACGATGCTTCCTCGACGCGCCATTCAGTGCCTGCCATCTGCAATTTAGAATAGAACTGATTTGCCGTTGCCGCGCGACAAGCTCTGGAAACGTGAGGTCTGAGAATGCGTACTGTGAAGGTGCTCGTGATGGGATTCGTCTTCGGCGCCGGAGCCGCAAGCGCGGCGGCACAGGATTCGGGGCGTGTAGGACTCACGACAGGTTATCCCGCTGTCATCGGTATCCAGTGGCATATTTCGGAAAGCATTGCCGTCCGACCGGAGGTCTCGTTCACCAGCACCGGCAGTTCGAGTGAGAGTCTCGTCGATGCCTCGACGGATTTCTTCACGTTCAACACTGGAGTCAGCGTCTTGTTGTACTCGCCCGTTCGCGACAATTTGAAATTGTATGTGGCACCGCGGTTCGCCTATGGCCGCACGAGCGGAAGCGGAGAGGTCGTCGAATCCGTCACGAACATCTATTCGATTTCTGGCAGCTTCGGTGGACATTACGCGCTTGGCGGGCGATTCGCATTGTTTGGAGAAGCTGGTGTCCAATACAGTCGTCAGACGGGTTCGATAACGAGCACCATCTCCTTGGGCCCGCTTCGCACGACGAGCCGCGGTGACGTTGTCGGAACGAGGACCGCGGTAGGCGTGGTGATTTATTTCTAACGATACAGCACGATTGACTGTCGAGAGGAGCGGTGCAGACGACGTCCGCACGCGGCAGGTGGTCGTGTCAGTTGACGGCGAGCAAATGGCGACGCTGTTGTTCGGCGAGCGGACGAGTCGTGAGATCGCATCCGGCCACCACCGGCTTCGCGCACACAATACGCTGGTGTGGAAAACAGTCGAATTCGACGCGGCCCCAAATGAACACGTCAGGTTCAGGGTCGTGAACCGTGCTGGCCGGGGCAGCATGACGCTGGTGGCGCTGCTCGGGGTTGGACCGCTTTTTGTGACGATCGAACGGTTGCGGACAGAATGAACGGTTTGTAAGCTACGCGTTTTTGGTTTTCGGTTTTGGGTTTTTGGTCTTGAGTTCTTGGTTTTGGTTTATCCAGCTGAAAGGGCGACGGCATGAGCGGCCGCGACGTGTACATCGGCACCGATGGTGGCGCGACAACATCAAAGGTGGGGGGCGTGTGGGGGAACGGTGAGGCGGTGTCGACGAAACTCCTGCAGCGTCCCACAAATGCGGATGCCGGGCCTGACGCGCTCGTGTCGACGTGGGCCGATGCGATCACTGATTACCTCGCCGCCAACAACCTGTCGTGGAATGACGTACGTGGCGTAGGACTCGCCATTCCGGGTCCCTATGAGCGCTATGGCGTTTTCGGACGTTCGCCGAACCTGCCCGCGACGTTCGCCGGTTTCGATGTGAATGCAGGGTACGCGCGAGCGCTCGAACGTGCTGCCGGAACGCGCATTCCGCTGATCATCGGCAACGATGGAAACATGGGCGGCGTTGCGGAAGCGCAACGCGCGCGCGGCAACATCGAAGCCTCGGTGATTATGCTGGCGCCCGGGTCAGGCCTGGGTTGTGCGTATGTCGACCGGCGCGGCCTTCCGCTCGACGGGGATACGATCTCCGGAATGGAAGCGGCGCACATGCCGGCGCCTCTCCACCTGCTCGATGCACAGCCGTACCCGTGCGGCTGCGGACGGACGTGGGGCTGCGTCGAAATGTACACAACCCTGGCAGGACTTCCCTACCTTCTGGAGGACGGTCTCAAACGATATCCGGATCATCAACTCGCGGCCTCAGCTGGATCCTCGAGGGAGAAGGCGCTGGCCTTGCGAGGGCTGGCGCAGAAGGGCGATCGTCTTGCGGTCGAGATCTTCGACTTCCAGGCACGCGCGTTAGGACTTCATGTCGCATCGCTATCGATGGCGCTGGACGCCCAATTCGTGGTCATCGGCGGTGGTCTGATGGATCCGGAATCGACAACGAGCGAGTTTCGATCGCGCTACCTTCAAATCATTCGCGACACCGCCGCACCGTACTTGTGGCCACCGCAGCGGAAAGCACTGACGGTTGTGCCTGCTTCACTCGGAGATTTGTCGCAGGCAATTGGTGCCGCGCTCGTCGCCCTCTATCGATCGCGGTCTTAGGGTCTTCGCTGTTGGCGGTTGGCGGTTGGCGGTTGGCCCATAACGGACTCCGGATTCCCGATCCCGGATTCCGGATCCCGGATCCCGGCAGCGATTAGGGGAATTAATCCGTCATCCGACGCGCATGCGAATACAACTGGTGCCGTTCCGTGCGCGGCTTGCGCTGAACGTTGGTCACGACGACAAGGAATCCCCAACGTTGACGGCGCAGTCCATGCCCGCTCGTACCGACAACCGCCCTGTGTGCGGTCAGTAGATGCACGGGAGCGCCTTGCTCTCTCAGGGCCAGGTAGTCACGACGCAGCATGACGACGTAAACCGGTTCCTGCCGCGACAGAAATGTCGCGACGTCGTCAACTGTTTCGAGCCGATCGATCGGACGGTTCAAATAGTAACGAAGGCTGCCGCGCCACCGTTCGAGTTGGTACAGACCAACCGCTGCGGTGGGCGAGGCGACGCGCGCAAGTTGACGGCCGACGCGAGCCGTTGGCCGCACCTGCTCGAGGGCAGGAAAGCCGACCGCGACGACGGTCGCATAACTGACGAGCAGAGCCACGACCAGCACGCCGATGCCGGCCGGCACTCGCCAACCGAGCCGCTCTGATTGGAACAGCAACCCGGCGCCACCGCCAAAGATCGCGAGCGGCAGGATCACCGCCCACCGGGATAACGCCAGATTCAGATGCGCAAGCGCGACGCCGCCAAAACTTCCACCGACGATCAGCATACCGGCGACGAGAAGCACGCTGTATCGCGTGCCCCACAATCGTCCCTCGAGGTCGCGCGCGGCCTCCCGCCAGCCATAGGCAGCTAACAGGCAGCATGCGGGTGCGGCAGGAAAAATGTAGTGATCGAGCTTGAAGCGAGCGATGCTGAAAAACGCGAAGACGACGATCGTCCACAGCCACAGCAGCCGCTCACCGATCTCGAGCGGCTGGTTCCTGCGCAGCCGCTGGAAGGCATCGAGGCCTCTACCTGCGACGACGGTGCTCCACGGAAAGAACGCTCCAGCGAACGCGCGGATGTAGAAGGTGTGATTAACGGCGCGCGCGGAAAACTCGATCGGCTGCGTGACGTACCACAGGTTACCCGCGAGTAGATATCCTTTCACGAACTCGTCGCCGAATCGCCACTGCATCCAGACGAACCAGGGCGAGGCGGCGATCGCGACAGCTGGAAGCCCAATCCTCCAGTGCAGGCCTCCGCATAGCGCCCGCGTATCGGCTGACATCAGATAGCCAGCCGCCAGGAACAACAGGACGAGCACGAGTGCGACCGGCCCCTTGGTCATCACCGCCAGTGTCAGCAGCACGTATCCGCAACACTCAGTCCGAACGTTGGCCTGCTTCGCGGCGACGAGCAGGCATCCAACCGAGCCGAACAAAAACAGCGCGAACACCATGTCGAAGATCGCAATCGATGCGAGGGCAAACGTGGCCGGGATGGTGGCGAACATGATCGCCCCGAGTGTTCCCACTTCGGCATCAAAGAGCGCCACGCCAACCCATCGCGTGATCGCAAACAGACCGACGGCCGACAATGCGGTTGGAAGCCGGGCGGCGAACTCGGTTTCTCCGAGAACGAGGACAGACGCGCCCTGCAGCCAGTGAAAGAGGACAGGCTTGTCGATGAAGGGCTTTCCGTCGAGAAGCGGGACCAGCCAGCTGCCGGAGTGCAGCATCTCCCGCGTCAATTCGGCATAGTGCGCCTCGTCGGGATCGAGGAGGCTGGCGTATCCGAGACGCCAAAACACGACGATCCATCCGATCGCGACCCACGCGAACAGAGACGACCAGCGAGTAAACAGACGTCGCCACGCCACGCGCGGCGTCAGCGACGAAAATCAGGGTACGGGCAGTCTTAGCTCAGGCATGGCGGCGCACACTATACTCGCAATGCCTGTGAGCTTCTACATTCTTTTTGCAGCAACCGTCATTTTTTCGCTTTGAAGATGGTTAGGTCCACGACGGCTCGTCATACCAACCTTTTAGAAGCGAACGTCTATTGTTTACGGTCCACATGCGGCTGAACCTCGACGTAATCGAGCGCCGCAGTCTCCGCCGCGTCCGGTATTCCTTCGACGACGATGGTGTCGCCAGGAGCGAGAGAGACATCCCGTACTACGTAACGCGACGATGACGACCCATCGAGCCGGCGCGTGGGGATGCGATCGGAAGCTGTCCACTCTGCAAGCGTGCGATCGCCGACTCGAACTCGAAACCGCGCGGCTCCAGTGTTGACGTCAAAGTAGCGAACGGTGACATCCTGCCGTCCTGGAGTGCCGGCATATCGGAACGTGGCCGTGCAACTCGCAGATGGACACTCAATAGCCTTATCGCCCGACGCTGTCTCCCACGGCGTCACATCCTTGACGACATAACCGTTCAACGATGCTGACTCCGCTTCGAGGCGACCCGGGTATCTGTCGACACGGTTTGTTGCATCTGCAACGCTCGACGCGCGATGAAACCATCGTGTTACTGCATCGCGCCAGACGATCGCCTGTCCGACCTGATAGTCGAGTTGCGACCGAACCTCGTTGAACCGCTGCTCGTCGACGCGCCCTTGTAGACCATCCCAATCACGCAGGAAACGCTCCACCGCCGCCGCGCCTTCGTAGTGAGAGTCGTAGATGTACTGAATCACCGTCTTCCCCGATCGCAGGCGATGGGTGTACGGCACGTGATGCATGAAGAGCAACAGGTCATCGGGACAACTGCCGAGTGATTCGTAAATCTTTGCCACGGCGGGAGCATACTGACCGATGTAGCCGGTGCCGGTGGCGACCGTGCGATCCATGCCGACGCCTTTGTCGTCGGCGCGATGCCACTGCCCCCATCCATTACGCTCCGACGCTTCCACCGCAACACCGTAATGATTGCCGACGATGTCGGTAAGCGTCTGAAGCCCGAGCGGGCCGGTGTAGTTCTCGTACGTGGGCCACGAGTCGAGCTGAATGGCGGTGACCGTGCGGACAACTTGTGGATCATTTCCGAATGTCAGCCGCGTCCATTCGTCAACGATCCGTGCGGACGTGAGGTCGGGATTCCAAGCGAGCCTGCCAAAGCCGTAGAGATTCGCCTGTGACAAGTGATTGCCGTACCAATTCGGATTCAGTCCCACGTTCGACACACCAACGAAGCCACCGAGCGGCCGCCGAAACGTTCTGCCCGCGACGAGTGCCTTCACGGGAGATGGGCCACTCGCACCCACGTGCAGATCGAAGTCGAGCGTCTCCTTCCACATGGGGGGCAGAAACACGGTGTGGCGTGCCTGGCCGAAGTACTCCTGGGTGATTTGCAATTCAATCGCCTGATTCGTCCGCTCGAGCGCACCAAAGAGTGGCGACGTTGGCTCGCGTACCTGGAAATCGATCGGTCCGTGCTTGATCTGCACGATCGCATTCGCGTCGAACTGGCCGTCGAGCGGATGGAAGTTGTCGTAGGCGGCGCGGGCACGATCGTTCTTCGGATTGTTCCAGTCCATGTGGTGGTCGTAGACGAATCCGCGGTAGAAGATCACGCCGCCGTGCGGCGCGAGCGCGCGAGCGACCACGTTCGCAGCCTCGGCGTGCGTCCGCCCATAGGCCGAAGGACCGACGCGGCCTTCGGAGTCGGCTTTCAGAACGACGCCAGCAAAGTCGGGAATGGCGTGATAGAGATCGTCGACTCGAGCCTTCCACCAGGCCACGACCGCGGCATCGAGGGGATCGTAGGTCGGCAACTTTCCGACCGATTGCGGGCTGCCGAAGTCGATCGCGAGAGCCACCCGCACCCCCCACGGCCGCAGCGCGTCGGCGACGCGGGCGACCTGAGGCACGAATTCTGGCGACAGCACACGCGGATTCGCGTTGACGTTGTTGATCGAGATCCCGTTGATGCCAAGCGACGCAAGCAGCCGTCCATACTCATTGACGCGGCTCAAGTCTTCGCGAATCTTCCCGCCGTCCCAGAAAATCGATCGCCCCCCGTAGCCTCTCTCGATCGAACCATCGATGTTGTTCCACTCGTTGACCCAGCGAAGCGGCGCGTACGGCGCCTCCTTGACGTCGACGGTCGCCAATGACTCGGCCATCGCGATTTTTCGCAAGAGCGCGAAAATGCCATACAACACCGCGCGGTCGCTTTCGCCCGCAATCACCAGAAATCGCGCCCCTTTGATCGTGGATGTCTTCAACCAGAAGCCGTCGGGCTGAAGCGTTGCCGGCGGCAGAAGAGCGGCTGACGTTTGGCGAAGTCGTGTCAGCGTCCCGGCAACAATGGCGCCGTCGGGTGGCAAGGAATCCGCGATCTGGAGATTCAGGCCGGCCATGCCGCGAAGTCCGGCGGCCAGTTCGTCGCGTGCTTTCTGGATCGGAGCGGCGGACTCAAAGATGACGATCGATCGCGGAACCTCACTCGCGACTCGCCGGGTCGTCGAAGAGTCCAACATCGCGTATCGCAGCCAGGCAGCCTGGCCCGTTTCGGCGTCGGCGGCCACGACGCTCACGCACACCGCGAACGCGAGAAACAGGAGAAAACGGACGGCTTGCATCATTTTTAATGCTCGTGGGGCCCCACCCCCACTCGCGCTCGCTCGGCGACTTCGCCTCGCTCGGGCCGCGGGCGCTTCGGCGGCCTATAATAGCGGACATGCGCAAAGTTCTCATCATCACCGGAGACGGCGGCGAAGCGTACGAAACATGGTTTGCGTTTCATCGTTTTCAGGAGGAAGGCTACGATCCGAAGATTGCCGCACCCTCCAAGCGCCGACTGCATCTGGTCATGCACGATTTCGAGCCCGGATGGGACACCTACAAGGAAGGGCCGGGATACGCGATTGAATCGGATCTGACATTCGAAGAGGTGACGGCGTCGGACTACGACGCGGTCCTGTGCATCGGTGGTCGGGCGCCGGAGTATCTTCGAAACAATGCACGCGTGCTGAGCATCCTGCGCGAGTTCGACGCGCAGGGAAAATGGATCTTCGCCATCTGTCACGGCGTGCAGCTGCTGGCGTCGGCGGGGCTGCTGAAGAACAAACGGGTGACCTGCTACGAGCACGTGCGGACCGACGCGGAAGCCGGCGGTGGACGTTACGTCGCAGCCGACAGCGTGCGCGACGGCAACATCGTCTCATCGCCCACCTGGCGCGAGCATCCGGCGTTCTACCGCGACGTGTTCGCGTGCCTTCGGCAGCACGCGACAGTCGCGAGTTAGCCGTCAGCTACTTTTTGGGCGCGCTCGCAGTTTTTTCGAGCGCTTCAAGTTGCGCGTTGAATGTGACCCAGCGTGCCTGCTCTTCAGCGAGCAGCCGCGATAGCGACGCGTGGCGCTCCTGGAGGGCAGGATCCCCGTTCTCAATCTTGTCGAGCTGCGCCCTGAGCCCGGCGAACATGTCCGGCGCGCCTGGTTCCTTCGGTGCTTTGTCGAACTCCTGCAACATCTGACTCAGCCATGGGTTGCGAGCGCCTTCCAGGTCGCGCATCTGTCGTTCGGTATCCGACAGCTGACGGGCGAGGCCGTCGATCCGCCCTTCCTCGACTTGCAGTCTGGCAACCAGTAATTGCGCCCGCAGGGTGGTGTCGGCCGATCGACGCAGATCCTCGCGAAGCGCACGCACTTCCGCGACGACATCTTCCAACGACGCCGCCCGCGGCGTGACTGAAGACGACTGACCCGCAAGAAAGGTCAGACCAAATAGAGCCGGGGTCATCAACATCTGTTTCATCATGACTGGTCCTCCGTGGCAACAACGACGCGCGTCTTCGACAGGATTTCGAATGCACGCTGACTTTTTTCCGTGAACAATGCGAAGAGGACGTCGATCCAGAATATTTCGAGTGCGAGCGGGAGCTGACGAACGACCGACTGTCCAAAGCTGATACGCGCGCCCGATTCACG
>Ga0114129_10004099_pt1 | contig 20593 bp, 14 predicted proteins | sample RhiMetdeltSRZDD1_FD_80071 | JGI IMG/M metagenome (GOLD analysis project Ga0114129, IMG submission 80071) | Populus rhizosphere microbial communities from Tennessee, USA - Rhizosphere MetaG P. deltoides SRZDD1 (version 2) (version 2) | ecosystem: Host-associated > Plants > Roots > Rhizosphere >... | reverse complement strand
GACGACGTCCGGAACGCCATCCTGTCTGGGGCGATCAAGAGCCCGGCCAGGTTCTGGTAGTTCTCTGGACGAGTCTCGCCACACCATCGTTCAACTGGTCACGATCCGAGCGGGCGCGTTTTCCGCGCGTGAGCGGTATTCTTGAGACTCTTCGCAGTACCCGGTGAGAGGCGCTGAACCGATAGGTTAGAGGAAGGGGATCCGCCATGACGACTGCACCGGCCACGGCGACGCGACTGCTGGCGCTTCTGTTGACGTCGATGCTCGTGCCGCTGCCTGCGCGAGCGCAGGAAGCTGTGACGTCTTTCGAGCAACTGCGCGGTCAACTGAAGCAGGGCGACACCATCGAGGTTGTCGATGGTACGGGACGAAAGCACAAAGGCCGCGTCGGCGAGCTGACGGCATCGTCTCTCGGGCTGCTGATCCGGCAGACCGGCCCCGACGGCCGCGAGTCGTGGGTTGCGCAGCCACCTGTGTCGGCGCTCAATGTTCGGACGATCCGGTACGAGCGGCACGATTCGGTGCTGAACGGCGCATTGATCGGTTTCGCGGCCGGTGCGCTTCCGGGAGCGCTGCTCATCGCGGGCAGCCAGCGCGGATCGGATCCGGTTCAGGACATCAACACGGCGCTCAGCGTCACCCTCGTCCCGGGCGCAATCGGCGCCGCCATCGGTTCGCTGGTCGACGCGATCAGGTACGAGCGCCGCACGGTCTTCCGGGCCGCCAGTCCGCAATCGTCGAGAAGCGTGACGCCCCTGCTGTCGCCGTCCACGTTCGGCGTTCGGCTCGCGCTCGCATTCTGAGAGGAGCGCTCTTTACCTGCTCCCGGTTCGACGCATTCAACGCGCTCCACCGCGTCTGGATGCAGCCGCTACTCCACAACCGCCGGCATGTTGAACAGATTCGTGAGGCGGATGCTTCCGTGCCGCGCCTGCGGAAACAGGGGATGACCGCGGTCGCCTGGATCCAGCAGCGACGCGGTATCGTCGGGTGGAAACAGAATCAGCGCGCTCAGAAACGCGAGCACCTGATCCTTGTGATGCGCTGCGAGCCGATCGAACGCGTCCCGAGACGCCTGCGCCTCGCCGCCGTGGCGAAGAATCACCTCGCGCAGGCTGATGCTGCGCCCATCGTGGCCGTAGGGCGCGGTGCTGCCGACGCCCCACAGCGGGGTCGTCAGGAAATGCGTGCGGATCGACCCGTCGTAGTTTCGCTCGTGGAAACCGGGGCCGACATCGTGCCGTTTGAAGTCCGTGAAGATGTCCTTGACGAGAAACGGCTGAAAGGCCGGCGCCTTCTGGACCTGCGACCGTCCGATGGACGAGGGATTGGCGAGCAGCAACTGTGGCGTGGCAAAGAGCCGGTTGAAGTTGCCGCGCTCGGGATCGAAGGACGTCTCCACGTCGGCGACGCGCCGGTCGCGCCTGATTCGCAGGTCGGGCACGTGACAGGACGCGCACCCCACATCCGCGAAGAGCGCGCGACCATGCTCGGCCTCGACCGTCTGTTCGTCGTGCCCCGCTTTGAAGTAGTTGAGCAGATAGAACTCGAGGAAATCGACGAGCGCCGCCCGCTGCTCGAGCGTGCCGATGTCGCCCCGCTGTGCCGCCGGCGCTTTCTCAATCGAATCGGTCGTGCCGTCGAGCACCATCCCGGAGGGTGTGACCACTGGTCCGTCGGCGGCAGCATCGAGATCGGGATCGTGCGCCATGGCCAGCCCCATTTCCGCCCGCAACGCGCCGATCACGAATTCGCGGATCGAAACCGTGCCTCCGTGCGCGAAAAACGGCCGAACGCGCAGATCGGGATCGAGGCCCTCGACGCTCGAGGCATCGACGTCGCCTGACGGCATCGCGCGAATCGATCCAAACCGGAGCCCCTTGCTGGTCAGCTGCCGGGTGACCGCCGATCCGGTCGCTCTCGCCTGAGCGATCGCCGACGCTCGAATCGCGCGCAAGTCTGCCGTGATCTCGTCGGCGAGCATTTCCTTTAAACCGAGCCCGAACAGGTGCGGCGCGTCGCGGCTGTCCGGACGCGTGGCGACGTCGCCGCCAAAACCGGCGGCGCCGCGGGGTCGCCCGTGGCAGCCGGCGCAGCTGTCCGAAAGGCCGGCGCCGATCGCCAACTCGGTCCCGACGTCTCCAACGCCGTCATCGGTCAGCGGCCCTTGCCCTTCCGCCCGGGCGAACTTCCGCTGGAACAGCTGACGCCCTCGCCGAATCGCGCGAAACGGGTCGTACTTGATGACGTTCAGCGACGTGTTCGGGTCGGTCCCGTTTCGTCCGTCGCCGATCTGGCTGGGGTACGGATCGCCAAGGAGCGGCCGCGCGATACCCTCGTTGGCAGCGTTCGGAGCCTTGTTGCGGTCGATGAGCTGAGCGAACATCGTCGACGCCGCCACGCTCAACATGACGAGCAGGGCGGTCAGAAACCTGGTGCGCATGCCCGATCTCCTTGCTGAAGCCCGGACGCGCCGATTGCGTCCCGATGTCGGGATGACGGGCTTCACCTTGTAGAACGGATTTCGGGGATGCTTTTAGCGGTCGCGCGCGGGAGCAGACTTTCGCCCGCCCTCATACAGCCGCGCGACGCGGCTTTCGGCCTGTTGTGTGGCTGACTTGTCGGAGGCAGGAATAGTCGCGTCCCGCTGAACCAACTCCTTGAAGGCGGACAGGAGAACGGGCTCGGCCTCCGCGAACCGGCCCTGAGCCGCAAGCGTTGCGCCCCAGATACTCTGGGCCTGGTAACGGCGCCAGGTGTCCGGCCAGGTTTTTTCGAAGATAGTCAGGGCGTCACGCGAGAGTTGCTCCGCCTCGGAGAACCTGCGCTGGTCGAGTCGCAGCTGCGCGAGGCCTATTAATGTGTTCGCCGTGTCGGGATGGACGGACCCCGAGATCCGGCGTCGGATTTCGAGCACCTTGACGAAGAGCTCCTCGGCCTGCGCCTGCTTCGATTGCTGACGATAGGCGTTCGCGAGGTTGTCCATCGCATTGACTTGGTCGGGATGCTCGGGTCCGAGGGCGCGAGCTCCGGCTGCCAGGCTCTTCAAATAAGTCGTTTCCGCCTCGGCGAAACGGCCCTGCGCGCCATACGTCTTCGCAAGCGCGTTGAGGGTGAAGAGAGTATCCGGGTGTTGCTCTCCTCTGATGCGTTGTTGACCCTCCAGCGCCTGGTTGAGGAGGGTTTCGGCGGCGGCGTACTTCCCCTGGGCCGTGTAGGTGGCGGCCAGATTCCTCATGGTGTTGAGAGTACTGGGGTGTTCGTCCCCGAGCAGCCGTCGCCGCAGATCGAGGACTCTGCCCATGAGCGAGTCTGCCTCGGCGTACCTGCCCAGATCCGAATGGGTCAGAGCCAGGTTCACCATGTTCACCTGGGTTCTGGCGTTTTCCTCCCCCAAGGTCCGCCTCCGCACGTCGAGCACCTTCAGCTGGAGTGGCTCGGCGAGCGCATACCTGCGCTGATCGCGGTAGAGAATCGCCAGATTGTTGGTCGCGGTCAGCGTGTCCGGATCCTCGTCGCCGCGGGTCCGGCGACGCGTGTCGAGCACCGAGAGCAGAAGCGGCTCCGCCGCGGCGAGCTTGCCTTCGTCCTGGTAAGTGATCGCGAGCAAGTTCATCACCCCCAGAGTGTTGACATGCTCGGCGCCCAAAGCCCCCTGCACCAGCTCGAGCGCGCGCTGCAGCTGCGGCTCGGCAGACGAAGGAAGGCCCAGGTCTTTATAGGTGTTGCCGATGGTGTACCGCAGCGCGGCTTCGACGACCGGTTGGCTCTTGAATCGATCGCCGATGCGATCCGCCGCCCGTTCGAGCGCTGTACGGACCTTCAAATCAGGATCCGGTCTCGCGCCCACCTGCAGGCCGGTACCAGCCTGTGCCAGAAGGTCGTTCTGAAGAAAGTCGCTGATCGCCGTGGCTTTAGCCGCATCCTCCGCGGCCGCGCTCTCGGCCCGCCGCGCCCGCGCCGCCTGCCAGGTGCTGACGATGATTCCCGCGATCAACACGACGAACACGGCCGCAACGCCGCCGACGAAGGCCCGGTGCCGCTTCGCGAACTTCTGCAGCTGATAGATGGTGCTGGCCGGCCGCGCGACGATCGGCTCGTCACTCAGGCTGCGACGGATGTCGGCCGCCATCGCGGCTGCCGACGCGTACCGCCGCGTCTTGTCCTTTTCGAGAGCCTTGGCGGCGATCGTTTCGACATCGCCACGATAGGTCCGCCGAACGGCGCCAAGCAGGGCCGGGTCTGCCGTCAGAATCGCGCGCACGACCTCGTGCACCGTGCCGGTCGTCTCGTACGGAAGATGACCGGCCACGAGCTCGTAGAGGATGAGACCGAGCGCGTAAACGTCGCTGCGCGCGTCGAGGTCGGCCGGCGCTCCTGACACTTGCTCAGGGCTCATATACGCCAGCGTGCCCACGAGCTGACCTGCGTTGGTCCGCAGTGACGACTGAGCGTCGGGATCGGTGACGCGGGCGACACCGAAATCCAGAACCTTCGGTTGGCCCGAGTCGTCGACCAGCACGTTCGCCGGCTTCAGATCGCGATGGATGATGCCGCGCTGGTGCGCGTGATCGACCGCATCGCAGACACGCGCGACAAGCTCGAGTCGCTGTCGGGTATCCAAGCGGTGGGCGTTGGCTTACTCGGGCAGTGGTTCGCCTCGAATCAGCTCCATCGCGAAGTACGGCTGGAGCCCGAACCCGACGTCGGTCGTGCCCGCGTCGTAGATCTGCGCGATGCCCGGGTGCTGGAGCCGCCCCAGCACCTGCGATTCCAGCTCGAACCGGCGGAGCGCTTCGCTCGTAGCCAGATCGGGTTTGATCATCTTGAGCGCGACCGTACGGCGCGGACTCTGCTGCTCGGCCTCGTACACCGCGCCCATGCCGCCGCGGCCGAGCAGCCGCATCACACGATACGAGCCGTACTGGCCGGCTGGCGGGAGACTGTCGCCCGACAGAAGGGCGTCGCCAGCGGCAGCGGCCACGTATTCGGTCAGCGATGTCACCGATGAACCGTCGAAGCGGAGGAGCGATTCCACCTCTGCACGAATCGCCGTGGGAACGGCGTGTCGCGCGTAGAAATCCTCGCGCTCCGCCGGTTCACGATTCGCCAGCTCGCGGAAGAGAGCCATCACGTCCGGATCCATGGCGCCCCCTCGTTGCAGAAGTCCGGACTATTCTATCGACGCAGTGGCGGAGATCACTATTCTGCTTCGGCGCTATTGTGAAGGAGAGTCGGCGGCGCTCGATACGCTGATGCCGCTCGTTTATGATGAGCTTCGTCGAATCGCCCGATCGTTCCTACGTCGCCAGCGGCCCGGTCACACGCTCCAGCCAACGGCCTTGATTAATGAAGCCTTCCTCAAGATGTTCGCCGGGGCCAAACCACGATTCTCGGATCGGGCTCATTTTCTGGCCCTCATGGCGCGTGTGATGCGTCAAGTCCTCGTGGATTACGCTCGCTCGGTTGGCGCAGCCAAGCGGGGCGGAGGCGCCGAGCGCGTGTCATGGGATACAAACGTCGAGATTCCGGAGCGGGGCAGCCGCCAGCAATTGAAGATGCTGGAGCTCCACCACGCGCTGGATGCGCTGGCGCGCGAAGACGAACGCCTCGCGCAGATCGTCGAAATGCACTACTTCGCCGGAATGACTGCCGAGGAAACCGCCGAAGTCGTCAAGCGGTCCGCGCACCGCGTGCGGCACGATCTTCGTCTGGCCCGGGCCTGGCTTCGCCGCGAGATCAATCCCACACAATAATTCTGGCCATGAAGAGTGAATACGTGGTTGGTCACAATGGACTTTGATCTTCAAACGGCGGTGCCTGTACTGTCACGAACTCCGGAGGTCCTGGATGTCCTGCTCCGCGATCTTCCGTCTCCCTGGGTATCACTTACGGAGGGCCCGAACACTTGGAGCCCTTATGACGTCGTCGGCCATCTCATTCACGGAGAGCGTACGGATTGGATGCCGCGCGCGGAACATCTTCTCTCACTTGGGGAAGCCATACCTTTTCCAACCTTTGATCGATTCGCGCAATTCGAGGCATCGAAGGGCAAGAGCCTTCCCGAGTTACTGGATACGTTCCGCGAGCTGCGAACTGACAGCCTTCGGCGCCTGTCAGCGTTGCGTCTGACAGCAGTCGATCTAGGCCGTACGGGCCAGCATCCCGAGTTCGGACGAGTGACGCTCGGCCAGCATCTGGCCACCTGGGTCGCACACGACTTAGATCACCTGGTTCAAATTGCCAGGGTCATGGGTCGGCAATACACAGAGGCCGTGGGGCCGTGGCGCAAATACTTGCGGATTACAGAGCCTGCCTGACCACCGCTTGCAGCCGACGCGGCCGGCGCGATGATGAGCCGCCGCGGCTGAGACCGCACGTTGAGTCGGGTGGACCCTTCCCAGGTCGTCGGGGAGATGTTGTGCTATGACCGAGTCTTTCGCCGAGTACCGTCAGAGGGTCCTGGGTTATCTGGGGCCGCGCGATCCGATGCGAGTGCTTGCCGCCACTCCGAGGCGGTTGGTTGGGCTCATCGAGGGGCAGCGTCGGCCAGCCCTTGCGCGAAGGCCCGCGCCTGGCAAGTGGTCAACCGTCGAAATCATCGCGCATCTGGCCGATGCGGAGCTCGGGTTCGGCTGGCGTATTCGCAGCATGCTCGCGTGTCCGGGCGTCCCGCTGGCGTGGTGGGACGAGCACCTGTGGTCTGAGAAGTGCGTTTACGCTCGGGTCCCGGTCCGGGAGTCGCTCGCCACGTTCAGTGCTCTGCGGTCCAGCAACCTCGCGCTCCTGCGACGGGTGCCGCCGGCGGTGCAGGCGGCTGCGTACGGCGTCCATGACAAACGTGGTCGTCAATCTGTGCGCGAATTCGTCGTCATGGAAGCAGCCCACGACCTGAACCACCTGTCTCAGATCCACCGGCTTCTGCGCTCGACTCACGGTCTGTGAAAATGCCACGCAGGGCCTCGGGCAACGATCCTTGTGGAAGAGCCGGCTCGATTTTGAGCGAGCGGCCGCGCGAGGCAGCCGCCGGGTTAAGATTCACACCCTGAAACTGCGTTCTCATAAGTGAGGTGACTATGCGGAAGCTCGCTGTCACGCTCGTCGTTCTCGCTACCGCGCTTGGCGCGTGTGCCCGGCAGGAGCCCGGCACGCTTCAGGCTGCAACCGCAGCGCTCGGCACCAGTGAACTGCGGTCTATCGAATTCTCAGGAACGGGGAAGTGGTTCCAGTTCGGTCAGGCTCCAAATCCGACGCTGCCGTGGCCCCCATTCAACGTCAACAGCTTCACTGCGACGATTGATTACGAGACACCGGCTGCTCGTGTGCAGATGGAACGTATCCAGGTCGTCGAGCCCAATCGGGAACGGCCAACACCTGTCGTTCTAAGACCGATTCAGGTCGTGAGCGGATCGTACGCGTGGAATCTGGCCGCTCCTGCCGGTGCCGCAGCTGGCGCCGCCCCGGCGGCCCAACCGCAGCCGGCAGCGGTAGAAGAACGCACAGCAGAAATCTGGACGACGCCGCACGGATTTCTGAAAGCGGCTGCCGCGAACAATGCGCAGTCGCAGCCGGCCGGCGGCGGCTCGGACGTGTCGTTTACCGTTGGCGGCAAGTACAAATACGTCGGACGCATCAACGCACAGAACCAGGTCGAACGCGTCCAAACCTGGATCGACAACCCTGTGCTCGGCGACACGCTCTACGAGGCGAGCTATTCCGACTACCGCGACTTCAGCGGCGTGATGTTCCCGGGGCGGATCGTTCGGACCCAGGGCGGTTATCCGGTGCTCGACCTGACGATCGCTTCCGTCACCAGGAATCCGACCGTCGATCTCCAGATCCCGGATCAAGTTCGAAGCTTCACGCCACCGCCGGTGAACGTCGAAGTGGAGAAACTGGCCGACGGCGTCTACTACCTGCGAGGCGGCAGCCATCACAGTGTGGCCATCGACCAACGGGACCACATCGTCGTCGTGGAAGGTCCGCAGGACGAGGCGCGTTCGCTGGCGGTGATTGCCAAAGTCAAGGAGACGATTCCCAAGAAACCGATCCGCTATCTCGTCAACACCCACGCGCACTTCGACCATTCAGGGGGATTGCGGACCTACGTCGCCGAAGGCGCCACGATCGTGACGCACCAGATGAACCGGCCGTACTACGAGCAGGCGTGGGCGGCGCCGCGGACGCTCAATCCCGACACACTGGCCAAAACACCGAAGCCAGCAACGTTCGAGACGTTCACCGACAAGCACGTGCTGACCGATGGCAGAAGATCGATCGAAGTGCATCAGATCGCCGGTGGCGGGCACAACGACGCGTTCGCGATGGTCTACTTGCCGACGGAGAGAATCCTGATTGAAGTCGATGCGTGGGCACCCCTTGCGCCCAATGCGCCGCCACCTCCGGCGCCGAGCCCGTTCGCGGTGAACCTGTACGACAACATTCAGCGCCTGAAGCTGAATGTGCGCCAGGTCGTCGCGCTGCACGGACCGGGGAAAGCGACGTTCGCCGAGCTGCAGGCAGCCGTCGGCCAGGGCAAGCCCACGACCACGCAGTAAGGAGGTCGCGGCGTTCGATCGGCGTTCAGATTCAAACGCGACGGCGGGGCTTTCACGGCCTCGCCGGTTTTTTTGGTCGATTGGAAGTCGGGACAAAGGGGCGGCGGACCGGTCCGCAGCCACCTGAGTGAATGAACGAACTGAAGTGTCTTAGTTGTCCCAGACGATGATGCTGGCCATGGTTACTCCTCGCTTCCGCGATTGAGTTGCAGCGGCATCTCGAGTACCGCCCATGTACGGCCTATCGGCCCGGTTCGCCGTTCACTGCATCACGGGAACGGCGAAGTTCAAAATCGGCCGACAATTCGGGCAGGGTCGCGAACTCATGCATAAAACGTTGCGTCGGCGTGCTTACCCGCGAGGATCCGGCGCAGGGTTGCCCGATATTGCGTCCGGCGGCGTTGCGGAAACCGGTGATGTGTCGTGCGGCGTCGCTGGCTCGGATGAAGCCTCTGGCGCGTCGCCCGCCGAGTTCGACAGCGGTTCGTCATCCGCAGCAGTGTCGGTGAAGATCACTGCAGGTGTTGGCAGGACGTCGGGGATCGCAGTCGCCCGAGGTTTCGGCGCCGGCCGAATCGGGTTGACGATCCTTGAAACGTGACCACCGCCGTTCCGACCGGACTCAGCTCGCGCTCCTGGAGCATGCGGATCGTGAGAGCGCGCCCGCCGCGACTGATCCGGGACCCTGGCGCTCCATCGATCCAGTATGAACACGCGTCGGAGTTATCGACGCGCAACACGACTTCATCGCGCCCTTCGACGCTCGCATTCTCTCCAGCCTGCAGGACGCGCGAGATCGCCGGCTCGCCATCGGCCGTCGCAGAAACCGTACACTTGCTGCGCGCGTGGATTTGCAGACGCATTCGCTCCGTCAGCGATGCAACCAGAGAGGCGGCAAAGTCCGTACGATCGAGTGTGCCGCTGGTCGCCACGGGACGAGGCTGCGAGACCGGCCGCGAGAATTGCGCACGCAGGCCGGCGACGGCGCCGTACAGTGCGACGCCGACGCCGAGCGCCAGGAACGCCACCGCAGGCACAGCACTCAGGCGGCCGCTGGAAAAGTCGTCGGGCTCAACCACAGTCGGCTCAGCCGCCGGCGTCTGGAACTGCGCGACGTAGTCGTTCACGGCGTGGACCGGGTCGAGGCCGACCTGGATCGCGTACTCGCGCACGAACCCGCGAGCGAAGATGCTCGGCGACAGTTCCTCGAGGTTCCCGCGCTCGATCGCCTCGAGCTTCGCGATCGGGACCTTCGTGACTCGTGAAATGTCGTCCAGCGTGAGGTGCCGCTGTTCACGCGCCTGCCGAAGCTCAACGCCAATGTTGGTATCCATCACAGTCACGCATGAGCATGTCGCGTGCCTGATCTGTTGCGCGTTCTATTTCTGTTCTTGTCCGGCGCGGCTGGTTTACGCGTTAAACACTGTTGAGGTAAATGGCAGGGCTGTTGGAGGGAAGTAGCGCGCCGACGCAGCATAATGCCGAGACGGCCGCGGAAGTTTTTACGCGACATCCCGGTCGCGTGTTCCTACGGACAGGCTTCGAAGCTGAGCACAGGCAACCCGCTCGGCACGCGCCGCGGGGACGTGCCACCGCTGAGTTGATGCGCCGTTTCTACGAGAACATGCTGAACGCGCGGCTCTAACGTCCCCAGGCTTCGTTGCTCAATCGGTATTTCCGAAGCGCGTCGCGGACCACGCCTGGATACACGCCGGCCCGCCGCGCCTCTTCAGTCGCGCGGACCATCGTGTCCTTGAACGACGTCGCGACCCGCAGCATCTCGGAGCTGTAACTTCCGCAGTCGAAGATCGACTGGCCCGTGGTCGATCGAGGCGCCAGCATCGCAAACCACGGCCGGTCGAACGAGCCGGTGATCTGACCGGCCGAACAGTATTCCCGAAACCGCCGCCACTCTCCGTCGAGGACGTCCGCACGCTTTGCCTGCTCGGCGACGGTCTCCTCGAACGCGCGCTCGCCGTCGGCGCGAATCTTGTCGGCGCCGGAGGCGAGCGACGGCGAGAGCTCACGGATGTCGTCGGCCCGTGCCACCGTGTTCGACGACGATGACGCCGACCGGCCCTCGAGGAGCGCGCGGGCGTGATCGATGCCGACCGCAAAGTTCAGCCCCTGCCGGTCGGTATAGCCCATCGTCGTGATGCCGATCGCCCAGCCGCTCCGATCGAGCAGCGGTCCGCCGCTGTTACCGGGATTCACCGCGGCATCGGTCTGCACGAGCGTGGCGTCGCCGGCATGGCGAATCGCGCTCACGATGCCGCGGGTCACCGTGTTCTGAAACTTGCCGAGTGCCGATCCAATCGCCAGCACTTCCTGGCCGACGCGCAGGTTGTCGCTGGATCCGAGGGGGATGATCGCCTGCGTCGGAGACGGGTTCGACGTCTTGAGGATCGCGATGTCGAAGTCCGATGACTTCAGTTCGACACGCGCCGGCAGCGTCGTGCCGTCCATCTTGCGGATCGTCACCGAGCTGTAGCTGCCGACGACGTGAACGTTGGTGACGAGCGTATCGGCCTTCACATAAAAACCGCTGCCGCGCGACTCGGAGGTCTGAACGAGAACGACGGCAGGCATCACGTCGCTGATGATGTCCTCGAGCGACGCCGCACTGATCGGGGCGGTGACCGGTTGGGGAGCTGGCACTTCCGGCAGCGGCCGTGGGGCCGGCGGTTCGGGAGGCAACGGCTGCGGCGACACGGGGCCAGCGGCAGAAAGCTCGCGCGGCGGTTCTTCGACCGGGATCGGTCTCGCCACTGCGACGACCGGCTTCGGCGGCGGCGGTGGCCGCCGGGTGATCAGGAAGGCACCGGCGCCGATCACGCCCAGGCCGAGCGCGACGATCAGCCCGAAGCGAACGCCGGCAGCGAAGTCCGAAGACGACGGCGCCTCGTCGGGCTCGCCGGCGGCCTGCGCGACGCCCTCCGCCGGCGTCTTCGCGCCGCACCGGCACTGCGCGACCTTCCGCGGAACGCGGCGGCCGCAGGCCGGACACACTCGGCTGAAAGCGGTCGAGTCGGCTTCTGGCATAAAACCTCGGCTGTTCTTCTAGGATAATAAGCGCGAAACCTCCTCTCGCCGCTGAATCGCGGCCACGCTGAATTGTGAAAGCGCGGGACGTCATGATGGCACGCCACCTTCGTTCGAGGCAGAATCACGAGTCGAAGACCTTGCGCGGAGGAGGAAGGATGCGACGCGGTCTCGCCTGTTCGGCAGCAGTGATTCTGGTTCTGGCGTCGATTCGTCCCGCAGCCCAGAGCTCCCGCACAACCGCGCCGTGGGATGCCACGTTTCGAACGATTCCCGACGCGAAAAACATCGGCGAGTACATGAAGCGCCTGAGCGCGCGCCCGCACCATCTCGGATCACCCTACGACAAAGACAACGCCGAGTGGATTCTGGCGAAGTTCAAGGAGTGGGGCTGGGACGCGCGCATTGAAACCTATCAAGTACTGTTTCCGACCCCTAAAGAGCGCGTCCTCGAGATGGTCGAGCCGTCGACCTTCAAAGCGGCTCTGCGCGAGCCGCCGGTTGCGGTCGATCCCACGTCGAATCAGGACAGCGAGCAGCTGCCGAGCTACAACGCGTACTCGATCGACGGCGACGTCACGGCGCCGCTCGTCTACGTGAACTACGGGCGGCCGGCGGATTACGAGGAGCTCGACCGGCGCGGCATTTCCGTCAAGGGCGCGATCGTGATCGCGCGCTACGGCGAATCGTGGCGGGGGATCAAACCGAAGGTCGCCGCGGAGCATGGCGCCGTCGGCTGCGTCATTTACTCAGATCCCGCCGACGACGGCTATTCGGTGGATGACGTCTTTCCAAACGGCCCGATGCGTAACCGCGACGGCGTCCAGCGCGGGAGCGTCATGGACATGCCGTCTTATCCGGGCGATCCGTTGACGCCAAACGTCGGCGCCACGCCGGAAGCGAAGCGTCTCGACATCAAGCAGGCGCCGACGCTCACGGCCATCCCGGTGCTTCCGATTTCTTACGGCGATGCCCAGCCGCTCCTTTCGGCGCTCGGCGGCCGGGTGGTGCCGCCTGCCTGGCGTGGGACGCTGCCGATCACGTATCGGATCGGTCCGGGTCCGGCGCGCGTGCACCTCAAGGTCGCGTTCAACTGGAACATGACGCCGCTCTACAACGTGGTCGCCCGCCTGCAGGGTTCGACGCTGCCCGACGAGTGGGTCATCCGCGGCAATCATCACGACGCGTGGGTGAACGGCGCGCACGATCCGATCAGCGGCATGGCGCCCGAGCTCGAGGAGGCGCGAGCGCTCGGCGAGCTCGTCAAGCAAGGGTGGCGGCCGAAACGGACGATCGTCTACATCGCGTGGGACGGCGAAGAACAGGGCCTCCTCGGCTCGACGGAGTGGGTCGAGCATCACGACGAAGAGATTCGCTACAAGGCGGGGATCTACATCAATTCCGACGGCAACGGCCGCGGGTTCCTCAACGCCGACGGGTCGCACTCGCTCGAGCACTTCATCAACGACGTCGCGCGCGATATCGAAGATCCCGACACGAAGGTCAGCGTCTGGAAACGCATGCAGGCGCGCGCGATCTCCAGGGGCAACGCCGAACGACGCGCCGAAGCCCGCAACCGCCCCGACCTGCGAATCGATGCGCTCGGCTCCGGCTCGGACTATTCGCCGTTCCTGCAGCACAACGGCGTGCCGACACTGAACATCGGCTTCGGCGGCCAGGATGACGACGGCATCTACCATTCGATTTATGACGACTTCTATCACTTCGCGAAGTTTGCGGATACCGACTTTCGCTACGGCCGCGCGCTCGCGCAGACCGTCGGCACCGTGGTCATTCGTCTGGCCGACGCCGACCTCTGGCCGTTCCAGTTCACGAATGTCGCCGACACGGTGCAGATGTACGTAAATGAGGTGCAGGAGCTGCTCAAACAACGTCAGGACGAGGTGAAGGAGCGCAACCGCCAGATCGAAGACGGCGTGTTTGCTGCCGTCGCCGACCCGCGGCGACCCCTGCAAACTCCGAAGATCGAGCCGCCGGTGCCGGCGATCAATTTCGCGCCGCTGGAGAATGCGGTCAGCGCGCTGACGCGCGCCGCCGAGCGGTACAAGAAGGCGTCGGAAACCGCACGGCCGCGGCTGGCGGCGAACGGCGCGGCCGTGGCCGCGATCAACGCGCGGCTGATTCAGAGCGAACGGCAGTTCGTCGAGCCGTCAGGGCTGCCGAAGCGATCGTGGTACAGAAACCTGTTGTACGCGCCGGGCTACTACACGGGATACTCGGTGAAGACTCTTCCGGGCGTCCGCGAAGCAATCGAACAGAAGGCGTACACGGATGCAGAGGCCGAGGTCGTGCGCGTGGCAAAGGCAATCGATCGCGAGACGGCGCTCCTCGACTCGGCGTCAGCAGATCTCGAGCGGTTGAAATAGCAGTTGTAGTGCAGGCCTTTAGGCCTGCCAGAACCGACAGATGTAGTGCAGGCCTTTAGGCCTGCCTCAGAAAGGAGCAGGGCCGATGACGACATGGCAGCGTCTCTTCGTCGTTGGGGCAGCGCTCGCGTTCTCGCTCGTCGCGGCCGATCCTGCGCTCCGAGCGCAGGCGCGTCCGGGCGAACACTGGGTCGGCACCTGGACAACGGCCGAAGTCGGCCGGCCTCAAAATCCGCCGCTGCCCGCCGCACCGCCGGCGGCGCCTGCGGCAGCACAGAACGCCGCGCCGCCCGCACCGCCGCCGCCGTTCATGCATTTCAACAACCAGACGCTTCGTCAGATCGTTCACACGAGCATCGGCGGAAGCCGCCTGCGCGTCGTGCTCAGCAATCGCTTCGGGACGGCGCCGCTCACGGTGGCAGCCGCCCACGTGGCACTGCGTCAGAACGATTCGACGATCGTCTCCGGATCCGACCGCGCACTGCTGTTCGGCGGCAGGCCGACGATGACGATTCCGCCGGGCGCGATAGCCTACACCGACGGCGTCGACCTCACTGTGCCGCCGCTCGCCGACCTGGCGATCGATCTCTATCTGCCCGGCGACACCAACACGACGTCGCCGGTCACGATGCACAACGGCGCGCTGCAGACGAACTTCGTCTCGCAAACCGGTAACCACGTTGGCGTGGCCGCACCACCGGTGGTCGCCACCACGGCCTCGTGGTTCCTGCTCTCGCGCGTCGAGGTGATGGCGCCCGAATCGGTCGGAGCGATCGTTGCGTTCGGTGATTCGATCACCGACGGCTCGCGCTCCACGCCCAACACGAACAACCGCTGGCCCGATCATCTGGCGCGGCGGCTGATGGCGCAGACCGGCGGCGCGAAGCCGGCAGTGCTGAACGCCGGCATCGGCGGCAACCGCGTGCTGGGAGATGCGGCCTATCAATCCGGCGTCAACGCGCTCGCGCGCTTCGAGCAGAACGTGCTCGGTCAGGCCGGCGTCACGCACGTCATCGTGCTCGAAGGGATCAACGATATCGGCGGCGCGCGCCAGAATCCGACGCCGACCGCCGAAGATCTCATCGCCGCCCACAAACAGCTCGTCGATCGGGCGCACACCCGCGGCCTGAAGATCTTCGGCGCGACGCTGACGCCGTTCGAGGGCGCGGCGTACTTCACGAAGGAAGGCGAAGCGAAGCGCCAGGCGCTCAACGAGTGGATTCGCACCGCAAAGGCCTACGACGGCGTCATCGATTTCGATCGCGCGACGCGCGATCCGGCAAGCCCGACGAAGTTCGCGGCGCAGTACGATTCGGGAGATCACCTGCACCCGAACGACGCGGGCTATCAGGCGATGGCCAACGCCATCGACCTGACGCTGTTCGGAGCGTCAACGCCGTCCACGAGAACGACACGTCAGTAGAACGTTCGATCATGGCGTGTCCTCGCTGCGGCGCCGATCTGCCCGAGGCGGCCGCGTCCTGTCCGTCGTGCGGCCTGACCGCGGATGATGCGGCCACGATGGGGGCGACCGGTCAGCCGTCGAGGCCCGCCGGCAGCGGGCCGATCGGCGTCGTCACGCGTCGAACGCCGACGCCCGCGGTTGCCGCGAAGCCTTCGAGCGGCTGGCTGTCGTCATCGGACTCCATCAACCACGGCCGGTTCGCACCGGGCGCGCTGCTCGAAGGCCGGTATCGCATCATCAACCTGCTCGGTAAGGGCGGCATGGGCGAGGTCTATCGCGCCGACGACCTGCGCCTCGGGCAGCCGGTCGCGCTGAAATTCCTTCCCGACGGGCTGCACGCCGATCCGGTGCGGCTCGCCCAGTTTCACAACGAAGTCCGCACGGCGCGCGACGTGTCGCATCCGAACGTCTGCCGGGTGTACGACATCGGCGAGTCCGAAGGGCTGCTGTACATCTCGATGGAACTGGTGGACGGCGAGGATCTCGCTTCGTCGCTCCGGCGGATCGGCCGGTTTCCCGAGGACAAAGCCGTCGACATCGCGCGCCAGTTGTGCGCCGGAGTGGCTGCCGCACACCAGCGCGGCGTGATTCACCGCGACCTGAAACCGGGCAACGTGATGCTCGACGGTTCGGGTCGTGTTCGGATCATGGACTTCGGGCTCGCGACAGTCGAGAGCGTCGAAGACATCCGAGTCGGGACGCCTGCGTACATGGCGCCGGAGCAGCTGCTCGGACGCGAGGTCACCCAGCGCAGCGACATCTTCGCGCTGGGCCTGGTGATCTACGAGCTGTTCACCGGCCGGCGGGCGTTCAATGCCGCGACGGTGGGCGAGCTCGTCAACCAGCACAAGAATCGAGCGCTGACGCCGCCATCGGCCATCGTCAGCACGATCGACGCGTCAGTCGAGCGCGCGATCCTGCGATGTCTCGATCCGGATCCCCATCGACGTCCGGCATCTGCGCTTGCCGTCGCCGCCGCGCTGCCCGGCGGCGATCCGCTCGCCGCGGCGCTCGCCGCCGGTGAAACACCGTCGCCGGAGATGGTGGCGGCGGCGGGTGAGCGCGCCGGGTTGAGCCATCGCGCAGCGTGGTCTGTGTTGTTCGCCACGGTGGCGGGCTTTGTCGTCACGCTGGCGATGGCGCTCAGCACCAGTCCGTTCGATCGGATGCGGCCGGAGTACACGCCCGACGTGCTCGCTCAGAAAGCCCGCGACGCAGTCCGTCAGATCGGATACGAGTCGCGGCCGGCTGATGAAGCGTACGGGTTTCGTTGGAACGGCGAGCTGATCCAGTATCTGCAGGCGAACGACAAGCCGACGCCGAAGTGGGCGGAGATCGTCACCCAGCGACCGTCTCCGCTGTCGTTCTGGTATCGACGAAGCGACGAGCCGTTGACGGGAACCACGTTCCATTCGGATCTGCTGACGCCGGGGGTCGTGGATCAATTCGATCCGCCGCCGACAACCTCGGGGATGATTCAGACCGAGCTCGATTACCGAGGCCGTCTCGTCTACTTCGAGGCGGTCCCGCCCCAGCGTCAGGAGGCGCCGATACGTCCTGCGCCGGTCGACTGGACGCCGCTCTTCCAGCTTGCCGGGCTCGACGGGGCGCAGCTTCAGCAGGCGGAGCCGTTGTGGAACTGGCTGGCCGGGTCGGACACGCGTGCCGCGTGGACCGGCGTATGGCCCGAAAGCGGACGGCCGCTTCGCGTCGAAGCCGCGGCGCTCGGCGGAAAACCGGTCGCATTCATGTTGACCGGCCCGTGGCAGAAGCCGTGGCGCATGCCGGAGCAGGGCGGCGGCAACTTCGTGCTCTACCTCATGCTGATGACATTGGCTCTGGCCATCCTGATTCCGTCGGCGGTGCTCGCGCGGAAAAATCTTCGCGAGGGCCGCGGCGATCAGCGCGGCGCGATCCACCTGGCACGATCCATGGCGGCAGTCCTGATGGCGTTGTGGATCTGTTATGTCCACATGACCGCCAGCGTAGGCTTGCTCGCGATGTTTCTCCTTATGGTGGTGACATCTGTGTTCTACGGCGTGATGCTCTGGGCGATGTACCTGGCGCTCGAGCCGATCGTGAGGAGGCATTGGCCGCAGGTTCTCATCTCCTGGACCACCGCGTTCAGTGGACGGTTTGCCGATCCCGTGGTCGGTCGTGACATTCTGATCGGTGCGGCGGTCGGCGTCTGGACCTCAGTGCTGATCAGATCGGTCGCGTTCGGGTTGATCGGACAAGGAGTGGTCGCGTTTCCGGGCGAGTTGGATCTGCTGCAAGGAGTTCGCAACACCGTCGGGGTCGTGCTCAGCGAAGCCCCCTACGCCATTCGAAACGTGATGCTGTACTTCTTCATTCTGTATGTCATGCGCGCGATATTGCGCGGACCGCGAGTCGCGGCGATCGGGTTCACGGTGTTCTTTACGATCCTGAACGCCCTCGAGAACAGCGATCCGGGGGTCGGTGCACTGATCGGATTCTTCTATTTCGGCAGCGCCGCGTTCCTGATTGTCCGATGGGGTCTTCTGCCGTTCGCGGTCGGTGCGTTTGTGAATACCTTGTTGATGGATATCACGATCACGCTCGACACCTCGGCGTGGTACCTCGGAAACAACATCTTTCTTCTCGCCATCGTCCTCGGGCTGACGATCTGGGGGTTTTACAGAGCCGTCGGCGGGCGCGTCTGGGCACAGAACGCCGTTGCGATCGCAAACGCCTGAGATGACCCGGGCGAGGACGCCGGCTTTTGATTTACACTTAACGGCTGGCCGTAACCTTCAACTACCCATACGTAGGCCCGATCTTCCGGCGCAGTACGTGGGCCCGACCTTTCCGCCTTCGCTCGGCGGTAGTCGCAAGCTTCGGCGGACAAGCAGGTCGGGCGGTCAGGTGGTACGTAGGCCCGCCTTTAGGTCGGGCGGGGCAGGTAGTACGTAGGCCCGACCTTTAGGTCGGGCGAGTCAGACAGGACAGAAGTACATGAAGCGAACGGAGCGTCGTCACCTCAAAGACAACGAGCTGGCCAACCTCGCCAAGAACGCGCAACGCGTGCTCGAGCAGCGCAGCAACCAGCTCACTTACATCGTCGTCCTGGTCGTTGTCCTGCTCGTCGCAGCGATCGGCTACTTCACGTACAACAGCAGCGTGCAAGGTCGCGCGGGGGCGCTTCTGGCCGAGGCACTGACGGTCGACGAGGCGCGGGTTGGACCGCCGCCTGCGCCGGGATCGCCTTCGGTGGGGCTGTCGTTCCCGACCGAGCGCGAAAAAAATCAAACCGCGCTGACGAAGTTCAAGGTCGTTGCCGATCAGTATCCGACCACGTCGGCCGGCCTGTTTGCCCGCTACCGTCAAGCCACGACGTACATGGCGCTGGGCGAACCGAAGTCGGCGGCTGAGACGTTCCAGCAGGTCGTCGATCGCGGCGGAGACGGCATCTACGGCCAGATGGCGCGCCTCGGTCTCGCGCAGGCCCAGGCGGCCAGCGGGCAGCTCGATGCTGCCATCAACGCGTTCAAGGACCTCTCGACGCGGAAAGACGGCGCGCTGCCGGTGGACGGAATCCTCATGCAGCTCGGCAAGGCCTACCTCGACGCCGGCAAACCCACCGACGCGCAGCAGACGTTCAACCGGCTGGTCGAAGAATTTCCCGATTCGCCGTTCTCGGGGGATGCGAGGCGGGAGCTGGATACGCTGAAGAAAACGTAGGGATTGGGGACTGAACGTAGGGATTGGGGATTGGGGATTGGGGCTGAAGAAACGTAGGGATTGGGGATTAGGGATTAGGGATTTCCTAATCCCTACTCCCTAATCACTACTCCCAACCCCCTACTCCCTACTCCCTACTCCCTAACCCCTACGGACTTCCTTCCAGAATCTGTAAGTCAGTATCTTGTACATCAGCTTCGCGCAGAGAAACGTCGGCGAGACATTGCCGGGCATCGGGCACAGCTCGACCAGATCGCAGCCGACGACCGTCTTTGATTCGATCACCCGTCGCAGCACCGCCAGCGTCTCGTACCACGAGAGGCCGCCAGGCTCCGGAGTGCCGACCGCCGGCATGATCGCCGGATCGAGACCGTCGCAGTCGATTGTGATGTAGACGGTCTCGCTCAGCGACTCCACGACGCGCTCGATCCATTTGGGGTCCTGGCGCATGTTGTAGTCGTAGAAGATCGTCGTCTTCAGCGAGGCAATCGCCGCGGCTTCTTCCGTCGACAGGCTCCGAATCCCGACCTGCGTGACCCTGGCCGAATCGAGCACCCGGCGCATCGCGCACGCGTGATTGTGCGGTGTCCCCATGTAGCAGTCGCGCAGGTCGGCGTGGGCGTCGATCTGCAGCACCGACAAGCCCGGATGCTGTTTCGCGACCGCCGCGACGACTGGACCGGTGATCGAGTGCTCGCCGCCAAGGATGAACGGAAACTTGCCGCGCGACACGAGCTCGGACGTCACCCTCCGGATTTCGGCCATCACCTCGTCCATCGTCGCGAACGGCAGCTCCATCTCGGGCAACGTGCAGATGCCGATGCCGTGGACGTCGGTCTGGGTCTCTTCATCCCAGATTTCCATGTGCGACGACGCGACCAGGATTTCGTGCGGCCCGTTGCGCGTGCCGGACACGTACGACGTCGTCCGATCCAGCGGGATCGGCAGGATGACGACGCGCGCGTTGTCGAAATTTGTGGTCGTGGGGGTCGTGCCGCCGAATTCGCCAATCGTGACGCGGTCGTACTCAAACGGCAGATTCATTCATCTCCTCGAAACGATCGCGCGACACGACGGCGCCGTCGATGGTCATGTCGCGCGCCGCCAGCGTGAAGATCGGCACTTTGCGGCGGGCGAGCACGGCGGGTGCAGCCGTCGCGAGCGCGCTGACCAGGAACGGCAGGGCAACGGTCGCATCGGCCTGCACCGAGACGCGTGCTGACTCGGTCGACAGCTTGCCCCAGCTCTGCGCCTCCTCGAGGCTCGACCCGGAGGCCCCGCCGAAATGCGGCACGTCGGTCACGATCTGCAACGCGTAGCGGTGGCCGGTGACGTCGGGGCAATAGAACTCCGCCTGCACGCTGGCCTGATTGATGAAGTTCTTCGGGGTTCCACCGCCGAGCACCACCGACGCGGTCCTCGGCCGCCGGATGATCATG
>Ga0114129_10004098_pt1 | contig 20595 bp, 19 predicted proteins | sample RhiMetdeltSRZDD1_FD_80071 | JGI IMG/M metagenome (GOLD analysis project Ga0114129, IMG submission 80071) | Populus rhizosphere microbial communities from Tennessee, USA - Rhizosphere MetaG P. deltoides SRZDD1 (version 2) (version 2) | ecosystem: Host-associated > Plants > Roots > Rhizosphere >... | reverse complement strand
CGGCAGCAGTTCGAAACCGCGGCCGTGGTTGGTCGATGGATACCGGCGTTCGAGTGTCTGCGCGAGCGACGTCAGTTGTCCGCTCGCCTCGGATGCCGTGCGGTTGCCGGCAAGGCGTCCGATGGCGTTCACGCGCTGCGCGGCCCGCTCGGTCCGTTCCGAGGGTGACCAGACAAGGGGAACCCAGGCATCCACACCCGGCGGGTAACACTCCGCATCGCGGACGATCCCGACGACCCGGGCCGGCCGGCCGTTCAGATGAATCTCGCCGCCGATGGTGGATGGGTTTGCGCCGAAGCGGCTGGCCCACAGCCGGCGGCTGATCAGCACGACGTCGTCGCGGCCGGGAGTGTCCGCATCGGTGTCGAACAGCTGTCCGCGCATGGGAGAGATGCCCAGCAGCGCGGGAAAGTTCGCGCTGACCGCCGCGCCCTCCACACGTTCGGGGTCCGACCCGGAACTCGTGATGATCATCGGCTGTGGCCGCCATGCCGCGAGACCCGCGAAGGCCCCGACGGTGGTGCGTACGTCGAGAAAGTCTCCAACGGCAATCGGCCGCCCCTGATGTGCGCCTTCGCGCGGCTTCGCGTCGCGCACCAGTTGCAGCTCGTGTAGGTTCGGATACGGGTATGGTCGCAGGAGCAGACCGTTGAGCAGGGCGATGCTGGCGATCGTGAACGCGACCGCGGCGGCCAGCGTGCCGATCACCGCGATGGCCAGCCCCGGCGCGCGGCACAGGCTGCTGAAGGCAAAGCGCATGTCCCCACTGACGCAGCGTCAGACGGCGCAGTTCGATGAGTTGTTATGAGTTTCGATGAGCCGGCAGAAACACACGAAGATATGGACAGCGACCGGGGTGGACAAGGTGGTCGTACACGAACTGGCCGGCCCGCGCGTCACGAGTGATGATGCCGGCGCCGAACCCGGACGCAAGGGCGAGCAGAATGGCGGCGGCGATCGACCAGGCCCGCCGTGATTGACGAGCAGGCGCGGGTATCGCTGGCATGAAGTTGCCCACGAAACGGTAGCCGCGGCGCGGGACGGTCTGGACCAAATGGGCATCGGGTCCCAGGGCAATTCGAATCTGGCGGATGGCGAAGTTGATGCCCTGGTCGTATTCGACCACGGTATCGGACCACAATTGCTCGCGAATGTCGTCGCGCGTCACGATCTCGCCGCGCCGCTGGATCAGCAGGGTCAGCAGTCGCAGCGGCTGCGCCTGCAGAACGCATCGTTCGCCCGCGCGCCACAGGATGGCGGCATCGGGATCGAGCTGGTGGGACCCGAAGCTGATGTGTCGTCCCGGCACGGCCCAATTATAGGATCGCTGCGTCGGTCGAGAGGATCGGCTCTGCGCCGCGTTCTTAATACCAGGCAGTGATGACCGTCGACCCTGCTGCGCTCTTCGCCGCCCATCAGCACCGCCTCTTCAAGTACTTCTGCCGGGCGGTCGGACCGGACACGGCGCGCGATCTCACGCAGGACGTCTTCCTGCGGGTGAGCCGCGCGACCATCCCTGTCGCGGCGGACGAAGAGGTGCGGGCCTGGCTGTTTCACATCGCCAGGAACCTTGCGCTCGATCACCACCGCGCACGGCTGCGGCGCCCCGAGCCATCGCCGCTGGCGGAAGAAGGATCGCGGCTCGCGACCCAGGACGTCGATCTTGCGGTTAACGAAGCGCTCGCCGCGCTGCCCGACCTCGATCGCGACGTGTTCCTGATGCGCGAAGTCGTGGGCCTTGGCTATGACGAGATCGGACGGGCCTGCGGTTTGACGCCAGACGCGGTCCGCTCCCGCATCCATCGTGCGCGCCTGCAACTCCGCGAGCGATTGGCGTCCCCGATCGCCATGCGGCGAACAATTCCCATGCGGCATTCCGGCCGCCACACGTGAAAGTGGGAGCTATGAGTGACAGCCACGAAGTGATCTCGGCGTTTCTCGATGACGAACCATTCGATTCGAACGCGTTGGCGCAGGCACTCAGCGAACCGTCCGGCCGCGAGTTGCTGATTGACCTGCTGGCGTTGCGGCACCTCGTGCGGACAGAAGGCAAGGAAGCCTCCGCGCTGACAGCGCCAACGTCGTGGCGATCTTCGTTGCGCGCTCTTGTGGCAGTTGCTGCGCTGGTCGTCGCCCTTGTCGGAGGATATCTGGTCGGCGAGCGTCGCCGTGAATCCGTGATGTCTGCGGCGCCGTCGGCCACGCGTGTGGTGCAGGCACCCGCGGCATGGAAAGACGTGCCTTCCGGGAGGATGCCGTGAGGATCCTGCCATGCACTGTGCTGATCATCCACGTCGCCGCGGCCGCGGCCTACGCGCAGACGTTCAACGATCTTCAAATCAAGCTGGGGGTCTCTTACTCGACCGACAACGGGGAGACGCCGGGCAATATCTGGCTCAGCACAGGACCCGTGACCGTCGGCAAGCCCGTGGCCAGTACGTTCTCACTCGGGGACGTCTGTGCGGCCTGGAGCGTCAGCTCGGTTGTGGGGGACACCAGGGATGACGCAACGACCGCTTGGAATATCGAAATGACAGCGCTTCGCGTCGTTCGTGAGGCCGTCACGTTCCGACTGCGCTGGGTTCGGTTCGCCGCGCTCAAGCAGCAGTTCGCCCAGGTGCCACTAGAGAACAGCAAGGCGTTTCGGATTCCGAATGAGGACATCGAGTTGACGATCCGTCCCGGTGAGTCGGCGGTGGTGGACACCGTGCGGGTGCCGGCAGGGCCGAAGACCATGGAGGGACGGACGTGCCGAGGCAGCGCGTCGATCCGAGTGTCAGTCGACCACTACCCGGAAGAGGAGGACGATCGGCGGCTGGTTGCGGCGGACCTCTGGCTCATCGAGCGGCTCTCCAATGGCAGTGAGGCGCAACGCAGCCAGGTGCTGTCGGTGCGCGGCTCGCCGAACCGCCCGTTCCGCTTCTATTTCGACAGGGTCGTCGACGCCAACTTCCCACTCGATATCTTCGGGTTCATCACCGCGCGTCTCGAGAGCGGCGCCGCGGCGGTCACCATTGAGACGCGCTGCCGATGGGGGCATGCCAATTCGCCCGGTTTCTACGGTCCGCAGCAATTTGTGGAGTCGGCAGTCGTCGTGAAGCCCGAGGAAATCGTCGAGGTCCGGTTACCGAAGCTGGATGCCGGCGCAGGCCCGTTCGCCCGCCGCGAGTTTTCAATCAGAATCCGAGCGCGCCAGCTGCGGTGACCGACGAGGTCGCGAACAACCGGTCGCTCATCGACGCATCGACTGCTTCAACGCGTCGAGCTCCGCTTGCAGCTGAGCGAGACGTGTGAACTGCAGGTCGAGGTCACGGCGGTGCTCCGCGATCTGGCCGCGAAGCCCGTCGATCACCTCCCGCAGCCGGCGATTCTTTCGTCGTTCGCGCCTGAGCATCTCCTTGACCTTTGCCAGCGTCAGCGGGACGCGTCTGGAGCGTGCCATCGGGTTCAGACGACTGTAGCTCAGCTGGACGCGTGGCTTGCACGCTGCCGGGGATATCAGCGCAGATTGTTGGAAATGTTCAAGGCTCGGTCATGATTCGGTGTTGCAGACGCGAATGAGGCGGGAACGATCCTGTTCGGTGACGCGGTATCGCTGGACACCGGTGTTTGTGTGCAGCGCAACGTCCAGCTGGCCCGCTGGTACCTCCGGAAACACAAACTCCTGAAAACGGGCGCGGAGCGGCTCGATGATGCCGTGCGACGCCACGGTCCCGATGAACAGGCGCTCTCGACGCACCTCGGCCGGCTGGAGCACCTTCCCGCCGCGCGGCCGAATCGTGATGCGCTCGATCGTCACGTTGGTGGGCGAGCTGGGGGTGTAGGAGACCCAGACGCGATAGCCGTCCTGCAGCGCCGTTCTGACGCCGGCTCCGTCAAGGGCCTGGTGCATCATTGTCGCCGTCGCGCCGACGACGGCCGCGCGCGCCGCGGGGCTCTCGATGTAGATCTCGAACGCGCCGCGATGCGCCGGAATGCGGACGAGGGGCGCTTGACAGCCTTGACCGACGGCGAGCCAGCGAGCCGTTTCCTCGCGCGTCAGCGACGCCTGCGCGGCCGTCGCGGGTGCGCCATCGGTTACAGCGAAACAGAACGCGACCGCGAGCGTGGACATGAGCCTGCGGGTTCGCTGCCGCACGCTCGGTTAGACCCCGCGGTGGTGATACGGTTCCGTCACGACCGTGGAACACCTCATTGGGTTCGGCGCGCCGGCTGATTGACAACCAAGGGTCCGTTTCGCTGCGTCGAGTCCACAGCAGAATCCGGTTCTTCTCGATTCAAAAGGTCGGGCAATTCCGCGACGACCTCCTCGCGGCTGCTGAACCATCGATCCACATTGAGGATCGGCGGTGTATCGCCGTCGACGAACTGGCTTGGCAGCGCGAGCAGCGCGAATTTGTGAGTTGAAGGATCTTCGTAGATTGCATATTTCATGAGGGCCCCTATGCTCCTTTCGAGAGTATCGGAACCGCAACGCCGAGCCTGTGCGAAACAGCACAGCCGGATTGTGCTCTCCCGCGACTGAACCATGCGCCAGGCGCCGAGAGACGGTGTCTAACCGATGGATCGTCTGCCGAGACATGGAATTCACCCACTTCGTTCAGTTGATCGCGATCGGCCTGCAGGCGGGGATCCCGATGCATATGATCGGCTTTCCCGGCGTTGGCAAGACCGAGTTCACCAAGAGCCTCGAGGCGGGATTCGCGCACGCCGGCCTCAAGTGCAAGGTGTTCATCCTCGTCGGTTCGATTCGCGAGCCGCAGGACTTCGGCGGGTTTCCCGTCTCGACTCCGGATGGCGTCCGCCTGCTGCCGATGGCCTGGGCGCGTGATGCGCAGCGACTGGCCGAAGAGGGCTGCATGGTGGTGGTCTTCCTCGATGAGCTCACCACCGTCCCCCCGACCACGCAGGCCGCCATGTTGCGGCTGTTGACCGAGAACGTGTGCGGCGAGCTCAAACTGCCGGATTACGAGCCGGGGAAGGGAGGTGTCGTCTATCTGTGCGCCAGCAACACCGTCGAATGGGCTGCCGGCGGACAGGAGATCCAGCCGCCGATGGCGAACCGGTTGTGGCACGGCGAGTTCCCGATGGACCACGAAACGTGGTGCGACATGATGGTGAGCGACTTTCCGGCGCCGAGCGACCTGCCGATCGTTCCGGCGGACTACCTGCACACCCATCATCATCGACAGCGGGCGACGATCGCGGCGTATGTAAAGGCCGCGGGGCGTGATGCGTGGATGGCGCCGCCAGACGATCCGGCCCGGCGCAGCGGTCCCTGGCCATCGGGACGCACCTGGTATCTGGCGTCGCGGCTCCTGGCTGCCATCGAAGCCGTGTCGCCGGGCCATCGCGTGCTCCAGGGCGCGGCGCTGGCAGGCCTGGTAGGCGACCAGGCGTTGCCATTCCTCGAGTACCGTGAGACCTTGAACCTGCCGGATCCGGAGGACATCCTCAAAGATCCGCGCCGGTTCGTACTGCCCGATCGTGTCGACCGTGCGTATGCCGTCTGTTATTCGCTGGCGGGTGCGGTCCTCAACAACAGGACTCCACAGCGCTGGGAAGCGGCGATGATTGCGCTTGGCGTCGCCAGCCGGAGGAACGCGGACATCCCCGCGGCGGCCGCGCGGACGCTGTGCGCCAAAGCGAATCGCCCCGAAGGCGTTCTGAAGCTGCCGGAAGAATGCCGTCCGTTCTACGAGCTGATGCAACTAGCGAAGCTCGTTCCGAGAGAATGATGAAGCTCCGGATGTTCCGGACGAGCGAAGGCGGATCGGATCGCAAGCCTGACGGCTATTCGCGCGCGCTCCAGGCCGCTCGCGTGCGCGCGGCACACCAGCGCAGCTACTTTGCGCCCGCCCTCTTCAACCTCGTTCCCGTCGAGACCACGCTGATTGGCAGCATGGCTGTCGATTCGCAGTGGCGGCTGTACTACAACGAAGCCTGGCTCGCCGCGCACACCGTCGAACAGAACGCGAGCCTGCTGGTGCACGAGGTCAGCCATCTGCTGCGCGACCACGAAGGTCGCAAGAAGGCCGCGGGCATCAGAGACCACAGACGCTGGAACACGGCCGGCGACTGCGAAATCAACGACGATCTCCAGGAAGAAGGACTGCCGCTGCCGGGCGATCCGCCGCTGCCCGCCCGGTATGGATTGCGGAATGGCGAGAGGGCCGAGACGTATTACCACCAGTTGCCGGCGCCACCGCGGGGCGACGACCACGGAGCGATCGGTGAAGGGCAGGACTGCGGCTCTGGCGCGCACGGTGAGCGCCGATTCTGGGAGCTGCCGGCCGACGATGGCAGTGAGGGCGGCGTCCCTGGTGTGGACAGGATCAAGGCCGAGCTCGTGCGACGCGACGTGGCGCAGCGGATAGAGGCGACGTCCATCTACGACACCGATGTCCCTCTCGCGTGGCGGCGCTGGGCCCGCGCGACGCTCGCGCCGAAGGTCGACTACATGGCCACCCTCCGTCACACGGTGCGCCGAGCCTTGCGCTACAGCACGCTGGGCCGATACGACCGCACCTACAGGCGGCCGCATCGCCGGCAGGCCTGCTACGGCGAGTTCATCATGGCCAGTTTCCATCAGCCGCGCCCGCGTGCCGGGTTTCTGATCGACACATCCGGCTCAATGGGCGACTCGCAGCTGGCGAGAGCGGTCTCTGAACTGGGAGGTCTGACGCGACAGATCGGATATGGCGCGGAAGTGATCGTCGCGTGCTGCGACGCCGCCGTGCACGATGTGCGGAAGGCTTTCACGGGAACGTCGATCGAGCTGTATGGCGGCGGCGGCACCGACATGGGCGTTGGCCTGCGCGCATTCGTTGAAAGGCGAAACCCGCCCATCGACCTGCTGGTCATCGTCAGCGACTGCCACACGCCGTGGCCGGCGGACGTGCCGCCGTTTCCGGTGATCACCGTCCGCGTTGGTGAGGGCGCACCGCCGCCGTGGGGAAACCGGGGCGCCAACCGCGTGATCACGATCGAAGATGCTGCCACGACGATGGAACCCGACATCCGAAAGCGGCGGACATAAGAATGGCGCGGCCGAGATTTCGGGACCTCAGCCCGTGGAGACGCCACGAGCTGACGATCCCGCCGGATTCGCTGCAGACCTGGGTCGCCCTCGCCGCGTGGGAGTTCTGGATGGGCGTGCTCGTCTGCGCGGCGCTCGGCTTCGGCACCAAGCTCATTGTCACCGCGCCGGAGAGCATCGTCACCGTGTTCGACCTGACCAACTGCTATGCCGCGCCACCGATCGCTCAGCCGTGTGAACGCGTGGCCTTCAAGGCGGGCGCATTGAGCGTCGCCTTCAACGCGTGGTGCGGCTTCTTGCTGGTAGCCGTCGCGGCATGGCTCGTGTGGGAGCTGTGGAGCGCGGTCGCGCCGAAGCCGATCACCGACGACTTTCTGAAGCTGCTCGACGATTCGTTCGGCCGCAACTGGCGCGATCCGCGCACGTGGCCATGGACGCGACTCGGGTGGGCCTACGGCTTTACCGCCGTGGGCGCCGCCGTGGCTCTCTGCGTCGCGCTGCTGCTCTCCTCCGTCGCCTCGTCGTCGAGACTCGCCAGGGCGCCGACGCCGCACGTTGAAACGTCACAGCACTTCAGGCTAACCAGGTAGTCCACGGCCTGCGCCGCGCAGCCTGGGCGCAGCCGATGCCGTAAGATCACGGTTGATGGGCGACGCCGCGCATCCGTCGCAAGACCCGCCACCGACCATTCTGATCATCGAGCACGATGAACCGACGGCGGACATGTACGCGAGGATCCTCCAGATCGGCGGATTCACGGTTCGGAGAGCTCTCAGTGCGCCGGACGCCTTGCGCGACGCTGTCGCGCATCCGCCGGACGCCATCCTGGTGGACTTCCGGATGCCGGTGATGGACGGTCTGGAGTTCCTCCGCGCGCTGCGAGCGAAACCGCGGCATCGCGACACGCCAGTCGCCATCGTGACCGGTGACTATCAGCTGGATGAGCGACTGGTCAGTCAGATACGGGATCTCGGCGCGGTGATTCGATTCAAGCCGCTCTGGGTGGACGAGCTCACATCGCTCGCCAGGCAGCTGATTGCCGGCACTGCGCGAGAGAATTGAGACCTGTCAGCGAGTGTCCTGTTCGAAGCGCCGCTGGCAGTCCCGGCAGATCCCATGAGTCCAGGAAAGCGGGTGCTCCGGCTGCGGAAACCCGACCGGCCGGCGCATGATCAGGCCACACCAGGCGCATCTCAAGCCGAGGATCCGCTCGTCGCGGGGCGGTGGGTCGTTCATCGATCCCTGGGATTCTAGCCGTTTAGACGAACGACCTTGGGCTTCGAGCGAGCTAGATATGCCGTCCTGCTGTGAGGCTTTGTCCGGGGGGCGTCGAGCCAAGTAGGGTTCGCGCGATCTCGTGAATGTCTTCGAGCGAGAGGGGCTTGTGCCAGACCTGCGCTCTGAGCGCGGTCAAGTCGTCGGCCGTTGCTTCGTCCACCTCGACCTCGCCCGTAATCACACCGACTGGGATGTCCTGATTCGCGGGGTCCGCTCGTAGTCGATAAAGGAATCCGACGCCGTTGACGAGCGGCATCTTGAGATCGACGAGGATGGCATCGGGTCGCTCGCGCGCGATCTGATAGAGCGCCTCGCGCGCGGAGCCCGCCGCCCGGACGCTATATCCCTGCAGCGCCAGCGCCTTGGCAAACGTCAGGCGGACGCCCTCGTCGTCGTCCAGGATCAGCAAACGGACCGCTTCAGGCACCGGAGCAAGTATCGGTTGCAACGGCTCAGAACTTGAACGACGTCGATCTTGGGGGGTGCGGCTGAAGCCGAGTCCCTGCCGCGTGGCCGATGCCGTTCAGGAGACCCTATGGTGTGGAATCAGCTGCGGGCGTCAGCGCTTCGAACGCTCGGCCAGCGTGCGTGCGTGGTAGGCGCACACTGCAACGACGGTTCGTAGTTCGCGCACGACGCCGACGACGTGGACGGCGACATTGGGGCAGTCGGGCATGTCGCAGATGTATTCGCTGACCGTGTCGTCCTTGCCGTCGGTCGATTCGGGCGCTCGAAGGGTCACACGAGGCATAGGGATCCCGGAGTTACCTCACACAGGTTTCTGATGGGAGCTCACTCATCGTAGCGTGGCGATGACTGTCTGACAAGCCGCATCGGGAACCACGGGAGGCAAAGGGATGTGCAGACCTAAGCGTCGCGCACGACGAGCATTGTGACGTTGCGCCGTTCGGCCGTGGCCGCGAGCCCCAGCCGATCACAGAGCGCGTGAAGAAACTGGTCGCCGCTTTCGGTCTGCGTACGGATGTTGAGATCGTACGCGCCGTCGAGATTCGTTTCGTCGATGACCGGACGATCGAGCGTCGTTTCGAGCATCGCGCACACTTGCGCCAGCGTGCTCGTCGCCGACATCCCACGAATCGATGCCGTGCCGCGCTTCCAGCCGCCGGCCAGACTCCTGAGGAATTCGCCCGCCATGTTGCTGAGCTCGTCCTCCGTCGGCGCCTCGTTCTCGTCTCGACGCCACGGCGGGTCGGTGAAGCCGATGAAGCTATCCGGCGCGGACGCCGGCGTCTGAATGTCCACCCAGCCAAAGCTCCCCGGTTCGTCGAGCGATGTTCGTGTCGCGCGGATTGCGCCGTTCGGCGCCGTGAGCACGTAGACGTCCAGGTCTCGGACTTCGGCCGCGACGCGAATGCGAAAGTACTTTTCGATGCCCTCGCGCATCAGGCGATCGATCGTTTCGCCGCTCTCGCGCTGCGGAAGAACCAACAGGAAGTCGTACCGCCGATCGTCGTCCAGCGACAGCGGCAGCTCGATGCGTTCCTTTTGAATGTTGTGAAGCCTTGACAACATGTCCTTCAACGGGATGCCCTCGAGAACCCAGTAGTCGGACGCCCTCCGAGCGGACACGCCTTCGTGCGGCCGCCGTTCGGTCGGCTTGATCGTCACCTCGGTGGACGGCGGGATGTCCGGCTTCGTCTGCCGCGCGGGCGGCATCGCTGGAGGCGCACACAGCAGCATGACGATGTCGTCGCGGACCTGGTTGATCTGCAGACCGCGCTCGGCAAGGATCGACGCGGCGAGCGATCGCTGTTCGCGGAAGACGCCGAGTAGCAAATGTTCGGTGCCCACGTAGTCGTGCAGCAGGCGGTCCGATTCCTGCGCGGCGAACTCGAGAACCTGTTTCGTCGACGCGCTGACCGGTAGGTCGTCCGCGCTCGAGGTCGCCGCCCGGCTGGCCGTCCGCCTTTCGACTGCCCTCCGCACTTCGTCCGCCGAGACGCGAGCGCGCTCGAAGATGCGGGCCGACAGCCCTTTCCCCTCGCGAATCAAGGCAAGCAGCAGGTGTTCGGGCTCGACCGCCGCACTTCCGGCCCGGCCGGCCTCGTAACGGGCGAAAAAGAGAACGCGACGGGCTCGTTCGGTGTAGCGCTCGAACATCGGAGCTTGTGTCGGGGGTTGCTGGTCCATGAGCACCTGGAGCATATACACGTGGGGCTCAATTCGGTACGGTGCCGCGTCGAGTCTAGAATGACTCCACGAGGTCGCGACTGTCTCCAAGGGCTGAGGCATTGAGAATCGGCGATCGCACTGTTCCGGCAGACGACGCATCGTTCATCATCCTGCTCGGGCTGTTCTTCGTGGGCACGGTGGTGACGGCCCAGCTGCCTGCGCGGGATCAGCCTGCCAAGACACGCTCGGGAACGGGCGTGATCCGCGGCCGCGTCGTCCGTGCCGATACCGCTGAACCGCTGCGACGCGTGCAAGTCCGCGTGGATGAATGGAACACGAGGGATGGCGGCGGAGCCGCTGCGGCCATGACGGATGCCGAGGGTCGGTATGAGCTGACGCAGCTTCCCGCCGGACGCTACCAGCTCAAGGCGACGCGAGGCGGGTATGTCGAGGTCGCGTACGGACAGAGGCGACCATTCGAACGAGGACGACCCCTGGAGCTCGGTGAGGGCGCCGTGCTCCAGAATATTGACTTCGCGCTCCCGCCTGGCGCAGTGGTCACGGGCCGAATCGTCGACGAAATCGGCGAGGCAGTCGCGCACGTGTCCGTCTCACTCGAGCGCCGCCGGTACATCGATGGGGCCAGGCGATTGGTGGGGGAGAGCGGCAGTACCACGGACGACCGCGGAGAGTTCAGGATCTTCGGCGTGCCGCCAGGCGACTACGTGATCGTCGCGAGGTTCGACGCGTCGGACCTGGGCTCGAGAGATCGCGTGCGGTACGTGCCAACCTACTACCCCGGGACGCCTGTCGCGGGCGAGGCGCAACGCGTGACCGTCGGCGCTGGGCAGGAGGTGCCCGGGCTCACCATCGCACTCGCCCGCGCGGCTACGGCGACCGTGCGGGGCATCATCCGTTCCTCGGGTCACGCTTCGTTTGGCCCATTCACATTCGTGGCCGCTCGAGAGATCAGCGGCCCGCAGGCGTATGGCCATACGGCGACGGCCATCGCAGCCGCGGATGGCTCGTTCGCGATAGCCGGGCTCCTTCCGGGCACCTACTTCGTGGAGGCGCGATCACCGTCAGAGTCGGAGTTCGCGTCGAAGGAGGTCGTTGTCGAGGGACCCGATGTGGCCGGCGTAACCCTCATGCTGTCGAAAGGCGCGACGGCGCGCGGCCGGATCCGTTTCGACACGGGGAACCCTCCGCAGGGCCTTCGCGCGTCTCAGATCTTCGTGATCCCAAGGTTCGTAGATCCGGTCGCGTATCACCAGATGGCGGACATGAGCGGCGGTGCGCCGGTCACCCGCGACGACTGGACCTTCGAACTGCACGGACTCAGGGGCCGTGGCTTCATCCGCGCCGGCACCATGACCGATTGGCAGATGAAGCGCGTCCGGCGAGAAGGCATCGACGTCACCGACACGCCATTGGACTTCGCCACGGACATCGATGGAATCGAGATTGAGTTGACTCGGCTGTTGACCACCGTCTCGGGCGGTGTTCTGGATGATCGTGGCGGCGTGGCGCTCGACGCCACGGTTGTCGTGTTTGCCGACGAGTCAGAGAAGTGGGGGCCGCATTCGCGCTTCATCGAGAGCGCGCGTCCCGATCAGAAGGGCCGATTCACGATCCGGAGCCTGCCGCCCGGACGGTATGTGGCGATTGCCGTCGGATACCTGGAGCCTGGCGAGGAACGAGATCCGGAACTGCTCGAGAGTTGGCGACAACGTGGGACGCTTTTCACGCTCTCGGAGGGCGAGACGCACGGACTCGATCTGAGGGTCTCGCCATAGGCCTACTGCTCACCTGAGAGTTGACTTCGCGTGCCATTCCGTCTCCGGGCCGCGAAGGGCTCGAGCGAAACATCGATCCATGAGACCGACAGCACCATCGTACGGACGTCGGATAAAACCTGCAATGTCGTACACGAAGTATCCCTTGCTAACACAAAGCGTGCGTTCGGAAACAGTGGCTTGATCGCGGTAGTCCAACTGCCATCGCTGGCTCCGCAATCGAAGACGATGGTGGGGTCGTATCCACGCGCTTTGATGGCGGCGGATTGGGTCTGGAGGCGGCCATCAAACCATCACGTGATCACTCTTCGGGGCGGACGGTGAGTCCGGTGCCGGACCTGTCCCGGAGAGGGCAAGCGCGCTCGAGATGAGCGCCAGATGCGTGAAGGCTTGCGGGAAGTTGCCGATGAGCCGCTTGCGCACCGGGTCGTACTCCTCCGAGAACAGCCCCAGGTCGTTCCGAAGCGACAGCAGGCGATCGAACAGGGCGTGTGCTTCCCGGCGCCGACCGATCAATGCCAGGTCGTTCACCAGCCAGAAACTGCACGCGAGGAAGGCTCCTTCGCCGGGGGGAAGTCCATCCGCGGCGTGCTCGTCCGGGATGTAGCGCATCACGAATCCGTCGCGCACCAGCTCCCGCTGAACCGCGTCGACTGTGCCCACCACGCGAGGATCGGAGGGGGGCAGAAACCCGACCTGTGGGATGAGCAGCAGGGCGGCGTCGAGTTGCTTGGATCCGTAATACTGCGTGAATGTGTTTCGCTCAGCGTCGTATCCCTTGCGACAGACCTCGTCATGGATCTCGGTGCGCATCTGCTTGAAGCGTTCCAGAGGAGCGTCGACGCCCACGGCCTCGACCGACCTGATCGCTCTGTCGACTGCGACCCAGGCCATCACCTTCGAGTGCACGAAGTTGCGCCGGGGGCCGCGCACCTCCCATAGACCGTCGTCCGGCTCCTGCCAGTGGGACTCGAGCCACTCGATGATCTGACGCTCGACGCCCCATGCGTGCGCTGCCGGAGGCATCCCCAGCTTCCTGGCCCGAAACATCGCGTCCACGACCTCGCCGTACACGTCCAGTTGCCGCTGGCCGGACGCGGCGTTGCCGACCCTGACGGGACGAGAGTTCTCGTACCCCGGAAGCCAATTCAGCTCGTACTCGTCGAGCCGCCGCTCGCCGCCGAGGCCGTACATGATCTGGAGGTCGTTCGGGTCGCCGGCGACCGCACGGAGCAGCCAATCCCTCCAGCTGGCGGCCGCGGCGACGTAACCGGCGGCCATCAGTGCGTCGAGAAGGAGCGCGCTGTCCCGCAGCCAGCAATAGCGATAGTCCCAGTTTCGAACCCCGCCCAGGAACTCCGGCAGCGAGGTCGTGGGTGCTGCGACGATGCCGCCCGTCGGCGCGTACGTCAGCGCCTTCAGGGTGATCAGCGAGCGTTCGACCTCCGAGGCCCAACCACCGCGATACGTCGACTGGCCCGACCACTCCTGCCACCACGCCTGTGTCTGCTGAAGCGCTGCCGCCGGATCGACGGCAGGTGGCGGGGCTTCCCAGGAGTGATGATAGGTGAGCACGAACCCCACTCGCTGGCCCGGTGCGACAGTAAACTCGGCCGCGTACTGGAAATCGTGGCCCTGCAGCGGCACGTCGCTGCGCAGCTCGAGCGCCTCTGGACCGGCGGCCGCCGCGAGGGCACCGTCGACCTTGCGTACCCATGGCCTCGTTCGCCCGTAGTCGAAACGCGGCATGAAGCGCGTCCGCATGGTCACCGCGCCGCGTACACCCTCGACCACACGCACCACACGCGCGTGGGACGTCCTTGACGGCATACAGTCGACGACCCGGGCGATCCCGTCGGCGGTCTCGAACTCAGTTTCGAGGGCGAGGGTGGGACCGCGATAGCGCCGCGTTGTCCGGCCCACCTCGCCGGCGGGGGCGATCTCCCAGAAGCCGTTCTCGCTCGTTCCGAGCAGTGCCGCGAAGCATGCGGGTGAGTCGAAGCGCGGCAGGCAGAGCCAGTCGATAGACCCACTGGTACCCACAAGGGCGGCCGTGTGAGTGTCCCCGATCAGCGCGTAGTCCTCGATGCGAAGTGCCATGTCATCCTCCTCGAGCGGCCGCGGCCAACTTGAGCCGCTTGATGCGGACCGGTTTCCGAGCGCTACCGGTGTTCTTCCCTGCCGTGAACACAAACGTTGGGCCAACAGCCGGAGCACCTTGCCCGCCGAGATCGGGAGCTCGGCTTCCGCCCCTCACGTCCGCGGTCACCTCGCTTGCAGGCAGTGGCATAGTGACGCGAATTCCGGCTCACGTTATCTGGTCGGAGTGACGAGCGGCTGTGAGGCGACGCGTGGTCATTTGGCTGTGATGATCGCAGCGCCGCCTTCTTTGTGCCTTTCAGACAACTCTGCCGAAATGGCATGGTCGATGCGGAGGGGGCGCCGTGCCTCGATGAATCGACAGGCTGAAACTCGGGCTTCGTGAGGACACCGACAGAACGGCCAGCAACGCTCGCGCGTGACCCCGCGCTCGACGTGCGGGTCGGCGCGAGCGCACCGCTCGGCGCCACCGTCACGGCCGACGGGGTCAACTTCAGTGTCTTCTCGAAGAATGCGACCGCTGTCGATCTCCTGTTGTTCGATCGGGTCGACGACGGCGTGCCTGCGCGAGTGATTCGCGTCGATCAGGCGAACTGCACGTATCACTACTGGCATGCCTTCGTCCCTGATGTGAAGCCAGGGCAGATCTACGGTTTTCGTGTGCACGGTCCCTTCGACCCGCCGCATGGACTCCGTTTCGATTCGGGCAAGGTGCTGCTCGATCCGTACGGACGGGGTGTGGTCGTGCCACGCGGCTACAACCGCGATGCGGCTGCCAGGAAAGGCGACAACGCCGCCACGGCGATGAAGAGCGTCCTCGTCGACCCAAGAACGTACAACTGGGAAGGCGATCAGCCGTTGAACCGGCTCTCGTCGCAGACCGTCGTGTACGAAATGCACGTGCGCGGTTTTACCAGACATCCGAGCTCGGGGCTGCCTGAAGCGACGCGCGGGACCTATGCGGGCGTCATCGAGAAGATTCAGTATCTGAAGGAGCTTGGCATCACGGCCGTCGAGTTGCTGCCGGTCTTCCAGTTCGACGCGCTCGACGCTCCAGCAGGCCATGTGAACTACTGGGGCTATGCGCCAGTGTCCTTTTTCGCGCCGCACCGGGCGTACAGCTCGCGCCAGGATCCGCTTGGCCCGGTCGATGAGTTCCGCGATATGGTCAAAGCGTTGCACCGCGCTGGCATCGAAGTGATTCTCGATGTGGTCTTCAACCACACGGCTGAAGGGGACCACAAGGGACCGACGCTCTGCTTCCGAGGCTTTGCGAACCGGGTGTACTACGAGCTCCAGAGCAACCCCTCGCGATACGCGAACTACACTGGAACCGGCAACACGCTGAACGCGAACGATCCGATTGTGCGCCGCCTGATCCTGGACAGCCTTCGCTACTGGGTGCGGGAGATGCACGTCGACGGCTTCCGGTTCGATCTCGCGTCCATCCTGTCGCGCGATCCCCACGGCAATCCGCTACCGAATCCACCGGTGCTCTGGGACATCGAATCCGATCCGGTACTTGCCGGTACGAAGCTCATCGCGGAAGCGTGGGACGCCGCCGGCCTCTATCAGGTCGGCAGCTTCGTCGGTGACGCGTGGAAGGAATGGAACGGTCGGTTCCGGGACGACGTCCGCAGCTTCCTGCGCGGCGATGCTGACACGGTCGGGCGAGTCGCCGACCGGCTAGTCGGCAGTCCCGAGATTTACGGGCACAAGCACCGGGAGGCCGAAGCCAGCGTCAACTTCGTGACGTGCCACGACGGGTTCACGCTGAACGACCTCGTTTCGTACAACCAGAAGCACAACGAGGCCAACGGCGAAAGCAACCGCGACGGGGCTGACGACAACCGCAGCTGGAACTGCGGTGTCGAAGGACCCTCGGACGACGCCGCGATCGAGGCGCTGCGCGACCGCCAGGTAAAGAACTTCCTCACGCTCACCATGCTCTCTCTCGGCATGCCGATGCTCCTCATGGGCGACGAGGTGCGGCGAACGCAGCGCGGGAACAACAACGCCTACTGCCAGGACGACGAGACCAGCTGGTTCGATTGGGCGCTGCTGGAGAAGCACGCGGACGTCCACCGCTTCGTGCAACTGCTTCTCGCCCGACGCGTGCACCGCGACGAGCAGCGGGGCCTGAGCCTCACCGAGTTGCTCCAACAGGCCACGATGGCGTGGCATGGGGTGAAGCTGTGGCGGCCGGACTGGGGCATAGACTCGCACAGTCTCGTGCTTGGCGCCGACGTGCGCAACCCAGGCCTCAAGATCCACCTGATCATGAACGCGTACTGGGAGTCGCTCGACTTCGAGCTCCCGGCCCCTGAGGGCCCGCGGCCGTGGCATCGGTGGATCGACACCTCGCTCGACTCGCCGGACGACATTGTGCCGTGGCAAACGGCTCCAACGCACGCCGAGCGCCTGTACCGTGCCGGACCGCGCTCGGTCGTCATGCTGTGGGCGCCGCTCGCCGCCATTGCGGACACGTCTATCTGAACCAGGTATACCCCGCGCATGCCTGAAGGGTTCGAGTGCTTCGTCGGCGTGTCGTGTTATGAGGCGTTGTGTGACGTGCCCACCAGGTCCGGGGCGCTGGCCTCCGGTTCCTCGTCATCGTTCCAGTTGATGCGGGCCTGCTCGCTGCGGTCGAGGATCGGATCAGTGCTGACCCCGCCGAAGTAGTGCCAGGCCCATTCAACCAGGGCTTCGATCCTGGCTCGCATGGTGGTCAGTAATGCCGCATGCACTCCAAGCCATGCCGCAAACGCGATGGCGCCGTGAAGTTCGTGGCGATGCTCACCGACTTCAGCGACAGCGGCATTGCGCCCGATCATCGCCATGATGCCCTTGTCGAGGTACTGAAAAGGCTTCCTGGGCTCGCCGGCCATATCCAATTGGATGTTCCGCGCGCACCATTTGCCGGACTGTTCGGCGACGGACGCAAGCTGCGGCAGCGGCTTCCCGTCTTTCCCCGCGATGTTCGCGAAATCTCCCAGACAGTAGACTCCGTCGAAGCCCTCCACCGCGAGGTCGGGTCGAACATCGATACGGCCACCGTGCCCCGGCTGCAAACCCAGATTGGCTGACAGCGCCGAGGCCTTCAAGCCCCCGGCCCAGATGACGGTGTGAGTCGGGATCCTGGTCCCGTCCGAGAGCAGGACGTGGCCGGAACCGACTTCCTTGACCGACATACCCAGACGCAGTTGGATGCCGCGTCGCTCGAGCATCCGGGCGGCATACGACTGCGCGTTGTCTGAAAACGCACCGAGCACCACGTGGCCGTGATCCACCAGGAATACCTGAATCTGATCCGCCGGAAGGTCATGGTACGTCGTCAGCTTCGTATGCTTCAGGGCCTGCACCGTGTCTCCAAACGCACCGGCCATTTCCACTCCGGTTGGACCGCCGCCAACGATGACGAAGTTCAGCGCGCCCTTCGCGACCAGGGAGGGGTCGCGATCGGCGGCTTCAACGACCGCGAGGATCCGCGATCGCAACGACTCGGCGTCGCGCAGTGAGTACATCGGATAGCTGTGCTGATCGGCGCCCGGCGTGCCGAAGAAATTTGCCTGCGACCCCGCGGCCAGCACCAGAAAGTCGCCCTGATACCGTTGCCCCTCGGCCGTCATCGCGGTACGAGTGTTGAGATCGACGGAGACCACTTCGCACATCTTGACGTCCACGTTGGCGTGCTTTCGAAGGACGTTGCGCAAGTTGAATGCGACGTCGGCTGGCGCCAGCGCCGCGGTGGCAACCTGGTACAGCAACGGCTGGAACTGCTGATAGTTGTTCTTGTCAATCAGCGTGACGCGCACATCGCGCGACAGCGCCAGCCTACGAGCGCAGTTCAGCCCTGCGAAACCACCACCAACGATCACCACGTGCTTCACGCTCGATACCTCGCGGCCGTGCACCCTCTGGTCGAGCCGGCACGGCACCGGCCTTCGAGTCAACGGACCAGGCGTTCAGATCAATCAGCAGCCGCGGTGCAAGAAGCGGCCCCGCCAGAACGGGACGTGACCCCCGAATACTCCGACTGCGGTCACGAAAGGCGGTGAGCAGGTGCCCGCCGTTCGTTACTTCGAGGTACTCGCGAACGATTCCTGGCAGACCTCGATGCTGTCCCTCGGACATACGGTCCGGCGGACTATGTTTTGCACGGCGCGTGTGCTTGCGAAACATGTCGGACTTCAAGAGCGGACCGAAAAGAAAAATAGTGTTGCGCCCGTTCAAGTGGACGACGGCGACGTCGACGTTACTCGCGGCGGTGCTGCTGTTCACGGGGTGTGAGAAGAAGAAGGAGGTCCCTCGCGCGGCGCGTCCTTCGGAAGTCGATGTCGTCGGCGTCGTGCAGCAGGACGTTCCGGTCTACCAGGAGTGGGTTGCGCAACTGAATGGTTTTGTGAATGCGGAGATCACCCCCAAGGTTCAGGGATACCTGCTCCGACAGGATTACCGGAACGGCTACTTCGTGAAGAAGGGACAGCTCCTGTTCGAGATCGATCCTCGACCGTTTCAGGCCGCGCTCGATCAAGCCAAGGCAGAAGTGGCCGCAGCCGAAGCGAATCTTTCGAAGGCGCAGGGCGATGTCGAGCGTGATACGCCGCTGGCTGCGCAAAACGCCATCCCAAAGAAGCAACTCGACAACGACATCGCCAATCAGGCCTCGTGGAAGGCGGAGGTTCAAGCCAGACGAGCGGCGCTGCGGAATGCGGAATTGAACCTCGAATGGACCAAAGTCCATTCCCCCATCGCCGGCATCGCCGGCGCTTCAAACGCTCAGGTCGGCGATCTCGTGGGCACCAGCACCAAGATGACCATCGTGTCGCAGATAAACCCCATCCTGGCCTATTTCAATGTCAGCGAGAGCGCCTTTCTCGGCGTCGCGCCGAGAATAACGCAGATCATCAGCGAAGGCGGCAGTCTCAAGGACGTTGTCCTTCCGCCCATCTCCTTCATCCAGGCGAACGACGTTGTTTACCCGCACAAGGGCCGCTTCTTCTATGTGAATCGCCAGGTTGGTACGCAGACCGGCACGATTCAGATGGCGGCTGAGTTTCCGAACACGGACGCCACTCTTCGCCCCGGCGGCTTCGGACGAGTACGAGTTCAGACGGGCATGAACAAGAACGCCCTGTTGGTGCCACAGGCCGCCGTCATCGAAACGCAGTCCGTCTACCAGGTGGTGGTGGTCACACCGCACAACAAGGCGGCCTTCCGCCCCGTGAAGGTTGGAGAGCGGACAGGCACTGACTGGGTCATCGCGGAAGGACTCAAACCTCATGAAAGGGTTGTCGTTCAGGGCTTCATGAACCTGAAGGAAGGTATGCCGGTCAATCCGAAACCGGCCGTGGCGACCGCAGCCGGCCAGTGAGCCGGGTTCTCAGCGTCACCTGCGAGCACACCTGAACATGTCGAAGTTCTTCATCAACCGGCCCATCGTCGCGATCGTGATCGCGATTCTGATGGTCCTTGCCGGGGCTCTGGCAATGCTCAGCCTCCCGACCGCGCAATTCCCGGACATCGCGGATCCTCTGATCCAGGTGAAGGCGACTTACACCGGAGCAGACGCGCAGACGATCGCCGAGTCGGTCGCGACCCCTATCGAGCAACAGATGTCAGGCGTCAGCGGGATGAACTACATGTACTCGCTGAATGCGAGTTCTGGCGGTGAGATGTCGCTCTACGTGGACTTCACCATTGGCACCGACACGAACACCGACCAGATTCTTTCTCAAATGCGCGTCTCGCAGGCCAATTCGCAACTCCCGAGTTCAGTTCTCCAGCAGGGCGTCATCGTGCAGCCGTCTGCGATGGCGCCCTTCATGCTGATCGATTTGTTCTCGCCCAACAAAGCCTACGACAACATTTTTCTGGCGAACTACGCCGTCATCAATCTGAACTACGCGCTCACACGCCTCCCTGGCGTGTCGCAGGTGCAAGTGTTCGGGGCCGGCCAGTACGCCATGCGCTGCTGGGTGAATCCCAACAAGCTCTCGAGCCTCGGCGTGACCGTGACCGACATCATTAATGCAATTCAGACTCAGAACAACGTCAACCCGGCGGGTCAGATTGGCGGCGAGCCGGTTCCCGCGGGACGGCAGTTCACGTACAACGCACGCGCGCCGGGACGCCTGGTCTCGGCCGAGGAGTTCGGCGAGGTCATCGTGCGGGCCCAACCCGATGGATCCATCCTGCGGCTGAAGGATGTCGCGCGCGTCGAACTGGGCGCGCAGACCTATGCCATGG
>Ga0114129_10004097_pt1 | contig 20596 bp, 17 predicted proteins | sample RhiMetdeltSRZDD1_FD_80071 | JGI IMG/M metagenome (GOLD analysis project Ga0114129, IMG submission 80071) | Populus rhizosphere microbial communities from Tennessee, USA - Rhizosphere MetaG P. deltoides SRZDD1 (version 2) (version 2) | ecosystem: Host-associated > Plants > Roots > Rhizosphere >... | reverse complement strand
TGTTCGATCCGTTCCGTGTGGCGAATGCTTCAGAACGCGGTCGACCAGGTGCTGGGCAAGATCACGCTGAAGGACCTTCTGGTCTCCGAGAACGAAATGGACGCTTTTCCATCGTCCGCCGGATCCACGCTGCCGAGCTACTCGCAGCACGCCTGAAGGTCCGGTTGTCACGTCGTGCGAGGAGGCATAGACTCCTCCCGAACGACTCGACAACTGTTTGATGGAGAAACAAGGATGAGAAGAGCTTTCGCCGTCGCGATCTTCTTCTGTCTGGGACTACCCGCAGCAACCTTCGCGCAACGGACTTCGGTCTCGGGGGACTTTCCTATCTACGACAACGGCGGGAAGCCCGACTTGACCGTCGACCCGAAGCGGTTCGTCAGTCAGATGGAGATCGTGGACCGCTACTTCGCCGCGACTGACTGCTCGCTCGTCGAGGGAACCGTGGGTGGGAGCGGTTACCGCCGCATCCTCCGTTTCGACACGGTCGTCATGAACGGTGGAGACGGGGACCTGGTCGTCGGCGACCGTTCCGATCCGAACAATCCCTACGCGGCGTATTTCGAGTATTCACCCTGTCACAACCATTACCATATCCACGGTTTCTCGACCTATTCGCTGATCGACGCAAGCACCGGCGCAGTCGCCGGTCTCGGTCACAAGCAAGGCTTCTGTTTCGAAGATTCTTTCAAGTACGCCGGGGGAAAGAGTCACGGATACGACTGCGCGTTCCAGGGAATCACGTCCGGTTGGGGCGACTGGTATTTCAAACAGCTGGGCGGTCAGTGGATCGACATCACCGGCGTCCCGGAAGGGGATTACATTGTCCGGGTCACGATCAACGACGTCGGCATCTTCGACGAGGGATCGAATCTCTATCCCAATTCCATCGAGACGCAGATTCACGTTCCCAACCCCCGAAACAAGGTCGCGATCGACAACTCACCATAAAGAAGGGATTCCCATGGGCCGCCTGATCCTTCTCGTCATCGTCCTCGCGGTGGGCTTCTGGCTTTACAAGAATTCAGCCGGCGGGCTCCTCGGGTCGAGGTCGACGTCCACGGGCGAGGAGGCCTCCGCGCCTCTCGATCGTGCGAAGGCCGCGGCGCGGAAGGCCAACGAGCGCCAGCTGGAAGCCGATCGGATCGGCCAACAGGACTCTTCGACCGGCGCGGGAACACAGATCCACGAGAACATGACGCCCTCCGACGTGCGCGCGCTCCTGGGATCGCCCGACGAGATCACGACCGGCATCTCGGAAACCGGCGCGCCGCGGGATACCTGGCTCTATCGGAGCGTCGGCAAGAAGGTCATCTTCCAGAGCGGATTCGTGATCTCGGTCGAGTAGACCGGCGGCTTCGCAGCCTCGCTAGCGGCTGGCGGTTCGGACCCTCTCGGATTCGATGTACCAGTCGATGTGGCGCTCGAGGACCGCCATCGGCATCGGCCCTGAGCCGAGAACGACGTCGTGGAAGCGACGGATGTCGAAGGACGTGCCGAGGGCCCGTTCCGCCCGCGCGCGCAGCTCGCGGATCTTCGCCGCCCCCATCTTGTACGCGAGCGCCTGTCCCGGGATGTCGCAGGAATAGCGCAGCGTCTCGGTCCCGATCTGGGCGTCCGATTCGAGCGTGTTCTGTTTCATGTACTCGATCGCGCGGGCCCGGCTCCAGCCGAGCGCGTTCATGCCGGTGTCCACGACCAGCCGCGCGGAGAGGAACGCGTCCATCAGGAGACGGCCTGCCCGGTCGTACGGGTCTTCGTACATCCCCATTTCCCCCGCGAGCGACGAAGCGTACTCGCCCCATCCTTCCGTGTAAGCCGTCCACGCCGCCTCTTTTCGGAAGCCCGGGAGGTCGGAGTTCTCGTTCTGGAGCGAGCGCTGGAAGTGATGTCCGGGTATGAGCTCGTGGTAGACGAGCGCGGCGGCGGAAAGCAGCGACCGGTCGGCAAGCGATGAACCGTTGTAGTAGTAGTAGCCGCGCGGGTCCGACGCGGTCGGCGCCTGATAGAAGCCGTACGTCATCGCGCTCTCCAGGTTCGCGGAGAGGCGGCGAATGCCGGCTGGAGCGGAAGGGGTTCTCCCGAAGTAGAACGGGATCTTCGTCGCGATGCGCTTCTGCGCCGCGAGCAGACGCTCCCCGATCTCGTCGGACGTCGCGGGAACGAATCGTGGATCCGTGCGGAGATGCCGGCGGAATTCCGCGACGCTTCCTTCGAAGCCGACGGCCGCCCGCACTTCTTCGAGCTCGCCGTTCAACCTCTCGACTTCCGCCAGTCCGAGGCGGTGGACTTCCTCCGGCGTGACGTCGAGGGTCGTGTGGAAACGAACGAGTCGCTGATAGTAGGCCTTTCCGCCGGGGTACTGTCCCAGGCCGACCGTGGCGGGCGCCTTCGCCGCATATTCGCCCGCGACATAGGAAGCCAGCGAATCGAGCGCGGGGTTGATCCGCGATGCGATCAGCCCTTCGACACGCTTCGTGAACGGCGCCCGGTCCTGCTCCGGTTCCTGCTCGAGACGCTCGGGGCGGACGAAGAAGAGACTCTCCGCCGGTTCGGCGATCGAGGCGCGGTAGGTCCCGGCGACGAGCGCGGTCTCCGCTTTCGGCAGGCGCACTCCCCGTTTCGCCTGCGCCCGGAGCTTGTCCTCCATCTGGCGGATGAACCCGGCGTATCGCCCGAGAAGCGCCGCGTAGCGATCGAGGTCCTCCGGATTTCGAAACTGCCAGCTCGTGAAAACCTGGTGAACCACGCGCAGCGGTGACGCATAGGGCGTCACTGGAAACGTGAGCCAGTAGTCGCGCTGCGAATCGGCGAGCTCCCGCGCTTCCTCGCGCAACATCGCGAGCGAGAGGGATTCCTCGTGCGACAGCTCGAGCTCCCGCAGGCCGCGAAGCTTTTGAAGAAGCAGCGCGCCGTACTCCGCGTCGGCGCGGGCTCGGGCTTCCGACACGTCGGGGAGCTCGTCGACCGGAAGGCCGAGCCGGAGCCGCAGGACGAGGCTCCGCTTCTGCAGAAATCCCCAGTAGTCCTTCTCGGCATTGGCGAGAACGCCGGAGCTGCGGGTGGTGGCGACCGCAATCGCGGCGGACCGCTCCCTTCCCGGCGAGCTCGGGATCGCGATTCCCAGGACGACGAGAAAGACGAGGACGGCGACGGCGGTCTTCATATCGTGCTGTTCGAGAACCCGTTTCCGCCACGGAGCGTTCCAAAAAAGAACAGTTCCGGAGCACGGCCTTCGCCGTTGGCGCCCGATCTGAAATGTCCCATGTCTGTACTTGATGACAATTGTAGCTCGTCCGACCGGAAGATCCAGCCGGTCCTGCTTAGAATCGGGCCGCTTGAACGTCCTCTTCCTCGCGGCAGAGGCCGCTCCGTTCGTGAAGGTCGGCGGTCTGGGTGACGTCGCGGGGTCTCTGCCCCACGCCCTCGCGGCGCTCGGCCATGACGTCCGCGTCGCGATCCCCGGCTACGGCGCGATCGACTGGCCCGTCTTCCACCCGGAGCGGAAAGCCCGGTTCGATGTTCCTCATCGCGGCGACGGTCGGCAGCCCGCGCAGGTCTGGGAGACGCGCTCCACGGGGGTTCCGGTCTATCTCCTGACCGGGCCGCCGATCCCGACCGACCGCCGCATCTATGGCAGCGGCATCGAAGAAGACGGCCCGAAGTTCATCTTCTTCTCGCTCGCCGCGCTTGAGGCGTGCCGGGAGCTCGGCTTCCGGCCCGACGTCGTGCACGCCAACGACTGGCACACCGGCCCCGCGGTCTACCGGCTTTCGATGACGGGTCGGAGCGATCCGTTTTTCCAGGATACCGGCTCTCTGTTCACGATCCACAACCTGCCCTATACCGGCCGCGACGCCGGGCGGTTTCTGGCGGAGTACGGCCTCGTCGCGACGGCGGCCCTCGCGCTCCTGCCGGCCTGGGCGCGTGACTCGATGCTCGGTCTGGGCCTGGCGGGCGCGGACGTGTTGACGACGGTCAGCCCGACGTATGCGCGCGAGATCCGCACGCCCGAGGGCGGATACGGGTTCGACGGGACGCTCTCGGCCCGGAGCGATCGGCTTCATGGAGTGCTGAACGGAATCGACACGGAGGTCTGGAACCCGGCCACCGACGACGCGTTGCGCGATCGCTTCGATGCGGCGACGCTCGAACGGCGCGCGGCGAACAAGGCGGCGCTCCAGCAGGAGGCGGGACTCGAGCCGGAAGAGAAGACCTTTCTCCTCGCGATGGTGTCGCGCCTCGACTCCCAGAAGGGATTCGACATCGCTCTCCCCGCGCTCATGCGCTGGCTCGAGACAGGGGGGCAGCTCGTCGTGCTCGGAAGCGGCGATTCCGCAATCGAGCGCTCGCTCGCGGGCCTCGAGCTCGCGTTCCGCGGTCGCGCGAGCGCCCGGCTCCGGTTCGATCCGCCTTACGCTCGAAAGATCTACGGCGGCGCGGACGGGATCCTGATTCCCTCCCGCTACGAGCCGTGCGGCCTGACCCAGATGATCGCCATGCGATACGGCGCGGTGCCGATCGCGAGACGGACCGGCGGTCTGGCCGACACAATCACCGACGTGGACGAACCCGGCGGAACGGGAATCCTCTTCGACGGCTACGATTCCGGCTCGGTCGCTCACGCGCTCGCGCGTGTCCTGCGGGTGTACGCTCACCGCGAAGAATGGACCGAGGTCGAGCGGCGCGGGATGGGACAGGACTTCTCGTGGGATCGGTCGGCGGCGAAGTACGAAGCGCTCTACCGCCAGGCGCTGCGGTTTCGTCGCGGCGAGACCTCATAAATGCATGTCATCCCGAGGGCCGTAGGCCCGAGGGGTCCCTCGCTTCGCTCGGGATGACGGGAACGGTCCGGTGAAGACGCGGGCGGTCATCCTCGCGGGCGGTGAGGGGCAGCGGCTGGGAGTGCTGACCGACCGGCGCGCGAAGCCCGCCGTCCCTTTCGCCGGCAAGTACCGGATCATCGATTTCACGCTGTCCAACTGCGTGAACTCCGGCGTCTTCGACATCATGATCTTGACGCAATACCGTCCGCACTCCCTGATCGAGCACATCGGCGCGGGCCGGCCCTGGGACCTCGACCGCGGCTTCACCGGCGGCGTTCACGTCTACCAGCCCTACCGCGGGCGGCTCGACACCGACTGGTACCGCGGTACCGCCGACGCGATCTACCAGAACCTTTCGTTCGTCGAGCGCGGAACACCCGACCTCGCTCTCGTGCTGGCGGGCGACCACATCTACAAGATGAACTACGGGCCGCTCGTCGCGTTCCACATCGAGCGGAGCGCCGACGTCACCATCGGAACGTTGAACGTGACGCGTGAGGAAGCCACCCGGATGGGGGTTCTCGCGATCGACGGCGAGTCGAAGGTCACGCAATTCGTCGAGAAACCGGCGGACCCTCCCGGCACGCTGGCATCGATGGGGATCTACGTCTTCGGCCTGAAGACGCTCGCGCAAATCCTGATCGACGACGCGAAGAGGCGCGACTCCTCCCACGACTTCGGAAAAGACATCCTGCCCCGCATGGTCGGTGGCGGGATGAGGGTTTTCGCCTACCCGTTCCAGGGTTACTGGGTGGACGTCGGAACCATCGAAGCGTACTGGCAAACGCACATGGATCTCTTGAAGCATCCTCCCCCCTTCGATCTGAACGATCGAACCTGGGTCGTGCACACGCAGTCGGAAGAGCGGCCGCCGGTGACGATCCAGGAGGGAGCGATCGTCAAGGACAGCATGATTACGGACGGATGCGTGATCTCGCCGGGAGCTCGCATTGAAAGAAGCGTGCTGTCGCCGGGCGTCTGGATCGGACCGGAAGCGGTCGTGCGCGATTCGGTGATCCTGACGGACTCGTTCGTCGACGTCGGGGCGCGGGTGGATCGCTCGATCGTCGACAAGTCGGTCCGGATCGGAAAGAAGGCGAGGGTCGGTCAGAGACCGAAGCCGGGGGAAGGTCCGGGCATCACGGCAGTCGGAAAGAACGCGCAGATCCCCGACCGGATCTCTGTCAAGCGCGGTGCGGTCATCGACGCGGACGCAACCCCGGAGTACTTTTCCGCGGGGGCCCTGCGCCAGCGAACGCGGGCCAGGAAGCTTCGGTTGGCGGCGGCGGGGGCGTCGTCACCCTCATCACCGCGGTGACTCTCGAGCGGCTCTAAGCCGACTCGTCCAACTGCAGCATCGGGTCGGTGGGCCGTTCGTCTTCTTTCGGCAGCTCGCCCTCGAGCGCCAGCTTGCGGCGGAGGTTCAGCCGGGCCTGAACCGCCGGATCGCGATCGGCGAGGAGCGCCAGGAACGACAGGCGCATCGGCTGCGTCGGCTCTTCCGGCTGTTCTCCAGCGGGATCGGCGGTCTCGCGCATCGAGACGCGCTGCAGGCTCTCGGGCGGGACGATGAGGCGTTCGGTAGTTCTTCGGTCAGCCATTGATCTTTCTCCGTTAGGGGTAATCGACCGAAGTTGCAAGAGGCGTTCCCCGGTCGCCCGCCGGCTATCTGAAGAGAACGAAGGAGATAGCTTCCGGATGAGGAAAGTCGATACAAATAAAGGTCCGGCGGACGGCAAAAAAGTGGCGGCTATTCGCCGATGTCCTCCGCCCAGAGGTTCAGGTTGTCCCGGATCCAGTTCGCCAGCATGTCGATGCATTCCGTCGAAGCGAGATCCACGACCTCGACGCCGTTCTCCCGCAGCCAGTCGACGCCGCCCGCGAAGTTGACGGACTCGCCGACGATCACCCGGCCGATGCCGAATTGCCGAACCAGGCCGCTGCAATACCAGCAGGGGGCGAGGGTCGTCACGATCGTCTTGTCGCGATAGCCGCGCTGCCGCCCCGCCCTGCGGAAGGCGTCGGTCTCGCCATGGATCGAGGGATCGTTCTCCTGGACGCGCCGGTTGCGGCCGCGGCCGAGCAGCCTCCCGTCCCGGTCGAAGAGCGCGGCGCCGATCGGAACGCCGCCCTCGGAGAGCCCGAGCTTTGCCTCCGCCAGCGCGACGTCGAGCATCGCGCGGAGAGGCTCGAGGGCTCTCAGGCCGTTTCGGGAGCGCGGGCGAGGATCCGCATGGCGGCGCGCCACTCTTCGCGCGCCCGCGCCAGGCAGCCTCGGTGAGCGCGCAGGTTTTTCTTCCAGGTTCGCGCGCGGGCGGAGGAAGCCCGTTGCTCCAGCCACTCCCGCTTTTTCTCGTGCGCCCGGTTCCAGTGGGCGACGGCGCGCTCGAGGAGAAGTCCCGCCCGATCCATGCGGACCCGGACCGCTTCCCGGATCTCCGAGGGAACCCCGGGCAGGCGCAACTGCACCTCGAGAGCCGCCATCTTCAGCCGGGCTCTCTCGATGACGGGCCGCGGGGTCGCCCGAAGCTCGCGCGCGAGCCGGACGGTGGCGAGGGTGCGGATCAGCCACTTCGTGGGATCCCAGTCGAACCAGCGGATTCCGTTGCGGTAGTCGGTCGGGAACCGGTGGTGGAAGTTGTGAAAGCCCTCGCCGTTGGTCACGAACGCGAGCAGCCAGTTGTCGCGCGCGGAGTTCTCGTCCGTGTACGGACGCGTTCCGTAGAGGTGAGCGATCGAGTTGACGAAGAACGTGGTGTGGTGGATGACCACGACCCGCAGGAATCCGCCCCACAGCAGGCCGGCGATCGGATGCCCGAACGCCGCGCCCACGAGGGTCGGCAGACCCAGGCCGAAAACGATGCCGATCCAGGACGACCAGCGGTACTGCCACATGACGAGCCGGTTCTTGAGCAAGTCCGGCACGTTGTCGAAAACCCGGCCCGCCGGATCCTTGTAGAAGAGCCAGAAGATGTGGGCGGACAGACCTCCGCGCTTGATCGAGTACGGATCCCAGTCCTTGTCGACGTACTTGTGGTGCGTTCGATGGTCGGAGGCCCACTTGAGCACAGAGTTCTGGAGGGCCATGGCGCCAAAGAAGAGAAAGAACGCCTGGACGAGCGGATGGCTCTCGTATCCCTTGTGCGCGAAGAGACGGTGATAACCGGCGGTGACCGAGAGGCCGACGAGGACGTAGGAGACGAGGAAGAGCACGGGCTGCCACCATTCGATGCCGAACTTCAACGCGTACGCGGCCGTGCCGAAGATCCCGATCACGGGGGTCAACGACAGAAAAAGAATGTTGGTCCAGTCTTTCTTTCGTTCCATCTCTAACCTTTCGGATCCGCTCAAAATGGTTGTGACCGCCCCGCCCAGAGGAGCTCCAGTGCCTCGTCGCCGATCTCGACCGTGATTTCGGCGTTCGGCCGGTCGTTCAGCTCATCGAGCAGAACGCCGATCGCTCCCGCGCCCGCGCCGAGCTCCTCGAGAAAGACTGCGAGGTCCCCCTGGCCGTAGAGGTACTTCGGCTCCAGGACCTGCCGCTCGGAGAGCGGTCCATCCCCGTGCGCGTCGGAGAGGGAGAATATCGCCTTGTATTCGAACGAGCCTTCGTCGGAAGGCAGGATCCGAACTTTCCAGTTCCACATGGGGGGCCGATCTCGGTCGCTTCGCTTCAGTGCTTTAGTACCGTCCGCCGCCCCGTCCATATCCGCCGCCGCCGCCGCCCCGGTTGCCGCTCGGCTCGGTGCGGGGGCGCGCTTCGGAGACCGTCAGGGCCCGCCCGTCGATTTCCCGTCCGTTCAAGGCGGCCATTGCGGCCTTTGCCTCATCGTCCTTGGAGAACTCGACGAAGCCGAAGCCTTTCGAGCGACCCGTCCCGCGGTCGGAAATGACCGTGACCGAGTCCGGAGCGCCGTAAGCGCCGAAGAGCTGGCGCAAGTCGTCCTCGGTCGTCGCATAGGACAAATTGCCGACGTAAAGTTTCATGAGAATTCCTCCCGCCGGTCGAGCCAGCAGCTCGGCGTTGTCCGAACGTGACCGCCGCCGCGCGCGTCGCGCTTTCCCGTTTTCTTATCGTTCGGAGTTCGTCAGAACAGGTCTGGCAAAGCGAGCGGAACGAGAACAAAGACAGAATATCACACCGCGAGGTCGCTCCCTCTCGCTCGCGAAGGGCATCCAGTGCCGCAACGATCGAGCCCTGAGGAGCTTGCGGGTCCGAGGAGCCGGGAATAGTATTGCGCTTTTCTCGACCGGAGAGAGGGAGGTCCGCATGACGGATTCCGCGGTTGTGGCCGACTCTCACGCGGCGACGGCAACGGCGCGCTCCTCGACCCAGGCTGAAATTCTGCGCAACTTCGTCGGCGGCCGGTGGGTCGAGTCACGAGCACGCGAGTTTTTGGACGTTTACAACCCGGCGCGCGGCGAAGTAATCGCGCGAACGCCGCTCTCGACCGGCGAGGATCTCGACGCAGCGGTGGCAGCCGCGAAGAAGGCGTTTCCGGGCTGGCGCGATACGCCCGCGGTCGTGCGGGCGCGCGCGCTGTTCCGGTTCCGGGACCTGCTGGAACAGAACTTCGAGGAGCTGGCGCGCACGGTCACGGCCGAGAACGGCAAGACCATCGACGAGTCGCGAGGCAGCGTCCGGCGCGGGATCGAGTGCGTCGAGGTCGCCTGCGGATCCCCGTCGCTCATGATGGGTTACGGTCTGGAGAACATCTCCTCCGGCATCGACTGCCAGGTGATCCGCCAGCCGGTCGGCGTTTGCGCGGCCATTGCTCCCTTCAACTTCCCGGCGATGGTGCCGCTCTGGTTCCTCCCCTTTGCCGTCGGAACGGGTAACACGATCATCGTCAAGCCCTCCGAGCAGGTGCCCCTTTCGCAGCGGCTCGTGTTCCGCCTCCTCGAGAAGTGCGACCTGCCGCCCGGAGTCGTGAATCTCGTCAATGGAGGCCGGGAGGTGGTCGAAGCCATCTGCGACCACCCGGAGATCCGCGCGGTGTCCTTCGTCGGATCGACGCCGGTCGCCCGGGCGGTCTGGCAGCGCGCGACCCACGCGGGCAAGCGCGTCCAGGCGCTCGGCGGAGCGAAGAATTTCGTCGTGGTGATGCCCGACGCCGACTGGGACCGGTCGATCAACGTCATCACCGAATCCTTCTACGGGTGCGCGGGAGAACGGTGCCTCGCGGGCAGCGTGCTGGTCCCGGTCGGGAAAGCCCACGTCGAGGCGCGCGACCGGATGGCCGCGTCTGCGAAGGCCCTCCGCGTCGGCGACGGAATGGAGGAAGGCGTTTCGATGGGCCCCGTCATCAGCGCCCGGCACCGCGAGCGAGTCCTCGATTACATCGAGAAGGGCGTCCGGGAGGGAGGGAAACTCGTGGTGGACGGCCGGAAGGTCTCGGTGGCGGGAAACGAGAAGGGGTTCTTCGTGGGACCCACTCTCTTCGACGACGTCCGGCCAGCCATGACGATCGGGCACGAGGAGATCTTCGGACCGGTCGCTTCGATCACGCCGGTTGCGACCTTGGACGAGGCGATCGAGGTAATGCACGCTCATCCCAACGCGAACGCGACCTCCATTTTCACCACGAGCGGCAAGGCGGCGCGGGAGTTCGCGCGGCACGCGTCGGCATCCATGGTCGGCGTGAACATCGGCGTGGCGGCGCCGATGGCGTACTTCCCCTTCGGAGGCGCAAAGGACAGCTTCTTCGGAGACCTGAAGGTCCATGGGAGGGACGCGTACGAGTTCTATACCGATAAGAAAGTAGTCATATCGCGGTGGTTTTGACGTCTCTTTGCTGTCATTCCGAGGCCCGAAGGGCCGAGGAATCTCGGCGTTGCGATCGGAACGAGATCCCTCGCTTCGCTCGGAATCACACGAGGTAACAATGCCTCGCAAAGTCATCGGTGGTCTCATCCAGTGCGCGACTCCGACATCCGACCCCTCGACTCCGATCGAGCAGGTCAAGGAAGACGCGATCTCGAGACACATTCCCTTCATCGACGAGGCGGGAAAGAACGGCGTCCAGATCCTCGGGCTCCAGGAAGTCTTCAACGGCCCGTATTTCTGCCCTTCGCAGGACCCGCACTGGTACGACATGGCCGAGCCGGTCCCCGGGCCCACGACCGAGCGGATGGCCGGGTACGCGAAGAAGCACCGGATGGCGATGATCGTGCCCGTCTACGAGCGCGAGCAGGCCGGCGTGTACTACAACACGGCAGCCGTCTATGACGCCGATGGCTCGTACCTCGGGAAGTATCGAAAGAACCACATCCCGCACACCTCGGGGTTCTGGGAGAAATACTTCTTCAAGCCGGGCAACCTCGGCTATCCGGTCTTCGAGACGCGCTACGCGAGAGTCGGCGTCTACATTTGCTACGACCGGCATTTCCCGGAGGGAGCCCGCCTCCTCGGTTTGAACGGCGCCGAGATCGTGTTCAACCCTTCCGCCACCGTCGCCGGGCTGTCGCAGTACCTGTGGAAGCTCGAGCAGCCGGCGCACGCCGTCGCGAACGGTTACTTCATGGCCTGCAGCAACCGCGTCGGCGTCGAAGCTCCCTGGAATCTCGGGCGCTTCTACGGCTCGTCGTACTTCGTCGATCCGCGCGGCAACTTCCTCTCTGTCGGCTCGGAGGACAGAGACGAGCTCATCACGGCCGAGATGGATCTCGACATGATCGAAGACGTGCGGCGCGTCTGGCAGTTCTTCCGTGACCGGCGGCCGGAGACCTACCAGCCGATGGCCGACCTCGGAACTTGAAAACTCTTCTCCGCGGCGGCACGGTCGTCACGGCGACCGACCTCTATCGCGGCGACGTTCTGATCGAAGACGAGCGGATCGCTGCAATCGCCGGGTCGTTCGCAGATGTCACCGCGGATCGCACGATCGACGCCTCCGGCAAGTACGTCATCCCCGGAGGAATCGACGTCCACACGCACCTCGACATGCCCTTCGGCGGGACGACGTCGGCTGACGATTTCGAGTCCGGCACGGTCGCGGCGGCGCACGGCGGCACCACCTCGGTCGTCGACTTCGCGATCCAGTACCGCGGACAGACGCTGCGTCACGCGCTGGACACGTGGAGGAAGAAGGCCGAGGGAAAGGCGGCGATCGATTACGGCTTCCACATGATCGTCACCGAGCTCACCGACGCGGTCGAGGGCGAGATGGACGCGCTCGTGCGCGAGGGCGTGACGTCGTTCAAGCTTTTCATGGCGTACCCCGGCGTGTTCATGCTCGACGACGGCTCGATTTTCCGGGCCCTCCTTCGCACCCGCGAGAACGGCGGGACGATCTGCATGCACGCCGAGAACGGCGGCGTGATCGACGTGCTGGTCAAGAAGGCGCTCGCGGAGGGTAAGACCGCGCCGAAATATCACGCGCTGACGCGGCCCGCGCGGGCGGAAGCCGAGGCGACCCACCGCGCGATCGCGCTCGCGGAGATGGCGGGAGTCCCGATCTACATCGTCCACCTCTCGGCCGCGGAAGCGCTCGAAATGGTGACGCAAGCGCGCGACCGCGGACTTCCCGCCTACGCGGAGACCTGCCCGCAGTACCTCTTTCTCTCCTACGACAACTACGAGGAGCCCGGTTTCGACGGCGCGAAGTACGTCATGAGCCCGCCGCTGCGGGGGAAAGAGACCCAGGATCGGCTCTGGCGCGGCCTCGCATCGAATGATCTGCAGGCCGTCTCCACCGATCACTGCCCCTTCTGCATGAAGGAGCAGAAGGAGCTGGGTCGCGACGATTTCTCGAAGATCCCCAACGGAGCACCGGGCATCGAGACCCGGATGAGCCTCCTCTTCGACGGCGGCGTGCGCACCGGGAAGATCGGTCTCAACCGTTTCGTCGAGTTGACCTCGACGTCGCCCGCGAAGATCTTCGGCCTCTTTCCGCGGAAGGGGACGGTCGCGCCCGGTTCCGACGCCGACCTCGTCGTCTTCGACCCGAATCGGAAAGTGACGCTGTCCGCGAAAACGCTGCACATGAGGGTCGACTACAACCCGTACGAAGGAAGGGAAGTGACCGGGGTATCGGAAACGGTGTTCTCGCGCGGCCGCGTCGTCGTCGAAAACGGGAAGTTCGTCGGAAAGGCCGGTGCAGGGTCGTTTCTGAAAAGGAGTCCGAGGTCATGAGCACAACCGCTCGGGAAACTCGTCCCACGTCCGACCTCACGAACGCCGTGCGGCAGAAGCACAAGGAATACCTTTTCCCGGCGACGATCCAGTACTACCAGGAGCCGATCGTCGTCACCGAAGCCAAGGGATTGCGGGTCCGGGACGCGGACGGCAACGAGTACCTCGATTTCTTCGGGGGAATCCTGACCGTTTCGGTCGGCCATGGGAACGAGAAAGTCAACTCTGCGATCAAGGCCCAGGTCGATCGTCTCTCGCACATTTCCACGCTCTATCCCACGCTTCCGGTCGTCGAGCTCGCGGAGCGGCTCGCGCGGATCGCTCCCGGGAAGCTCCGGCAGATGTACTTCACCGCGTCGGGCACGGAGGCGGACGAGACCGCGGTGATGATGGCGGAGCTTTTCACGGGCCGGTCGGAAATCATCGCCTTGCGTCACGGATACTCGGGCCGCTCGACGCTCGCACAATCGCTCACCGCGCACTCCACGTGGCGCCCGCTCCCGACGAAGATCGCCGGCATCAAGCACGCGCCCACACCGTACTGCTACCGCTGCCCGATGCACCTGACGTACCCCTCCTGCGGGATCGCCTGCGCGAACGACATCGAGGACATCATCCGCACGACGACCACCGGGCGCGTCGCGGCGTTCCTCGCCGAGCCGATCCAGGGAGTGGGCGGATTCATCACGCCGCCGCCGGAGTACTTCGAGGCGGCGGTCGCGATCGTCCGCAAGTACGGCGGCGTCTTCATCTGCGATGAGGTCCAGACCGGCTTCGGCCGCACCGGAACCACGATGTGGGGCATCGAGCACTGGGGTGTCGAGCCCGAGATCATGACGATGGCCAAGGGCATCGCGAACGGTCTCCCGCTCGGCGTCACGGTCTGCACGCCGGAAATCGCAGCCTCGCTGAAAGCGCTGACCATCTCGACCTTCGGCGGGAATCCGGTCTCGTGCGCCGCGGGAAACGCGACCGTGCAGTTCATCGAGGAAGAGAACCTCCCCGCCAACGCCGAAGCGATGGGAGCTCTCCTGCGCGCAGGCCTCGAGGAATTGAAGCGGCGATTTTCGAAGAGCCTCGGGGACGTGCGGGGCATGGGGCTCATGCAGGCGGTGGAGCTCGTGGTCGACGAAACCGCCGGCGACCGCACGCCCGCAAAGGAGCTGACGAACCGGATCTTCGAGGAGGCGCGAAGGCGGGGTCTCCTGATCGGCAAGGGCGGGCTCGACGGAAACTGCTTCCGGATCGCGCCGCCGATGACCGTCAACGCCTCGGAGGTTGCAGAAGCCGTGGCGATTTTGCGTGAGTCGTTCGAATCCGCCGGAGCGAGCTGATCGCTGAAAGCCTGGAGGCGCACATGCCCGACCTTTCCGTCACGTTCACTGGAATCAAGTTCGAGAATCCCTTCCTGCTCTCCTCGGCACCGCCGACGGAGTCCGAGTCGAACATCGTCCGGGCGTTCGAGGCAGGCTGGGCGGGAGTCGTCACGAAAACGATCGGCGTCCACCCTGTCGTGAACGTCAAGGGACCCAAGACCAACTTCATGCGGACCGACCCGGCCTCGGGGTTGATCTCGATGAAGAAGAAGGCGGGCGCCGCGCTCCACTCCTCCTGGAACTGGGAGCTCATCTCCGACAAGCCGCTCGACTGGTGGATCGGCCGCCTCGGCCGGATCAAGAAGGCTCATCCCGAGAAGGTCCTGATCGCTTCGATCATGGCGGGCTCCGGCTCCGACGAGGAGCTCCGCCACTGGCAGACGCTCGCGAAAGCCTGCCAGGAGGATGGAGCCGACGCGCTCGAGCTGAACCTGTCCTGTCCGCACATGGACCGGCCGGACATGGGCTCGAACATCGGAAAGGACGACGAGCTCATCTCCGTCGTCACGCAGGTCGTCAAGGAAGTCGTGCGCGTGCCCGTCTGGGCCAAGCTCACTCCCTCGACGACCGACATCGTCGTCGAGGCGCGCGGCGCTTTTCTCGGCGGCGCCGACGCGATCTCGTCCTCGAATACGTTCACGTCGCTGCCGGTGATCGATCCCGAGACCCTCGAGTTCGAGATGAACGTCGAAGGGCTGGTCTCGACGGGGGGACTCGGCGGGCCGGCGATCCTCCCCCTCTCCCTCGCGAAGATGGCGCAGATGACCGGCGCGCTCCCCGACAAGGAGTTTTCGGGGATCGGGGGCATCGCGGAGTTTCCTCACGCCCTGAACTACTTCCTGCTCGGCTGCGGGACGGTCCAGGTCTGCACTGCCGCGATGCTCGACCATGCGATCGGCCCCAACGTCATCAAGAGCCTGATCCGCGGCATGGAGGAGTTCCTGGAGAAGAACGCCCACCGGGGCTGGAAGAGCCTGGAGGACTTCCGGGGCATCCGCCGCGACCGGATCGTGTCCCACTCGAAGATCAAGCGGCCCGACGAGGCCCACTACCACGGGGGTTACGACGCCGAGACGCCGGCCGCCGCCGGGAGCACGAAGTGACGGCGCGGCTCCCGGCGCGTCGTCGTCCCGAGCGCGTGAGCGCGAGGGATCTCTTCTTCTCCGCTGTCGCCGTTCTCGTCGCTCTGTCTCTTTCCGCCGCACCTGCGGCGAACAAAGCCCCGCGCACGCCGAAGCAGTACACGATCGAGCAGTTCTTCGCGACGACGGCGGTTCGCGACGCGTCGTTCTCCTCCGACGAGAAGCGCATCCTCTTCTCGTCGAATCAGACCGGGGTCTTCAACGTCTACAGCGTGCCGGCGAGTGGCGGCGCGGCAACCCCGCTGACCGCTTCGACGACCGACACGACGTACGCGGTCTCCTATTTCCCGGGGGACGACCGTGTTCTCTACACGCGCGACCAGGGCGGCAACGAGCTGAATCACCTCTACGTGCGGGAGCTCGACGGCAAGGAGCGGGACCTGACGCCCGGCGAGAAGCTGAAGGCGGAGTTCGACGGCTGGAGCGCGGATCGGCGGGCCTTCTGGGTCGAGACCAACGAGCGTGACCCGAAGTTCTTCGACCTCTATCGCTACGACGCGAAGACCTGCGACCGCAGGCTCGTCTACAAGAACGAGGCCGGTTTCAACATTGCTGCGACCTCGCCCGAAGGCAAGTGGGTCGCGCTCGTGAAGACGAACGGGACGGCGGACAGCGACATCTTTCTCTGGAGCGCGGCGACGAACGAGGCGAAGAACATCACCCCGCACCAGGGCATGGCCGACAACGCCCCGCAGGAGTTCGATCCGGCATCGGGCGCGCTCTACTACCTTTCGAACGAGGGCGCCGAGTTCGCGCGCGTGCGCAAATACGACGTCGGGACCGGGAAGTCCGAGGACGTCGAGAAGCCGAGCTGGGACGTCCTGTTCACCCGCTTTTCCAGGAACGGAGGGTATCGCGCCACCGGCGTCAACGAGGACGGGCGGACCGTGGTTCACCTCCTCGACACGCGGACGGGCAAAGAAGTGCCGCTTCCGAAGCTGCCCGCCGGCGACATTACTTCGGTTCGCTTCGCGGACAGCGAAAAGAGGATGGCGTTCTACGTCAACGGCGATCGGTCGCCCAACAATCTGTACGTCTACCAGTTTGGAAGCGCATCACCGGTCCGCCTGACGGAGTCGCTCAGCAAAGAAATCGATCCGGCCGATCTCGTCGACTCGGAAGTCGTCCGATTCAAGTCGTTCGACGGGATGGTCATTCCGTCGATCTTCTACCAGCCGCAACAGGCGAGCGCGCAGAACAAAGTCCCCGGCCTCGTGTGGGTGCACGGCGGACCGGGGGGCCAGACCCGCAAGGGATACAGCGCGACGATCCAGTACCTCGTCAACCACGGCTACGCGGTGCTCGGCATCAACAATCGCGGGAGCTCCGGCTACGGGAAGAGCTTCTACGTCGCCGACGACAAGAGGCACGGCAAAGAACCTCTGCGCGATTGCGTCCAGGGAAAGAAGTACCTCGCGAGCCTTCCCGACGTCGATCCCGACCGCATCGGCATCATCGGCGGGAGCTACGGCGGCTACATGGTCCTCGCCGCGCTCGCGTTCCAGCCCGAGGAGTTCGAGGTCGGCGTGGACATCTTCGGCGTCTCCAATTGGCTCCGGACGCTCCAGAGCATTCCCAAGTGGTGGGAGTCGCAGCGGCTCGCCCTCTACCAGGAGATCGGAGATCCCGAAAAAGACGAAGCGATGCTCCGCGAGATCTCGCCGGTCTTCCACGCGGACGGGATCCGCCGGCCGCTCCTCGTTCTCCAGGGAGCCAACGACCCTCGCGTCATCAAGCCCGAGTCGGATGACATCGTCGCCGCGGTCAGGAAGAACGGCGTGCCGGTCGAGTACATCGTCTTTCCCGACGAGGGGCACGGGTTCACCAAGAAGAAGAACCAGATCGAGGGTTACGGCGCGATCCTGAAATTCCTCGACAAGTACCTGAAGGGCGCGCCGGCGGCCCGAGCCGTCGCAAAGGGCTGATCCGCCGCCCGAACGAGTTGGGGACCTCTCTCTTGGAGAGGCGCCGCAGGCGAACGGTCCCGAGCGGATCGGAATTAGCATCACGTCCGTGCGAACCGGTCTGCCCGTCTGGCTCACGCCGGCAGTGGTGGCGGGAGGCTTCCTTCTGTTTCTCTGGATCGAGACGCTCCGCCCCCTGCGAGTCGAGCGCGATTCGAAGCTTCGGCGCATCGGTCGTAACCTGTCGACGGCCGGCATCGGCCTCGCGACGGTCGAGCTGCTGCAGATTCCCATCCTGATCCCGATCTCCCGCTGGGCAATGACCCGCGGGATCGGGCTACTGAATCAGTTCGAGCTGGCCGGATGGATTCGGATGGCCGTCACCCTCCTGCTGCTCGACTACACGCTCTGGTTCTGGCACTGGGTGAACCACCGCGTCCCGTTCTTCTGGCGGTTCCATTCGGTTCACCACGTCGACCGCGACCTGGACGTATCGACAGGGGTCCGTTTCCACTTCGGCGAGCTGGGGCTCTCCGTCTTGTTTCGCGCGCTCCAGATCTCCGCAATCGGGGCGGGTCCGCTTTCTGTGGCGATCTGGCAGATGCTGCTCTTCGTATCAGTCCTCTTTCACCACTCCAATACGCGCCTGCCGCTGGCTCTCGAGCGAAATCTCGTGCGAATCATCGTCACTCCGCGGATGCACGGAATCCATCACTCCGACTACGAGAACGAGACGAACACCAACTGGTCGAGCCTTTTCTCGTTGTGGGACTACCTGCACGGGACGATCCGCCTCGACGTTCCCCAGCAGTCGATCACCATCGGAGTGGCGGCCTATGACGATCCGAAGAAGGTCACGCTCGGCAAGATCCTCGCGATGCCGTTTCGCCGCCGGCGGGAGGACTGGCGTCGGCCCGACGGCTCGTTGGCCGTGCGCCCGCACGCCGACGGCCGAACGCGGCTGGAACCCTGAGTCGTGACGCCCAGGTCTCCAAAGGGACAAGCTAGAAAGAGGTCCGGCGGCGTCTGGAGCCTGAGAAGCTCGGTGCGGTCATTGCCGCCCCGCATGCTTCTCGACGCTGCCGGGGAGAGGATCGACCTGTCGGATTTGCTTCTCGAAGATCACCGGGTCGGTCGTCGGAAGATCGCACACGCCGCGCTTGCAGACGTAGACCATCGCCGGGCTCTCGCCGGCCACCTTGCCTTGGACCAGTGGCGACAAACGCCCAAGCTCTCCCAGCGCGGCGCCTTCCGTGGCGACCAGCAGGACGCGGTTCGGGACATAGGTCGTTCGCAACCGTGCGAGCAACGGCTCCGCCTCAGAGCGGGAGCGGCGCGTCACGATGACGATCTCCTTGGCTGAATCCAGAAGAAAATCGAGGGCTAGCAGGGCTTCCGAGACGGCCGCCGGCGAATTCCGGAGCACTCCCCCCAGAGGCATGAAAGCACGCTCGGCCCGCTTCCGATAAGCCTCATTGGTCGTGAGCTCGGAGAGCCGCAGCAGGTTGAGAATCTCGATCGAGCTGCCTGCCGGCTCGGCGCCGTCGTAGCTCGGTCGCTCCCGGGCTATCAGGCGCTCATGGTCGTCGGCGGTCAGAAAGAAACCGCCGTTGGACCGATCTTCGTAATGAGCCTCGACGACCCGATCGAGCGAAATGGCCTCGCGCAACCACCGGAGGTTTCCTGTCGCCTCGAAGAGGTCGAGGAGCCCCGCTGTCAGGAACGCGTAATCATCGAGGTAGCCGTCATGCTGGGCGCGCCCGTCCTTGAAACTCCGGGAGAGGCGCTCCCCTTTGCGAAGGCTCTTGAGAAGAAATCCCGCTGCCCTCTCGGCCCTCTGCGCGTACCGCGCGTCTCCGAGCACCAGCGCCGCCCTCGCGTGCGCCGAGATCATCAGGCCGTTCCACGCGGTCAGGATCTTCTCGTCGCGCAGCGGAGGAGGGCGCTTCGACCTGGCCTCATAGAGGATGTCCGGAGCCTCATCGATCGCTGACCGGACCTCTTCGGGCGGCAGCCCGAGCGCCTTCGCCACCTCGGTCAACGGTTTCGCGGTGTGGAGGATGTTTCGACCCCCGAAGTTCCCGCGCGGAGTCACGTCGAACCACGCACCCACGATCCGGGCCCGCCTGGGCCCGACAGCCACCTCGATCTCGTCCGGCGTCCAGGTGAAAAACCACCCCTCCTCCCGTCGGCCGTTCGGCGCCGGACTGTCGGCGTCGGTCGCGGAGTAGAAGGCCCCCTCGGGCGAAGTCATGTCCCGCTCGACGTAGCGGAGGATCTCCCGCACGATTTCGGCGTATCGCTTCTCTCCTGTCGCCTGGTAGGCCTCGAGGTAGTCCATCGCAAGAAGCGCGTTGTCGTAGAGCATCTTCTCGAAGTGGGGCACGAGCCAATGCGGATCGGTCGAGTATCGATGGAACCCGCCACCGACCTGATCGTGCATGCCACCTTCCGCCATCCGATCGAGAGTGAGCGTCGCCATGCGAAGGACGTCCTGCTGCCCCGTGCGCCGCCAGATGCGCAGGAGCAACCGGACGGGCAGAGAGCTCGGGAACTTCATCCGGCTCTGGAGCCCTCCCCAGACCTTGTCGAACCGGCTTCGATAGTCGTCGGCGGCCCGCGAGAGAGCCGACGCGTCGGGGCGTCCCGCCGCGGCGACTTCGGACATGTTCTGCTGGATTCGCCGGGTGATCTCCTCCGCCGTCTGAGCGATGCGATCCGGCTGCGAGTCGTAGGCGGCGCGCAGCTCCTTGAGCAAGCTCGAGAACTGCTTTGCCGGAAAGTACGTGCCGCCGAAGAAGGGCTTGCGGTCGGGGGTGGCAGCGACGGTCATCGGCCAGCCGCCGCTTCCGGTCAGCATCTGCACCGCATTCATGTAGATGGCATCCACGTCGGGGCGCTCTTCGCGGTCGACTTTGATGGAGACGTAGTTCTCGTTCAGGTACCGCGCGATCTCTTCGTCCTCGAAGGACTCCTCCTCCATCACGTGGCACCAATGGCAGGTGGAATAACCCACGGAGAGCAACGCGGGGCGATGGAGCTTCCTGGCGGTGTCGAAGGCCTCGTCGCCCCAGGAGTACCAGTTCACGGGGTTGTGTGCGTGCTGTCGGAGGTAGGGGCTCGTCTCGAGGTAGAGGCGGTTGGTGTACTTGGGAGAGCCGTCCGGGTTCAAGTGCCGGGTCCGCGGCCGCTCGCCGGGAGGCCGGACAGCCCA
>Ga0114129_10004096_pt1 | contig 20597 bp, 16 predicted proteins | sample RhiMetdeltSRZDD1_FD_80071 | JGI IMG/M metagenome (GOLD analysis project Ga0114129, IMG submission 80071) | Populus rhizosphere microbial communities from Tennessee, USA - Rhizosphere MetaG P. deltoides SRZDD1 (version 2) (version 2) | ecosystem: Host-associated > Plants > Roots > Rhizosphere >... | reverse complement strand
TGCTGCTGGATGAGCTCCGTTAATTCAAGGGAGGTCATCTGCAGCATCTCGATTCGCTGGCGCAGCTGCGGCGTCAGAACAAGTCGTTGTGAGAGGCTGGTAGTTAGTTTTAGGGACATTCGTCGAGAAAAATGTTCTCTTTTATTATTATTGCGCCTGTGATTAGCGCGGGTAGATTATAACCGATCAGGCGTGATTTGCGGGGGTCTCACATTCTGAATTTTTCGCCTAGATACAGTCGGCGCACTTCACTGTCTTCTGTCAAGTCCATCGGCTTACCTGATCTAAAGATTCTACCTTCGGCCATTATGTATGCTCGGTCTGTGACACCCAACGTCTCGCGGACATTATGATCTGTAATTAGAATACCGATGCCACGATTCCGTAGGTAAAGTATGACATTTTGAATGTCATCGACCGCCTTTGGATCAATACCCGCAAAGGGCTCATCTAGCAAGATGTGTTGCGGTTCGGTTGCAAGCGCGCGGGCAATCTCGGTCCGCCGTCGCTCGCCTCCCGACAAAGCATCGCCGCGTGTATTTCGCACGTGAGCAATACCAAACTCCTCCAGTAACTCTTCGAGCCTCTTCAACTGTTCGCGACGTCGCAATCCCATTGTTTCGAGGACTGCCAGAATGTTCTGGGCCGCAGTCATCTTTCGAAAAACGGAAGGCTCTTGTGGCAGATAACCAATGCCCAAACGCGCGCGGAGATACATCGGCAACTTCGTGAGATCGATATCGCCCAATTCCACTGTGCCGGAGTCAGGCCGCTCGAGACCGACGATCATATAGAAGGTCGTTGTTTTTCCCGCGCCATTGGCGCCGAGAAGACCGACGACTTCTCCGCGGTTAACTTGCAGACTGACGTCGTCTACGACTCGTCGTTTAGCGTAGTTCTTGACTAGCCGCCAAGTGCGCAACGAAGTATCTGGAACTGTTTGAGTATTATGGGTGGTCGGAGTCGGGTGACGCTTGGTTTCGGACTCTTTTTCGACCTGCAGATCTGCCGTTCGCACCATAGAAAATCCGAAGTAGATTAAGGCTGCTTCTTTATTTTGTGAGTGGATCTAACTCGTCCGGGTGACAACGGTCCACGCGTATCGTCCGCGGTCACTTTATTGTCGCGAATATTTAGCGTCAATCGAGCGCCTTCTGTATTTCCCTGCTCCGTATCGTCCACGCGCGCCGGATTGCCTTTTAGGATTGCGACCTCGTTGGCGGCTGTATATTCAACCCAATCGCCCGTGCCTCTTCGTGTTGGTTGAGTCATAACTACATTGCGTTCCGCGACTGTTTTCTCCATGTCGTTGGTATCTCTTGCAAGGTATACATCGGCAACACCTGCAGTCAGACGATCCGTTCCCTGCTTAATGTCGACAGAGCCTTCGTAATGAATCAATCGATCAGCGTCGGAGTAGAACATCGAGTCGGATGACCCGAAGACAGGTATTTCTGTAACGTTTCCTTCAATGCGTCGCTTCGAGTTGTACAGAGCCGTCTGGACATGCCCGGATGCATCCATGCGCTTGTCGTTCGCGTAAATGTTTAATTTGTCGGCTCGAACAAAATTGTCATCTTGCCATGCGCGCGCGTTTCCGGTGTAAGTTGCCAATCCGCTGACGTGCCGAAACTCTGAACGATCGCCAACCACGTAGACCGGACTCTTCACCTTGGAAAAGGGGGTAGCGCCATTTGTCTGTTCCTGACTGTAGTAAGTAGTACTCACACGTCCGCGTCCGTAAGAGACCTCGTTGGTAAGATCAGAGTCGATTTCAACTGCTTTCGTACGCCCCCGTGAATCCCAAACCGTCGGATCGCCTCCACGCAAACGCACGGTTTCGTCCACGGTAGTAAACGAAATGTTAGCAGCCAAACCATTCCGATCTTTTTCATTGAACTTGCCATCACCCTGGGCGTCGACTCGTTCAATATCCTGCGTGTCTCGCAAGAAAGCGGCTGTCATCTTTTGCGAAGTTAAAGTGCGCGTCCCGCGGTCCGGCACAGTTTGAACTGGATCGACGACAGCTTTCGCCCCGCCAGATGCCACGCATGAACGCGCGAGATTACCGGTCTCAAAAAAGTCGCAGTCAAATCGAGGGGCTACTAGCGTCTTTTTGTCGGCGCGCTCATTTTTCACAACGGGATCGATGAATAACTCAGCATTACCATTTGCTTCAGCTTTTTCCAGGTCACGGCCGGTCGCGCGCCAGGTAAGCTTTACAGTGTCGGCAGTCAACCGTTTGTTTGCTGCGTGCGGATCGCTCAGCTTCGATTTCGGAGCTCCGAGCGTCACAATCGACCGGCCTTGACTGTACATTTCTTTCAGCACACTTCGTTGATCCTGCGCTTGAAAGGTCACATCCAAATTGGTAGCGCCAGTCAATTGCATTTCTGATTCGGCATCGAGGCTACGTGAAGCAATGTTTTGTCGCGCGTTGACTCGTTGGAGCCGCTGATCGCCGTCAAGAAAAAAATCCATATCGACGGCTTTCATTTCAGCGGCGCGTCCCGGATCCATCGTCCGCAAATATGCGTTGCCGCGAACCTCGGCTCGCTCTACTTGCTGATCCTTGCTAAAGAACGCACTCAGACTGTCGCCACTCATGATCTCTGTTTCTTGCTCCGCGGTCACCCCGCCAGAGAAAGTTAACTTGAGTGCCTCGTGCTCAAACACACCATTTGCTGCTTTGATGGTGACGGGCCTTGATCTAGGCGACAGTCCCCGTGCGCCAGATTTCGGCGTTACGGTGATCTCAACATCCTTATATAACTGGAGCTTCTTGGTTTTCTGTTCGAGCATTGCGCCGGTTGATTTTCCAATGAGATTGTCTCTTTCGAATGCAACGGGCGCGTCTGTCTGAGCCACCTCATTATTTTGATCGAATGAAAGACTTTCCGTGTTTACTTTCAACCTATCATTCGTTTCGATCTTCACATTCCCAATAAACGAGATTACGGATGTGGTCGGTTGATAGATGGCGCGCGCCGCAGAAATCTGATCAGGAGTTTCGCCGGTTGGCGGATAAACAGTAACGTTTACATTCTCGAGCTCATGATGATCATCCGAGAAGGTTAGATCGACTGATGCCTTAACCAGGAGATACAGGCGGTCATTCTTGGTCACTCTCTGTTCGTAACCTTCGACTCGGCCCGTGACTTCTTTTGAAAGTTCCGGCGTTTTGGACCTCATCACGAACCGCGCGTTGGTTCGCAGCTTGTAGTAGGACACGCCTACGAAAGCGATACCGGACGCGAGGAGTGCAACGGCAGCCATGCGTGCGATCATTGGGAAATGCGCGCGCAGCCCGATTGCGATGGCTCGTTTTTTTGTTAGTTCCTGCACTGGTGATATTGGGTCTTGGGACTTTGGATTTTGGGCCGTGGGCTTTCGATTCTTAATGTTTCGTCTTGGGTCGTTTGGGTCTTTGGTCCGCGTCTCAGAGATATCAGATCTCAGATCTCAGATCTCAGATTTTAGTCCAAAGAACAGAGTCCAAACGCCAAACTCTAAAAGCCAAAGGGCCAAAGGCCAATCAAAAGCACCTCAAATCCTGAACATTCAATTGCATCCCCACCAAACCATTCCACACATTTGTCTCAATCGTGTAGACAAGTTCGATGCTTCCACTAATATCGGGCGTTTGCCCTGCGCCTTCTATAGAATTCCACCAAACAGCCTCAAGCGGACGGTTTTGCGGGCCTGCAAGTCGCATTTTCAAATGCTTGTCTTTAATAACCTGCGGTTCCGACAGTTTGCGCAAACCTCGCGTACAAAAGAGCGGGGACGGATTGCCAGCTCCAAATGGCTCAAGATGCCGCAACTCGTTGGCGAGTCTATAAGTGATTGCTTCAGCCGGTAATTCCAAATCCACATACACACACGGCTCAAGATCTTCGGGCCTCAGGCAGCTTGCCGCATGCTCGTTCAACCGCCGCCGCAATTCGCTGATCTTTTCTTCACGAAGGGTAATCCCGGCAGCATGCGAATGCCCGCCAAACTTATCGAAAAGATCCGAACACGCAGTCAGGCCATTAAGCAGGTGATAGGCTTCGATGCTGCGCGCCGACCCGTGGGCTACTCCATTTTCAACAGACAATACGACGCAAGGTCGGTTGATTCTTTCCGCGATCTTCGAGGCAGCAATGCCAATCACACCACGGTGCCAATTGGGTCCGGCGATGACGGCAACATATGATTCGTGCTCGTTTCTTCCGCCGGAGTCAAATTCCGTCATAGCCAAATCAAAGATCTGTTGCTGGGTTATCTTACGTTCTTCGTTGCGAGCGTCTAAGTGTTCCGCCAGCCGCAAAGCTTCAGTCCGATCTCGCGTATCAAACAGCTCGACGACAGCTCGCGCTGCATCCATTCGGCCGGCAGCGTTAATTCTCGGGCCCAAGCGAAAACCGAGATCGTATGCTGTCATGCCCGTGCCATCTCCGCAACCTGATACCTCGATCAGGGCCTTGAGACCTGGATTTGACGCTTTCGCTAAATCTTTCAGCCCGAGTGCAACAATGGTTCGATTCTCGCCGACGAGTTTTGCTACGTCGGCTACCGTACCAATCGCCACCACTTTAAGGAATGCTTCAACTTGCGCTTCCCTTCCGCGCTCGCGAAACAGCGCGTGTATGAGTTTGAAAGCTACACCGACCCCGGCCAAGTTTTTGTCGGGATAGTTACAACCCACCTGATTCGGATTTAGTACAGCGTAAGCCGGAGGCGCGCCTTCATTCGGATCCGGCAGATGGTGATCAGTAATGATCACGTCCAGACCGTTGTCGCGGGCCCAATAAAGCGGTTCATGCGCACGGATACCGCAATCCACGCTTACAACGAGCTTGTATCCCTCACTTAAAGCGCGCTCTAACGCTTGTTGTTGAATTCCGTACCCTTCAGTAAAGCGGTGCGGCACATGAAAGCCGGTCTGTGCTCCGAGCAGCTTTAGGGCGCGCAGAAGCACAGCGGTTCCAGTCGTTCCATCGACATCGTAATCGCCGCAAATGAGTATTGATTCGCCGTGATCAATTGCATGCTGGAGACGCGAAACAGCTTTCTCCATTCCCAGCATGAGGTACGGCTCATGAAGTTGTTCGTAAGAAGGCGTGAGAAAGGCTCGAGCGGACCGTTCGTTATCGTATCCGCGGCTAATTAGGAGGGCAGCCAGGATTGGTGAGACACCCAGAACGCGTGCGAGGGAGGCCGCCTGTTCTGTTTCCGGCCTCCGCACGATCCAGCGTTTGGCTTTCATTTAATTGTCATTCGTTTCAACTTATTCGCCGAACCATCCATCGTCGGCCAGCAGTTTTACGCCAATTCTTCGGCGACTATCAAGTTCATCGTCCCAGGACCCGTTCACTTGCGCATCTAGTTTACCGCCGAACGGAGGAACCAGCGTGACGACAGCGCCGATTGCCAGGTCGACCCTTTTATCGAGCGCGATCGTTGCGCCGCCGCGGCTGATCTTAGTTGCCTGCCCTTTGACCGCAAAAGGTTTTCCTGCTTCGTCGGTTCCCTCGACAGTTAAATCGAAAGCCACGGGCACCCGAGGACTGCGAGGCCGCTGAGAGGAGGCAGTCTCTTGAGGAGCGTTTTTGTCGTTCATCAAATTCACCAGCCTTTAGTTGAGCTGTAGCGGGCGAGCTGAGCTCGGCCGGAGAGGAAGGGCAATACAAGTTTACCGAATCTGAAAGAATAATGGCAGCACTTTTGTTGGTAATAACTACAAAAAAGTACCCCGCGATAAGTCGCCTTCTCGCGGGGTATTCAGCAATGGTGAAGTCGCTAAACGAGTACTGCTTCTGCGGGCTCTTCTTTACGAGGACTGAGCCCCTGGATCTGTACGGGCTTATCGGCTTCTTTGGTGTTCAGCTGTTTCTTGAGCACCATTTCCTGATAAAGCTTGCGCATCATCACAGCTTCTTCGTGAGCTGTTTTAGGTCCTTCCATTTGCGGCTTATTGGGCCGTGCTAGGTCGACTTCGCTCAGTATCAAGCCGTGCGATGCGTCGGCCAGTTCAACGTTCTTCCCTCCTGCGAAGATCTCATGTCGCCCGTGCTCCTGATACCACTTAGCCACGGTTGCGTTCTGGTGCATGTTTTCGATGATGTTCCGCCAACCGATGCCGGTGTTGTACGCACAGAAGGAAATCTCGCCCTCCTGCGTACCATACGGGATGATGCACATCTCAGTGCGACGGAAATCGTAATTGAATAGATCCTGGAACCACATGCCGGCGATGAACAGAAAGTTCCACCGATCTGAACGTCTCTGATCGATGTCACCTTTGCTGCGGTGACCGTCGACGCGTCCATAATTTTTCCCGGTCAAGCCAAAAGATTTATCGAACTTCTTAAACAGTTCATACAGCGTGAACTGCGACGGCGACTTATACGGGTTGTAATGCTTCAGCAACGCCAGACCCATCATGATGTTTGACATCCACTTGCCGCGCGCTGCGTCAGTGATCTTTTGCATGTCTTTAACAAGACCCGGAATGTTCAAAAACTCGGGCACCGGTCGCATCTCTCGCGTGTCTTTGTCGATCATCACCGCCGTGCCTACGCCGCAATTTGGATGGCATCCGCACGACACCTGGCCCCATTCTGCTTCTGGCCCATGCACCAAGTCGGCGAAGTCTGCAAAAGCACCCATCAAAGAAAGCGGGAACCAATCGCGGGTAGGTTCGGTGATACCTACCTGGTTCTTCACATCATGAGCCAGATGAGACAGCGTATAGCGTTGCTGCAGACGTCGTTGCTCCGTGATCTCTTCATCACGGCCGGTAAACGAGACTGGCTGGAAAGACAGGAAAGCAATCTTCTTGGGATTATCGAGTGCAAAACGGATTATCGATCCGACCTGGTCGTTGTTGATTCCGTTCACAAGCGTTGTGACCAGAACGATCTCGACACCAGCCTCGTGAAGATTGTTAATGGCGCGCATCTTCACATCAAACAGGTTCCCGACCTGCCGATGACTGTTCGCATCGTTTCCAATTCCGTCGAACTGCAGATACACATAACGGAGGCCAGCTTCGGCAGCTTGACGGCAAAACTCTTTGCTCTTGGCGAATTCAATTCCGTTCGTCGCAGCCTGAACGCTGTTGTACCCAACCTTCCGCGAATACTCGATGGCTTCGATGAAATGTGGCGAGATCGAGGGCTCACCACCGGAAAACTGGACCGACATCTGCCTGCGCGGCTTGATGGTGATCGCATTGTCCAGAATCTCCTTGATCTCATCCATGCTCAACTCATGAACGAAGCCGACCTGGTTCGCGTCCATAAAGCACGGATCACACATCATGTTGCAGCGGTTCGTAAGATCGACAGTCAACACGGCGCCACGTCCATATTTCACAGTGCTTGAACCATGGTTGTGCAACTTCTCATCGTTGTGAGCGTCAATATCGCGACCCGGAAACATCTTCTCGATGTGCGTAAGAAATTTCGAATCAATGGCCATCATGTCTTCGAAATGGCCGTGGATGGGACAGTCTTTTACCATCCAGATCTGACCATCGCGTTCAATGATTTGTGCTTTGATCTCGCCAACCTTCTCATTGATCAGAATTGTTACATCCTTCTTACCGCTTAGAATGTCTTCGCGTGCTTCAATGACGCAATTTGGACAAAGAGAGTCAGTAGTGCGCGGCCAACCCAACGTCGGCTTACTCTTCTGCCATGATTTAAGAAGCGGCTTGTCGGACCACTTGGGGGTGAAAGAGGGGTTGGGCTTGTACTTATTCACTGATTGAATAGCATTGAAAGCGCCACCCGCGACAAGGGTTAACCCTCTCTCCATATGCTTAATAGGTCGCATCGTTCCTCCGTCGATTTTGTATATGAATGATTCCTATCGGTCGTTCGGCAGACGAATACCCACGGAATTCCGCAAAATACTCGGCAACGACTGTGCCGCCTTGTCAATCGAGCGCTAAATCTAATTATTTGTGAGTTTAAGCTGAGAACGCAGAGAATGGTCTTAACGTCGGCCTGTATCGTGAGGTCACACCACCCTATGAAAGTGGCGGACTGTGCCATTTTTTCCTGAGCTTCGGCAGTGTCCTTATTAAAAGCAGAGTCGGTTAGTTGAGCGTGAAGTCATCGCGACTAACAACGCCGCGACCAGATTTAAGTGAGAATGCGTTTGATTATCTTACTGCTGCTTGGGGTAGAGCTTTTCGGAGTTTTCTACTCCTTGTCTCCCATTGCTGCATTCATCGCCGCAATAATCGAATCTGTTACTCGATGTTTGCGGAGCTCATCCAACTTTGCAGGTGATAAGTCAAACTCAGCTGGAGAGTTTTCGATCCGTTTGATTATCGTGCCTTCGGAAAAGCCAGCATCTACAAGGCGGATAATCTCTTCGTTATTGAGCGTGGGCGTTCGCTCAAGTTTTGGAGCTGAGGTGCCAGCTTCTGCCGGCGGCCGAAGAATTCGAACGGTGGCTGATCCAGTGATGTTTCCCTCGTTATCGTTGCCGCCTCTTGTGCCCCTGGAGCGCGACTCAGATCTTGAACCACTGCTCGAGCCAAAGATATCTGCGCCCTGATTGTTTCCCGCAGATGATCCTCCGCCCGGCATTCTAAAAAAGGAATCATGTTCCCAATCATCTGGTCCGTCAAGCGACTGATCTTGAGCTAGCATCGCCAGAATGATGTTTTCGCTGACGCCATTGTATTTCAGCTGCACCAGATGATCGGTGTCCAACTTGAATTGATTGGGTCTGCTGTGAATGATGGCAACCACAGTCTTCTCTTTGAACCCCGCTTTTACTAATCGGATTACAGAGGCATTCGTGAGTGGAGTTTCTGACGACTGCGCAGAAGCAGGCGTTCCAAAGCAAAGGAGCAGTAGCAGCAGGCAGGTACCGGAAAGAGCCGCGCGTGCTCGTGCCTGCTGCCCCTGCTCCTGTTTAGCGACCAACATCGCGATCATTTGGCTCCTGCTGCTCCGTTGGAGTTTGCCGCGCCAGTCGCAGATGGCTTGGGTTTGGCGGTTTTGCTCTTGTATCGATAACTGATGCGCTTAACGTAATTCCTGGTTTCACGATACGGCGGAACTTTGTGACCAAACCTGATCACTGCTCCTTCGCCGGCATTGTAACTCGCCAGGACCAAATCGACGCGGTTGTTGAATCGATTCAGCAGCTCTTTCAGGTATCTGGTACCACCGGAAACATTCTGTCCCGGATCATGCGGGCGGCGTACGCCAAAACGAGCAGCCGTCCCAGGCATCAATTGCATCAATCCTCGCGCGCCTTTGGGTGATACGACACGAGGATTGAAGTGAGATTCCTGCTCCATGACGAGAAAGATCAGGTAGGGATCCACGGCATACTTGGTTCCGTTCTGTTTGATCAAAGAATCGAGTCCGCGACTTCCAGTACTCCAACCACGTTCCTTCGCGCCGGCATTATTGGCGATCGTTTCGGGTTCCTCCGGTTCGATCCGATCAACACGACTGCGTTCAATAAAGATTGCCAGTGGCCCACGCTTATACCAAACACCTTCAGAAGATTCTGTCGCACTATCGGCTTCCACGCGCGCGCCGCCCTTTAAGTAAATCCATGCCGGCTTGTCGTACACGCCATTCTGACGCGGCGGTGCAGTCGCAGCCATTAGCGGTTCTTGTTCCGTTTCCTGTTGTTCCTGTGGTGAACTGCGCTCGATCTTTTTTACACGTTCCTTCGAAGCCAAATGGCTAATGCCGCCCTGCCGGTACCAAATGCCTTGAGGTGTTTCCCACGCATCGTCAACCGTAAGGTAGGAACCGTCATTGAGTTTGAGACGAACCGTCTCTGTTTTCTTTTCTTCAGAATTTTGCGGTGTTTGCCCGAGTGCCGCAACCGCGCTGATCGACACGATCAGAGACAGAAACAGAATTCGGGTGATTGTCGGGATGCGCGTCATTGACGTTGTAATCCCTTTCTTGAATGTTCGGTATGCTTATCTTGTCGTCGCGCTTTATTCCGCTCCCAGGCGGCAAGGACAACGACGACAAGCTAAGCATATCGAACAAGTAAACTCGTCCCAGTCGGATCAAATCTCCAGTGGGTCGGCCAGCGTTCTCTCGATCATGGTCTCTGCAGTGGCCACTGGTGCGAACGAATGCGAAGTACCGAAATAATTCCGCCAGGCGATGTCGACAACATTCGGCGTTAACTCAAGCTTCTGACCTTCAAACAAGCAAATGTCGGTCGCGCGATCCATAATGTCTCGAGGCTCGCAACCCTTCATCTGTCGATGTTCGACGCGGTACTTAGTCAGTATGTGATCCAGCACTGGTTTGTCGACGCGAATCCCGCGCTTATAGGCCTGCTGCTTAAAAATTTCGCAATACGCTTCTGGGGTCGGTGGTTCAACTCGCGCTCGATATCCCATGCGTCGAAGGAAGGCTTGATCAGCGAGATCCTTCTCATCCAGGTTGGTCGAGAAAACCACAAGTTGCTCGAAAGGAACCTCAATCTTCTTGCCCGTATGCAGCGCGAGGTAATCAACGCGGCGTTCTAAAGGCACGATCCACCGATTAAGCAGATCCTGCGGCGCTACACGTTGCCGACCGAAGTCATCAATCACCAGCGTGCCGCCATTCGATTTCATCTGAAATGGAGCTTCGTAGAATTTGGCGGCGTCACTCCAAGTCAAATCAGCATTCTCGAGTGTCAGCTCACCACCTACGACAACCAGTGGTCTTTCAATGAAAACCCATCGCCGGTCGTATTCAACTGGAGTCACTTCATCTGAAGCGATGCGATGACAGTGGGAGTCGAATACGCGAATGATTTGACCATCAATCTCAACGGCATAGGGAATCCAAATCCCACCAGCGAGCGCGCCATTGATTCGTTCCGCCACCGCGGTCTTTCCGGTGCCCGGCAAACCAGTCAGAAACAACGAGCGTCGAGAATTGATAACGCAACCGAGCGTTTGCAGCAGTGACTCCGGCAGTACCAGATCGTGAAATGCGTTCCGCACAGTCTCAATAGACGCCGGGTCGCTGGGAATCGACTGCAGGCGCATCATGTGCGCGTAGTCGTTTAGTGACACAGGGGCTGCGCCGGTGTACCCACAAACTGACAACAAGCGAGTGAGTCGATCCCACCCGTGATCAAGCATTGCGTAACGAGTGGAGCCTATCGCGCTCTGCATTTTTACTTCGATCAGTTTTTCTCTGTAGAGCTTCTGCAACAAGTCTTCCGTAAGCGTGCGTGGAAGATGCATCCGCTCCGCCACCGCCGTTGTCGTCGGCTCTGGAAGCATGGCTACGTGTTTTAAGGCAAGGTCGCAAAGAAATCCCTCAGCTATGCCGGTCTCTGACAACTCCTCCGGCAGTGGTGGACCCATGCTCTCTATTTCAGCGCGCGTCAGAATTGTCGTTTGCGACATGTACTCACCTCTCCACTATTTGTTTCCCGAGCTCGTAGCACTGGCGTTTTGATTAGAGGCAATAACCGACTTCACCGCTTCTGATTCGGCTGTCCTGCCGACACGCTGATAGAGATCAGCTAACCGACGAAGTGCGGTCGAGTTGTTGGGATCGACCTCGCGTGCATTCTCGTAATACTTGATAGCATCGTCTTCGCGTCCGAACCGCTCCAGCATTTTCGCCATGTTCAAGCTTCCCACGAGTGGGCCACCTGCACGAGCAAAATTCTTGTAAGCGTCTTCAAACTTGCCAAGGCGACAAAGTGCCAAGCCAAGATTGTTAAGAATGCGCTCATCAGTGGGCGCGAGTTTCACTGCGCGCTTCAAGCGATCGACCGCAGCGCGGTAGTTTCCATTCTGATATAAAGCAAATCCCAAATTGTTAAGAGTCTCGGCGTCTTCAGGATCATTTTTTACGGCGCGCTCGAATGATTCCTTCGCGCGCTCGGCGAAACCCTTCTGGTTGTACGCGACGCCCAGCAGGTTATGAGCTTCCGTCAGTTTGGGATCGAGCGACGTGGCGGTTGAGAGTTCTGTAATGGCCTCATTAAAGCGGCCAGCCAGCAGATGTTCCCTTCCCGCTTGCAAGTGTTCTTTCGCGTCGCCTAAAACAGTCGCATTCTTCTTCTCGCCGTTGCCAACATCAATTCGCTCAACGCCGACGCTCGCAAACTTCTCAGCGTCTGCTTCGGTCATTCTCTTCAATTTGTTATCGTCGCCACCGCGTCCAAACAATCTACCGAATGCCTTGAATGGTGCGGTAAGAACCTTGACGACTTTGTTGCCGCCTTTTTTCGGTTGGGTTGTAGTTCCTGCTTCTGAACCGGAATCTTCCAGCACGTTGGCGTCGGGATCTCCCTCGCGCTCAATGGTTGAAGCGGTCCACATCGCGCTCGCGGCGATAGTGATAATGAACGCTACTATGATCGCAATGATTCTTCGTTTGTTCATTGGTCCAGCTCCTTACATGTTACCGAGCGTGTCATACAGATTGAGTGCTGCGGGGCCAAGTATGGCTATGAACAATGTAGGAAATAAGAAACAAGCCAGCGGGAAAAGCAGTTTCACTGCTGCCTTCTGTGCCGCCTGCTCTGCTCGTTGCCGGCGCTTGGTTCGGAGTGAATCAGAAAACACTCGGAGCGCACGGGCAATCGAAGTACCGAATCTATCTGTCTGAATCAGCATGGCAATCAGACTGTGTAGATCGTCGACACCCGTTCGTTCAGCAAGGTTGCGCAGCGCTTCGTCGCGATCTCGTCCTACACGGATTTCGAGATTTGCGAGTTCGAATTCGATCGCAATATCTTCATGCACATCTCGCAATTCGCTGCTCACCTTCAGCATCGCGGCGTTCAGACCCAAGCCGGCTTCGACAGAAATAACCATCAGGTCCAGGGCGTCGGCCAAACCCCACCGCAGATTCCGCTGGCGAGTCTTTGTAATTTTTCGCAGAACCCAGCGCGGCAAAATGAAACCAGCTACGAATGCCAGAATGATCCACACCAGAGCGCTGCCTAACGGACGGCCAAGAATCGCGCACGCCATCGCCACTACTAACGGAAAACCGCTCATCGATATCAACTGGAGTGCACGATAGATGATCGGCGCGGATGGCGATCGAAAGCCCGCATGCATGAGTTGCTTCTGCAACTTTCTTGCTTCCATCGCAGATGGCGGCAACATGCGATTTAGCGGAGACGCTAACCGTTCAGCGATTTCTGTTGAAGGGCCTTCGGGCATCGTCATCGAGACAGCGGCTTGACCGCCGCCCTTGATACCCAAACTCCTTAATCGCTCAGTGGCAGCGCTCTGCGGACGGTTCAGTAGCCAGTAAACGCCGATGGCGCCGAGGGTGATACAAACGAACGTGGAGATGCCGATGATTATCAACATTGCGTTTTGACTCTGATCTTTGTTCTTAGTCTTTTGTGCTTACGAATTGCGAATAGCAATCACAAAGAAACCAAGCACCATTAGATTTGTATTTTCAAAATCTTTCTGACGATGAGCATGCCTGTAATCTGCATGAACAGCGCCGCTGCAATCAGGTAATGCCCGCGCTCGTCGTTCCACAACACACTCATGTATTCAGGGTTCAGCACCGTCACCGCGATCGCCACAAAGATTGGCAATCCACAGAGCAACCAGGCAGACATTCTCGAACTCGTCGTCAATGTCTTCAGGTCACCCAAAATGCGGAACCGCTCACGGATCGTGTACGCAACCTTCTCAAGTATCTCTGCCAAATTACCGCCCGTTTCACGCTGAATAAGGACTGCCGTGATACACATCTTCAGGTCTAGCAGAGGCATTCGCTCACCCAGGTTCTCCAAAGCGAGCTTCAGAGAAAGACCAAGATTCTGCTCTTCGTAAGTCTTGCGAAATTCTGTAGCAATTGGTTCCGGCATCTCCGTTGACACCATGTGCAATGCCTCGGAGAAAGCATGGCCCGCACTCAGAGCACGACTAATGAGGTCCAAAGCATCCGGCAAGAGCTCCAAAAAAGCATGAAAGCGCCGAGCTCGTTTCCACCAAACGTGAATGAAAGGTCCGGATGCCGCCACCAAACCGGCGAAGATCACAAGGACGATGAACGGAGTCAGGACTGACGCCGCGAGAGCACCTAATGCGCCGGCCATTACCGAGAACATCATCAGGCGTGACGGAGTGATGTGCAGATCAGCCTGGTCCAACATCCGTTTCAATCGAATCGCCGATTGGAGTTGAACCATCATGCGATTCAACATCGGGATCTCGCTCATCAATTCATTGCGAGCGAGCACTACTTCCACATCTTCAGTGTGAGACGAGTGCAGCAGTGCGTCGGATAGTCGTTTCTGCAGGCGCGCGCGCTTCGCCTCGGTTCCATGCGTCGCAATCAGGTAGGCGCCGAAAACGAGGAACAAAGCGAACAAGAATACGAGAAATGAAATAATCATCTTTGCTATTCCTCGAAGAAGACGCGGGGTAACTGCAATCCGCACGATTTGAGTCGTTCGGCAAAGCGGGGTCGAATACCTGTTGGTCGGAAACGGCCCAGAACTTTACCTTGAGCGTCAACACCCGATCGCTCATACATGAAGATTTCCTGCATCGTAATGGTCTCGCCTTCCATACCAGTGATTTCCGATATCGAAGTGACTCTGCGCGAGCCGTCCGATAAGCGAGCAACCTGCAGTACAAGGTTCAAGGCCGCGGCGATTTGTTGGCGCATAGCTCGGTCTGAGAGCCGCATTCCAGTCATTTGAATCATCGTCTCAAGACGGGCCAGCGCATCGCGTGGGGTGTTAGCGTGAATTGTCGTTAAGCTGCCGTCATGGCCGGTGTTCATAGCCTGAAGCATGTCGATCGCTTCACCACCACGGACCTCGCCGATAACTATGCGATCGGGCCGCATACGAAGCGAATTGCGTACGAGGTCGCGCTGTGTTACTTCACCACGACCCTCGATGTTGGGCGGCCTGGTCTCCAGTCGAACCACATGTGGCTGTTGCAACTGAAGTTCGGCAGAGTCTTCGATCGTCACGATACGTTCATCCTCTGGGATGTAGGCCGACAACGCATTTAAGAGTGTCGTTTTACCTGCACCGGTTCCGCCAGAGATCAGAACGTTTAGCCGCGCGCTCACGCACATCTGAAGCATGTCAGAGATGTCTTTCGTTAGCGCGTTGTTCTCGATTAATTGGGCCATGCGAAGAGGCTCGGCCCCGAATCTACGTATCGAAAGAACGGGACCATCGATGGCTAAGGGGGGAATGATCGCGTTAACGCGCGAACCGTCTTGCAAGCGCGCGTCAACCATGGGAGATGATTCGTCTATACGTCGACCTACAGAAGACACGATGCGTTCGATCACGCGCATCAAGTGCTCGTCGTCTTTAAACGTAACGTTAGTAGTCTCAAGCTTGCCTCGGCGCTCGATGTAAATCGTGTTATGCCGATTTACGAGAATGTCCGAAATCGTGGTGTCCGCAAGTAAAGGCTCGAGTGGTCCAAGACCAAAGAGCTCATGTTGTACGTCATTGACTAGTTTTTCCCGCTCAGCTGCTGATAACGGCATCGCTTCCTGAGCGAGCACGCTTTCAGCTAAACGAGAAACTTCCGCATGGACCTGTTCCTGAGTCAAGGTCTGCAACTTGGTCAGGTCCATTCGATTGATCAATGTTCGGTGAAGGCGGGCCTTCATTTCCTGGAATGAATTCTGTCCAGTTCCAGCAAAACTGCTCTGACCAGTTGCGGTCTCTTTAACTAATCTTTCTCGAAGTGCCATGATTTTTTATGAGTCCTAACCTGTTAGACTTTTTCCATCGTTGGTAAATCGAATTTTCCTTCGGGGGCTTTCTGCTTCAACAATGAGCTCCATAAGGTACGTTTCTGTTTCGGAAGCTCCCTTGGTGCTCCGTTCATTGCTATCTGTCCAGCAATGCGGCGGATCTCGAGCGCGATTTTGGAGTTCGGATCAGACTGCACCAGGGGTGTTCCAAGATTGATCGAGTTCACAGTTGTTTGGTAATCGCTCGGCACGTATCCGATCACCGGCTCGCCCAGAAACTTCTCCACTTGCCTCAGATCCAACTCGATCTGTTTACTCCAGCGGTTTACAACTATTCGAACTTTCTTGCGCGGATAACCAAGGCGGTCAAAGATCTCCAGCGCACGTTGAGTACTGCGGATAGCAGGAATGTCCAACGTCAGTATCAGTATGATCTCGTCAGATTGATCAAGGGCTGCAAGAGTGATCGAGTCGAATGTATGTTGCGGGTCCAAGACAACGTATTCGTACGACTCTCGCAATTTTTGCAGCACTTCGAAGATATGCTGAGGCTCGATTTCGTCTGCTGAATCGGCTTCTTTTGGAGCGGCGAGCAACGACAGCTTGGGATTGTATTGAGTGACGAGCGTGTTGATGAGCTCATCGTCCAAGCGCGCTCGCTTTTCACACATGTCGGCGATCGAGTACTTGCAGTCGACGCCGAGAAACAGCGGAAGATCACCAGCCTGCAGGTTAAGGTCTACAAGAATCGTCTTAGCAGAAATTGAGGTGGCCAGATTAGTGGCAATGAAAGACGTTCCGCACCCGCCCTTGCTCGAGAACACAGCAATCATGCGGCCTTTCTTTTTCGGAGCCTCCACGTGCCTGGTGGACAGATCGGCGATTCGATCCAGAACGGTTCTAAGTTCTTCCGTGCTGATAGGTATGCGCAAGAACTCTCTTGCGCCGGCTCTCAAGCTCCGCAGGATCAAATCGGGCGAAGCTGCTTCGCCAGCCGAGATGAGCGCAGTTGACGGGCATTCAGCGCTAAGACGCTCGATGAACTTCAACGCAGTTTCTGTAATTGCACCGAGCGCGATGATTGCCGCGTTTGGTTTCAGGCGCACAATCTCTTCATACAGCTGATCGGGATCATTGCCGCCTGCTAGTAATTTCACGCGCGATTCGGCCGATAGGGCGCGGCGAATCTCTTTGAAGTTGTCGAGTCCTGTGCTTAAGACAACGAATGTGATTGGTTGAGTCATAGTGTTGGGCCAACTTGCAGAACAAGTCTCGTGAGCTACGGAATGTAACCAGCAGATTCCGCAGTCAGCGTAGTTGAATAGGCCGGCATGGTAATGGACTTGGGAAGAAGCGGAAGGACGAAGTTGAATTTGTAATTGGTGATTTTGACGGTCGCCGTGCCCTCGTTAACTGAAAAGTCTGGCGAATACGTAACCTCGACATTGCCAGTAGTTAAATCGGGCAGGAATGGCTGGGTACCGCCGGCCGAATCTCCGTAGACAACTACGTTCTTAACACTCGCGTCGCTATTGACGGAATGCAGAACAGCGTAACGAGCTCCGCGGCGAGCGGCGTCGGTCAATGCATTATGAACCCACAGCGCTCGCCCGAACTCGAGAACAGCAAAAAGCATAGTTACAAAAACCGTCGCTGCAATCGCATACTCGACTAACGTCGCTCCTCGTTCGTCGCGTTTGAATGTGTTGATGCGCAGCATTGCTTTAGCCCTCTCAAATCGATCTGGAATTGAGCATGTAAGCCATCGTCACACTAGGTTTGACATCCACCGCCAGTGAGAACGACGACTTAGTGAATTTCGCTAGATCGAAAATTGGCTGATGTTTGTAATTGACGATGGTGACAGTGACTTTCGCCGGTACACCACTGCCGGCGGAGTATGATCCGCCGGAATAAGTAATATCGACGTTGGCAGTACTCAGACCAGTTAAGACAGGAGTACCCGTCCCAGCTGTGTTTCCGTACACCACCAGGTTCTTCGCTTGAGCTTGCCAGTTGATGGTGCCGCTTAACGATTTCGAACACATAAATCGGGCGCCCAGCCGAGCAGCCTTGGCTGCAGTCGAGTACTCATTAAAGTAACGACCGAACTCTGCAACTGCACCAAACAGCATCATCAAAATAGGCAGAACGATCGCTACTTCTACAAGTTGTACTCCCCGCTCGTTACGACGAAAGCGAGTTATCCAGGTGAGTCTTCGCATGCGCCTGCCCTGTCGAATTTTGCGTAAACGGTGATGCATACTCGATTACCCCCTATCTGTATAAAACAGGCGTGGCCATCAGGTTATCTGTGGCGCCACCGTTCGGGTTGTAGTGTCCAATACCGAGGACGATGTCATCTATATACTCGGCTACAAGCTCGCCACCATTGCCACTACCAACTTTCGTCTGAAGAAAGAACTGACCGAAGCGATTAAACTTAACTACATTTCGCCCTTGGTCATATTCCGCCGCTTTGACGATAGGAATGTAGACTACTCGGCGGTTCGCGAACCCTGTATGGGATGGAGATTTCGATGGCCCGTTGTGCGTGTATTGGTCGTAGTTAATGTTCTCCTGAATGTTCAGGTCAGGCGGCAAGTTCTGTGGATTCAAGCCTGCTGTTTGATAGTCATCAAATCGCGTGTTTAATCCCTGCCTAACTGCGCCCGCCGTAACACCCGGCTTCGTATCAACCGCGTACTCGGCTCCAGGTCCTGCGCAGGCATCAACGCCCGCCGCAAGCCCAACGCGAACATCAGCACCGCCAGAGCCGGCAACAGCAAGAATCTGGTAATTGCCCGGTGAAATGAATGAGCCGGATTGCGCCCTAAAGGTGTAAGTGTTGCCCGCGGTGATTGGAGTCCCGTAGTCGATAACCGAGATCGGCAGGAAGTTACAGATCTCATTTAATGGAACTGAATATCCGGCTGTTGCTTCGGCCGATAAATTCTTCGTCGGTCCCAACACCACTGACGCAAAAGAGATCCCGACAGGCGATTGCGCCGTCGTAACTTTTACGAATCGGATCTTGTCAGATTGTCCCTTCGCTCCTGTCGCGGGAACATAGCCCCCGTCCAACGTCTGTGAAAACTGGACGCTGGCAATAGTGACCCCTGTCTTGTTGAAGTCGTAGTTGTTCTGTACCGTTACGGTTGCAGCGGTGATCGCTTTATCAATACCCGTGTCCGCACCATTGAGAGCTGATACAGCAGCCAGGGCTGCTGCATCAGCTGCATTTTGTAGTTCCGTCTTCACGAGGTAGAACCTGCTGATATCCACACCAAGTCCTACTGCCAGCAATATGGAAAGCATGCCTACTGCTGACGTTGCCAAAATTGACCCTCGCTCGTTCTTTCTTGTGCTTCGGAGTCTATTGACTTTCATCGTGGCCCCCCTTCAAATAGAAGAACTGTTTCTTGCGACTCAGTTAGGGCTTGACGGAGTCAGGTACAAACATACGTCGGACGGATTCCGCCACTGGAAGTGACGGGTGAGGATTCCGTATCTGTGAAACTGCACCGCTACCAGTTGATGAAGTGGTTCCTGATTCAGTAGCAGTCTTGGTTTTCGGATCTGCGGTCGTCTTGGCAGGTTGCGTTGTCTTTGGCGTTTCGGCGCCTTGGCCCGAGATCTTGTAACCAGTCTGGCCCTGGACGCCTTCGCCACGCGGCTCAACGCCGAGTGGAGAACCTGTCTTCAAACCGTCGATGCCACGCATCTGCGGCAGATCGTCGCTGTTAACCGGCTTAACGATTTGAGCAGTTACGATGAACATCAATTCTGTTTCATTCTTCTGGAAAGACTTCGACTTGAATAAGTTTCCAAGAATCGGAATCTGACTCAGAACTGGAACTTCAGAGATGGATTTGATTTCGCGGTTGTCCAGAAGTCCGGCCAGCGCAAAGCTCTGACCATCACGCAGCTCGACGCCAGTCTTGGCACGTCGCGTGTTCAAGCCGGGAATCAAGAAGCCATTGAATTTGACACCGGTATTGAAATCGATCGTTGAAACTTCTGGCTCGAGTTCGAGACGAATATGCTCTTCGTCAATGATGGTCGGCTTGAAGTTGAGGCGTACACCGTACTCCTTAAACACAACGCTGATGCCAAAGCGTTGGCCGTCGGCTTGGACCACCGGGATCGGAAACTCACCACCTGCGAGAAAACTTGCTTGCTGGCCATCCATCGCGATGATGTTCGGCTCTGCCAACTCGCGTACAGCACCCTGCGTCTTCAGCATGCGTAACATTGCGAGAGAGTTGCCACCCATCAGCAAAAGATTCAGCGCGGGGGTCAATGGACCAGCGACGATACCGCAGCCCGGGCAGAATGGTTGTGGCTGAGACGGCGGATCATTGAGACCACTCGGACCACTGCCACTGTTGAGATAGCCACCCTGGCCTGGCGTTCCCTGGTATGTGAATGACGTTCCAATGTCGCGCATACGGTTGCGTGATACCTCTGCAACGCGAACCTGCAACAACACCTGCATCGCACCTTTAACCGGTGAACTCAGCATGTTCACAGCCTTGAAACCGGCTGCTTCGATAACACTTTGTACCTGAGCTGAGGTTGTGGCATTTGCAACGCTACCGGAGATGACGACGGAGCCGTTCGCCTGGCTCAGCCGAATGTCTTCTTTCGGGAACAGCGCGCGAATCTGTGAATCGATAAGCGACAGGTTGGCGCGAACGTAAACGTCGAACACCAGAAACTGTGCGCCACTCTGCTCCCAGGCGATGAAGTTGACCTGACCGAAAGCCTTACCGTTAACCAGCACTTGGTCGGGGGTGACAAGGATGGCTTCCGCGATTTCCGGATTGGAAACCGAGAATCGGCCGACTGGTCGATCGAAGTTGATCACGCGCGATTGTCCAACCAGAACAT
>Ga0114129_10004095_pt1 | contig 20597 bp, 19 predicted proteins | sample RhiMetdeltSRZDD1_FD_80071 | JGI IMG/M metagenome (GOLD analysis project Ga0114129, IMG submission 80071) | Populus rhizosphere microbial communities from Tennessee, USA - Rhizosphere MetaG P. deltoides SRZDD1 (version 2) (version 2) | ecosystem: Host-associated > Plants > Roots > Rhizosphere >... | reverse complement strand
TCTGTGGATCGAACAGCAGCATTTGATTCTGTTCGTCAATCGAATCGGAGAATTTCACTTTTGACTCAAAGTGCGTTTTGTTATCAAAAGCGCCACCCGCGAAGCAGCCCATTTCAGCGTATTTGCGTGCACCAGAAATAAAAGGGATATTTGCAAATTCCAAACTCAGTGAAACGCCAGAAGCATTTGCCATTTCCAATCCATGACCTAATAAACTATATCCGGTGACATCTGTGCCGCCGCGTAAATCGAATTCATTTGCCAACTGACTGGCGGTTTTGTTCAATTGTTTCATCCATCTCACCGCTTCAAGCACATCCTGCTCTTCGGCTTGTTCGCGCTTCAAGGCTGTTGTGGTTACGCCAAACCCCAGAGGCTTCGTCAGCACCAGTGCGTCAGCGACTTTCAACCCACCTTTGCTGACCATCTTGCGCGGGTCAACAAAACCAATGACGACGAGACCATATTTAGGCTCTTTATCCTTGACGGTATGTCCGCCGGCAATGACAACACCCGCCTCTCGTGCCTTTTCCGCTCCGCCGCGGATGATCTCGCTGGAAATTTCATTGGGCAAATTATCCGGTAACGCGGCGACATTCAAAGCCAGGAACGGTTGCCCACCCATGGCATACACATCCGACAGGCTGTTGGCGGCGGCAATGGAGCCGTAGTCATAGGCATCATCAACAACAGCAGTAAAAAAATCAGTGGTTACAACGAGCGCGCGCGTGTCGTCCAAACGCCAAACGGCCGCGTCATCCGGTTCGCGCAGACCCACCAAGAGATCCGGAAAGGAGGCGGCTGAAAAGACATCTTTGATAGGACGCAGGACCTGCGTCAGCGCATCGGCGCTTAGTTTGGACGCTCAACCCGCACAGGTGGAAAGAGTGGTTAGGCGGATCTCACGTCCGGTTTGAGGGATGGGCATATATTAAATAAGAGGTGACAGCCACGATCACTGAAAAGTGGCTGTCACCTTCTCCTTATCAAACTTAAGGTGTTACTTCCGGTGTTGCTGGCGGCGTTGTGGTGGTATTTGGCAATGGCAGAATGAATTGGTTGCCGGTTGGAAGGAAAATCGTTTGCACGCCGGGCGCCAGTTTCAGGATGTATTGGTATTGCAGGATTTCAGGGTTGTTTTGGAGTGACTGCCCGATCAACTCGTTGGCTTGTGCCTGTGCTTCTGCCTGGATGATTTGCGCTTGTGCCGCGCCTTGCGCCGCAATCACCGCTGCATCTGCCTGACCTTGTGCCACCTGGCGCGCTTGTTCGGCTTCCTGTTTCTTTTGTTCCACGGTCAGGCGGGCCTGTTGTGCCTGCTGTTCAGCGATTTGCTTTTGTTCAACCGCTAGGGCATACCCTTCGCTGAAGTGTATATCGCGCAGGATAAAATCCAACAGAATCAGATTATTTTGAGCGAGACTGGCGCTCAGATCATCGATAATGATTTGTACCATTTCTGCCCGTCGGGTTGAGACAACCTCCTCCACGCCGTATTGTGAAACCGCATCTCGAATGATACCGCGCGCTTCGGGACGCACGATTCCATCCTCATAGCGGTCCTGCCAAACAATGTGAAGCTGCACAACTTTGGCGGGATCAATTTGATAAATGACCGAGGCGTCAATGATGACTTCCTGCCCATCCTTGGTGCGGACGCGGATCGAGTCGTCACCTTGCACCTGCCCTTCGAGTACCACACCAGACATGGTGTAGGTCTGGTTAGAGATGGAATATGTTTGGACATCATATTCGACGATCGGGAGAATCCAATGCAAACCAGCACCAAGCGCCTCAGGACGCACGCCTCCCGCTCTGATAGTCTTGACCACGCCGCGCTCGTTGGATTCGACAATAACCAAACCTGCGCCCAGCGTGGTAAGCACAAGCGCAAGGACCAGCACGATCACCACAGTGGATCCAATCCCCCTCGCGTTTTGATTGCGAGCGGACCGGGCAATGGCCATAATGCCCAGACCAATGGCGGCCAGCCAGGCAAAGCCAGCCACAGCGCGAATGACGTCAACAATGTTCATTGTTCCTCCAGGTAATAGTTGAAATTATTATACCGCCATGATAGCATAGCGATATGCATACAGGCAAAGGACAGGTTGTGGAGTTGGTTTTGGAAGACGGCGTGCGTCTCGTGCGTATTTCCTGTCCGCTGAACCTGATTCCAACTCCAGGGCAATTCCTGTTGGCCAGTGACGGCTCAGACTCGCCGTTGCCTGTTCCTGTTTTCTATACGGATTCGGCGGCGGATGGTTTTATCGCCGCGCCCCTTACGAAAACCTCCTGGAGTCCAGGGCAGGAATTGTATCTACGGGGTCCGCTAGGGCAGGGGTTCGAAGTGCCAGTTTCTGCTCGCAGAGCTGCGCTGGTTGCATTTGATGCTCCGCCCGCCCGGTTGCGTGGATTGATCAAGCCAGCCTTGCGACGGGATGCGGCGGTCGTCCTGGTCTGCGATTTTGCCTCGGATCGTTTGCCCGATGAAGTGGAGGTTCAGCCACTCTCCGCGCTGGCGGAGGTAATGAGTTGGGCCGATTACATGGCGCTTGATGCAGCCCGTGAAAATCTGTATAAGCTGGGAGAAAGAATCGGGTGGTCGAACCAGGCTCAGGCTTTGCGAGAAGCGCAAATCCTTGTCTGCACGCCCATGCCTTGTGGTGGCCTTGCGGAATGTGGCGTCTGCGCGGTCAATCTTAAATTTGGCTGGAAGCTGGTATGTAAAGATGGCCCCGTACTGGATTGGCGCGACTTGGGATGATTTAATACCAGATACGAAACGATGTTTTCGTGCTGCTGTTCAGGCTTTGATAGTTGACCCCGACCTCGATCGGCACAAGTTCCCCCGATTTTTGATCCTTGAAGTTGAATGTGATCTGTGCGATGCCCAGTGAGTTTGTGCTGAATGCAAACTCCTGGCTGGTACCATCTGTGAATTTGACCAGCACCTTGCCGATTGCATTGGGCACTGGCTTTGAGGTTTGATTTTGAACGACGATATATACGGTTTGTTGTCCGCTTTGGAGTGTAACCGCCTTCAAAACGAACGCGCGCACCTTGATAGATAAGACCGGATTGATCGTGGCATCGGGCTGGTCAAGGGGTTTGAGTTGAGCGGGATCTTCCTTGAGTTGATCGAAGTAAATGCGCCCGAGGTCGGAGATCACTACAGTTTGCCGGTCACCGCGCCATTCAAATCGCGTATATTCGAAATATTGAACGATCAAATTATCGCTGGAATCGAATGGTGAGATCGGGTTGCCAAATTGCTTTGAGGCACCGTTTAACTTGTAGAACTCCAGGAATCCTAAACAGACGGAATATCCCGTTGGATAGGCCTCGCAGGCATTGGGATTGTTAATCGTCCAGGGTCCCTTTGGCTTGTAGGTGAGCGTCCCTAGAGGTGTAAGCTGGATCGACTGGCTGCCGATCAACTCAAAACGGGCGCGCTGAAAGTATTGCACGGCTTTGCCATCTCTGGAAACCATCTGCTCCGTGATTGGATAACCATAATAGAGCAATGGATCTTTGGCGGCTTTATAGTGTTGTAGAAACAATCCTTTGACGCTGTGACCTGTCTCGGGGAAAAATTGTAGGTCGGTTGACTGTGCCTGTGCTGTGCCCCTGGTCGTTAACAGCCACGCAAAAACCAAAATAAGCGACCCAAACGGTCTGAGTACTTTCATCAAAATCATTATACTCAGATTTGGCGGTCAGACCCTTTGGGAGAGGTTGTCAGTTCTTTTAAGTAGCGCCTCCACGATGCGCTCTGCGGTATGCCCGTCGCCATAGGGATTGGAGGCCCTTGCCATCTTCGCGTATTCGGTCTCATCCTCCAGCAGGCGCGTCGCCTCCTCGACAATTCGGCTGGTATTGGTTCCAACGAGTTTGAGCGTCCCCGCATCGACTCCCTCCGGCCGTTCGGTAGTTTCGCGCATCACCAGCACAGGGATGCCAAACGCGGGTGCCTCCTCTTGAATTCCACCTGAATCGGTAAGGATCAAAGCCGCATGCTTCATCAAGTGCACCAGCGGAAGGTAATCCAACGGCTGCAAAAGCGTAATATGCTCCCGGCCGCCAAGGTGGCGATTGACCGGCTCCTGTACATTCGGATTCAGGTGAACGGGATAAACGATCTCCACATCTCCACGACTTGCGATTTCCTTGAGCGCAAGGCATATATCCTCGATCGGTTTACCAAAGTTCTCCCGCCGGTGCGCGGTAACGAGGATGAGTCGCTTCTTTCCTGTGCCAAATGCAGATCCCCCCAGTCTGTCCAGCAATACTTTTATCTCCTGCGGCTCTACTTGCTTCGAGACATATTCCAGAGCATCAATAACCGAATTCCCCGTCACCACGATATGGGCGTCAGGCGTATTCTCCAGTAGCAGATTTTGGCGCGACCATTCCGTTGGCGCAAAATGTAGATCAGCCGTCACGCTCGCGACGCGGCGGTTGATCTCCTCTGGGAATGGTTGCCATTTGTCGTTTGTGCGTAATCCGGCTTCGACATGCCCCACTTTAATCCGGCGATAATACGCCAACAGGGATGCTATCGCAACCGTTGTCGTATCTCCTTGAACAAGAATCCAATCCGGTTTGAAATCTGTAAAGACTGGGTCCAGGTTACTGAAGATCGCTGCGCTGAGTTCCGGAAGGGACTGGTTAGCACGCATGAGATCAAGATCGTAATCTGGCCTGATCTCGAACAATTCCAACACCTGATCCAGCATCTGACGGTGTTGCGCGGTGACACAGACGCGTGATTCGATAGCGTCCGTTGCGGATAGCTGCTGCACGATTGGAGCCATTTTGATGGCCTCCGGGCGGGTGCCAAATACAGAGAGTACTCGTAATGCCATTGATTTTCTCTAAAAATAAACTTAAGATTTGTTAGCGCCTAACCGGTGCAGAAGAAAACCAGCCTTTTCCCATTCATTTTTATTCCAGGCATTGACCGCGTCTATAGCAATACGCGCTTTTGTCTTTGATAGGAGCGCCTGCGGACTGATTTTTGCGAACTCCGTATGCCTGACCAGGAGAAGGATTGCATCAGCCTTCCGGATGGCGGTATCAAAATTGGATGCCATATGAATACCTTCCAGGTTCCCGTTGGGCTTGAGAGGTTCCCATACTATTACCTGAGCGCCGCCTTTCTGAAGTAGACGTACCACTTCAGCCGCAGGGCTTTCACGCAGATCATCGACATCTGCTTTATAAGCGAGGCCGAGGGCAGCTATCCGTTTTCCAATTAATGTGTTCCCGGTGGCGTTCTGACGATCGTCCGGGTGCGATGCTTCGCGAAGTCCAGCAGTTTGGACTGAAAAGGCTTGCTTCACTTTCTCCACGACGAAATGTGGCTGTGCATCATTGACATTGCGGGCATTATAGATGAGCGGCGTCAATTCCGGCGCGCCCTCGACGAAGAACCATGGGTCCACGCTGATACAATGACCGCCTACCCCAGGCCCTGGATTTAGGATATGGATGCGCGGGTGCAGGTTGGCGAGGCTGATGGCCTCCCATACATCCACGCCGAATCTCTCCGCCAGACGGGAGAATTCGTTGGCCAGTGCAATGTTGACGTCGCGCGTGGTATTCTCCATGATCTTCACCATCTCCGCCGTGGTAGCATCCGTCTCAATGATTTTGCCTTTGACGAAATTTTTATAGAGATCGTGACCGGCCCGGGCTGATTCCGGCGTCACACCTCCAACCACGCGCGCGTTCTCGACCAACTCGCGCAGGATTTGCCCGGGAAGTACGCGTTCCGGCGAATAGCAGAGATGGAAGTCAACACCTGCTTTCAAACCAGATCTTTCCAGAATGGGCTTTACCAGGTCGACCGTTGTTCGTGGCGGGGAAGTGGATTCGAGTACAACCAGATTTCCCTTCCGAAGAAAGGGAACGATTGCTTCCGTGGCAGAAGTCACTGCACGCATATCGGCCAGCTTGTACTTCTGGCCGTTGTGCTCGCCGAGTTTATGTTCCTTGAACGGGGTTGGAACCGCGATCAGGAACGCATCGGCCTCTTCTAGTTGTGTTGAAGCAGAAAAGTTTCCAGATTGAATCGCGTGTGAGACGAGATCGCGCAAACCTGGTTCATGGATGTGGATGTTGCCGTTTTGCAGCGTTTCGACAATGTCGGGGTTTATGTCCACGCCCAGGACTTGGATACCATTTACGGCGAAGGTAGAGGCGGTTGGCAGTCCGATATAGCCAAGGCCAAGAACGCAAAGTTTTCGAAAGTTCACAAAGGCTCCTTGTAGGAGAGATAGGCTTCAACCCTCCATTATAAGGCCTGATACCGATGAGATTGGCTTCCGCAACTTCACGTGTAACTTGCCGTAGATTATTTTGGAAGCACTTTGTTGTATAATGAATCGGAGGCATGATGGACTTCCTGCTTGAACCCAATGTAGCGTATCTCATTCTGCTGGCGGGTGTGATGTTGGGGTTTCTGGCTCTTGTAACACCGGGTACGGGGGTGTTTGAGGTGGCGGCCCTCTTCTGCATCCTGTTGGCCGGGTATGCCGTATATAATCTTTCATTCAATGGGTGGGCGTTAGTATTGCTGGTATTGAGTGTCGTTCCATTTATCTATGCAATCCAACGACCGAAACGCGGGTTGTTTTTGGGTCTATCCATTTTATTACTGATTGTAGGCTCGGTGTTCATATTCCCCAGCAAAGATGGGCTTTTCGCGGTACATCCGGCCGTTGCGATTCTCGCATCGGCGCTGGTAGCGGGTTTTCTGTGGCTTGCCATCCAAAAGTCTATGGAAGCTGCTGGCGCGCGACCCTTGCATGATCTGGATGGAGTGTTGGGGCGGTCTGGGGAGGCCCGGACAGATGTACATGAGGAAGGAAGTGTATACGTCGGAGGCGAATTGTGGTCGGCTCGCAGCGAGAATCGTATTCAAGCAGGAAGCCATGTTCGGGTAGTACGCAGAGATGGTTTTGTGATTGTTGTTGAAAAAATAAACCAAATCAATTCATGATAAGGAGAATGCTATGGATATTTTGGGTTTAGGTGGAGGTGTTGCCTGTCTAATCGTTGCTTTACTGGTGATTGCAGTGGTGTTTTTCGCTAACGCTGTAAAAATCGTTCCAGAGTACCAGCGTTTGGTGGTGTTTCGTTTAGGACGTAGCATAGGGCCAAAGGGACCCGGAATCATACTGCTAATTCCAGTGATTGATCGTGCGGTGCGCGTTGACTTGCGCGAACAGGTGCGCGAGGTGCCCCATCAGACCTCCATCACCAAGGACAATGCGCCGATTTCCATTGACTTCCTGTGGTATTACAAGGTGCTTGACCCCGCTGAATCGGTGTTGCAGGTGGGTAATTTTGAATCAGCTGCGGCTGGTATCGCTGCGACCACCTTGCGTGCGGTCATCGGCGGTATTCCGCTCGACGATGTGCTTTCCGAACGCGAACATATCAACAACATGTTGCGCACTCGTCTCGATGAAGTAACGGAACGCTGGGGTGTAAAAGTGACCAATGTTGAGATCCGCGAGATCATACCGCCGCGCGATGTTCAGGATGCCATGAACAGGCAGATGTCTGCAGAGCGTATCCGTCGTGCTGTTGTGACCGAGTCCACAGGTACGCGCGAAGCTGCAGTCAATGTGGCCGATGGTGAAAAGCAGTCCAACATCCTCCGGGCTGAGGGTCAAAAGCAATCGGCAATCCTGCAGGCGGAAGGTGAGAAGACCGCGCAGCTCCTGCGCGCAGAAGGTTTTGCCCAGGCGCTGGAGCAGATCTTCAACGCCGCAAAATCCGTCGATCAGAAGACGATGACGCTTCAGTACTTTGAGACACTCAAATCCATTGGCGCCAGCCCGTCTACGAAGTACATCTTCCCGATGGAATTTACCAGCATGTTGGATAACTTCCTCGGGAAAAAGGGTTAGATTAACCCGGTCATCAATCTGCCCAGAAAATAGTCTTGAGGCAGAAAGTGGATGTGATTCCCCACTTTCTGCTTTTTTTATTTGATAGAATTCGCATTCATGGAAATCGAAACAGCCAAACTATTCGATCTGGGTGCGTTACGAAACCTGGTAAATATTTGCTTTGAAAAAGATGCATGGCCCTGGTTAGATTTATTCGCGGCATTGACCTGGCCGGACGTGATTCGCCTCAAGGCAATGGAAGCTGGCGAGATGATTGGCTTCATCGCAGGCGATCCACGTCAATCCAATGGGGTGGTGTGGATTGCCACCGTTGCGGTTCATCCACGTTTCCGGCGGCGTGGGATTGGTACCGCGCTGATGTTGGAATGCGAAAGCCAATCACAGCTGCCCGTCATGAAATTAACTGTGCGGGTCTCAAATCAGGGTGCGATCCGTCTGTACGAGAAGTTGGGTTATCACACCAGCGATATATGGCGGGCATACTACAGCGACGGCGAAGATGGACTGGTCATGTCGAAAAAGTTGTAATCTGAAATAATCCAGTGCTACCTGCGATATAATCCAAATCGATGACTTCGCAATCGCTCCCTCCACCAGTCTGGGTGGGCCAGCAAAAAGCCTATGACCTGATGTTGGCAGAGTTAATGACGCAGACACGGCTTGCTGTAGATACCGAATCGAACAGTTTGCATGCATATCGTGAGCGGGTTTGTCTGATACAGTTTTCCACACCAAAAAAAGATTATGTTGTCGATCCATTATTGCTTCAGGATCTTCAATCTCTGAGACCAATCTTCTCCAATCCTGACATCGAAAAAATATTCCACGCAGCCGAATATGACTTAATCTGCCTTAAACGTGATTATGACTTTACGTTCGCCCATATTTTCGATACCATGCAAGCTGCGCGGATACTTGGGTATGCCCAAGTGGGACTGGATAACTTGCTGGCGGAAAAATTTGACGTAAAGATGGATAAGCGCCACCAGAAAGCGGATTGGGGCGAGCGCCCCCTTACTATTGCTCAAATCGATTATGCGCGTTTTGATACCCATTACCTGTTCCAATTACGTGATCTGCTTGAAACGGAATTGCGCGAGAAAGGCCGTTGGGAGATCGCTTTGGAGGATTTCGCGCTGGTGTGTCATGTGGGTGAAATAAAGGAACGGAATAACAACGGCTCATTATGGAAGCGCTTTGCCTCCCGCAAGGATTTATCTCCCCGTGAATTGACGGTGATCAGTGAGCTTTGCATCTGTCGCGACCGCATCGCAGAACGATTGGATCGTCCGATATTCAAAGTGATCGGCGACGATATGCTGCTGGATATTGCCCGGAAACTCCCTGAAAAGGATGTTGATCTGTCAGGAGTAGGGCTCAGTCCAAAACAGATCAAGCTATGGGGGCCGGAAATCCTGGTAGCGACCCGACGTGGGGTGGAGGCGCCGCTCGTGAAACGGGATCAGCCCCGCCGTCCGAGCGATGCCGTGCTCAGGCGTTTGGAGAAGTTGAAGATCTGGCGAAAGAACGTGGCCAGGGAATTATCCGTTGAGTCAGATGTCGTACTTCCAAAGATGTATTTGGGGATGCTTTCGGAGAATCCGCCTGGGAGCCTGAAGGATCTAGAAATCGCCATGCATAGATCGCCGACCCGCTTTCAAAAATATGGGGTAGAGATTTACCGACTGATTGGGGCCTGACATGCGAATCAACTTCCATGGCGCGGCGCACACGGTGACAGGCAGTCAGCACTTGCTGGAAATCAATGGGCATCGCCTGCTGCTGGATTGTGGGCTGTATCAGGGCAAGCGCCAGGAGATGTATTCGCGCAATCTCAACTTTGCATATGACCCACGCAAAGTGGATGCGGTGGTCCTTTCCCATGCACATATTGATCATTGTGGCAATCTGCCCAATCTCGTGCAGGATGGCTACCAGGGTCCGGTGTATGCGACACATGCCACAGTCGATCTGGCGGGCATCATGATGGCTGACTCCGGACGGATACAAGAATCAGACGCCGAGTTTGTCAACAAAAAACGTCTGGCGCGTGGCGAGGAGCCGATCGAACCTCTGTACACCGAAGCGGATGCCCTCAAAGCTGTGGAACTTTCCCGCGGTGTGAGCTATGACGAGGCTTTCGAACCGGTGCCCGGTGTGCTGGCCAGGTTTGTAGAAGCCGGCCATATCCTTGGGTCCGCGGCTATTTCACTGGAAGTGGAAGAGCGCGGCCGGAAGATTCGTTTTTGGTTCTCGGGCGATATTGGGCGTTACAACCTGCCCTTATTACGTGACCCGGTTTTGCCGGAAGTCGCGGATTATCTCCTGATGGAATGCACGTACGGAGATCGGTCACACAGTGATTCAACAGTCGCCTTTGAGAAATTTCGAGATGTCGTCAAACGAACGGTACTCCGGGGTGGTAAGCTGATCATCCCCGCTTTCGCCGTGGGTCGCACACAGGAGATTGTGTATCACTTGAACATCATGATGCACGATGGAGAGGTGCCGCGCGTGCCTGTCTTTGTGGATAGTCCACTGGCTGTGAATGCCTCGAAAATATTCAAGAATCATCCGCAATGTTTCGATGAGGAAACGAGACAGTTCGTAGTGGAAGCGCGGCATCCGGCGTTGGACTTCCAATTGTTGACTTACATTCAGTCCGTGGAAGAGTCGAAAGCTTTGAATGAACGCAGGGAGCCCATGGTCATTATTTCGGCTTCTGGCATGGCAGAAACCGGGCGCATATTGCATCATCTGAAGAACAATATTGAGGATGCAAAGAACACAGTGTGCATTGTTTCCTGGCAGGCGCCCGACACTCTGGGCCGCAGGTTGGCAGATGGTGAGAAGCAAGTCAGGATTTTCGGTGAAGTCTACAACCGCAGGGCGGAAGTGGCTGTCATCAATGGCTTGTCTGGTCACGCGGGGCAAGACCTCTTGATTCGCTACGCCGTTAATGTAAAGGAAACAGTGAAGAAGGTTTTTCTCGTCCATGGAGAGGAAAAACAGGCTGGAATTCTAATGGGGAAGTTAAGAGAGCAGGACATGCGTGAAGTCTATTACCCTGAGCTACATTCAAGCGTCGAGATTTAGGTTATAATCCCCGCCGCCGAACAATCGACGAATGACGATTATCGATCTAAATCGAATGGGAAGGTGCCAGAGTGGTTGAATGGGACGGTCTCGAAAACCGTTGTGGGCTTCGGTCCACCGAGGGTTCGAATCCCTCCCTTCCCGCTGATGACTCTTGAATCGTTTCGAGAGTCTTTTTTGTTGAGGTCAAGAGGAGATGCCAATGCAGGCAAAACACTGTAGGGCAAGCTTTCTTACATTCTTATTCTTCTCTTGGCTTGTTTCGGCCTGCGGAGTGGTGGCCACTTCAGCTCCCACTGCACTTCCAACAGCGACAATTGCTGCACTACCACAAACGTCTGCACCTGAACCGAGTGTCCCCGCGATTTCGATACCCAGCCCTACGCTAACTCTGACCGTGCCCGCGTCCAGGCCGGAGACGATTGCGGCCTGCAAAATACGTTCCTATGCATTCACAAATGTGGGTTTTGGTTTGCCAAATCCGGCGCATAAACTGCCTTCCATTGGGCCGGTGAAAACAATCGTACTTTTCGCTGACTTTGAAGACGTACCGGCACGTCAGGCGCCAGATGAATTATTCTCACAGGTCTCACCGAATGCTGAGACATTCTATTCTGATATCTCTTATGGAAGAATGGCTTACACGCTCGCGCCGCATTTCACCTGGCTGAGATTAAGCCAGCCGTCCTCCCATTACGGTCAGGGCATCCGAAGTTATGAGGGTCATCTGCAATTCATTCAGGAAACCATAAATCTCGCGGATGCCGATGTAGATTTTTCCACCGCCGATTCCGTTCTGGTGATTGTACCGCCTGAGGCGGAGGCGGTCCCTTACGGCCCTGCTTTTGGAGCCAATCCGAATGAAGGATATGTAGCAGACGGGAAAGTCTTTTCAAACGGCGTCACTTCTGGTGCCGACCTTCCCAATTGGGGATTCCTGTGGCTGAACCATGAGACTGGGCACACGATGGGCCTGCCGGATCTGTATGGCTACCAGGCTGACTCTGCGAATTATGATGACATTCATCGATTTGTGGGAGGGTTTGGACTGATGGGTTTTATCGCTGGGAAAGCCCCCGAATTCTTTGCGTTTGAACGTTGGCAATTAGGTTGGCTCGATGATGAGCAGGTTTTTTGCCAGCTGGATGGCGAACAAATCCTTCCCCTTACCGCGATTGAAACTCCGGGAGGCCTCAAGGCCGCAATTGTCCCTCTGAGCGAGAAAAAGCTAGTGGTGATCGAATCCCGCCGGGCTGTGGGATACGACAACGACCTGGAGAAGGAAGGAGCACTCATCTACACGGTGGATACGTCCATCGGGTCGGGCGCAGGGCCGCTAGTCGTTTTTCCTGTATTGGAAAATGATCCGTACCGTTACCAATCCCCAATGGCAGTGGGAGAAACTGTCACAGTGGAAGGAGTGACCATAACGGTGCTGGAGGCTACAGATCAGGGTGATACCATTCAGGTGACCGTTGAGAAGTGATGTCCAGACAGATCCAACCTTGCCAGACTCGACGGTGTATTTCTAGGACAACCGAAAAGTTGGTAAGTGAATTCAAATGACCTTGCTCAAGAAGAATAAATATTCTACGGTGATTATTTAGTGGTAAGATTCACGCAATGAAACTTAACCTGGCCCTCGCGCAGATCTCAACGAAACTGGGGGATGTCGAATCCAATCTCGAAAAGCACCTCACCTACATTCAACAAGCCAAAGACCAAAAAGCCGACCTGATCGTGTTTCCGGAACTGTCCCTAACGGGATACGTTTTGCAGGACCTGGTCGCATCCGTTGCCCACAGACCCACGGAAGATGACCCTGTCTTCAAACATCTTCTCAAAGCCTCACGTGAGCTGGATCTGGTGGTTGGCTTCGTGGACGAGGATGATCGTCATCGCTTTTTTATCGCCTCCGCATACCTTTCGGGAGGACGGGCATTGCATGTCCATCATAAAGTGTATCTACCCACCTACGGCCTTTTTGATGAAGGCCGTTTCTTTGCCTGGGGGGATACGATTCGTTCCTTTGAAACCCGCTTCGGACGCGCCGGATTATTGATCTGTGAAGATTTTTGGCACGCTTCTCCGCCTTATTTGCTGTGGCTGGACGGTGCGGACATCATGCTATTCTCGTCTGCCTCTCCGGGCCGCGGGCTGACCGACAAGGAAAAGCTGGAGTCTGCGCGCTGGGTGGAACGCGTGAGCAAAGCGTACGCGAGCATGTTCACATCCTTTGTGGCGCACTGTAATCGGGTTGGCTTTGAGGATGGATTGCTCTTTTGGGGTGGGGCAACGGTTAACGATCCAAATGGGGAATTGCTTGCACAGGGACCATATTTTGAAGAGGCACTGACGGTCGTGCGACTGGACCTCAACCAACTCCGCCGGACGCGTGCCCGATTGCCTTTGCTTCGAGATGAACGGACTGCCCTGGTTCAAAACGAATTGAATAGGATACTCAGCCGTGGTCGATCTAACCATTAATACGGATGTCGCCCGCCAGATATTGACAGGCTTCATCCGTTCTGAAATCACGCGCGTTGGTTTTTCTCGAGCTGTTATTGGCCTCTCCGGTGGAATCGACTCGGCCCTTTCCTGTGTTTTGGCAGTGGAAGCTTTAGGTGCTGAAAACGTTCTGGCGGTGAGAATGCCATACAAATCCTCGAGCAGCGATTCGCTGGACGATGCCGACTTGCTGATTGAGCAGCTACAAATTCCCAGCAAGACGATTGAGATTACGGCCATGGTGGATCCGCTGTTTGGTCTGGATCCGGAGATTTCGAAGCTCCGAAAAGGAAATATCATGGCTCGGGAGCGGATGATCGTGTTGTATGACCAATCGGAAGTCTTTAAGGGGCTGGTGATCGGCACGAGTAACAAAACTGAGATTCTGCTCGGTTATAGCACGCAGTTTGGCGACGCCGCCTCCGCCATGAATCCTCTGGGTGATTTGTATAAAACCCAGATTCGACAACTCTCCCGTGCAATGAATGTCCCGGGTCCTATCATTGATAAACCACCTTCCGCTGACTTGTGGCAGGGACAGACCGATGAGAGTGAACTTGGTTTTACCTATGAACAGGTGGATCAAGTGCTTTACCTCATGGTGGATCATCGCTACAGTCCACAGGAGTGCGTCGAGGCGGGATTTGATGAAAAGTTTGTGGATATAGTCCTCAAGCGGATCCGGCGAAATCAGTTCAAGCGTATGCAGCCACCGATTGCCAAAATAAGTAACCGGACGGTTGGTTATGACTTCTTGTATCTGAGGGATTGGGGAACCTAGACCAAGGCTGTGACACGGCCGAGATTTCGCGCCTCGAGAAATCCCATCCACCGCTATGAGGAAATAATCCAGAATGATTCAAGTTCCACCTGCGTTAAAGCATCGCAATTTTGCCTTGCTCTGGACCGGTTTACTGATCTCCATGGTTGGCTCCCAGATGCAGCAATGGGCCCTATTCTGGCACATCAGCCAGCTAAGCAAAGACCCAATCGCAGTCAGTGTGGTAGGGGCAGTACGATTTGTGGCTGTCTTTTGCTTCTCGCTCTTTGGCGGTTTGGTAGCCGATCGATATAACCGTCGCAATATCCTTTTTTTCACGCAATCAACTGCCTTGTTAGTTGCACTGATCCTTGGCGTGCTGACCCTCACTGGAACCATTCAACTCTGGCACATTTATCTACTTACCGGAATCCAGGCAATCTCCATGGCTTTCGATTTACCTGCGCGGCAGGCTCTGGTGCCCAACCTCGTGCCGCGCGATATTTTGCCAAGCGCCTTTTCGCTCCAGTCCATTGCATTTAATACCGGCGCGATTGTCGGACCGGCGTTGAGCGGTGTCGTCATTGGATACCTGGGTCAGGAGGCCGCCTACTTTATCAACGCGCTTTCATTCCTGGCTGTGATCGTGGCTTTGTTGCTCCTGAGGGGCGTCCACCATCAGAAAAGCGAAATCAGGACAGGCCTCCGGGCGGCACTCTCAGACATTCGGGATGGTATTCAGTTCATTCGTCATCAGCCGCTGATCCTTTCGTCCATGATTCTGGATTTTGTAGCCACGTTCTTTTCCTCTGCCAACACATTGCTACCTTACTTTTCGCAGAGTGTTTTACACGTGGGTGAAGTGGCTTATGGCTGGCTGGCGGCGGCACAATCCATCGGCGCTGTGACGGTGGGACTGGTCGCTTCGCAATACAACCGCATTCGAAGGCAGGGGCCTCTTCTGCTGGGTGCGGTGGTGGCCTTTGGGTTGGCGACCATCCTCTTTGGCCTTGCCCGCGTGTATGCCCTGGTCTTCATTGCGCTCATATTGATTGGCGCGGCTGACTCCGTCAGCACCATCATCCGCAACACAATTCGGCAATTGATCACCCCCGATACCCTGCGGGGGCGAATGACCAGTATCAATCAAATTTTCTTCATGGGTGGACCCCAGCTCGGTGAGATCGAGGCGGGCGCGGTCGCAAAATTCTTCGGCGTTCCATTTGCGATTGTCAGTGGGGGAATGGGCGCGATCCTTGGTGCGCTCCTGGTCGCCTCCGTGTGGCCCGCCCTGGTTCGTTATAACGGAGATGAACCGATCCCTGTGGCAGTTTCCTCAACGGATTGACGGAATCCTTACGGTTGCCATACGATCTGCGCTGCACAGCATTTTTGGTGTTGACTCGACTCCCGAACGGTACTATACTCATCCTATCAGAGGTAAATGTCCTATGCGAACAGATACCGAAAAATTGATAGAACCCAACCGCTAAAGCACGCGTATATTTGCGTGCTTTTTTTATTTCATTTCCTATCTCGAAAGGAGACAAAAACAATGGATTACGGACTGATCGGCAAGAGAGAGAAGGCAAAGCGATATGCGGAAGAACGAAAGCGTTTTCTATTCAATAAAATTGACCTTACGTTCCAGGGTGATAACAATAATCACCACGTTTCCTTCGATAATGGTACCTTTGCCTGCGATTGTGAATTCTTCGTGACCCATCAGCGCTGTGCCCACACCATGGCAATCGAAATCCTGCTCAAGGGAATGGTCCCCGAGACTGTTTAATCTTAGCCGACACCTTACTCAACCTTCTGTCACCCTCCAGGGAGCTGGAGGGTGATTTTTTGCGCTGTCTGACTGTTCCCGGATACCAAACATTATAGAATATCGTGAAAATATCCCAGACCTGTCGCTTTTCGATTAAGAGTGCCTCCTTCGGATAATCAGTTAAATTGGATATCTGGATTTCGGCTTATAATACTCTTAGAAAAGTGTACTTATTTGTGAGACAAGCGGTAAAATTTGACTATCATGACCAAATTATCCCGACGCGATTTTCTGAAACTTGGTGGTCTGAGTTTGGGGAGCCTGGCCTTCACACCGTCCTACAGCAACCAATACGGTTTTGATGACAGCAATATTGTTCGTGTTGCGACAGAATCAGTGAGCGTTTATAGCCGACCCGACGATGAAAGCCGTATCGTCTCCACGTGGTACAGAGACGAATTGGTGCACATCTACGGTGAAGTGACGGCGGAAGAGCCAAAACTGAATCCCATCTGGTATCGAGTTTGGGGTGGATATATGCACCGCGCCCGGCTCGTAAAAGTAAAATTCCTGTATAACCGGACGCTTCCAGCTATTGAGGAAGGGAAACCCCGCTTGGTCGATATTACCGTTCCATTCACGGAACCGTGGCGGTACACGAGTATTTATGGCTGGCAAAAACTGGGTTTTCGCCTGTATTATGGTTCAGTGCATTGGATCGATGCCATTGAAGAGGGTCCATTTGGTGAAAAGTGGTATCGCGTTTATGATGATTTGACTGGCTTTCCGTACAATATCAACCCCTTGCATGTCCGGCCCATCCCACTGGAGGATCTGGCACCCATCAATCCCGATACTCCATTCGAAAAGAAACGAATCGAAGTGAATCTGACCATGCAGACTCTGACGGCGTTCGAATATGATAAACAAGTCTTAAAGGCGAACATCGCTTCTGGGCTGCCAAGCGGACCGCGCGGCCCCAACGGCCTCTCCACGAAGACCCCTCAGGGCGAGTTTCATATATTGGATAAAATGCCGGCCAAGCACATGGGCAATGGCAACCTGTTCGCAGATGCCGATGATTATGAGCTGCCAGGCGTACCGTGGACAAGTTTCTTCACAGCTCAAGGCCATGCCTTCCACGGCACCTACTGGCATGAAAACTTTGGTACGCCCATGAGCCACGGTTGTATCAATATGCACACCGAAGAAGCCAAATGGCTATTTCGATGGGCTCTTCCACGCCATGAACCCAATAAGACCTTCAACCGCGGTTACGGGACGCTGGTGCGAATTTATTATTAACCCTTATGCCTTCCATTCACTGGACGGGGAAACATCTCTCCCAGCCGACGCCTGCTACTCTTATTCAAGATGCAGTCATCTACCCGAATGGGCGCGGTTATCCAAAGATTTCACCGCAAAATCGTTTGATACTTGGCGACAATCTATCTGTCATGGCGGCCTTGCTGCCTCAGTTGGAAGGGCGGATTAATCTGATCTATGCAGATCCTCCGTTCTTCACAAATCGAAAATATAATGCGCGTATCGGCCGCGGCGAAGACTCGCGCAAGCCTGAGCAGTGGAAACTGGCTGAGGGCTATCACGATAGTTGGGCAGATCTGGATGCCTATCTGGAATTTCTCCATCAGCGTTTGGCTCTGATGTATCGGCTGTTGGCCCCGAATGGGACGCTTTACCTTCACCTCGATTGGCATGCTGACTCTTACGCGCGGCTCATCCTGGATGAATTTTTTGGGGCCGACAACCTTTTGAACGAGATCATCTGGGCCTACCATGGACCGTCTCCCATCCGCACAGCCTTTAATCGCAAGCATGATACGATTCTTTCGTATGTAAAGGGAAATAATTACACCTTCAATGCGGATGCAGTGCGTGAGCCCTATCATAAGAATACGGTAAACACATTTCGATCTTCGCGCAAGGCAGGTTTTGGGAAGGTTCCCGACTTGGCGCGTGGCAAAGTGCCGGAGGATTGGTGGTATTTTCCGGTTGTTGCCCGCCTACATAACGAACGTACCGGCTATCCCACTCAAAAACCGGAAGCCCTGCTCGAGCGTATCATTCTTGCATCATCGAATGCGGGGGATATTGTGGCTGATTTCTTTTCAGGGTCCGGTACCACCGCTTTTGTAGCCGCACAGCATGGACGAAAATTTATCGCAGTGGATGAAACGTTCCGTGCCATTCATACGACCCGCAACCGATTAATTGAAACAAATTCGTCATTTTCGTTAGAGCACTCCAGCGCCTTTAATATTGCCTTTTCTTCACTTCCCGCAACCACCCATGTGAATTTCGCGGATGATGTTGTCTCTTTGAAAACGAAACTCAATTTGGATTATTGGGAAGTGGATCCGGATTGGGATGGAAAAATGTTCAGGAGCGCCGCGCAGGCTAAACTTCCGGCACGCAGCGGAGTTCTTCCAGTCGAAATAAAAATAAAAACCGGACGCAATCTTTGCATCCGGTGTGTCGCTGTCAATGGACGGCAATATCAGCTAAACATCTAGGCGATAGCCGACGCCACGAATTGTCTTCAGGAATTTCGGATTATTCGGGTCAAGTTCAATGGCGCGGCGTAGCCAGGAGATGTGCACGTCCAGGGTGCGGGTATCACCTGTGTAGTTCGTCTCCCAGACCTTTTTAAACAACGCCTCGCGTTCGACGACTTCACCATGTTTGTCCATGAGAATGTTCAGGAGGGTGATGAGGCGCGGTGTGAGTTTTGTGCTCTTGCCCAGGCATTTTACACGCCGTTGTTCCACATCCAGCCGAATCGGACCTACACTGATCATATTTTCACCGTCGCCCGGCATCAATGCTTTGACGCGATTCACGAGTTTTTGAACGGTGAAAGGCAGGGCCAGGATTGAATCGGCCAGTTCCTTATCGACCGCCTTTTCTTTTTCGAGAATGAGGATGATCGGCAGCTTGGGGTCTTTTTTGCGCAGAGAAAGGCAGATGCGTATCCCTGTGCTTCTGAGAGAAGCAGCGTTGATAACAGCAACTGACGGATTGATCTGTTTGAGCTTTGAGGCGGCCTGACTGCCGTTTTGAAAGAAACGAATATCAAATCCCTTCTTCTGCAAGTCGTTCGCAAAAGAAGGGATTTCTGCATGTCGTCCTTCAATGACGAGTAGTGTGGTTTTTTTCATTGGAAACTGAACGTGTTCAATTGCGATCTGTTTATCACTGCGTGCCCCGCACGAGCAATAACATCAAAAATCATTATACCCTAAATCTTAACAAAAGTTTTTTTGCAACGCCGTTGAAATTTTTTTAAGGTAGCGCCGATTAAACTACAAACTTCAAATAATATCAAGATGTGAAGTGTGAAATATGTACTATGATGTGGCACGGGAGTTATACGTTACTGAAATTTAGATTCATAATTCAAGCTTGACTTATCAACATCATCTATGGTAATATCGGCGGGCTTCGATGCGGGGTGGAGCAGTGGCAGCTCGTCGGGCTCATAACCCGAAGGTCGCAGGTTCAAATCCTGCCCCCGCTACTAGTGTCAACTGAAGACCGCCAGACTCACCTAAATAAGTGAGTCTGGCGGTCTTCGATTCGAAGAGTCTCCAAAGCAGCGAGATTTTTGAGGAACCAACGACCTCAAGGCTACCTCTGCCGTCGAGGATCCAATTGAACGACCTGAAGTCGAACAGAGCGGCCGCATTATTCGTCAGCGTGCAAAACAGGTGAACACGAACTTCGACCTGAGGCTGGAAGACGCGCAATCCGTCACACTCGTCTGTCAACTTGCTGAGGGGTTGCCATGGGGGATTGAACTTGCGGCATTCTGGGCTCGGATGATGTCGATCAAGGACATTACGCGAGCGATGGAACACAGAATGGAATTCCTGACGACAACTTTGCGTGATGTCCCAAAGCGCCATCGTTCCATCCATGCGGTATTCGATCATTCGTGGAATCTGCTCGCCGAAGAAGAGCGTCGAGTGCTGCAACAACCCTCCGTGTTTCGCCTGGTTTTACGCGGGAGGCAGCGGGAAGCCGATGCCACACTCCCATTTCTTTCGCCATTGATGAACAAATCACGGGTCCGGCGCAACCACACACGACGTTTTGACCTTCGCGAATTGATTTGCCAACACAGCGGGTTGCGATTGGAATCAAATGAGCAGAAGTAAGGTGTTACCGACAGAAAGCATGCGGAATATCACGTATCCCGTTAGACTTGAAACAAATCGAGGCTGCTCCATCACGCGCGCATTTCAAACACTTGGAGGAGATTGTGCGGGCCTTCGCAGCTTAATGCCTGCCACTTATTTCCCATCCTGATAAAGATAAAACTCAATCGTATGATCTGGATTCGCTTTTCCGGCTGCCTGTTCCACTTTTTCGATCCGGTAGAACCCCCAATTCTGGTTGTTTTGGATGTGCTTTGCCGGGACAAAAATGAGAAGATGCAAATGTTCGAACTTCCTCACACCTTCGGCCTGAATGGCGCGTGAGACAGTTTCCTGTGCAGCCTTGAGAACCTTAT